>ERZ761609.113-NODE-113-length-113434-cov-13.896295_pt1 | contig 113434 bp, 118 predicted proteins | sample MGYA00511163_ERZ761609 | MGnify/ENA primary metagenome ERZ761609 (study PRJEB28899, sample SAMN02445070) | bioreactor sludge metagenome | biome: EBPR sludge | place: Australia: Brisbane, Thorneside Wastewater Treatment Plant | collected 2011-12-16 ... | reverse complement strand
GCAATCAATTGCCTCCCGAAAAAGAAGGGTCTGTCCTCGTTCAAGCTCAAGATTTGCCGCCCCTGAACAATGCCACAAAGTTTGAATTTATTGACCCTCCGATTCAAAAATATGACTGGAAAAAATCCGATTTGAAAATGCTGTGGAACGTCACATCACCAGTAGAGTTTTTAGGAAATCCGGTTGTAATCGGCAATATGCTTGTGGTCGGGACATTCTCGAATGCACTGGAAGCAAGATCGTTGATGGACGGACAATTAATCTGGTCTGTTCAAAAAAATCAGCCTGTTTTCACGTCTCCTGCGGCTGATAAAGAAAAAATATATATCGGTGAAGGCCTGCATACTGCGGATATGTCAGGATTAACCGCTATATCCATTCGCAATGGCAACCCTGTTTGGGAAAGAAAATTCGGCAGTCACATTGAATCATATCCGGCTCTTGACCCTGAAAATGAAAGGCTATGGATTGGCGCAGGAAGTCTGGGGCTGTGGGCTTTGAATACCGAAGACGGAACAAAAATATGGTGGGCAAAAATCGGTCATATCGATGTACCTCCATTATTTGATGGTACACGCCTTTTTGCTGCTGCAAAATTACAAGAGGCCAAAGACGGATCGTCTATTTTTGAAATTGATCCAGACAGCGGAAAAACCATCTGGTCACAAAACATGAATGGAAACCCGATGGGCAAAGTCATGGATCTGGGGCAGGGAAAAATATTGGTCAGCACTGCCATCGGTCAGGTCGGATTAAATAAACAAACAGATGCCGGATGGGTCTATGGAATAGACGCAACGCAAAAAGGCAAAGTGATCTGGACAATAAAATTATCGACAATGGGTTTGCCGGATGGCCAGTTGTCACAAGACAAAAAAACAGCTTTTTTTGCCCTGAAAAACGGTGAAATCTGGGCGATCAATACCAAGGATGGATCAATTCTTTGGATTAAAAAATGTGGCGATGAATTTTTAACGGATGTTGGTCTTTATCAGGACTCGATAGAAAATCCGAAAGTGATCGGCATCACCAAAGACGGAATCGTTCATATTTTGGACGCTCTCACCGGACAAGAAACTCAAAAAATTGTCAAAAATCGCGGTGGATATTCCGCCCCTTTATATCACAACGGCATTTTGTATCTGTTTACACCGTATTCTGTATCGGCCTATAGCGTTGGGGATGTTTATGATGATGACAGATCGTAACACAGATACGCTATGGATGAAATTTGCCGAAGATACGTCTCTTCCGCTTGATCCAACGCCCAGCCAAAAGGATGCGTTAAATCATATCTTTGACCAAACCAATCCCCAATCATTATGGTCACGTGCCTTGGCAAAAATTGGACGTGAACAAGGTATATCAGGTGCGCCGCCAATTTTAAAATGGGTAGGAAACACCCCCTATATGAACTGGAATAATATGGTGGCATTGGTCATGGGGCGCGGAGCTTATATCCGGCGACAACCGGATAATGCCTATAAAATAGAATTCAAAATGTCAGTATTAGCTCTTTGGGATTTGATAAAAATTCAATGGCACGTATCGGAATATTTATCCCGTATCCAGAGTGATAAAACCCAATGGCCTGAAGAAGAAGATCAACAGATTGTTGAAAGCTTGGCTTTGGGATTGTGTTTGCTGGCACTGACCCAAAGATTGAAATACAAAGACGAACAGAGCTTGGCAAAGGCATTGTCCCAGACGGAATTTCTAAAAACACCGGATAAAAAAACAATTGAAAAAATAGCAGCGATCCAGAAACGCCGGACGAGTCTCACCCCCGCATGGCAAAAAAAATTCCCAGCCCAAAATACCACTTTGAAAGAAACCGGAGAGCCATATTTTTGGAACAATCCAACCCTACAACACAATCATGATGAGGTCACACCACACCTCCCCAATGTGCAATGGAAAGGAATAGGGGTTAGCGGATATGTAGTGATTGGCCGTATCGTTATGCTGACCTCACCACAGGACATTGAAAAACTGGATAATCCTGATAATGACCCGTTGATAGCGGTCTTCCCCCACGCCCGCCCCGAAACTGTTGAGATTTTTAGTCAATGCACTGCTGTTTTGTTTGGCAGCGGCGGCGCATTGTCCCATGCCTGCACAATAGCCAGAGAGCAAAATAAACCGTGCATTACGGCCTTGGGGACACAGTTTATGACGGATATGACCACATATCACACAACAGGTCATAAGGTCTGGGTTTCTATTGACCCCCAAATCGGACATGTACAACTCGTAGAAACATAAAGTTTTCGGTTGATTTTTAGGCGGTTTTTTCCAAGGATAGCCATGTTTACCGCGTCTTATATTGGAAGACTATGGAATGAAGAATGATGAATCCGGAATAATAGCAAGGGCAGTGGCAGGAGACTCCACAGCCTTCCGCAATGTTCTGGATGCGCATTACATGACGATTTATCGCATGGCATTCCGTTTTTGTGGCAATAAGCCGGATGCGGAGGACGTAACCCAAATGACCTGTATGAAATTGGCTCAAAATATTAGTGCCTTCAAAGGGGAATCAGCCTTTACTACTTGGCTTTATACTGTTGTTCTCAATACGGCACGGGACTGGAAACGTTCCCAATCACGCCATGAGCGCGGAAGTATCGGTTTGGAAACCATCGAAAATACAGTGTCAAACAGCCAGACACCGGAACAAATACTCGAAACCAGTCAAAAAATGGTCGCCGTTTATAATCTGCCTGAACCTGAATGTGAAATTGTCTGGTTGGTATTCGGCGAAGGCTTAAGCCATAAGCAGGTTGCTGAGATTATGGGTGTTGCCGAAGGCACAATTTCATGGCGCATCAATGAAGCCCGTAAAATATTGAAAGAGGGAGGTTCAAAATGAACGATGACGACTTGAAACACCTCTTTTTAAATGAACAAATTCCAACACCGGACGACAATGCCCGCAAAGTGGCGTTAAACCTTGCTACGGCAGAATTTGAAAAAACCAGAAAAAATGAAAATATTTCCCAAGGAAATGGATTATTGGCTCGTCTGATAGGAAGACAACCCAATCACAGGAGTAAAGAAATGTCCTTTTCAACCAAAAAAGTAGTTTATGGCGGACTGGCAACAGCATGTGCAGCCTTGCTGGTTTATAACGTTGTTGGAAACGTTACCGGAACAGATGCCTTGTCTCATTTGGAAATGAACGGCGCACGAATTCAAGGAACGCCCTCATTGTCCGAAGTGTCCAATGTGGAGCAAACCGACGCCCAAGAAAAAATGATAATAGCAGATTCATCTATGTCAATTTCATCCATGTCAAAGGAAGTAGAAATTGCGCCAGGACAAAAATTAGATTCCGAAAGAAGAGCGGCAGAAAAAGCGTTGAATTATGTAACAGCTCCCACTCCCAATGTTGCGTCTCCTTCTGTTCCGACTGGGGCGATGGTTGGAATGATGGCTTCCGCCGAAATGGATATGATGGTGGTTCAGCAACAGGAATTTGGTCGCGATAAATTCGATGGTATGGACGAAAACCAGATTAAAAATGTAAAAGCTGAACCAATATCAACATTTTCGATTGATGTGGATACGGCTTCTTATTCCTTTGCGCGGTCAAGTCTGGATCGGGGAGTTTTGCCGCAAAAAGATTCCATTCGTGTTGAGGAAATGATCAATTATTTCGATTATGATTATCCGTATCCTGGAACAAAAGAACGGCCTTTTAGTACCAATGTCGTGATGAAGCCGTCTCCATGGGGCGCGGGTAAACAACTGATGACCATCGGCATCAAGGGATATGAGATTGCCAAAAACCAAATGCCGAATAGTAATCTAGTCTTTTTACTCGATACATCGGGATCAATGAATGAAGCAAATAAATTGCCTTTGTTAAAACAATCAATCGTTCTACTTCTGGACACTTTAAAGCCAACCGATACAATTTCGATTGTGGTCTATGCGGGATCTGCCGGAACAGTCTTGCCCCCGACCAAGGTATCGAATAAAGGTGCAATCCTGATGGCATTACAAAACCTGTCTGCTGGCGGAAGAACAGCCGGAGCAGAAGGTATTCGTCAGGCTTACCAATTGGCAGAAAGCAACTTTGATAAAAATGCAGTCAATCGGGTTATCCTTGGAACGGACGGTGATTTCAATGTGGGCATTACCAGTCAGGAAGAACTGAAAGATTTCGTAGAACGCGAGAAAGATAAAGGGATTTTCCTGTCTGTTTTGGGCTTTGGTCGCGGCAATTACAATGATGCAATGATGCAGGCTCTGGCACAAAACGGAAACGGTGTTGCGGCTTATATTGATAATTTGAACGAGGCGCGTAAAGTCTTGGTCGAAGAAGCGACAAAGACCTTGTTCCCGATTGCCAAAGACGTAAAGATTCAGGTGGAATTTAATCCGGCAACTGTCGCGGAATATCGCTTGGTTGGATACGAAACCCGCGCGTTAAAAACCGAAGACTTTAATAATGATAAAGTCGATGCCGGAGATATAGGCGCAGGCGCAGAGGTAACCGCAATTTATGAACTGACCCCTGTCGGCGCACCAACATCAGTTGACCCAAGCCGTTACGCCCCTCAAAATGCAACAGATAAATCTGTTCCGTCAGCATCGGGCGAGATAGCTTTTGTAAAACTGCGCTATAAACTGCCAAATGAAAACGAAAGCAAATTGATAACAACCTCTGTTTTGCCGGATATGAATGCGGGGATTACAAAAGAAGCCCAACTTTTAAATTCTGAAACCAACTGGGCTGTTGCCGTGGCAAGTTTCGCACAGATTTTAAAAGGTGGAAAATATACCGGACAAATGACCTATGACGATGTTCTAAGACTGGCAACGGAATCCAAAGGGGCTGACCCGTTCGGTTACCGCGCAGAGTTCATTACATTGGTGCATAAAGCCAAAACAGCAGCGGGTCTGGAAGCACAGCCGGGTAATAGCAATGGCGGCGGCGGGACTGTCGTGCCCCAGCCTTACCCATACCCCGTCCCGATGGAAAGATAATCATTGTCCGAATTTAAAAGCCCCGTTTCATCGGGGCTTTTTTGTTCTTTACAGTCATTTCGTTCAGGATAACAGAAACGCACTCTATGAAAGTCTGCGCACAGGAAAAGAATGGCGGGGAGAGACAAAGTCATCTTGCGCCGCAATCATGGCCAATTCACGCGTTCCGGCTTGCTGTGTTTTTTCAAACAACCCGTAAATACTGCCAACGGTTTTTGTTAAGGCACTATCCAACGATTGACCGGCGAGAAGATGCCCTGCAAACAAAGCCGCCGTACAATCTCCCGATCCGTTGGGGGCAGGGGATAAATCCAACATCGGTGTGGTCACAATCAATTGCCCCTGATCTTTTCCACTGGCCAAGATAGAAATATGCTTTTCGGGAGTATCCTCTGCAATCAATGAGGTCAAAAGAATGGTTTTGACCCCCGTATCATGGATAACGTGACAAGCACTCAACGCATCTTCGGTTGATCGGATCGTGCGCCCCGACAAATATTCCATTTCGAATAAATTGGGTGTCAGAACAGTCGCACGTGCCAACGCAGTGTTTTTGAAAAAATCAGGAATACCGTCTTTGACAAAAAATCCGCGCCCCGTATCCCCCATAACCGGATCACATATCCACGGTGTCGAGACCGGAAGCTGATCCAGAGTGTCACAAATTATATCGCAAATTGCAGAAGATCCTGCATAACCCGTCAGAAGAGCATCACAAGTTTCAAAAACCCCACGATCTTTCAATCCGGCCAGAACCTGTCGGATATGAGTTTCCCCGAAAACGTCCCCCGTCCATGACCCATATCCTGTATGATTGGAAAACTGGACGGTATGAACCGCGACAACGTCATACCCCATACGTTGCAATGGAAAAACCGCTGCACGGTTTCCAACATATCCATAAGCCACATGGGATTGAATCGATAGAATAGTCTTCATAGAAGGCATCTAGCATATTTTCTGTGTGGAATCATCTGCTCTGTTGCTGTAATAAAAGTCTATGTCCATATCACCCCGCTTTTTACAGGAATTGCGTGACCGCCTGACCTTGTCCGAAATTGTCGGTGGACGGGTGAAGCTGACGCATGCGGGACGCGAATTCAAGGGATGCTGCCCGTTTCACCGTGAAAAAACTCCGTCTTTTCAAGTCAATGACGAAAAACAGTTCTTTCATTGCTTCGGCTGCGGCGCACATGGGGATGCCGTGGGATTTGTCATGCGCCATGATAATTTGTCTTTTATCGAGGCCGTAGAAGCCTTGGCGCAAAAGGTCGGCATGCAGGTTCCCCAAGCCAGCCCCCAAGACCAGATACAGGCCAAAAAGGAAAAAGGGCTGCATCAACTTTGCGAAGAGGCTGCAAAATGGTTTGAAATCCAACTTCATGACCCGAAAAACAGGGACGTTCTTGATTATGTAACAAGACGCGGCATCGGAGAAGAAATTACCGATGCGTTCCGTCTGGGATATGCCCCGTCTGACGATCAAGCCTTGCGCAAACACCTTGGAAAGTTGGGCTATGCGGATTCAATAATGCTGGAAGCAGGGGTTGTCAAGGCCTCCACACGGGGAACAGAGCCATACGCCTTCTTTCGTGACCGTGTCATGTTTCCGGTCACGGATGCGCGCGGACGGGTTGTTGCCTTCGGGGGCAGAGTGCTGCCCGAACACATGCGCCCGCCATCCCGCTCGGATTTTACCCCGCCCAAATATATCAATTCGGCCGATACACCGCTTTTTCATAAAGGGAGAACCGTTTACGCAGGCCAGCATGCGCGGCTCGCCGCCAAAGACCATAAAATTCTGGTGGTTGAAGGCTATATGGATGTGATTGCCTGCCATCAGGCAGGATTTAAAGGCGCGGTCGCCCCGCTGGGCACGGCTTTGACCGAAGAGCAGATTATGATCTTGTGGAAAATGATCCCCCATGAGCATAAAGAGCCTGTTTTGTGCTTTGATGGCGACGAAGCAGGCTATCGTGCGGCAGTTCGCGCGGCAGACCGCATCATCCCACTATTGAAACCATCCCATTCGGTCAGCTTTGCTTTTCTGCCCGAAGGAGATGATCCTGACACTTATATCAGGGAAAACGGTCAAAATTCCTTTGGACAGTTATTGGACAGAAGCCTGCCTTTGGCAGAATTCTTGTGGCGGCACCATTCCGCAGGACAAAACTACAGTTCACCGGAATTGCGCGCAGGACTATCTGCCAAACTCGAAGACATTGCCTCCAAAATCCCCGATAAACAACTTCAATACCATTATCGACAAGTCTTCCGCGATAAGCTGTACGCATTATTTGGTAAATCATGGCAAAATAGTAAAAAATCAAAGGTCTCGGGCTCGGATCATCAGTTCGGGTCATTGACTTTACCCCCCGTGGGAAAGCGTCAAGCGGAAGCCATGATTCCAAGGTTGCTATTATTGACAGTGCTTAACCACCCTGAAATTTACCCCTATATCCACGAGGATTGTCATAGAATAGATCCAGAAGACTCTGATTTGAGGCTATTGCAAGAGGCTTTGGTTAGTGTTCTGGAAAATACAAGCATTGAAGACCTTGACAAAGTTGCGGTATTGAGCCAAATAACTGCGCTGGGGCTGACTGAAATCAGTGACAGGCTCGTACAAAACGAACGCCTATATGTCCATGCCGGATTTGCCCGGCCCGAGGTTGCCCCAGAAAAAGTGCTGGAAGGCTGGAAATCATTGATTTTCCAGTGGGAGAAATCCCGTTTTTTTGCAGATTTGCAAGTGGCAAGGCAAAGCTTGGCCGCTGCAATGACGGAAGAAAATCAAAATAGAGTTCTGGCATTAAAACAGATGCAGATGGAACAGGTTGAGGAAAGAGATTAACTTTTCCCCCCTTACCTCTTTGTTTTTTCTGCAAAATCGGGTTTAATCAGCGAGTCGAATCGATTCGGGGCGGATGAGTCGCAAGGGGACTCTGTGTGGTTGCTTCGGAAATGATTTGAAAAGACACGGGCAAAACGGGCAGCAGCGATGGCGGCAAAAAATAAATCAAAGACACCTTTAAAACAGGCGGCAAAAACAACAGCCAAAGCCAAGACAACGGATTCGAAAAAGAAAGCGGTTAAAGCACCTGCAAAATCTGCGACGAAACCAGTAAAAAAAGCTGTCGAGAAAAAGAGTGATGCCAAAAAAGTAACGGCTAAAAAATCCGCACCAAAAAAGCCAGACCCAAAAGAAACAAATAATAAGAAAAATAAAGCTACTCCAAAAATTCAAACACAGAGTCAGACAGATAACATGCCAAAAACTAAAACGGCCACCGCAGAAAAAGCAGCAGCGAAATCCTCAGTAAAAAAGAGTGAAAGTGCTAAAAAGATATCAGCAAAGGCAAAAAAGCAGGTTGATAAAAAACCGCCTGCTGAATTGGCCATGACCACAGGGCAAAAAGGCGATCTTGAAAAAATTGTCAAAAAGCTGATTTCCAAAGGGAAAGAGCAAGGCTACGTCACTTATGATGACCTGAACAATTTGCTTCCTGCTGAAGAATTCTCATCAGACCAGATCGAAGACGCAATGGCTGCAATTTCTGATTCAGGTGTCCAGATGGTCGATGGATCGGATGATGTCACTGAAGAAGGTGATCAGCCCGAAGCCAAGGAATCCAACGAAGGCGAAGAAGAATACGCAAGCGGCGGGAACATTTCCGATGATGATACCGGACGGACAGATGATCCTGTTCGGATGTATCTGCGTGAAATGGGAACGGTTGAACTGCTATCCCGTGAAGGCGAAATTGCAATCGCCAAACGGATCGAAGCTGGCCGTGAAACCATGATTGGTGGGATTTGCGAAGCCCCCCTTGCCATTGAATCGATTATTGCCTGGTATGAAGCCTTGTTGAAAGGTGACATCCTGCTGCGCGAAGTGATTGACCTTGACGCAACATACGGCGGAGACAACGCTTTTGATGGGACGGGCGACGGCGCAAACGCAACACCAAAACCTGCGACCCCTCCTGTTGTAAAAGAAAAGCAAAAAGAAAAAGAAAAGAAAGCCGGAGAAGAAGAAACATCGAATCCGGAAGGGGAAGAAGGCGACGATAGTTCGAGCGAAGATGGCGATGACAATTCGATTTCTTTGGCCGCGATGGAAGCTGAATTAGCACCGAAAGTTTTTCCGATTTTCGAACAAATCAAGAAAACATACAAAAAACTTCAAAAAGCCCAGCTTGAAAAAATTGAAGCCGGTAAATCGGCAACTCCTGCCATCATCAAAAAATATGACGCGGTCAAATTGGAAATGGTTGGCTTGATGAACGAAGTGCGTTTGCACGCCGCTCGGATCGACCAGTTGATCGAACGTCTTTACAAGATGAACCGTGATTTGGTGTCTCTTGAAGGTCGTATGATGCGCCTGTCCATTGATTGCGGCGTAACCCGTGAAGAGTTCTTGAAAAAATACGAAGACACATTGCTGGTGGGTAACTGGAAAGTAAACTCGCAAAAGCTCACCGGAAAAGGATGGGACAAGTTCCTTGAACGCCATTCCGATGATGTCGGTGCGATCCGAGACCAGATCGATGCAATCGTTGCTGAATCCAGTCTGCCATTGATGGAATACAAACGGATTGTCACGACCGTTCAAAAAGGCGACCGTGAATCAAACCGTGCGAAAAAAGAAATGATCGAAGCCAATTTGCGTCTCGTGATTTCTATCGCCAAGAAATACACCAATCGCGGTCTGCAATTCCTTGACTTGATTCAAGAAGGTAATATCGGCCTGATGAAAGCCGTTGATAAATTCGAATATCGTCGCGGATATAAATTCTCGACCTATGCGACATGGTGGATCAGACAGGCGATCACCCGTTCCATCGCGGATCAGGCACGGACAATCCGTATTCCTGTTCACATGATCGAAACCATCAACAAACTGGTTCGGACATCACGTCAAATGATGCACGAAATCGGTCGTGAACCGACACCGGAAGAACTGGCTGTTCGTCTTCACATGCCTCTCGATAAAGTGCGCAAGGTCTTGAAAATTGCGAAAGAACCAGTCTCTCTTGAAACACCAATCGGGGATGAAGAAGACTCATCCTTGGGTGATTTCATCGAGGACAAAAACGCAATTCTTCCTGTGGAAAGTGCAATCCAGTCCAACTTGCGGGAAACAACCACCCGTGTTCTGGCCACGCTGACCCCGCGTGAAGAACGTGTTTTGCGCATGCGTTTTGGCATTGGCATGAACACCGATCATACGCTTGAAGAAGTCGGGCAACAGTTCAACGTCACTCGTGAACGGATCAGACAGATCGAAGCCAAAGCCCTGCGCAAGCTGAAACACCCATCCAGAAGTCGAAAACTCCGCAGCTTCTTGGATACCTAACATGACGATCCGCCCTTGATTTTTAGGAATTTTTAGGCTTAATTACCGCATTGGTTTGCGCCTGTAGCTCAGTTGGTTAGAGCAAGCCGCTCATAACGGCTTGGTCGGGGGTTCGAATCCCTCCGGGCGCACCATAAGATCCAAATAAAAGAGAAACCTCTGCCGTCATTGCGAGGAGCATTCAGGCGACGCGGCAATCCAGAAAACAGATAGGGATTATCTTAGAATCCTTTCAGGATTCAGATAATGACGGGGTGCGTGAATAGTTACTTTTTCCAACGTTTATGCAGCCACAACCATTGCTCGGGGCGTTCGGAAATCCAGCTCTCCAGAATATCATGCGCTTCACGGAGCAAGGTCTGGTCATCTTTGCGAATATCCAGAGACGGCAGAACACTGACTTTGAAATGGACACCGTCAATGCGTTCAACCCGAACGGGATAGAGCGGACATTGGAATTTTTTGGCAAGCTGGATAAATGCCAGGGATGTCATGGCGGGCTGCTCGAAAAAATTGGCCTCGACACCTTGATTATATTTCTGGTCAATCAGGATACCAATGCGCCGCCCTTGTTTCATGGCAATCAGCACCTGACGCATTCCAGATGCAGATTTTGGATAAGTTCGCAACGTCCCGTCCATACTGCGGCAACGTTGTAAAATGGCCTCGACATATGGATTGTTGGGAGCGCGATAAATCAGATCGACATCAACGCCAGCTTGATGAACTGCGGGGGCTGCGATTTCCCAGTTTGCCAAATGAGCAGAAAAGAAAATAGCCGGAGTATTTTTATCCCGCAATGTGGGTTCAAAATTGTCTTGCCCTATCAGGTCGACATAATTTTTAAAGATAAAAGGCAAATGCGGATATTCAGCAAATCCACGCCCGATATTGTCCCACATGCCACGGACAATCTGTTTGGTTTCTTGGACATCAGTGTGAAGAGCGCTTTGGATATGGCGTTCGGCTTTGCGGCTGGCGGATAGGCGGGAGCCGATAAACCCTGCAAGACCTCCACCGATATTGGAAGATCTAGCAGGTGGTATAAGCCCGAATAGAAAGATCAGCGTGCGGACAATCACAGCCTCAACAATGTAACGGAATTTTTTCATTGAGCCAATCGGTCTTTCATAAATTGAACCATCTGTTCGGGCGCATCAAATTGAATATCAACCAACAGAGTATCGATCATCGATTTTTGATAAAAATCCGGCAAGCGTACAAAATCTTTTTCCGTTGTAATCAATCGAGCATTCTCGTCCAACGCCAGATGAATCAGACGGGTCATATCATCCATCGTATAGGCATGATGATCTGCGAACGATTCAAACCGGATAATGTTTAACCCGCAATCAAGTAAAGTTTTTTTGAATTTCTCTGGCGTACCTAACCCACAAAACCCGAGATAGGGAACTTGTACCGGAAGATCGGATAAATTCCGCGCCGCCAATTTTGCCGTAAAAACAGGAAGATGCGCAGGGATGCAGGATTTGCTTTCACTTAAATCCTCCCCGATCAGAATAACCGCATCAACACCGGAAAATCCGTTCTCGAGGTTTTGGCGCAATGGCCCTGCGGGCATAATCTTGCCGTTTCCAAACCCCATATAACCGTCAATAACACAAAAGCTCAGATCTTTTTGTAAAGAATAATTCTGAAGACCATCATCAAGGATAATCACATCAGCTCCTGTATCTTTAGCATATTCAGCCCCCGCCCAACGATCTTTGGACACAATAGTGGGCGCATATTTTGCCAAAAGTAAAGCTTCATCCCCCCACATAACCGGATCATGAGACAGGTCAACGCGCTCTGGCCCCGCGATTTTGCCAAGATAACCACGCGTCAGAAAAGCGGGCGATAAAAACAATTGATGGCTTTGGATCAGTTGGAACAAGGCAATCGCAACAGGTGTCTTTCCACTGCCTCCCGCAACAATATTGCCAATGCATAAAACGGGGATTGATGATTTTCGGGGCGTAGACCGCGCCTTATGCCGATTGGAAAGGGCTTGGTAAACCAAGGACAGCGGGTCAAGAACAGTCGATAACACCGAGTTTGTTTTTTGATACCAGAAGGATGGCGTTTTCATGGGGTAATAATCTCCTGTTCGGTATGCCGGAGCACAGGCAAATGCGCCAAAAGAAAAATCGGTTCAAGCTCTTGGATAACGCGCGAAAGAATATGGGATTTGCTAACAGCAAAATCATATCCGACCCGTTGTTGTTGGCTTAATCGTTCCGGATTTTTTAAAAATTCCAGAAGAGCATGTGCCAAATCATTCCGGTGGGCAACCGGAACAGCCGCTCCGGCACGATCCATCTGGTCAAAAATTTCCTGAAGATTCTGGATGTGGGGGCCATGTAAAACAGCACAGCCGAGTAAGGCTGCCTCCAATGGATTATGCCCTCCACCGCCATCATCGCTGAAACTGCGACCAATACAGGCAAGAGGTGCAACACGGTAAAAAAGCCCGAGCTCTCCCATCTGATCGACAACATACATATCCATGGCAGAGGTCGGAATATTGTTTTTACTTTTTATTCCGGTCATGACACCGTGTTCTTTATAAAACGATTCAATCCCTGCCGCGCGCTCAGGATGACGAGGAATAACAATCGTCAATAAATCCGGCAGCTTTTTTACGAGGGCGCGATGAACCTCAAGGGCGAGCTCTTCTTCTCCTTGATGCGTGCTGGCATAAACCCAGGCAGGACGTTGCCCGATGGCCTCCCGAAGTTGCGCGAGGTCATCAGGGGAACAAGGAAGAGGAGGGGCGCAATACTTGATATTATCGGTCACAACCACACTGCGCCCACCCAACGCATCGAAATACTCTTTGTCACGTTCGGTTTGGGTCATGATAACCGTAAAAGAGGAAAGAAGTTTTTCAGCAAGCGTCCGTGCGCGAGTCCAGTTTTTAAAAGATTGTGGTGACAGACGGGCATTCAACAAAGCCACAGGCAAGCGACGCTTCCCAAGCTCTGCAATCATAAACGGCCATAATTCGGATTCTGCCCATAACACGATATCCGGTTTCCAGTGATCCAGAAAATATCTGACCCATTTGGGTCGGTCAACAGGAAGATATTGATGAAAGGCACGGTCGGGAAGGCGTTTATCCAAAAGGAGAGCCGCAGTTTTGGTGATGGTTGTAATCAGGACATGCGCATCGGGATTTTGTTGAAGAAAAATATCGATCATCGTCAAAACTGATAAGGCTTCGCCCACACTGGCAACATGAACCCACATCAACGTTCCCGAAGGCCGCGCACAAGAAGCCTGCCCGAAACGTTCCTGAATCCGATCGGGATCTTCTTTGCCTTGCCTGACCCGACGGTTAATCAACCCACGAATCAGAGGTTCGCTTATCGTCATGGCTTTTTTATAAAACCAGAACAGGCTCATACGTAAAAACTCTCCTAAAATGCTTCAGGCTCTATTTATAGAGCCTGAGAGCAATAAATCCAAGAGCTATAGTTTGGGTTCTGGATTGCCTTAGAAACAACGCACCTAACAGCTTGATGTTCCTGATTTACAGCATTTAGGTGTTGATGTACCAGTCGGAGAACATCCCGGATTTGGGCAAACAACTTCCGGATTTGATCCTCCACCGATAAAGACACCGGTTGGAATACCTGCCGAACATTTACCGGAGGTAACTTCGGAAAGAGGAGCCACAACGCTGGTAAAGAGATTCATGGAATCGAATGGAGCCCCCAAGCCAACAGCAGCCATTGTCGAGACAGGAGTTCCCCATGACCCTGTGCTGCCACATGCGGCAGGTTTTTGCCGCGGATCATTCCCACTGATGTCTTTGAGTGTCAAAATTTGTGACAAATTCAGATTCTTACATTGGGCTTGCTTCCACAAGTCATTAATATTCGAGCATTTGCTGGTGTTCGATCCTGTTCCGTTGCCGCCACCAAGCGTATGGGGGAACGCCGCTGACAGATAGGTTGTTGCCTGCGTTTTTACATCAGTAAGGCCTGCCCCGCTATCTTTTGAGAAGGAAACTTTAATCGCTCCGATCCACTGTTCATAGCACCCGAGCGCGAGAACACTATCAGGCTTCCAGACCATTGTCTGGTTAATCATGATTTCGCGTTGGGCTTCCATCCAGGCGCGTTCTTTCATTTTATCCATAAAAGCGGAATCGCAAGCTTCGTCAATCACGGCAGCAGAAGCAAGAATAGGGTTGAAAAGCATCAAACTGCCAAATAAAGCGGCAAAAACGACCAATTGACGACAAAGACCAAAAAACACCATAATTCCACTCCCAAACCTGTAAAGAACTCCCTGAAAATCGATTTTCAAGAATAGCGACCACATACCCTATAGTTTACAATAGGATGAGGCCATTTGGCAAAATAAACCTGAACCTGTCCCCAAAATTAATTGGAAAGGCTATAGAAGAACTCAGATTTCTTCAATGTCGATATCAAGAATAGACATATTGAAATCATACGAGATCTCGCCTTCGTCATCATCCTTGTAAACAGTTCCTATGGCTTCTCCATTCAGGTAAACCTCGGCGGAATCAGCGACTCTCCGCTCACGAACACTCAGTCCGGGATTCCCGAATTTCTTTTGTAAATAAGCTTGAAGTTTGGCAATATCCGATTTGTCCAGATTCATACGATCCTCTCGATTGTTATATTTTATATGTTCATGTTCATAACGGTTCTTGTCCGATCAGTCCAGACTCGATCTGGTCTTGAACTATTCTGCAAAGCGCTTTGCGGTCAATGGCCTCGTCGGGCTGAACAACCGGAAGAAAGGTTAATCTGACGGTTGCGCCTTTGTTTTTCATAAACTTCCATATATGCGGAGCAAAATCCATATCCCCGTACCATGAATAAAGATCACGGTTATGGGACGTTGTGGGCTCTCCATTCACAAGGATAAGGTTGATAATAAAGGGTTGAATAGGGATCGGTTTCATATCTTTTGGCATCGCAAGGGAAAACAGGCTGGATTTGAAAGGCAGAACGCCTGTGCCAGCCGCTGATGTGCCTTCGGGAAACAAAATCAGACTCTTTCCTTGTTTCAACATGGAATCAAGCGCATTGGTTACCTTTTTGGCATGGGCAGATGTCCGGCTAATAAAAGCGGTCTGCTGGACTTTTGACAAAAATCCCAGCACCGGCCAATGTGCAACTTCTTCCTTGGCAATAAAGGACGCCAGCAAATACGAGCCAATCACCGGAATATCAAGATAAGACAGATGGTTGCTGATGTAAATCAACTGCTGCCCGTGGACAGGCTCTCCACAAATTTCTGTTTTAAGCCCGATAATTTTGCAAATCCCCTTATGCCAGAAGCGGGGGACAATATAAGCTCCTGCACCTTTGTGAAAAATCAACACACAAATCTGGATCAGAACAAGCGGAATAGACCAGATCGCCATCAGGAATATTTTGAATACAGCAAGTAAGGATGTCATGAATCTTTTGTTTCTTTTGATGAAAAGTTTTGATTGAAGTTTGAATCACGGATAATTTCTTTTTGAATTTTGCGCTCGAAATGCTTGACGTATTTTGATGTCACTTCATGGGTCGGCAAAATAATGCAAACATCAATGCAATTGAAATCAGAGTCCAGATAAGCCCCCTTGCCGATATAAGCCCCCAATCTCAGATACCCTTTGATGAGCGGGGGAAGCGAAGAAAAAACACGCCGTTCATTGATTAATGCTTTGTCGGGAAATGTCAGCCCTTGCGTACAATCTTTTAACACGGTCGGGCATAAATGCTCGGGTGGCGCATGAAAATATTGAAGATAGGCCAATTGCCCGATAGCGGCTTCCGGTGAAGTTCCCTGTAAACTGGCACAGCCAAACATCAGATCAATCTGGTGATCGGCAAGATAATCTGCAATCCCGCGCCATAACCGTTGCATGATGTGCTTGGTTCGGTATTCAGGAAGGACACAAGACCTTCCGAGCTCAAGAAGTTTTGCCCCGCTTGCCAACAGGGGGGAAATATCAAACTCATGGCTGCTATAAAATTCTTTCCCCTCTGGAAAGTTTTCCTGACGGAATAAACGATATGTGCCGACAATTTGTCCGTCTTCTGGGCGGCGGGCTTCATCAATAATAATTAAATGATCCGCATATTGGTCATACTCGTCAAAGTCCCGTTTTTCTGCCATGACTTCGGGGGAGGCTTTTGCCCCGAATTCCTCATAAAAGACAATGTATCGCAAACGCTGTGCCGCGCGGACTTCGTCAGCAGATTGGGCTATGCGCAGAACAATTCCATCCAGACTATCTTCATTATTACTAAAATCGGACGACTGGTTTGCTTGATCTTGTTCAAATGTCACAGATAACCTTCTTGTTGCCTTGTTCTATCCATTTAATTTCCTTATCGTAAATCAATGGAAGAGATTCGCAACATTCTTTTTGTGTGCACTGGGAATATATGCCGTTCCCCGATGGCTGAGGCCGTCATGCGCAGACGCTTGGAACTGATGGGCTGGGGACATCTGCATGAGGTCGGGTCGGCCGCAACGCATAGTTACCATCTCGGTGAAAGACCCGATCACCGGACATTGCGGATTTGCTATGAAAACGGTGTTAATGCAGAAGGTATCGTCTCCAGAGTATTGACCGAAGACGATTTTAAAAGATTCGATCTTATTCTGGGAATGGATCGAAGCCACGTTGACTTTATCAAATCCTTCGCTCCGAAAGATCATGCCTCGAATGTCGGGTTGTTTATGGAGTTCGGGGGTCTTGGAAAACTGGATGTTCCGGATCCTTATTACGGGAATTTGGATGATTTCCTGCAGGTGTATGAAATGGTCAGTAAGGGGACTGATGGGGTGCTCGAAAAAATCAGCCGGACACGCGGCGAAGTCATGCCTTAGATAGGCAACAAGAAAGGCATAAAATTATGGAAAAAAATAAGAATCAGGCAGTTCCGAATCCTGTTGAGGGCAAACATATTTTTCAAATATCCTCGTCAACCCGCATCCGTTTTAATGCAGAAGGATGGGTTGAAGAGATAGGAAAGGGGGGAATGGAAGACCCTTTGGGCACAAGGTTGCAAGGAAAACCAAACAGCAAACGGGACGATATATTTGCAAGACGGTATTATGATTTGCTCAGTCGCTGCGTCATCCTTGATATTCACCCCAAGATGGATTCGGATCAAAGCGGGGCAGACGGGCTTATTTTATTCAAAGATCTGGAGCCTGATTCACCGATGTTTGATCGGGTCAATTTGATTATTGCGATTGCAAATCACCATTTTGGCATGAATTTAAAACCCCTGAAGTAGGCCACTCGCCTTACAAAAAAACCAATAAATTCAAAGCCGTATAATAATTATGAAAAATACACTTGCTTTTATCTAAAATTTTATGTAAATTATAACTATGGGGTTAAGAAATACGGGCTTCAAGTCCGGTCGGTAAAGTTAAGAGTAAAAATAGTCTTGGGTGTGTGTAGCAGTAGGTGGTGGAGTAGGTAGTTTGGGAGAAAGAAATAAAAAGAAAACCAGAATAAGGGCAAGTGTAAAGAATTAGGACGAAATAATATCAGCATGTTTTTCCGTTCAGATACCCGTAACTTTATTAACCGCTTCTTTTGAAGCGGTTTTTTTTGTGCTTTTTCTTGACGCATGATTGTTTTCAGGCTTTTGTAGCCCGATCAAACACAAGCCGTTGCAGAGAGGAAATGCACAATGTTGTCGCGTAAAGTTCTTGAAGTCTCCAATCACCCCAGTTTTGACAATCATGAACAGATTGTCATGTTTGAAGATGAGACAACAGGCCTTCAAGCGATCATAGCCGTTCACAACACAAATCTTGGTGCCTCGCTGGGCGGCTGCCGGATTTACCCATACGCAGAACTGGATGACGCCATAAACGATGTCTTGCGATTGTCAAAAGGTATGACTTATAAATCAGCTCTGGCAGGCTTGCCGCTGGGGGGAGGAAAGGCGGTGATTATAGGCAATCCGCGTCAAATAAAATCGGCGGACATGATGCAGGTTTTTGGGGAAGCCGTTGAGCAAATGGATGGATCCTATATCACGGCAGAAGATGTTGGGTCAACTGAAGCCGATATGATTGAAATTGCAAAATCAACCAGCTATGTCGCGGGCTTGCCCGAAATCGGAGATGGTGAAGGGGTAGCAGGAAACCCGTCCCCCGTTACGGCTTACGGCGTATATTGCGGATTGAAAGCTTGCGCCCGTGAAAAATATGGAGATCCATCCTTATCCGGTCGTAAAGTCGCCATTCAGGGAATGGGATCAGTCGGCTATGCCTTGGCTGAATATCTAGTCAAAGACGGCGTAGAATTATTTATAGCGGATATTCACGCCGATGTTCTGGACACAGCAAAAGATCAATTCGGCCAACAAATCACAATTTTAAATCCATCCGAAATTCATAAGGCCGATGTTGACATCTTTGCTCCATGTGCGATGGGTGCGGGGCTGAATGACTGGACTATCCCTGAAATCAAGGCAGGAATCATTGGTGGCGCGGCCAATAACCAACTGGCAGAATACCGCCATGACCAGATGCTCAAAGATCGTGGTATTGTTTACGCGCCGGATTATGCCATCAATTCCGGCGGTATTACCAGTGTCGGTTACGAGTATTTCTGGCGGACAAAGCGTAACCCGTATAGTTACGAACTCACCCATGACACAATGATGGCTCATGTGGCGAGGATCGAAGAAACGTTGGGGCGCATTTTTACGCTATCCGATAACAAAGGCATCGCAACCGGAGAATCTTCGGATCAATTGGCTGAAGAGATTTTTAAAGCTAGGGCGTCAACGCAGACCAGTGTCGCGTAAGAGAACGATAGGAAAGTGGCTCGGTGACATCATAAAGAGCCACAGGATTTTCAAGCCGCTGGGCCGTATCGCGACCCAGCGGTTTTGTATTCAAGATAAGACGGCTGTCATCAGGAATAAAAGGCAGACTACCCAAAGGCATGGATAAGTTCATACCGGCATAAAGATTTGTTTCCCCCCCATAGACATCGAAATCCGATTTGTTGGTCGCTACAACAAAGCCGCCGACCCGCACCCCATTGTCAAATTCATTGTTAAGGGCAAGTGACCCGCCAACATCTCCGGCAAGGTATCGCCCGACACTGGCTTGAAGCGTAGCTCCAGTGCCGGTAAATTCGTAATACCCGTTTAGAAATCCGCTTAATACAGGATCTCCATTAGGAGCAAGTGCCAAAGACGCAGTAGGGTCGCGTTTCACCGCTTCATGGACTTCAACCCCGATTGCCCACGATTTTCCAAAGGGTCTGTACAAAATTTCACCTGTCAGTCCAGCATACATCTCTTCAAGATACCCTAGACTGGCCGCCGCATGTAAATCTTTTGCCAATGACACAAAACCAGCCAGATATTGTCGTTCGATAATCAGGCTTTGTTTGGTAAACGCTTCGATGTCGGAACGAATAGGAGTCAGGCTAACCCCTTTATAGTCGGACATATGATCGAAATTATCTGCCAAATTAAAACGCATCGCGTTTTCAGTGATAAAGTGTTTTCCAATTCTTTTGGTCAGGGACGGGATCAAGGCTGTCCGGTATAAAATATTATTTTCATCTTCCGCCAACGATAAATCACTAATCCAGTCAATTCTGAATCCGAAACTTTCCTTGAACTTTTCCCGCGCGATTTGAATAGATTTCGGGACAATGTCCTCAATCAGTGTATTGCGCCAGATTTCTTCTGCACTTCCCTGATGGGTCAAGCCAGCTTGCTCGATGTCACGCCTGTTCAGGATAAGGCTTGGCCCTCGCAAGCCGTATCGCGCCAATTGGAATGCAATTTGTTCAGGGCGTTGCCCCGCCATATTGGAAAGATGCCGCGCCCCTTGCCCGATTTGAAAAGCGCTTGGCGTTGTGTCTTTCAGGTCAAGAACAGCTTCGGCGCGGATGTCATTGAATCCGATCCGGCTTAACCCGATTTGTTCCGAAGTTTCGGCATAACCACTTTGGTATAAAGCGGGCAATGTCGGGCGACCATCTAAAAGTGCAATGGGAGGTTCCGGTGAGGAAGATCGAGCCTCCCAACCCTGAAGGTTAGGCGACAGGCTAATTCGTGCCATAAAATGATCTAGGCCTGCCATGGCAATTCCGGCGTCAATCCAGTCATAAGGACGATAAGATAGGCCGATACTCCAAGGAGCAGGGGCGTTGAAAGAAGACGATGCTGATTGTTCGGCCTGCCAGTTATCACTGCTCCAATCGGCCTTGATCGATAGCCCGTCAATTGTAGGAATATCATATTGGATTCCCCCGAACAGTCCGGCATCTCCGGTAAACCAATCGGAAGGCTGGTTCGGATTTTCGCCATCCAGTTTGCGCTTGGCAGAAGAGAAGGATTTGACAAGCAAAGGATTGGGAATAGTCTGGCGCGTCCCCATCCGCCCCCAACCAAGACCCAAAGTAAAATCAAAATCCCTGTATCTTTTGGACAAGGCAAGATATTCCGCAGCCATGCGTTTATGGCCTAAAGCCGATTGAAGTCCGACCGAAATTTCAGGACGATAGGCACGCTCCTCAAATAATCTGAATTTCAAATCCATCCCGGGAAAAAGATGAGGATCATCTTGTTTGTCAACTGTTTGGCGAAACCCGAGATACAGTCGGTCGGAAATCTGGACGCCCAGACTGGCGTGGGCGCTTTTAGCAAAACGGGAATAATTAACCCGCATCATCCCGACATCATCCATACGGGCATTCGGTATAAGATTTAATCCCAACGTGCCGGATAAAGACGCGCTGTCTCGCGCAAATCCTGATGTTGGAAAGGCACACAACAAAAAAAGAACCAAACAGAATAGAGCCCCGCACGGGACTTTAAGTCCAATCATGATGTCCTTGATTTTATTAACTTTTTAAGAGTAGCTTAATCTGCAGCAAATACGAACGTATGTCAAAGTAATCTGTTAATAAATTGGGTATATGATAGCAACCTGGAGATGAAAAGCCGTGCTAAAGATTAGAAATCATCAAGATTTTCATGTTTATAACCTGTGGAAGATTGTCCATAATAAATGGGCAAGCAGGCAAAATGATACATTGGGCGAGGTACTAAATTCGCTTGAAATGGCTCTGGTTTACTTTAATCCGGACGGAACATTGAAGACAGCAAATTGTCGAGCTTGCGAACTAATCCCACAACTGTCTGGACGACAAGAGGAAAGGAGTGGTGATTGTCATAATTGTAAAGTTGCAGATCTATGCCAGAACAACGAAAAACCAATCAAAACTTTTAATGAATTAATCGCTTATGTGTTTGATAACTCACTGGATGTTGCCGAACAATCCGGATTATTTCTTGAAAGCGAAAACACAGACGCAACGATATTTCGTGAAATCATTAAACTTTCAAATGAAAAATTCTATCTGGTTCGGGCTGTTCCACAAAAAAACAAGGAAACGATCGTTGAATTAACCGATATTTCCGCGATTAAAAGCCGCGCGGATTATTTGTTCAAATTGGGGCATCAAAATAAAATTTTAACCGAAGCTGTTCAGACAATCCGCAAGGGCATCTTTATTGCCGAAAACAAAACTCAGGAGAAAGAGTTTTTATTTGTCAATCAGGCTATGGATCATTTGCTGCAAATGGACTGTCAAGATTATATCGGAAAACCAGTCTTCGAATTCTTTGAAGCGGCATTTCAGGGAGAATACGAGCAAATCAAGGATGTTTTAGCAGGAAAAAATACAAAGAATCAAATCTGGCACATAGTGCAAGACAAGCAGGGAAATACAGTATGGCTTGAACTGACTATGTTTCATTCAGGACAGAATGGTCATTTGCTTATCGGTTTTGTTTCTGACGAGACGCAGAATAAATTGCAGGAAAACAGATTACTCCAGACTCAAAAACTCGAGGCGATCGGACATATGGCAGGAGGCATATCCCACGATTTCAACAATATTCTTGCCATCATTGAAGGATATGCCAGAATTGCAAAAACAACATGGAAAAAAGGCGAGGATATCTCTCCACATCTTGATAAAATCTATCAGGCCACACAAAGAGGAAGCGGGTTAACCCGCCAGCTCTTGACGTTTGGCAAACATAGAGTGAGTGAAGACAAGGTTATTGACCTATGTCGTCATGTAGAAGACGTCAAAAATCTTCTCATCCCGCTTTTGGGCGTCAATGTAAAGCTGGATATGAAGCTTGAAGAGGGAAATCATTATATCAAAGGTACGCCTGATATTATTACGCAGATTGTTATGAATCTGAGCATCAATGCGCGAGACGCGATGCAAGACAAAGGAACAATAACGATTGAGGTTTTGTCACAATATCGTGAAGATAAAGAAAATGGATTCCTGTTGCGAATAGCAGACACAGGATGTGGAATGTCGCAAGAAATAATGGAACGTATGTTTGATCCATTCTTCACCACAAAAGAGCAAGGCAAAGGTACCGGTCTGGGGTTATCCATGGTTTATGGTTTGGTTCAGCAAATGAAAGGGGACATGCTGGTCGACTCTGAAGTGGGTCAAGGCACAACTTTTTCAATCTGGTTTCCTGAATCAGAAGCTCCTGTTCAGGAGGAAGATAATAAACCCGATCTTTCACAAGATCAGTTTTTATACAACAAAACTGTTTTACTGGCCGAAGACGAACCTGATTTGCTTGAAATTATGAAAGGAACTCTCGAAGAGTTTGGAATGAATGTTCTGACGTCATTAAATGGCAATCAGGCACTGGAAGTTCAGGATGAATATGACGGAAAAATTGACTTCTTATTGACTGACATGGTGATGCCTGAAATAGGGGGGATTCAACTGGCAGAGCTCTTCCACGTGGTGAGGCCGGATACACATATTATATTTATGAGTGGATATCCCGTGCGTGGAGAAATATCGGAAGTCGATTTGCCTGATGATGTTATCTTTCTAGCCAAGCCTGTCTCTCAGGAAAATCTGAAGAATGTAATGGAACAAGTTTATCTGGGTAAAAACGTTGAAACCCCATCCGGCGTTGTATGGGAATAATCATAGAAAAGCTTTTAAGGAGAAACAGATGAGTAAGTCCGAAGATAGTATTAAATCATTAAAAGTTCTGGTTGTGGATGACCAGATAGAAATCAGGACAATGCTGAGAGGGATGCTGTCAGAATTGGGCATTACCCAGATTTTTGAGGCCGCAGACGGAAAAGAAGCCATGGTCTTTACGGACAATGCAATGGACATGATTGACGTGGTCATTTGCGACTGGAATATGCCCAAACTTTCTGGAATTGATCTGTTGCGCCAAATGCGCTCGGTTTATCCCGATGTTCCCTTTCTGATGATAACGGGACGTAGCGATGTTGAATCGGTTTCAATGGCAAAAGCCAGCGGAGTAACCGCTTATATCCGGAAACCTTTTTCTCCGGCGCATCTGGAGGTTAAACTCAGGGTCATTAAATCCAAAATGGATTCCAAACACATTGCATGAAAATGATCCTTGGTCTACCATCAATATATGGCAGACTCACACTATGATCTATGTATTGTCGGAGGGGGAATTAACGGCGCGGGAATAGCCCGCGACGCTGCGGGTCGAGGCTTTAAAGTACTATTGGTCGATCAAGGAGACTTCGCAGGATGCACATCATCTGCCAGCTCGAAAATGATTCATGGCGGGCTGCGCTATCTGGAATTTTTTGATTTTGGGTTGGTCAGAAAATCTTTGGCCGAACGCGAAATCATGATGGCCATCGCACCGGAAATTGTTCATCCATTGGAATTTTGTATTCCTCATCAGAATTCAGTCCGTCCGGCATGGATGGTGAGACTTGGACTCTTTATTTACGATCATCTATGGCCGCGCAAAAAACTCCCGTCATCCCGAAAAATAAATTTAAAAAAACATCCCTATGGTTTGCCGCTTCGTGAAGATCTTGACGTTGGGTTTACCTATGCTGATTGTTGGGTCGATGATGCCCGCTTGGTTATTTTGAACATTCGCGATGCGGCCAATCATGGCGCGGATGTCAGAAACTATACGAAGGCAATCGCCGTCAAACGCGGAGATTCCAAATGGAATATAACGGTCGAAGAAGTCGATACCGGAAGCAAACAAAAAGTAACAGCAAAAGTCGTTATCAATGCCACCGGCCCTTATGCTTATGAATTTTTGGAAAAAACAGGCCATGTTCTGAATGACACGCCGAAACTCCGGCTGGTACAGGGAACACATATTGTTGTGCCAAAGCTTTACGAAGGCCAGCAAGCCTATTTACTTCAACAACCGGATAAGCGGGTTGTGTTTGTTTTTCCCTACGGAAAATATAGCCTGTGTGGAACAACCGAGACAGAATTTAATGGCGATCCTGTTGAAGTCATGGCCACACGTGCAGAAAAAAAATACTTATGCGAGTCTTTGAATGCTCATTTTAAAAAGCAAACATCACTCGATGAAATTGTTTGGGATTATTCTGGTGTCCGCCCCCTGTTTGAAGATAGTGAAACAGATGCCAGAAAAGTATCAAGAGATTATAGAATTTATGAAGATCGGGCAGGTGGCCTAACACTGTTATCCATCTTTGGTGGAAAGATCACAACCTATCGCACATTATCAGAAGAGGTGATGGATGTTTTAAGTCTGGATTTTCCTGACATGAAACACGCATGGACAAAAAATGTTCCCTTACCCACATGTCCGGTGAATCTGGAACAAGAGCCTAATGATAAGGATCTGAGATTTTTTATCGAACGGGAATGGGCAAAAACGGCAGAAGATATTCTATGGCGCAGAACAAAATGGGGCGTGCATTTACCCAAAGATAAGGTCAAGGCAATAGAAAAAAGAATCCCTGAATTGATAAAGAAGGAGACAACGGGAAATGCCCCGACATAAATTTTTGGCCATCGATCAAGGAACTACATCATCCAGAGCCATAATTTTTTCAGACAGAGGAGAAATTTTAGCCACATCTCAAAAAGAACTCCGCCTCTATTATCCTCATAATGGATGGGTCGAACAAGATGCACAAGACATCTGGAATGATACCTATGTCTGCATTCAGGATGTTTTAAAAAAACATTCGGATATAACCGCCGTTGGAATAACCAACCAACGCGAAACAACCATCATCTGGGATCGCGAAACGGGCAAGCCGGTTTACAACGCGATTGTTTGGCAGGATCGCCGCACATCCTCTATTTGCGCCGACCTCAAAGAAAAAGGACATGAGCCGACGATCCGCGAAAAAACAGGCTTGTTGTTAGATCCCTATTTTTCTGCTCTAAAAATTGCGTGGATTTTGGACAATGTTTCAGGAGTCCGCGTGGCTGCCGAACAAGGACGCTTGGCTTTTGGAACTGTGGATTCTTGGCTGGTCTGGAAATTGACGGGCGGAAAAAATCATGTCACCGATGCAACCAACGCCAGCAGAACTTTGCTCTTTAATATTAAAACCAATGATTGGGATGAGGACTTATTACGCCTGTTCGATATTCCGCGATCAATTTTGCCAAAGGTGCTGGATAATGTCGGGGATTTCGGCACGACTTCCCCCGCATTATTTGAAAAATCCTATCCCATTAAAGGCGTGGCAGGAGATCAACAAGCTGCGCTGATTGGTCAAGCTTGCTTTGCCAAAGGAATGGTAAAGTCGACCTATGGAACGGGTTGTTTTGCCCTGATGAATATCGGCACAGAATTCAAAGCGTCACATAATAAATTGCTGACCAGTATCGGCTATCGTATTACCGGCCAAACAACCTATGTGTTGGAAGGATCTATTTTTATTGCCGGAGCCGCCATTCAGTTTTTGCGGGATAATCTGGGATTTTTTTCAAGTGCATCGGAAAGTGAATCCTTGGCAAAATCAGTCAGCAATACCAACGGGGTTTATTTTATTCCGGCTCTCACAGGGTTGGGTGCTCCATATTGGAATCCGGATGTGCGCGGCGCAATTATGGGGTTAACCCGAGACACAACCCGTGCCCACATCACGCGAGCCGCATTGGAAGCACAAGCCTACCAAACCAAAGATCTGATAACGGCCTTTGAGGCCGATACAGGAGTCAAACCAGAGGTCATTCGCGTGGATGGTGGATTAGTCGCCAATCATTTTATGGTACAGTTTTTATCGGATATTCTGGAGACTCCGGTTGACATTCCGGTCTGTCATGAAACCACTGCGTTGGGGGCTGCCTATCTGGCGGCGATTGGAAGTGGTGTTTTTTCCAGCTTGGACGACATATCCAAAAATTGGAAAAAAGAGCAAGGCTTCAAACCCATGATGACGCAAGACGAGTCTAACGTCTTATATCAAGGATGGAAAAACCATATGGGGAGCCTGATTAAAGCCTAGACTTCTTCGAACATGTATCCGACACGCTCTAATAAAGTCGGGGTGCGCCGTTGACGGGAAACTTCCAAAAGCCCCATCGCTGTAAACCCGTGAATTTGAACGGTGCAAGGATCGTCATCCACCAGTTTTTCGATATGGGACAAAAGTTGTTTTTGCTCTTTGTCGGATTTCATGCGTAAAAAATCAATCATGATAATGCCGCCCAGATTACGAATACGAATCTGGCGAATGGCTTCGGTAGCGGCTTCAAGGTTGATGGTCAGATTGGCATTTTTATCAGCACCACGATTGACATCAATCGCAGTCAAAGCCGCAGTGCCTTGAATAAGAATATTGCCGCCACTGATTAACAGGGCATAGGGTTGAAACAAATCTTCAATGGGTTTGATCAGATCATAATGATCGAGTAACGCCAGATCTTTGGTGGCATTTTTTACTTCAATAGGTTTGATTTTTGTTACAAGATCCGGTGCAAATAATTCACACCAGTCTTCAGCCGTTGCAAAATGATCCATGGTCACAACTTCGATGCGGCGAATAGGGCGCAAGGAATTATCACTCAAAGATCGCTGCAACGCGTCAGGTCCTTCCATGATAAGAATACTGTCTTCACCCTTGGCATATTCGGTCAATCCTTCCCAGATAGCTTTCAGGATTTTTGATTCTCGTATTAAAACATCACTTTGGGTATTCAACGCCGCCGCACGTAAGATGCAGCCGTGAACATCATCCATTTGAGCCAACATATCTGTCAACTGCTTACGCAATTTTTTATCACGGATACGCGAAGAAATACGGTTGCTGTCATCAAGTGGAGTATAAATCAAATAACGCCCTTGAATGGAAACATCCATACTGACAACCGGACATTTATCTTCATACGGAACATCATCTTCAAATTCAGGCTCAAGATAACCTTGCTTGGCCTGAACCAACAAATATTGCCCGGGTGAAATCAGCTTGCCGATCGGAGTTTGCCCACCCTTGACCAATTTGCCATCATTATCTTTTGACCGAATGTCACGATTATAAAGGATGCCTGTCACATCCCCGTCCAGATCAAGAAAGGCCGCGTCCATTCGCGCGTCAATCCGGTCAACACGAGCCCAGAACACAGACCCCCATCGGACTAACTCATGGGGAGGATCAACCTCAAGACCTTCGATTTTATGACGTTCGGTTGCGGCAACCCACAAACACGAATCCTGCTCTTCAATGATGATGTCCAAAACCCACCCCCTGTAATAAGTTCATTGTATCACATAAAGAGAGTCCCACTATATTGGAATATGACCCATTGATAGATTGAACAAAAGCACCAGCCAAACCCTGAACAGCAAAACCTCCGGCCTTACCACGCCATTCATTGCTTGCAAGGCAGGCTTGAATTTCGGCTGGGCTCAACCGTTTGAACTTCACATGGGTTGTGACCAGTCTGGATAAAATTTTTCCGCCAGGAAGACGCAATGCAATCCCGCCATACACGCGGTGGCTCCGGCCAGAAAGCAAAGTAAGACAGGCCAGAGCATCAGACTCTTGATCTGTTTTTGGTAAAATTCGCCGCCCCACTGCGACAACAGTATCGGCCGCCAGAATAAGATGGTCAGGGGAAGCGGGAACTGCCGCTGCTTTTTCCAAAGCCAGCCGTTCCGCCAATTGATGGGGAAGTTCACCAGCCTTGGCCATTTCGTCAATATCTGCAGGACATATTTGATCGGGAACAATTCCGATCTGCCTCAACAAATCCACACGGCGTGGAGAGGCTGATGCAAGAATGAGTCGATAGGGACTATTTTTCACGGAAGACAATGCGTCCTTTGGTCAGGTCATAAGGTGTCATTTCGACAACAACTTTATCTCCTTGCAAAACACGGATACGGTTTTTTCTCATTTTTCCGGCGGTATGCGCCAGAATTTCGTGGTCATTTTCCAATTTGACTCGAAACATAGCATTGGGCAAAACTTCGCTTACAATGCCCTTAAACTCGATAAGATCTTCTTTGGACATAGGACTCCAATGGGGGTTTTCGTTAAATCCGGCTCTTTTTATAGCGTTTTCCGTTAAATTGCAACTCCCCCCTGTAAAGGCAGAAAAGGTTGTTTGGAAAGGTTAATATTACGAAAACTATTCTTCGTGCAGACCAGAAGACAGCCTTTCGATAGTTGCCCCGCAGGCTTCGAGCTTGCCAACCAGATTTTCGTATCCGCGATCCAGATGATAAATCCGGTCAACAGTTGTTTCGCCATCAGCAACCAGTCCGGCGAGAATCAGGGATACAGACGCGCGTAAATCGGTCGCCATAACCTCCGCTCCTTTAAGCTTGGTCACACCGCGCACAATCGCTGAATTTCCTTGAACGGCAATATCTGCTCCCATGCGGCGAAGTTCCGGCACATGCATAAAGCGGTTTTCAAAGATTGTTTCCGTGACCATTCCTGCCCCGTTGCACATGGTCAGCATCGTCATAAACTGGGCTTGGAGGTCAGTCGCAAAACCAGGATAGGGTTCGGTCATAATGTCCGTTCCAACCAATGGCTTTCCATTGCGGTGAACAATAACATCCGCTCCGTCTTCTTCAATGGTCACACCGGCTTTTTGTAACGGGCCGATGAGCGATGTCAGAAAATCAGTGCGGGTGTGCTGCAACCGAACTGTCCCACCCGTTAAAGCCACACCAATCATAAATGTTCCGGTTTCAATCCGGTCAGGCAAAACATCGTGGGTCATACCGTGAAGAGCCGAGACACCTTCAATGCGAATTTCAGGAGTTCCCAATCCGGAAATTTTAGCCCCCATCTTAATCAAAGCTTCTCCTTGATCGATAATTTCAGGTTCCCGCGCGGCGTTCATTAAAATGGTTTCACCTTTGGCGAGTGTGGCCGCCATCATCACATTTTCAGTCGCGCCAACCGACACTTTTGGAAACATGATTTTTGCTCCGCGCAATCCACCAACAGGAGCTTTGGCACGAACATACCCGTCTTCCAGAATAATCTCCGCACCCATCGCACGAAACCCATCAAGGTGTAAATCAATCGGACGTGATCCAATCGTACATCCGCCAGGCAGCGATACAGTGGCTTCTCCGAACCGTCCCAACAAAGGTCCCATAACCAGAACACTGGCACGCATCCGCCGCACCAGATCATAAGGGGCTTCGGTAGAATGAATTTTTGACGCATTGATAAACATCGTGCCATCACTGCGCAGCGTCATGGCAACGCCGATTTCTTTCATCAATGCCGCCAAGGTTTGAATATCTTTGAGATACACCGGCATATTCGTAAACTGGACAGGATCACCCGTAAGCATTGCAGCGCACATATGCTTGAGCGCAGCATTCTTCGCCCCACTGATCGGAATAACCCCGTTCAATTGCGTTCCGCCTTGAACCTTGATTTTTTCAAGACTGGACGCCAGCATCGCTTTATGCGGATCAATAACAATAAAATCCGGAGTATCGGGCGTTTGCTTTAATGCAGGCGAATGGGACACGGATAGGAGCTTTCTTTTTGTTAAAATTAAATGCGGGGCAATGTAACGCCGCGTTGAGACATATATTTACCGGCACGATCCGCATAAGAAACATCACACGCACTCGATCCCTTAAAGAACAGGAATTGAGCAATCCCTTCATTGGCATAGACTTTTGCAGGCAGAGGAGTCGTATTGGATAATTCCAAAGTTACATGACCTTCCCAACCAGGTTCCAACGGCGTGACATTGACGATCAACCCACACCGCGCATAGGTGCTTTTACCCAGACAAATAACCAAGACATCTTTGGGAATGCGGAAATATTCGACGGTACGGGTCAAAACAAACGAATTCGGAGGAATAACGCAAACATCGGACTCGCGTTCAACAAAACTTTGATTTGAAAAATTCTTTGGGTCAACAATAGCATTGTCGACATTGGTAAAGATCATAAATTCATTGGAACAACGGGCATCATATCCATAAGAAGACAAGCCGTAGGAAATAATTTTCTGACCATTTTCTTCGCGGTTTTGCTTTTCGGTAAAGGGCTCGATCATACCGTTCTGCAAAGATTGCTCCCTGATCCAGTGATCGGGCATAATACCTGGCGCAGAAAGGGGCATAATCGTCTCTTTGATTAAAGGTGAAGTCATATTACTCAAGTCTTTCTTGGTTTATCATCGTTTTGTCATCGTCCCGCCCGTTGGCTTGATCTTTCCTGCGTCGCAAATTAGCACGCAAAGCCTCGGCGCGTTTCTTGGCTAAAGCCTCTTGTTTGGTCAATGATGCCTGCGATTGTTCATCTTTTTGGCTCATTCGTCTAGCTTTGCTCTTAAAATATGGGAATTTAGATGGGGAAAATACATGAAATCCCCCGATGATTCCACAAATAAATGCCTTTCCAATCCCTTATCAGGTGATTAAAACAGACACTATGAACAAAACACAGCAAAATCCTGTATATATCGTGGTCACAGGCGGCGCAGGTTATATAGGCTCGCATACATGTAAAGCCTTATCCGCAGCAGGATATACGCCTGTCGTGGTGGATAATTTGGTATCAGGCCATAAGGACGCTGTGCGTTGGGGGCCATTCGAACAGGGAGATGTTCACGATCAGGGCTTTTTGCGTCAGGTCTTTAAAACATATAACCCCATCGCCGTCATTCACTTTGCTGCTTTTATCGAGGTTGGAGAATCTGTTTCAAATCCAGCCAAATATTTTGAAAATAATGTTGGTGGATCATTAGCCTTACTGAGTGCAATGACGGAATGCGGGATTAAGAATATAGTTTTTTCAAGCACTTGTGCGGTTTACGGAGAACCACAAACCGTTCCCATCCAAGAAACAAACCCTCGTCATCCGCTTAATCCCTATGGAAAGACAAAATTTATGGTGGAACTGATGCTGGAGGATTTTTCAAAAGCCTATGGGATGAATTATGTGGCATTGCGCTATTTCAATGCTTGCGGGGCAGACCCATCAGCAGAAATAGGCGAACGCCACGATCCGGAAACCCACCTGATTCCACGGGCTTTGATGGCGGCTGCAGGCAAGGCCGAAGGGTTGCACCTGTTTGGTGACGACTATGACACACCGGATGGAACATGCGTTCGGGACTATATCCATGTCAATGATCTGGCTCAGGCGCATATCAAGGGTGTGGAATACCTGAGCGGCGGAGGAAAGTCCGTCTGCCTGAATCTAGGAACAGGGCAGGGAACATCGGTCAAACAGGTTATCGCTGCCGTCGAAAATGTAACTGGCAAAACGCTGGATGTAACCATTCATCCGCGCAGAGAAGGAGACGCTCCCATTTTGGTGGCACAACCCCTTAAAGTGCAAGAAACACTGGGCTTTTCAACACAGTGGAATGATGTCGGGCAAATTGTTGCCTCAGCTTGGGCATTTCATAAGAAGGATTGGGACGAAAATTAGGCATAAATCCTAAAATTCTGGGTGACAGGAAAAAAAATATATTGTAAACAAACCCACCTCACGATTGCTGCCGTAGCTCAGTGGTAGAGCACTCCCTTGGTAAGGGAGAGGTCGGAAGTTCAAGCCTTCTCGGCAGCACCATTTCAATTTTATTGCGATTCAATATGGAAGACCCCATGATTTCGTTATGGCCAATCAATTGGCCTGATAAAATTTATGGCAATTAAATTGCCATAAATATAAAAATTATGTAATATAATAATTAAATTTAAATATTTTTCATATTTTTATTGACCGCACCGCAAAAAATTTGCCATATTTTTGACATAATTTAAAATGGAGAGATGAAACAAAGCAGTGATCCAAAGAGACACAGAAAAGAGAGTGTGGTATGTTTAAATTACAGAATAGGCATGAGGTTCGCTATCCCGATAGTGAAGAAATATCCAATTTAACACTGTCTTTCTTTCCTCTTCCCCACAACATGAAGGCTCATCGTGTTTTAATATCATGTGCCCGTCTTCGCCATGATGTGTTTTGTATAAACAACAACTGGGAACCTACGACACCGGATGGTCTGGAAGTAGATCAATATGATTCCAGTTCTCACCATGTGGCTTTAACTGCGAAGTTCCATGGAGAGTCTCGACAAACGGAAACGGTTCTGGCGTATTTGCGCTTGGTTGATGGCACAAAATCTTCCCTTGAATCAGAACATCCCATTGTTCCGATGCTCGCAACACAAGCTCAAATTCCTTCTGACATTCGTGAAAAAATTGCACAGGGCAAAAGTTTGGAAATTTCCAGACTTTGTGTAAGTTTGAAATTCAACAATAGAATGACAAATACAGGAGGTAATACCAACATTAAACCCAGCAACTTGAATTTAATAATGGCGTGGAGGCTGTGCAATAGACTATTGCCTGATGTCGAGTCATTCGTTGCAATTTTAGAACCAGCGCTTTGTAAACAGATGGAAAGGCAAGGTTTGAAGATCGCACGTATAGGAGAGCCAATCAATTATAAAGGGCAAAGAGTTCCTGTCGAAATTGATATGTTTGAAAATGCCGCTTTGGTCGAAGCTATGGGTGAACACTTTAGTTCATTACTGACGGGCACAATAGGAGTGCAGACCTATGAGAATACAGCCACAAGTCCAGTTCATCATATTCGCCTATGAAATGCCTGAATAAATAAAAATGCCCTGATCGATGATCGGGGCATTTTCGAATTTCAAAGGCAAATCAGCAGGATCTGCTTATTTTTTCATTTTATACTTGTCGCCATCCAATGGGGTCGGATCAAACAGAACAGGCACGGGCGGTGCGGCGCAGTCAACCGGCATATCTTTTAGAACTTTCCATTGTTCGACCCACCCCAGAACATGATCGGCATTATCAACCAATGTGGCATTCATGCAATGACCGTCAGAGACGCTTTGGGCAAAACTGTTGTAAACAGCAGGCGGTGTCGTTCTGTCCAATTTTCCAAGGAAGTGACGCTGGGGAATATTGGCAACGCCCGGGGCAAAATCAATCGGGGAGAGAGATTCTTCCGAATACACAACATTGTGAAGAGCTGCCGCAGTTTTAGGATCAAGATTACCGGCAACAGTTTTCAAAGAAAGAATGTCGTCACGTTGAGCGGCAAGAATTGCGGCAATGGCAGCCCCTCCGTCATACCCGACCAGATGAAAGGACGGGATGCCGTATTGGGCTTTGATATTATCAAGAACAATTTTATAATTTTCGATCACTTCAGGAGCAAAGCGTTTACTGCTCCAATATGCAGAAGGACAAGCCGCACTGTTTTTCCAGCCTTTTCTATATTGGCATGGCCGCGCCAGCCAAATGACGTTCGCGGAGTCGTCTTGGGCGGCCAGACGTAAGGCCACCGGATCAGTCGGTGTTGGGTCGTTACTGATGGACATGTCGTCAAAATAGGCATCTCCATCACCTTCGATATAGATCGTAGCGGCTTCAAAACGTTTATAAACCCGCTCTCTGGCCTCAATCATAAACAAATTGCCAGGGATTGTGCGCTGGTTCATAAAAACAGGCATTGCAGTGCGCTTGACAGTGTCTTCCTGCATAACAGGATAAGTGGCACAGCCAGCAAGAAGAGTAGTGACCAGCCCTAAAGCCAGAAGAGAACGTGTAAATATCATGGAGAATCCCCTTGAGTGAATTTCGCCAAAAGTTTAACACGGAAAATAACTAAAATCACCCCACAATTACAAGCCCTCCCTTATATCTCTGAAAGCTCGATAAAAATAGGGGTATGGTCGGATGCTTTGTCCCACCCGCGCGGCGTTGGATCAATCCAGCAAGACAGCAGCCTGTCGGTCACAGGGGGCGAGAGCAGAAAATGGTCAATGCGAATACCGTGGTTCTGCGGCCAAGCCCCGGCCTGATAATCCCAAAACGTGTAGGCATTGGCCGTAAGAGGGTTCAAAACGCGATAGGCATCACTCAAACCAAGGTTTAATAAAGCCCGCCATGCTTGGTGTGTTTCAATACGGAAGAGGGCATCCCCTTGCCATGCAGTTGGATTATAGCAATCAATGTCATCGGGAATAACGTTAAAATCCCCGCCGACCAGAAAGGGAATTTGTTCGGATCTTAATTGAGAGAGGCGATGATAAAGTCGCTCCATCCATTTGAGTTTATAGGGAAATTTATCGCTATCCTCTTGAACCGGATTGCCGTTGGGTAAATAGATATTGATAAGGCGCAATCCCTTGAATTCAATTTCAAGATAGCGGGCTTGTTCGTCCGTATCATCTCCTGCAAGGCGCGTTGAAATGATTTTCGTTTCTTCGCCATGATGCGTCAGGATAGCAACCCCGTTATAAGTCTTTTGCCCGACATAAACGACGTGATAATCGGATGAAATTTCAGGAAAGGTTTCCCCTTTAAGTTCCTGAATAAAAAGAACATCCGGATTTTTTTCCTTCAAAAACCGAGCGACATGCTCTTGGCGGGCTTTAATTGAATTGACATTCCATGACGCGATTTTGAGGCTCATATTGACGCTAAACCGAAAAGGACTCGCCACAGCCACAGCCGGATGTCGCATTGGGATTGATAACTTTAAAACTTTCCCCCATCAACGTCACCAGATAGTCAAGCGTGGCACCTTGCAACAAAGGCACAGACATCTCGTCAACCAAAACCACGTCATCGACAACAATGTCATCATCAGAAGAGGTTTCGTCCCAAGTCATATCGTATTTGAATCCGGAACATCCGCCGCCTGAAACGGTTAAGCGCAAGTAAAGACCTGAATTTTGTTTGGCTTTACGAACTTCCTCAATCCGGTTGTAAGCGGTCGGAGACACTGTAATAGGGGCGGTTTCTTGACTCATTCCGACAATATGGGGGCTGTAGCTTTAAAAATCCATCCTAAAATAGCTTAAAAATCGATCGTGTCACCGATTTGAGGGAGCAAAAGCATTTTTCCCGTTTCGGAAAATCGGGCAACGGCTTTTTCCGTTTCGATCTGGATCGGTGGAAACGTATTATAATGCAACCCGACAATCTTGCTTGTTCCAACGAATTCCGCCGCACGAATGGCATCATCAACACCCATGGTATAATTATCCCCGATCGGCAAGAGGGCAAAATCGATGGTTTCCTGCTCACCGATCAGCTTCATGTCATAGGTCAAAGCCGTGTCCCCTGCGTAATAAAAGGAAGAGCGTGACTCTTTGGGCGTAATCACAAACCCACCCGGATTCCCGCCATAAGAGCCATCAGGCATAGAGGATGAATGAACCGCATTCACATATTGGACAGTGCCGAAATCAAACGAGAATTTTCCGCCATGATTCATCGAATGACCGTTTTCAAGGCCTTTGGACAGAAACCAGTTAATAATCTCAAAGTTGGAAATCAGCTTGGCTCCGGTACGTTTTGCGATGATTTCGGCATCGAGCACATGATCTTCATGACCATGGGAGATTAAAATATAGTCAGCATTGACCTGTTTGAGGTCAATGTGAGCCGCCAAGGGATTGCCGGAAATAAAGGGATCAAACACAAGATGAAGACCGTTGATCTCGATACCGAAACAAGAATGACCAAAATAGGTTAATTTCATAATATGCCCTTTGATTGAAATGCTATAACCATTCTAAATTAAACCGATTTTGTGGTTCGTGCCAGCCTTCCTTGTAGAATGCGCCAAGGATGACGGATTCTAATACAAAATAGCCGTATATTCTATATTGAGATCAAACAGGAGGGGATATAGACTCTGTGGCATGATCCATGATTCTGAAGATAACTCGACACAAGCCTACAATTATTGTGCTCTGCCTTTGGCGGCCTACGCCTGCCGTCCCGATTTATCGCGCGGGAGGTTGATTGAAGAACCAGAAAGTCGTCACCGCACAGCGTTCCAGCGTGACCGTGACCGCATTATTCACTCTTCGGCCTTTAGACGCTTGAAAGATAAAACTCAGGTCTTTGTAGCACATGAGGGCGATCATTATCGTACCAGACTGTCCCACACACTCGAAGTTGCCCAAATCACCAGAACATTGGCAAGATGTTTGATGGTCAATGAAGATCTCGCCGAAGCCGTCGCTCTGGCTCATGATCTGGGACATACACCGTTTGCCCATATGGGAGAAGATAGCCTGAAAATATGTATGGAAGACTGGGGTGGTTTTGCACATAACGACCAATCTCTTCGTATTCTGACCACGCTTGAACAAAAATATCCGTTGTGGAACGGCCTGAACCTGACATGGGAAACATTGGAAGGGGTCGCCAAACATAATGGCCCTGTGTTACAGGCAGGAGAGGCCGCAACACGCGCCAATCTGTCGGTGGCATTGTTTGAACTGAATCAGAAAATGGATTTGGAATTGCATCATTACGCATCCATCGAGGCGCAGGTTGCCGCAATTTCAGATGACATCGCCTATAATAACCACGACATCGAAGACGGCTTGCGTGCAGGAATGTTTTCGCTCGAAGATATTGCTGAAGTTGACTTGATTGGTGAAGGTCTGGTCAGTGTTAAAAAAGCCTATGGCACAACCCTCGGCCAAAAATTCCTCATCAGCGAAACCATAAGAACCACAATGGGCGATATGGTAGACGATGTTTTGAAAACCACCAAAGCCAATTTAAAAAAGGTTAACCCGCAATCACCTGCAGACGTGGCGCGGGCAGGAATTCAGATCGTTTCTTTTTCCGAAGAGATGAATGAGAAGGTCAATGAACTGCGAAAATTCTTATGCGCGCGGATGTATCGCCATTTTGAAATCGAACGCATTCGCTTGAAAGTCGAAAAAATTATTCCAGATCTATTTCACGCTTTCCATGGAAATTACGGGTTATTGCCTGAGCATTGGCAAGATCGAGTGGAAATGGCAGGCGGAGAAACCGATCTTCCCGCTCGTGCCAGAATCGTTTGCGATTATATTGCCGGAATGACCGACCGCTACGCTATTCAGGAAAATGAACGCTTGTTCAATCCCTCTTTTGGAATGAAATAAACAAATAGAAAGTTGAGGACTATATGCCAAAACGTAATGATTTCGATGATGAAGGCTTTTTAGAAAGCATTTTGAAACGCAACGGAACAACACCGATGCCTCCATCAATGGCGCGGCTCTTATTGATGGTTGCGGGATTGGCCGTTGTTGCGACCATTGCAGCCGTGACATGGGCAACTTGGCCGGGTGATAAATCCCGTGTGGATGAAGACACCTTGCCCATTATGCGCGTTGACCCAACGGTTTATAAAATTAAACCCGAAGATCCGGGGGGAATGATGGTGCCGAATAAAGACAGCACGATTTTTGAATCTCTGGGTGAAGAACGCAGCGAAAAAACAGTTGAAAATCTGTTGGATGAATCCGAAGTCCCCATGAAAAAAGAAGATATTTTTTCTGCGGAACAGTCCTCAGAACCCGAAGAGGAAGTCGTTAGCTCATACGAAGTGGTTGAGTCAAAGCCGGAAATTAAACCGGAAGTCAAACAGGAGGTCAAACCAGAACCTGTAAAGGTTGAAAAGGTCGAGCCGGAAAAGGTCGAAGAAAAACCGATTGTTTCTAAAATCGAACCGATGAAAATGACAACCGGAAAATCCTACGTCCAGTTTGCCGCTGTGAAATCTGATGCAGATGCCAAAGCAAAATGGTCAAAACTTCAATCCCAATACCCTGAGTTAAAGACTTTGTCTCTTCATGTTCAAAGAGCAGATTTGGGCAGCAAAGGAATTTTCTATCGCATTCAATCCGGCCCCATGTCTTTGGAACAGGCACAAGATGTATGTACCAAAATCAAAGCCGCCAAAGATGATTGTTTGGTGATTAAATGATAGGGGAGGAAACTCCTTTGCCATTGGCTGCGGTTTTTTCGGTTGAGGGAGACATTTTATCCCACGCAGAAAAAAGCCTGTTTTCGGCATCGCAGCCTTTCGGGTTTATTTTATTCGGACGCAATTGCAAGACACCGGATCAGCTCAAGAAGTTGACGGAGAGTCTGCGTAGCTGCGTTGGCTGGAATTGCCCGATTATGATCGATCAGGAAGGCGGACGCGTTGCCCGAATGAAATCTCCCGAATGGCCGGATTTTCTGTGCGCCCGTCATTACGGACAAAAACTGGAATGTGGCGAAGACTGTCCTGATCTGGATCAGGATATGACACACCTTGCCGAAATGCTTTTGGCTAACGGAATCAATGTGAATTGCGCACCGGTCTGTGATGTTTTGACAAAAAAGACCCATGATATTATTGGCGATAGAGCTTATTCATCCAACCCTGAAATCGTGTCATCGGCCGCCTTGAGAACAGCCAAATCCTTTCTGGATGCAGGAGTAACGCCAATTATCAAACACCTTCCGGGACATGGTCGCGCCAATGTTGATTCCCATTTGACATTGCCGATTGTGGACGCAAGTCTTGATGAATTACGAAAAACGGACTTTGTACCATTTTCAAGCTTTGCAGAACAAAAAGGCGTTTGGGGCATGGTTGCCCATATTATTTTCAGCCAAATTGACCCGAATTTGCCTGCAACCCTGTCAAAAACAGTAATAAATGACATAATTCGCCAAGAGATTGGCTTCCAAGGCTTGCTGTTTTCCGATGATCTCAATATGAAGGCACTTGAAAATTATGGATCGATTGCCCAAAGAGCCAATCTTTCCTTGCAAGCAGGCTGCGATCTTGCTTTGTATTGTTGGGCAAAGCTTGAAATTATGGAACAAATGGCTGCCGACTTACCCCCGCTATCGGCGAAAGGGTGGGCGAGGTGGCACGGGACGCTATGACAGACAACACAGCAACAGACACAAACGCCGTTTCGGAATTTTCCGAAGAAAGAAAAACTCCGCCGCAGCAATCCGATGCATTGCTGCTGCATCTTGATGCGTTTGAAGGCCCGATTGATGTGTTGCTTCAATTGGCGCGTGACCAGAAAGTTGACCTGTCACAAATTTCCATTTTGCAATTGGCACGTCAATATTTGGCTTTTATTGATCGCGCTCAACAACTCAGCCTTGATATTGCAGCTGAATATCTGGTGATGGCCGCATGGCTGGCTTATCTTAAATCAAAATTACTGCTGCCAAAACAGGAAAGCACAGAAGAAGAACCCTCTGCTGAAATGATGGCCGAAGCTCTGGCGTTCCAATTACTTCGTTTGGAAGCCATTCAGGAAGTTGCAGGACATTTGCGTAATGGTATGCGCCGTCACTTGAGTGTGTACCCACGGGGCGAGCGTGAAAAATTCACCGCCCCAGAACCCGATAAATATGCTGTCGATTTGTTCCAGCTTTTGAAAGCCTATGGGGACATCACCCAGCGTCAAACATCCAGCCATTATAAGCCGCTGACTTTTCCTGTGTTCTCTATGGAAGATGCTATGGCGCGGATGGTCAAAATGCTGGGACGTTTGCCACGAGCGGGGACAACCAGCGTATGGACAACACTCCACAGTTTTATACCGGAAAAAATTGCAGATCCATTATTTGCAAAATCTTCGATTGCATCACTTTTGACTTCTGCTCTGGAGCTGGCCAAACAGGGCAAAGTCGAAATCAGACAAGACGATACCTTCCGCCCGATTTATCTTCGCGCGGTCGAACGTGATCCGGTCATTACAGAAGGAACAGCCTAAAATTTTTGAAGTGCAGGAAAAGATAAAGATGAGCAGTGAAGATATAAACGAAGATGTAAATGAAGTTGATGAAATTACAGAAATCGAAGATGACATCATCAACGATGAAAATTCTGGTGAAGAAGACCTTGAACAAGAAGAGCTGACGGCTCTTGAAGATCCGGCAGAGCAAAAACGCCTGATCGAAGCTTTGCTGTTTGCATCACCGGAACCTGTGACATTGCGCACCATTCAAGGACGTTTGCCTGATAGTGCTGATGTCGGCAGAATTTTGATGGAGCTTCAAGAAGACTACGCGCAGCGTGGCGTCAATCTCGTGCGCCTTGAAGACGCATGGGCATTCAGAACAGCGCCGGACATAGGCCCTTATCTGGCTTTGGCAAAGAAACAGGAAAAGAAACTCTCCCGCGCTGCGTTGGAAACATTGGCGATCATTGCCTATCACCAACCTGTAACCCGCGCCGAAATAGAGAATATTAGGGGTGTCGCGACCAACAAAGGGACATTGGATGTCTTGCTGGAAGCCGGATGGATCAAACCAGGTCGCAGACGCGAAACACCTGGCCGTCCTGTAACATGGATGACATCGACAAACTTCCTCGATGAATTCGGCATTTCCGAACTCAAAGACCTACCAGGTCTTCAGGAACTTAAAGCATCCGGTCTGTTGGATATTCGTCCCGCCATTGAAACCATTCCGGGTGGAGCAGATTTGTTCGCCGGACAAGATGGTGCAGTGGAAGGTACAACGGAAAGCGAAAACCCTGCCGAAGATTATGAACATGTCGGAGACTTCGATCAAATCAGTGAAGCTGAAGAATCTCAACCATCCGATGACGAACAAGAAGATGATGAACAACAAAAAGAGAGCGCATAATCATGTCCATAGGCCCTTGGCAAATACTTCTTATTTTGGTTTTGGTATTCATGCTCTTTGGTGCAGGAAAACTTCCTCGCTTGATGGGCGATGTCGCAGAAGGAATTAAAGCCTTCAAGCGCGGCATGAAAGATGAAGCCTCAACCAAAGAAGACACCAAAGACAAACCAGAAAACGATGCGTAATCCATGCTTGATTTTAGCTGGTCTGAATTTCTAATCGTCTTGGTCGTGGCCATTCTGGCCATTGGCCCCAAACAGATTCCTGATGTGCTCTATACGCTTGGGCGAATGGTGCGCCGCCTTCAATATATGCGCTTTGCCCTGACCAAACAATTCGATGATTTTATGGAACAATCCGATTTAAGTGAAATGAGAAAAATTTCTGATGAAGTTCACTCTGCCAAGACATCGATTGCAGATGAAATGCTTGACGACGACATCATAAATGATGAGCCGCCGAAGGGGCAAGGTCATGGAAACGGATAAGCAACCTCTTTTTAGTCACCTGTCCGAATTGCGCTCAAGACTCCTATGGTCTGTAGTGGTGATGACGGCCGCTTCGATCTTAGCGTATTTTTATGTTGAAGAGCTTTATGGGTTTCTGGTCAGGCCATTGGCGAATGCAATGGGGCCGGATGATTCCCAAAGATTGATTTATACCGACCTAACCGAAGCATTTTTTACCTATGTCAAGGTTTCGTTTTTTGCTGGATGCTTTGCGACATTTCCGTTTATCGCCCTGCAAATCTGGAGATTTATGTCTCCGGGTTTATTCGATAGCGAAAAGAAAACTCTGTTACCATTTCTGATCGGAGCCCCCATTTTGTTTTTTTGCGGTGGAGCCACCGTTTATTTTCTGGTCTTGCCTCTTGCTTTCAAATTTTTTCTAAGCTTTCAGAGCAATGCCGACCAAACAGTTTTACCAATTATGCTGGAAGCCAAAGTCGGAGAATATCTTGATTTGATTATGGTTCTGATTTTTGCGTTTGGTTTGTGTTTCCAGATGCCGATTATTATGGGCATATTGGCACGGGCAGGGGTGATAACCGAACACACATTATCATCCAAACGGCGTTATGCAGTGGTCATAATATTTGCACTATCAGCTTTTTTGACCCCACCGGACATCATTTCACAAATCTGTCTCGCCGTTCCATTGGTGGGTCTTTACGAAATATCAATCCTTCTTGTGAAATATATGAATAATAAGAATAAAAACAAGAATTTATCCGATGACCCCGCTTGAACGTTATAACGCAATTCTCTCACGCAAAAAAATTGATCCCGATCCGTTGCAGGAAAAGGCGGCCTCTTCTTTGACCCGCCTGTATCATGACGTGTTGGAATACGAAGAATCGCGCCAAGGGTGGCGGCAAAAAATAAAATTTTTACAACTTCGGAAAATGCCGCCGCGCGGTGTGTATTTGTATGGCCCCGTAGGACGGGGAAAATCCATGCTGATGGATATTTTTTATGACTCGATTCCACTGGGCATCAAAAAACGACGGGTGCATTTTCACCAATTTATGATCGAGGTGCATGATTACATCCATTCCCGAAGGGCAATGGATGGCATTATCGAAGACATGGATGCTGCGCTCCCGTCTTTGGCACTCGTAATCTCGAACCGTTCCCGTGTTTTATGTTTTGATGAATTTCATGTAACCGATGTTGTCGACGCCATGATTTTATCACGACTTTTTACGGCCATACTGGATCAAGGCATTACGATCGTGACGACCAGCAACTGGCAACCGGAGGATTTGTATAAAGGGGGACTTCAACGGGATCGTTTTTTACCGTTTATCAAACTCATCCGCGAAAGAATGGAAATTGTGGCAATTGATAGCCCCGTCGATTATCGCGCCCGACAATTGAAAGAAATGTCGGTCTATTTTTCGCCACTGAACGGAGAAAGCAATAAACGGGCAGAAAATTTGTTTAATAGCCTAACCGAAGGATCAGACAGCGGCGCAGATCTGATAAATGTGAAAGGCCGTACCATTCAGGTTCCTATCGCCGCCAAGGGCGTGGCACGGTTCAGCTTTGCCCAGCTTTGTGAGCGACCATTGGGTGCTGAAGATTATCTGGCAATCGCCAAAAGATACCATACGGTTTTTCTGGAGAATATTCCAAGGCTCGGTTATGACCGCCGCAACGAAGCCAAGCGCATGATGACTTTGGTCGATGTATTATATGATAACGGGCGGAATTTGGTCATAACAGCCGAAGAAATGCCCCAAAAGCTCTATACAGGACATGACCACGCTTTTGAATTCCAAAGAACCGTTTCCCGCTTGCTGGAAATGCAGACAGAAGACTATTTGAACCGTCCTAAATCGTAACTTGATGTTTACGAACAGCAGATTAAAATAGCCCTATGGGTCTTTTTTCATCAATTTTTCAGAGAAAGAATAATGACACCTCCTCTTTGGAAAAAGAGAAGAAAATTGCTTTGTCGGGGTCGAATGAAGAACGCCGTGATTTGGCACAGAACCCGTCGACCAGTCGTGAAATTTTGTGTTACATGGCAGCCAAAGATAAAAATGAAGACATTCGCCTTATTTTAGCAGAACGACTGGCCAGATTATTACCGGACTTATCGACAGACAAGCAAAGCAGCCTTTACAAATATGCAGTCGAAGCATTGGGTGTACTGGCACTTGATGAAGTTTTGAAAGTTCGTGTGGCACTATCCTCTGTTTTGAAAGATTTTGCGGATGCCCCGCCCAACATTGTAGGACAATTAGCCCGCGACATCGAAAAACAAGTATCCGAGCCAATCCTGCGTTATTGTTTGGCTTTGCCGGATGAGGATTTGCTGGACATTCTAAGAGCCCATCCTTCAAGCTGGGCAGTGCAGGCAATCGCTCAACGTCCCCAATTGTCCCAACCGGTATCCGGAGCTGTTATCAATACGGGTGATGGACTGGCGGGCTTGATGCTGTTGGAAAACACGGGCGCGGAAATTTCCCTTGATGACTTGAAAGTCATTGTCAAGAAAGCAAAAACCAATCCAGAATGGCAAAAACCAATTGCTCTTAGAAAAAATCTTCCGCATGAACTTGTCAGCGAATTGCTGGCATTTGTGGATCATTCCGTCCGAATGGTTTTGCAGGAAAAAACAGAATTTTCGATGGAGGAAATGGACGAAATCACCGGAAATGTAATCAGGCGTGTTGAATTCGCAGACCAAAAGAACGAAGCACCGGAAGATCGTGTGACACGATATTTACGGGAAGGGCAACTAAATGAGCAAGTCATACACGACGCCATATCCGTTAGGGATTATGAGTTTGTTTTGATGGCTTTAGCGGCTCTTTTAAGAACATCGCCGCAAAACATCAAAAATATATTCGAGATGAAGGCCGCCAAATCAGTTGTAGCCATATGCTGGCGTGCTGGCTTATCCATGAGAACTGCTCTGAAGCTTGAGCAAGAAGTCGTAAAAATCCCCCATAAAGAACTGATTTACCCGCGCGGGGGAACAGATTACCCTTTGAGCGAGGCCGATATGGAATGGCAACTGGATTTTCTGGGGTTATCGTCAAAATAACAAACATTCAATAGAGGATGGTTTTGGAATATAATGCACGGGAGCGGGGGAGGAATCGATTCATGTCCGTTAACCTTCAATGCGCCAGTAAAAGCCAAGTTTTTTATGATCTTATTTTCAGGAGGGAATCTATGAAACATCTTATAATTACAAAAACTTTATCCGTATCCATATTTGCTTTGGGGTTAATGATGTCTCCGGTTGGTGCTCAGGCACAAGCGGTGGACTACCAACAAAAAGTCCAGCAGGCACACCAAGAGCGTGTTGAAGCTGCCAAGGAACGGCATCAGGAAAATGTCGAAGCTGTAAAAGAACATCATCAGGAGCGTGTTGAAGAGGCAAAGGAACGGCATCAGGAAAATGTCGAAGCTGTAAAAGAACATCATCAGGCGCGAATTCAGGATTTAAAGGAAAAACGCCAAGACCATAAAACAGATATTCAAAATAAAATACTTGAGGAAAAGCAAAATCGCCCAGCCCCATAAAGGCATATTATATAATAAAACGAAGTAATTTTATTGCGCCCCCCTGATTGTGAAGTCGGTGGGGTGTTTTTTTGTTGCATGGATTATAAAAAACCAGCTACATCATTTGACGTAAAAAATAAACTGATACAGGGGCTTTCCTGAAAATGTAAAAATATCAACAGCCTATAACAGTTCGTGAATGATTATTTTTGGGTTTGAATGAGTAAAAATGACAAAAGTCGCAGTAAGAAAAAATTTTGTAAGATCTTCAGAAGCAATAGCGCAAGCCGGTGTGAAGGGAAGAGTATTAAGCCCATACCTTCATGAAGCAAGCCAACCTCCCTATTTGAAGAATATATTTATTGATGCAGGGGTCAGTCCGGTCAGCTTGTGGATTATACACAGGAAACTATCTGAAGAAGAAGCAACCTCCTTTCTAGGATGCTCGTCTGCCCAATACAAGGCAATGAAAAATGACCCTGATGGCCATTTTTCAAAAATAACGCCGGATATGGTTTTAAGGCTTTGTCACAATATTGGCGTTCACCCTGCGCATCTGGGGTCTTTGGAGCCTGATTTCAGACAGAGCTTGCCCCCAGCAATTCTGGCTGCCAATATCAAGATTATGCGCAATGAAAGCGGGCAATATAGTCAAGGTGATATTGCTTTGGCGAATTATGCGATCAAGACAGAAGAACAGCGTTATGAAACTTCATTTCATGACGACCCTGAATTTGGCAGGCTGGCCGAAAAATTGGACGAAGTCGATGAGGGGACTTTATCGGCTCTGTTTCAATTGGCATCATCAGATCCACAAAGACCATGGGAACTTGAGGGTCTGGCGTTGCTGGCTTGTGAACAAGTATTAAAAGGCTATCGCCTTCAGTTTGAACAGATGATGGCATTCTTATGTGGAGACTTTAAGAAACAGAGGGTTCACTTTTACATGACGCTCACAGAGGGATTGCAAGACACATTCCCAAACATTATACCATCGGCTCTGGTCAAGGCGTTGCGGGATAATGGGATCGATAGATCCATGCAATCACCACAGGCCAAACAACTCATCAAAATTGAAATGTACCAACTCGTTGATAAGATGATGAGAGAAGGTCGTAATAGATTATTATCATTTGTAAAAACCGAAGGCATTCAGTTTCAATGGAGAGATGCTTTGGAGGCAGATATTGAAAAAATATCCGATGCACTCCATTCATATCTAGGTGAGCTTTTGAAATACGAAGAAAAGATGCCAGACTTCAAAACTGATGGAGAAATTTTGCTGGATGAAATAGTGAATTTGGCAGAATGGGTACAAGATCTTCAGAAAACGAGGGGGCAACATGGAAATGCTCCTAGAGTTGTTCAACGCCTCTTCGCCAATAGATTAATGATGACCAGTTCCGAACTGGCTATAGCCTGACGATAAAGGAAACACCCCCCAACATCGTCATAGCGACTCGGCGATCCAGTCTTTTCTGTTTTCTGCATTGTCCGAACGAATCGGGCAATGACGGGTGGGGCGGGGAAGACAGACAAAAGCGATGGATAGAAAAAAATTAGCTGATATGGGGTTCTGGTGCAGAAGCCGTAGCTTTATTCACAGCCGCCAAAGCTGATGATGTATGCGCCTTTGCAATCGCAACAGTGGCCTCAACTCCGGCTCCAGCTTTATCTTTCGCGGCGGTAAGTTCAGAACCAGCGGCAGCCAGCTTAGTATTTTTATCGGGATTATACGCAGCAAAAGCTGTGTCTAAATGAGATGCGGATGCAGAAACTGCCTTGGCTGTAAATTGCTCATATCTATTTGCGACAACGTTACTATCATTTGTTCCACGGAAAAACATGGGATTATTTCCAATAATGCGATGGTCAATTTGGGCAACAGCACCGATGCCTCCTCTATTGAAAGCACGCGCACCTGCTTCACCCATATTATGCTGCTTATAGACTTCAGCAACCAAACCATCAACATCTTTTGCCAATTCAGGATGACGTTTAACAATTGCAACAATATCTTTGGCTTTAATACTTGCCGCCAAAATATTATCATCTTTGAGCGCCATAACTTCCGATTTATCGACTCCGTCCGAGACGTTAATCCCAAGCTTGTTAATACGAGCGGCAATGCGGGGATCAGAACCGTACTGTTTCAACTCGCCACGCATTGTTCCATCAAGATAATGGAATGCACCACTGGCAGAAGAAGCATATTTTGTTCCGCGAACTTCACGGGCAACACCAAAACGGCTTTCAATTGTGGCAATCCCACCTAAAACGGCAGCCAAATCACGCGGAGACATTCCCGCATCTGCCGCATACATGTGGGACACTTCAGTAATGTCACTTGCCAATTGTCCACGAAGTTCAGATTTTGAAAGATTGAATGATGGAGAAACCCAACGGCCTGTTGATCCAGAACTTCCTCCATGGCTTCCCGAACGAAAACCATTTTGATAGTCGTTATCGACAGAAGCTAAATAAGCTTCTCTTTCCGGATCATGAAAACTATCATAAACACGGTCGATGTCATCATTAGGATCAATCGCAGCGAGAAGATTATCCAGATTTTCCTGCATGGTGTCTCGCCACAAACTTGCAACGTAATAGCTGGACTTTCTTGCTTTTTCCGCGTCTTTTTCTTCTGCGGTAAGCTCGGAACCATCTTCACCTTGTCCCATTTCCCTCATCATACGCTGAAAGGCAGCGTTACGAATGGATGATTTTCCGTCAAAGAAATCTTGTCCTGTGTTGCTAATTAAAACATGGGACGTATTATCGTGATCGACCTCAGCAGAGACCTCTTCAATAGGTGCTGTATTCTGGGTAATATGAGCCATCATCCTTTGAAATGCGGGGCTATGTTCCGAAGAACCCCCTTCATTACTGGCACTGACTGGAGAATTTTTCTCTTTTATCATCGCACACACCTTGTTTTTCTTTATCTATTTAGGGTCATCATACCGTATATAAGGGCAAAAAGTCAATATTTTTAGGAATCTTATATATAGGAGTAGATAGGGGGGCAGGAGAGCTTAAACTTGTCCGACCGTCTTGATCTTGGCTTTGGCATGAATCTCGTTTTGCGACATAACCGGAGTTTGTGGCCGGAATCTCTCGATCACAGACCGGACATAAGGCCGGATCAAAGGGGATGTCAATAAAACGGGGCTTTCGCCGGATTGGGCAAATTTATCAAAAGTGGTACGCACCGCAACAATAAAATCTTGTAAAATAGAGGGCGCCATCGCCAGCTGACGCTCTTCTCCGCGCTCTCCGATCAGGGATTCGGCAAAAGCCTGTTCCCATTTTGGACTAAGGGTAATGAGAGGCACATGACCATGGACATTGATATTTTGTTCGCAAATCTGGCGCGAAAGACGGGAGCGAACATGCTCGGTAATCATCATCACATTTTTGGTATAGGTGGTGGCCTCGGCGACCCCTTCTAGCACAGTCGCCAGATCGCGGATAGAGACGCGCTCATTGACAAGATTCTGGAGAACACGTTGCAATCCGCCGACAGATATTTGCGACGGGATCACATCACCAACGAGCTTTTGATAATCTTTGGGCAGTTCATCCAACAGGCGTTGTGTTTCTGTATAAGACAGCAAATCGGCCATATTGTCTTTGATGACCTCGGTCAAATGAGTTGTGATAACAGTTGCGGCATCCACAACGGTATATCCTTTGAAATGGGCTTCCTCGCGGTAACGTTGGTCAACCCACATCGCAGGAAGGCCAAAAGTCGGCTCAACCGTATTTTCTCCCGGAAGGGTAAGAGACTCACCCGTTGGATCCATACATAAGAGCATGCCCGGGCGAACTTCTCCGCGACCAGCCTCGATTTCCTTGACCCTCACAACATAAGTCCCTGCAGGCAATTGCAAATTATCCTGAATACGAACAGACGGTAAGATATAGCCCATCTCTTCGGCCAACTGGCGACGTAGACCTTTGATCTGATCGGGTAGTTTGACGCTACTTTCATTTCCCTGAACCAAAGGCAAGAGGGCATACCCCAATTCAAGCCGGATAATATCAATCGCCAGAGATTTGGAAATCGGGTCTTCTTGGGGTTTTGCGGCAACGGCTTCGGCACGGGCAATATCGGCCTTGTTTTCAGCTTCAATACGGTGGTGTTTAAACGAGAAATAGGAAATGCCACCCGCCACACCGGCCAAAGCAAGAAAGGGAAGCAAAGGCATTCCGGGCATAAATCCAATCGCCAGAATAAGACCGGATGTCATGGCAGTCGCCCGTGGGTAACGACCAAATTGATCCATCAAAGCTTCATCAGCCGAAGCCTCGATACCGGCTTTAGCAACCAGCAAACCTGCCGCAACAGAAACAATCAACGCAGGAATTTGGGAAACCAACCCATCCCCAATGGTTAGGAGGGAGTAATTATTGGCGGCTTCGGCAAGGGTAAGGTCTTTGGAAGTCGTCCCGATAATAATCCCGCCCAAAAGATTGATAAAGGTCACAAGGAGTCCGGCAATCGCATCTCCACGCACGAATTTTGCAGCACCATCCATTGCGCCGAAAAAGGTGCTTTCTTGTTGTAATTCAGATCGTTTTTTTTTGGCTTCATCTTCGGTAATCAAACCCGCCGATAAATCGGAATCAATCGCCATTTGCTTACCGGGCATCGCATCCAAAGAGAAACGCGCAGCCACTTCGGCAATCCGCCCCGAACCTTTGGTAATCACGATAAAGTTTACAATCACCAGAATAGCAAACACAATCGCACCAACTACGTAATTTCCTTGGATCATAAAGACCCCGAAGGCTTCAATGATTTTTCCGGCGGCCTCATGACCTTGATCGCCATTGGACAAAATCAACCGCGTAGAAGCAAGGTTCAATCCCAGTCGCAGCGCGGTTGTAATTAGAAGAATGGTTGGGAAGGTCGAAAATTCCAATGGTCGCCGGATAAACAGCGTAATCATCAAAATCATAACCGACAATGTAATGGAAACAGATAAACCGACATCAACAAGAACAGGCGGCATGGGAATCAGCATAAACATCAAAATGATGACAATGCCAGCCGCCAACGCAACATCACCGCGAAAAAGACTCTTCATCGCGGATTGTCCGGTTATTCCAGAAAGGGCAGGTGGCGGATTAGCCATGAAAATAAGCCATAAAGCCGAATGATACCTGTTTGATTCTATTTATCTTGTTCCATTTTAACCATATTCGCTCGGTGGAGCAATCAAATGCTGTCCCTGCCATTGAAAATGGTATTATGAAATGGATTGAAGGGGTGACGTTAGGCTTCGGGAACGTCGATGCCCTTTTCTCTATATTGGGATAATTTGTTCCGTAAGGTGCGAATGGAAATCCCCAGAATATTAGCCGCATGGGTGCGATTACCAAGGCAATGATCGAGTGTATTCAAAATCATCTGGCGCTCGACATCAGCAATGGTTTTACCCACCAAAGACTCAACGCCGCCCGGATTTTGAACGGTTTTCTCGGTTTCAGCCGAAGAAACACCTGTTGCCGCAGGAGCGGTAGCAGCAGGAGGAGACACCATTCGAGCCTCCATACCTGCAATATGAACAGCATCGGCTTCAATTTCGTCTTCCATGGAAACAAGAACGGCACGATGCATGGTATTTTCAAGTTCACGAATATTTCCGCGCCAATGATGAGCCAGAATTTTGGCAGCGGCTTCAGCAGAAATTCTTTTTTTATCCATTCCATTTTGTTCGGAAAACTTATCAATAAAGAATTGTGATAAGGCTGGGAGGTCAGAGCGGCGTTCCCTTAAGGCGGGCAGGCGAATATTGACAACATTCAAACGGAAATAAAGGTCTTCGCGGAACTCGCCCTTGTTAACGGAGTCCTCGAGGTTGCGGTTGGATGTGGCAATAATACGAACATCGACTTTAACGGCATCATTGCTACCGATACGGGTAATTTCACGTTCTTGAATTGCGCGTAAAAGCTTGGCTTGCAATAAAGGGTGCATCTCAGAGACTTCATCAAGCAGAAGGGTTCCGCCATTGGCCTCTTCGAATTTTCCAAGACGACGCCCGACTGCTCCGGTAAATGCCCCTTTTTCATGGCCGAATAACTCGGACTCAAGCAAGCTTTCTGGAATGGCCGCGCAGTTCACCGCAATAAACGAACCCGCCCCACGCTTTGATTTTCGGTGGATGTAACTGGACATGACTTCTTTGCCAGTCCCGGACTCTCCGGTAATCATCACCGTGGCTTCACTAGGGGCAATTTTATCGGCCATAGCAACAACCTGCTTCATCGCAGGATCACTGGCAATCATGGCATTACTTTCTTCTGTCACAGCTTCCAGAATAGCCGCAATCAAATCAGCATCTGGTGGAAGAGGGACGTATTCTTTTGCGCCTTCTTGAATGGCTTTGACGGCGGATCGTGCATCTGTTCCGATACCACAGGCAATCACAGGAACATGGATGCGTTCGGCACGCAAGGCCTCGATAAAGACCCCGATTTTCTGTTTAACATCAATCATGACAAGGTCAGCACCTTTGCCATTGCGTAAAGCCCCGAGAGCTTGCTCGCAATCTTCACAATGGATAACCTTCGCCCCGCGCTGGAGAGCAATTTTCCCAGCCGCCGAAATATAACCTTCAAGATGCCCGATAATCATTAAACGCATGGAGTCTAACTCTGCTCTGACTTGACAATTTCTGTCATGGTAATGCCCAAGCGGTCTTCGACAACCACAACTTCGCCCCGTGCAACAAGGCGATTATTCACATAAATGTCAATGGATTCACCAACTTTACGATCCAACTCGATCACAGCACCACGACCCAATTTCAAGAGCTGGGAAACTTTCATAGAAGAGCGTCCAAGAACAGCAGAAATCTGTACTGGAATATCATAAATGGCAGTCACATCGCTTGCCATTGGTTCCCCATATTCGTATGGGTTCTCTTCTGGCGCATGCCCCTGAGATTCGATTTCATTGAGATCAAAATCAGCAGCAGCATCTGGATTTTCAGGATCCGTCATTGATCTTCTCCTTCATCTTGGGTTCCGGTTTCACTTCCGGTTATCATCGTGTCAATATTTTCTTCTGATTCGTTATTCTGGCTTTTTTGCGCCTTTGGAGCAAGCACATCTTCTATTTCTCGCGTCAACAGCTCGACCAAGGCCGTTTGATCCCTCACAGCCCCACCATTTTTCCACGACAAACGGCAACTGCCAGCCCCAAGGTCATCTGCGCCGACAAGACTCAGGCGGCCTTGTGAGGATTCCAGCAATAAGGAAATTTGAGCAGAAATATCATCCAGATCGGCTTGCGGAACGTCTATGACAATAGATGTTTGTTCCTGAGTTGAAATAACCTGACGAATAATCTGAATAATTTCATCAAGACTATGTTTGGCTGAAAAAGATGGAAAAGTCTTTGAAAAGAGGGACGTTACAAGATGAACCGCTTCTTCTTCAAAATGTTTTTCGCGGATTTGTTCGGCAAGAAATAATGATTTGATCTGGTCGTTCAATCCAGAAATCTGGGATGCAATATATTGCTCCCGACTGACGCGGGCTTCTTCAAGAGCCTCTTCCCGCCCTTTGAGATAGCCTTCTTGTTCGGCAGCCCCCATATCGTCAAGATTAAAAACAGGCGGAGGAGGCGGCAGATCAGGATCGATTTCCCGTTCTTCCTTGCTATCAAAATTATTCAGATCGAATAAATATTTGCGGCGATCGTTGGGCACACAGGCTTCCTCAAAATCAAATTTAGTAAATCATCTAGTAAATCATAGAGTCTTCATCGTTATTGCCTTTGGAAAGGATAATCTCTCCACGAGACTCGAGATCTTTTGCGACATTGACAATGTATTGTTGGGATTCTTCGACATCTTTTAAACGAACAGGCCCCATAGACGCCATATCTTCTTTCATGATTTTTGCAGCGCGTTCGGACATGTTGGAGAAGAATAAATCTTTCAGCGTGTCTGTCGCACCTTTGAGAGCAATAGGAAGTTTATCCTTGTCCGCTGCACGAATAATGGTCTGAACAGAAGTGGGATCAAGCCCACCCAAATCTTCAAAAGTAAACATCAACGCACGGATTTTCTCGGCAGCATCCGGAGCCGTTTCTTCCAATGACCCCATAATGCGGGTTTCGATAGATCTGTCCAAAGAGTTGAAAATTTCAGCCATCATCTCATGACTATCACGGCGCGTTGTTTTGGCAAGATTGGCCATAAATTCAACCCTCAATGTTTTTTCGACATCATCAAGAACATCTTTCTGGATCGCCTCCATGCGAAGCATGCGGTGAATAACCTCCAAAGCGAACCCTTCGGGGAGAAGAGCCAAAACACGGGCGGCATGCTCGGTCGAAATTTTGGACAATACCACAGCCACAGTTTGCGGATATTCTTTTTGCAAAAAGCTGGCAAGAACTTCTTCGTTCACATTGCCCAGTTTTTCCCACATCGTCCGACCGGCAGGTCCACGAATTTCCTCCATGATCGAGCTGATTTTATCTTTATTCAGGCCGGCCTTTGAAAGCAGCCGTTCTGTACTGTCAAACGTCCCGACCAAAGAACTGCTGGAAGACATTTGTTCGGCAAATTCCATAAACAAACGTTCAACAACCGAAGAACTGACCCGACCCAAATTCGCCATGGTCTGGGAAATTTCAAGGATTTCTTCTTCATCCATATTTTGAAAAAGACGAGCAGTATGCTCTTCTCCGAGAGAAAGAAGAAAAATGGCAGCCTTCTCGACACCGGATAATGTTCTGTAATCCTCTTTAGCGCGCATCTATGTATTCTCCTGCGACATCCAGCCACGAAGGACGGACACTGTTTCTTCCGGATATGCGGAAATAATATCTTCAACTTTTTTAAGAGTAGAGGCTTTAACACGCCCTTCGACTTTTTGGACATCAATCATGGCGTTGTCATCATCGGATTGTGAAATCATAAAATCGGATGCAGATCCGTGAGGAAGACTTTGCTGCCCCCCCATGCCTGGCGGCATAAGAGATGGATTCTGGCCATGAGACGTTGTCAAAAGTCCGGAAGGATCCAACATGGGGTGTCCTTCTCCATCCATATCGGAAGACTCTTCTGTTGACAGTAAACGCCCGACCATTGGTTGCAAGACCAGCAAAACCACCAGAATAATCATGACAGCAACGGTCAGAACTTCCGCAGCGTCCAAAAGGTCGGCGCGGTCAAAACCAAGTATTTTGGTTCCATCGTCTTCCAGTGTTGTGGACACATCGGCAAATTGCATATTGATAACTTCTAACTTGTCGCCACGGGATTCTTCATACCCGATTGCCGAACTGACCAAAGCGGTTAAATTTTTTATTTCATCTTCGGTGCGCGGCTTGTAAGTTTTCTTTCCTTCTTCGTCTGTGTCGTATGTTCCATCGATCAAAACAGCCACAGAAAGTTTTTTGACTTCGCCAGTTTCGCGGACAAGAGAACGGATTGTTTTGCTGATTTCAAAATTTGTTGTTTCCTCGGTACGAGCTGCATTGGAAGAAGGGCTGGAGCCATTCAATAAATCGGCATTGCCTCCCGGGATATTATTTTGGACGGAAACAGAATTTGATGAAGCTTCGGTCTCGCTGCTTTTATCCTCGATCGTTTGAGTTGATCGGACAACCTGACCCTCAGGATCGTAAATTTCTTGGTTCTCGCTCAAACGATCAAAGTTCAAATCAGCGACAACATTGGCGCGAACATTTCCGTAGCCGACAGTACGTCCAACGAGGTCTTCGATAACACGGGTCATATGTTGTTCGTAACTATGTTTGGCTTCTTCGGCCTTGTTTGACAGTAAAGTAACATCATCTTCACTGCCACTGGCGAGCAAAACACCTTCGGAATCAACTATCGATACATTTTTTGCTTTCAACCCGGGAACAGCCGAAGCAATCAACGATTGAATACCAAGAATTTGTTCGCGATCCAGAACAGATCCTCCGCGAAGCTTGATAAAAACACTGGCACTGGCTGGGCGGCTTTCACGTTGGAAAAGCTCGCGTTGCGGCAAGACAAGGTGAACCCTTGCACTACGAACAGTCTCAAGAGCGGTAATGGTTCTTCCCAATTCACCTTCAAGAGCGCGAACCTGATTGATGTTTTGAACAAAACTGGTCGTCCCGAAGCTGGATTGCTTGTCAAATAATTCATAACCCATCGAGCCGCCATTGGCCAAACCGGCTTGCGAGATTAAAACCCGCGCCCGACCAATGTCTTTGTCCGAAACTTTAATGGTTGTACCATCGCTACTTACTTCATACGGAATCTTTGTTTCTTCAAGTTTGGCGGAAATGGATGCGGAATCTTCTGGGGGAAGATCTTTGTAAAGCATCTTCATTTTAGGCCCTGAGACTTGCATGGAAATATAGATAAAGAAGATCAGCAGTCCCAATAGGACAGCACCCATGATGCTGAGCCGCGCGGGCCCTAATTTTTTGAGTGTTTCTAAAAAATTATTCACTACTGATTCCCGTTGCGTGCGTGCTGCATTTTTTATTTTGGTTGCGTGATGTCATGAATGGGGTGCGAATCCTCGAAGAAGTATCTGGCTCATTGTGAATTATTTCCGGAATACTTCAATAAAAATTCCCATCTTCTGACGAGTCTATATGTACGTCTCTCATTTTAACAGAAAACCGCGAATCTTTCCATAGTGAATAAGGAAAAAGACAATAGATTCAATGGCCTATAGTTATGTGAATCAAAAGGGGATTGAATGACTCATTTTTACACCATCAATCTATTGATAATTTGAACAGAATAGCCTTTTGTCGCATCGGTGGGTAAGTCGCAGGAATTAACGATTTCTTTACTAAAAACATGTGTGAGTAGAGGGAAGTTTTATTGACGGAAGCATTAAAAGCATGTATCATGATAATAGGAATAGTTGTATATTTGTAGGGAATATGCAGCTGTAATTGGGAAAAAGGTAAGGGAAGTACAATGATTGAGGCAGCCAATGCCGTATCGTCGAATGCACAACTTCTCCGCGCTGTAGCGGAGCAGACTGCGACGACTCAATCCTTTGCGTCTAATCCGGCCAGAGTTCAGGCGGCGGCGATTGTAGCGCCGTATTTGAGTCCTCACGTTGATCTTAATGGCGGGTCAAGCAAGCCGATTTTTGTCGTGCGTGATGCGGAAACAGGAAGTCATATACGCCAATTTCCGACCGAGGGTCAAATTAGGGCGTATCAACGCGCGAAAGATGTTCAATCTCAGGTGCAGGCTCAGTCACAATCCAGGACGACCAGTGCCGTAGAATTCAAAGCCGAGCAGCATCAAGCAGATGTTGTTGAGAATAGTGTCGAATTCCGTCAGGCACGTCAGGAAGTAAAAGTCGCACAACAACAAAGTGTTCCTGGGGCAAATCTGGATACGGGTGGCAGCGAAACCAAGACGGCAACAAAAACAGCAAGTTTCACAGATGCAGGAACGTCACTGGATACAAAAGTGTAAGCTTTTAAGCTTAAGCTAGATGTGAATTGTCTCACCGCTCATTTTATGGGCGGTTTTTTATTTTGGTGTGGAGCTGATACTAATTCCGCTAGCTTCTAGCAATTCATCCTCATGAGAAATAAGATCACGAGCGTCTCGTAACGCCTTGTAATATTGACCTTGTACAATGTTGGAATTAATTCGTGAAAAGAAAACGGATGTTGACGGAATGGCAGATTGAATCATTTTTAACAACTCAAAATATTTGGGATGGTATTCGCGAGGGCTTCTGGCCAGATACATGCATTGGATCAAGAAATAAACCTTGCGGCATGGGGTTGTTGCCTCGTCTTCCTGCATAACGTCTTTTTCACGTAAGATTGGTGTATCACCGGAAATATGCAGTCTTGTGCGCTGCTTGTCGTTGGTTAAGACGGCAGATCCAATCAGGATTTTTTCTTCGGGTTTCAAATCTATTATAAGAGCCATGATCTATACTTTCTATACTTTCCGGACAAATTTGAATTGTAAAATTATTGTGTTTTGAGCTTATGCAATAAGTGCATCTGACCTTCCGCCGCCATCGTTTCATCATCGGCAAAAATTTTTGCTGAGAGAAGGTCAGGGATAGATTCTGTTTCACTAAAGCTTGTAGGTTTTCCCAGAGAATCCTGCGCTTGTGACAAAAATGATAACGCAACCTCGCAAAACTCGCGTCTGGTTTTGATGGTGGAAATGTCGGATGAAATCATGTGGCGTAATGTAACGGCCAGATCAATGGCATTGGCAACATCAATGCGCGAATTTTGGATTGAATGGAGTGATGAAAAATCAGGGCGTCTAAATCCAAGACTTTCTGCCGTCAGGCTGATGCCTTGAGTTGTCAGGGTGGAGCGACCGGCAGGATCAAATTTTATAACCAAAGCCTCACCTTTGAGTAAATTGACGGGCACAGAATTCGTTGATAAATCAATCCGTTGATCGAGTTTCATCAAAGTTTTTAAAAAGCCGTTTTCAGCATCTTGAATTTGTTCCTTGAATTGCTCGAACCCGTCTTGGTGCTGTCCCATATTGCGGGCACGGATGGTTAAACCGCCCGCTTCTTCAAGAATGGCAATCACGTCTTGGGTATCGTTTAAAGCAACTTCCAGAACTTCAAGATCCCCATCAAAGCCTTGTAAAACTTCTAGAAATTCGCGCCGTGATTGTTTGATAATACCGAGAATTGCCGTACGGGCTTCCAATGGCGATGTGCCATCCGCAGTAGTAGATACAGTAGATTTTGAAAGAGCACGATTCAAAGATGTCGAGAGAAATATACCTGAAGTCATGATACTGCCGAACCTCCTTTCTGGGGGCAACTGCAAATCGGGCGCAAATCCTCGCGCCAAAACAATATCCAGATATAACTCTAAATCCAAAATGTTAATAGTTCTTTAAAGAACGGCAGGATAGGCGTCCATTACGCCATAATATTATAGCGAATAGCTCCTGTTGCTTCATCAATATGGATGCCCAGACTTGTATCAATGGTTGATTCGGAGGCAAGCCCCGAAAGATCTGTACCATCAACACCGATTTTAAAAGTATTACCGGATTTACCTTGGGACAATCCATTCCGGCCATTCTGGTTTTCCAGAGTTTGTTGAAACGCATGACTGTTATTAGACATATCAAAGCTCAACGAGGAATCATCCGTTTTGATACCGGCAGAGTCCAGAGCATGACGCAGGCTATGGATGTCCCGCTTCAAAAGCTCGAGAGTCTCTTTATTTTCAGCCAGAACAAGAACTTTCAGATTTGACCCTTTTTCAAGGCTTAATTGAACTTGAACGCGTCCCAATTCCGGCGGGTCAAGTTCAATATCAAGCTGCTGACTTTTAACCGCGCCATTTTGAAAATTATTAGTCAAAGTAGCACTAAGGGTTTGTACCGCAGGGTGGCTGGCCGCAGCAGAAGCATGAGTTAAAACGGGATTGGTCAAGGCGGACTGACCTTGCAGAGCCACAGTCGCCGCCGGATTTGGAAGTGATCCATCCAGACCGAGGGTAGACGCGCTAGATGTTGCGCCGGATAAAAACCTGAATGAGGCACTTTGTTCAGGTTTGCTTGTATCCAGCAGCCCTGAAAATTTATCTTGGCCTGTTGTCGTTGACGAAGAAGCCTTTTTGGCTGATTGGTGATTGGCTAAAGCCTCATTATTTTGGACTGCCTCAAATGGTTTCAACGGAGTATAAGGATCATCACCGGACGGCGCAAACGGGGATGTGTTTTCGGCGGTAGCTGTTGGGGCTGATCCTGATTTTGCAGAAGGAACGAGGGGTGGAGCAATCACACCGGCATAAAGAAGACTATCCGGAATACTTATGAAATCAGGGTGTTGAGCGTTTGATTTAGGATCAAAAAAGGTAACAAGAATAACGTGCAATCCAGCTATCGAGACGGCATTCAAATCGTTGGAATCGGACGAAACAGGATGGGGTGGTAAGTCCTTATCACTGGATGAGCCATCGGCTTTCGAAAGGATTTCTGTAATATTTTTTGCAAGACTCTCCATATCGGATGGCTGGACGGGCGCAGCAATCAAAAGAACATTGGCGTTATTCAGTACATCACTGTGCGTGCTGACCAAGTCGGAAAACTCTTCAAGGGAGAGCGTGGTAACGGAATTGTTAGCAAGGCCGTTTGAATTGGGTAGGGCAGGTGTTCCCGATGTGAGAGCAATCAGAATGTGATCGGTTAACCCGTTTGACAGGTCACTTGAGGAAAGGTTTTGTTGTCCATTCTCAATTCCGGCAAGAAAATTTCGTAAGGTAGTTTGATCGGAAGGCAGCAAGAGCAGCTGTGCCTTTGTCCCATTTTCAAGAGAAATTTCTTGTCTGGATTGAAGGCCGGACTGTGCGTGATTTTGCAACATGGAAAAAATACCTGAAAAGGCATTCGAAAAAGCAGCAGCGGATCCGGTAACAGATCCTGATGGAGCATAGCAAGAAGATGATGTGGGGAGAATGGCAGATGTCATTTTTAGTCCTCGTTTTTTTTATTTTTCTTTCTACATGTCAATCGGAGTACAAAGGCTAGATCGCCTCGTTAATTGCTGTTGCGATTGGGCGTTGGTGTGTGATGTCACGAGCCTTGCCTGTTCGCCCATATCCTTTCTTGCTTTGATTGACGACATTCCTTGCTGCATCGAGTAATCTATCTTGAATGCGTTTCATGCTTTTTGCACGAGACTCACAGGCACGTTTCGACTGCAATGCCAAATCTTGTAACAAATCATGAGTAGAAATAAGATGAGCTTTTAACGGTGATGTGCTCGCCCTGATTTCATCTTTGCGCTGGGCGATTTCGCCAATGCCCAATTCACAATCGCGAATGAGTTTAAGCTTGTCCGGTTGTAAGGATTGAAACCTTGCCATATCACCAGCAGAAAGAACATCGAGTTCTTGCGTATAAATTACAACAAGACGCTCCATCTTTTCGAGAACATTCGCAATCAAACGATCGGGATCAGCCGCAGAAACAGGGGCAGAATGTATTTCTTTGTTCATCAATGGTTGTGCACTGCTCATGAGTCGTCTCCTGTTGTGATGTGTTGCGAATGTTCTTGCTGTTTTAACAGCTCGGCTTGAATATCATCTGCGATGCCAATTCCACCTTGGTTGGAAATAATTTTCCCGTATTCCTGAACCAGCATACCGCGAAAAACTTCTTCGCCTTTGCCTCCGCCAAAAGTTTCGTCGACTTCAATCATCTCGAACATTGGCTTAATCATTTCAGACACAAAAACAGCCTCGAAATCTTTTGCGGCCTGCATTGATTTATCAAGTTTGAGAGCATTCGCAGATTTTTTAATCGCATCAATGGAGGCTTGACCTTTTGCGGCCTGAAGGAGATCTTGTGTTGCTGTTACGCCTAAATTCGACATGACTGTTTGCTCCTACATTGTTTCTATTTCAGCCTGCAAAGCTCCAGCGGCTTTGATAGCTTGAAGAATGGTAATAATATCCCGTGGCCCCACACCCAGTTTATTCAATCCGGTGACCAGATCTTGCAAAGTGACACCGCTTTCAAGGATGGCAAGCTTGGCATCCGCACTCTGGTTCACTTCAATATCCGAACGTGGAACAACGACGGTCTCACCATTTTCAGAGAATGGGTTTGGTTGAGAAACTTGTGGAGTCTCACTGACTTTAATCGTAAGGCTGCCTTGTGCTATGGCAACAGTACTTACGCGAACTTCCGATCCCATAACAATCGTGCCGGAATTTTCGTCAATCACAACACGGGCAACTTGGTCTGGCTGAATAGGCAATTGTTCAATATCGGTAATCAAATCAACCATCGTTCCAGGATAGTTGGAAGACTTGCGAAGGGTCACAGTGGCATCGTTGCTGGCATAGGCAAGTTCTGCCGATGTGTAACCGTTAATCGCCTGTGCGATCCGGCGCGCGGTCGTAAAATCAGGGTTTTTAAGGGCAAGTTTCAATTCGGGCAATTCATTCAAGTCAAATTTGATTTCACGTTCGACAATTGCACCATCGGCAATGCGTCCACGGGTCGGAGTATTTTGCGTCACGGTTTGAGCTTCGCCAGAGGCCGAAAAGCCGGAAATGGCAACGGGCCCTTGAGATACGGCATAAACTTCGCCGTCAGCCCCCATCAAGGGTGTAACCAGCAATGTCCCGCCTTGTAAATTTTTGGCATCACCCAACGTTGAAACCGTCACATCAATGCGTGACCCTTGGGTCTGGAAGGGGGGCATGGTGGATGTGACCATAACGGCCGCAACGTTACCGGTGTTCAGGTTTTCACCTTTGACGTTAACGCCCAGACGTTCCAGCATGGCAATCAGGGATTGTTGGGTGAAAGGGGAGTTGTTAAGCTTGTCCCCCGTACCGTTCAAACCGACAACCAGACCATACCCGATCAATACGTTGTCCCGAACACCCTCGATATTAACAATATCCTTGATTCGGGCTGTTGCCGCTTGCGCCTGTGTGGAAACACTCACAAAAAAGACCGCTGCGAGCCAAAGGAAGGATAAGAGTACCGAAAGTCTTTGAACCATTTTCATTTTGCCTGTTGTCATCGTAACCACCCGTCATCTGTTCATTTTGAACTTATAATCATCTGTAAGAGTGCTATGCGAGAACCGTGCCAACTTTAAATAAAAAGGAAATCAAGTAGTTAGCAGAGGTAAAAACCAGGCAAAACTTGCCCAATGAATAAAAGGAATTTTTTTGGTATAATGAATACAGATGTTTAGGGAGGGAGACTATGAAAATTCAAGGGCCGGATCGGAGCAGTAAAACCTCCTCGACCAAGAAATCAGGAAAGTCGGGATCAACCGGATCAATGGGCTTTAGTAGTCTTTTGGGTGCGGATGAAGCCGAAGCGCCGGCACACACCGCCGCAGCGGGAGCAATCGCGGGGATAGACGCATTATTGATGGCGCAAGAATCGGATGACCCCGCAGAACGTGCTGCTCGTAAGCGTATGCAAAAAAGAGCCGGAGACCTGCTATCTGAACTGGATAGAATTAAAATCGGCATGCTGTCTGGAACACTGTCCGTAGGTAATCTGATTGATATTGCCGATGTTGTGGCCTCTCACCGTGAACGGCTGAAAGATCCCCAGCTTTGCAGTTTATTAGACGAAATTGATCTGCGTGCCCAGATTGAAATTGCCAAGATGCGCATGGCTTTGGATGCGACAGGTGTTTTTTAGGTAAAATCAAAAATGTGGATGGCAGTCTCCACGTGACGTTCTTCTCTTGAATTTTTCATTTGAATTGCCTAGGGTCTAGGTCAATTTTCAACTTGTTATTGTCTGTATAAAGGTAGTGAGTATGTCTAAAGCAGGTATTGTCCTTATTCCCCAAAACTATAAGCCTTCGGATGACGAAGAATTTATGAATCCAATCATGCAGGAATATTTCCGTCAGAAGTTGATTTCGTGGAGAGAAGAACTGTTACGCGAGTCAGAAGACACAATTCAAAACACCTTGCAAAGTACAGAGCTTCAAAAGCCTGATATTGCCGACCGCGCATCCGCAGAAACAGACCATGCTTTGGAATTACGTACCCGCGACCGCGAACGCAAATTGATTTCAAAAATCAATGAAGCTTTGTTACGGATTGACGATGACTCTTACGGGTATTGTGAAGAAACCGGCGAACCCATCACGGTTGGAAGGCTGGATGCTCGCCCAATTGCGACACTGTCTTTGGAAGCTCAAGAGCGCCATGAAAGAATGGAACGCACCCACCGCGACGAATAAGTTCCAGACCTACAAAACGTAAGTTTTTACCGTGCTATCTGGAGATCTGGTCTGATTCTCAAGGCGACAGGGCGCGACGGCCTACGATCTGCAGCCTTATCCAAGAAAAGGTCGTAGGTAAATGATCCGCAGAAGTCCGCAGCCATGACGAGGTTTGGTTGTTCGGGATGCTCGCTAGCCGTAAAGTAAGTGCCGAGGTGGGAAGACAACGTGCTGATTTCCTGTCCACCTTGTTCCCGAAGTGCGGCGTTAATTTGGGTAACGTTTGAACGAAGGTTATGGGCAACCGTAACGGCACGTACTGCAACAGAACGCCCATCAAGACTTCTTGTTTCTGTGGCACCTTCAGTCCCGCAGCCATCAACAATTTGCTTGACTCCAATGGCGAGCCCCGTTGTTACAGCCTGACTGGCTCCCATGGCTACTTGCCATGCTACACGAACTTCAAAGGCCCATGCCTCTTCGTAGGTCATATTTTGTGCATCATGAAGACGGTCTGAAATCTGCATACCGATAAGAAGAGCGCCATCAGCATGAATGCCGTGTTCTTTGCCAATTCTTCTGATGTCGGCAGCATCTTCGTTAAATGTGCCAAGGCCGCGCCCAAAGAGCGTAGCTGTATCTTGTGGTGCAACAAGCAAGTCAGCAACTGCCGTATTAGGGAGATCTTTCAAGTATCTACTGAGCTGATTTATTGAAACCAAACCGGCATTAATAACGGCAAGGGCATTGAACTCGCGATTTAGCTCGGAGCCAGGAGCTCTTTGTGTTGTGGCATTCATATACTATTTTCCTTTTTAAATGCAGCTATTCATTGTGATAAAGTCCGCCATCTTCCACGAATAGCTGGTTTTATATTCCATAATACTTAGGCTTGTCAAGAAAAAAGAGCCGGCCGCTTTGGGAAGCAGACCGGCGGGGAGTTTGGGTGGGTAAGGGTAAACTAGTAATAAGGGTAAGCTGTAATATCAGAACGGGAAAATAATATCGTAAAGCTGAGTCCCGTATCTTGGTTGTTGAACATCGGTAATTTGTCCGTTCCCTCCGTAAGAAATCCGTGCTTCGGCAATCTGTTCATACGAAACAGTATTGCTTGTGCTGATGTCTTGCGGACGAACGATCCCGGCAAGTTGTAATTTGCGGTTCTCGTAATTCACGCGGACTTCCTGCGCCCCTTGAATGACCATATTGCCATTGGGTAGAACTTGGGTCACGGTCACCGCCAATTTCATCTCGATCTTTTCTTTGCGGTCAGTTGTTCCATCTCCCTTATACGAAGAGTCAGCAGAACCACTGGTTAAAGAGCTGGTATCCAACGTTTCGGGGAAGACTTGGGTGAGCTGCGTTTCCATGCCCAACAGATTGGGCAATCCAGCTTTCTCCGATGTCGATCTGGAACGATCAGTTGAATTTTGCATTTTTCCTTTATCATCAATATCAATCAGAACAGTCATGATATCGCCAACGGTTTTGGCGCGCTGGTCTTTAAAGAAACCTTGCTGGGCTCCCGTCCATAAAGAATTCCCTTTTTGAACAGTTACGTTTGATTCCGGCATCGGCATGCTAATGGGCTTATAACCGTTGGTTTGCACCGGATTTTGAATGGAGGATTGCGGAGGAACTTCCCCGATATTCTTGACGCGATCAACCGCACTACAAGCTGTCAAAGCTGTTCCGGTCAAGGCAATCAATGCAAGATTTGCAAAGACCTTTCTTCCTGTATTTATCATGATAACCCACCTTTCTTGTAAAAGCTTTTTGCTTTCGTTTTTATTAAATCCTATTGCACGCGGACAATCTTATCGCCAACAATTTCTGCCCGAAGAGATTGATTGCTTCCCAAATTAACAACACGGATCAAATCACCTTCAGCTCCGGGTTGCATAGCTTTTCCTTTGGCCGTCAGTTGAATAGCACCCGAAGAAAACTGGATCAGAATTTCATCACCACGTTGAACCAATTGCGGAGAAATCAAATCCCGTTGACGAATAGGCTCACCAGCTTGAACCTGACGCAATGGAGTTTTTCCAATCATACGGTCAGGATCGGAAATTGTGTCATAGACAACAGATTTTGCTGTTACAGGAATCCATTCGATGTCGGCTGCTCCGATAATATCTCCGGCTTTGAGGGCGGATCGAAGCACTGGTACATTCTGTACCTTTTCGATCACGCCACTCAAAGACAGGGTTTTAACAGGGTTGTCGGCAGACGGAGCTGCAACAACCGCAGTAAACACGTCACGACCAGGGGTATAGGTCATGTTTGCAATTTCAACAGTAGCAGGGAGGTCTCCTGCCAAAGTCAGGGACGGAATAACATTCCCGACAGTCAATTCAAATTCGCCAGTGACACCCTTGGTAATCAAAGCGGCTTTCAAAGCATCTGTAATTTGGTCGGATGAAATATTTTGAGACGTCCGCGTAACAACAACTTGCTCCATCGCTGATTCCGGCTGCCAGTCCAGATCATAGAGATTGGCAACGCGTTTCAAAGTATTGGCATTGATAATCATTGTTTTTCCGGGCAGGGGAGACGCTCCCAGAACCGCATCATGCCCTTTCGGAAGATCATCAAAAAGATCAGATAAACGAACCACGCGGTCATTGACCTGAGCTTCAGGAACAAGTGTTGCGGCTTTGGCAGAAGGAACATGCAAAAAGAGATAAAGGATAGCATATCCAACACCAATGAGTAATGCCAGACTCTTGAAAGCCAATCTGCACATATACAAAACACTTTGTTGGGTTTGTTCGATTTGAAATTTTGTCATTTTATGCTCCCTATTCCCTTTAATGCCTGATTAACTGGCAATACCTTGCAAGAGGTCTGCCGCTTGTTCGAGACGATCAAAACTTTCAAAGAAAGTCCCTGTTCCACCCTCGATAAAAGCAACAATAATGCCACTCATGCCTGCAAGAGTTAAAAGGCCACGAACAGTTTGAAAGACGATTTGTGTTCCAGTGTTTTCGAAATCTATATTCATAGCGAACCTCTTGTTTGACGCAGTATTGGGTTAAATGTGCTTTTTTTTCCTACCTTTAATCCTTTGCAAGACCTGTGCCAGAATCATGCGTTATGAATAATTATTTGATCCTATCTGAGCTGATTAACAGTATCCATCATCTCGTCCGAAGTACTGATAACATTGGAGTTCATCTCATAAGCGCGTTGGGCGGTAATCAGCAAGGTGATCTCCTTGACCGAGTCCACATTGGATTGTTCCAGCAAACCCTGGCGGATACTGCCCAGATTATCCGAATTTGGCGCGCCTACAATGGCCTGTCCCGATGCATCTGTTTCCATGAACATGGTGTCCCCGACAGCTTCCAGCCCTGACGGGTTGGCGAAGTTTGCCAGTTCAATTTGTCCCAAATTCTGCATGGCAACTTGTTGGGGCAATTTGGCGAGAACTTCACCTTCGGTATTCACTTCAAGATAAATAGTGTCCGGCGATGCGGTAATGCCGGGGAGGAGGCGATACCCCTCTGATGTTACAATTTCTCCATCCTGATTTAACTGGAAACCACCGGCTCTGGTATACGCCGTATCGCCATTTGGCAATTCGATTTGAAAAAACCCGCGACCATTGATCGCCAGATCAAGATCTCCATCGGTAATTTGCAATGTTCCCTGTTGATGAATACGGTAGGTAGCCGAAGGGCGAACCCCCAGTCCAAGCGATAGCCCCGAAGGAACAACAGTTCCTGCTGTCGAGGATGTTGCCCCCGGACGGGCAAGATGTTGATACATCAAATCCTTGAATTCAAGGCGTTGCAGCTTGAATCCGGTGGTGGTCATGTTGGCGATGTTGTTTGAAATTGTATCAACATTCATCTGTTGAGCCAGCATGCCCGTTGCGCCTATATCAAGTGATCTCATAATCTATTCTCCTTTTAACTTACCCTATTTTTTTTGAGCCGTTTGCCCGTTACGCATTAAGTTTCGAAATTTTCTGAATGGCACCCATCTGACGGTCGTGCTCGTTTTTCATCATGTTCATTGTGGATTGATAGGTACGCAGAATTTCAATCATACGGGTCATTTCTTGAACCGGATTGATATTCGATCCCTCAATAGCCCCTTGTTTGACAGTCGTTTCTGTGGCCGCACGACCTGGAATAGAGGACGAATACAAGCCATTGCCTGCGGGGGTCAAATCCTGAATATTGTCAAATTCGACAACAGAAATTTTACCGACAACATTACCGTCTGCAGTCACTTCACCGGAATTCGTAATCACAACTTCTTCTGAACCTACGGGAATCGATACCGGATTTCCACCAGGTCCCGACACGCGAAATCCGGCAGATGTAACCAGTTCACTATTTCCGTTAAGAGTAAAATCCCCGCCTCTGGTATATTGCGTTTGCCCGCTGGGAGCCATAACTTCAATGAATCCAGGCCCCATCAAGGCGACATCGTAAGTCCCGCCGGTAACTTGAATTGATCCGGGAGATGTCGTGTCATATTGCCCCATATCGTAAACCATCGAGAGTGGGTCTTGATTGGTGTATCCTGAACTTTTCGCAATGTATTCCTCAAACATAGGATTTTGAGCTCTGTACCCGGGTGTGTTGGCATTGGCAACATTGTTGGCAACCAAAGTCATGGCATGATCGAGCACCAGCTGTCGTGATAAGCCTACATAAAGACTGTTTTCCATTGTATATCCCCTGACCCTTTACGTTTAAATGTTTCATCATTTGGACTATGGGCTTATGCCTCTTCCAGTTCATTGCGAAAGCTGTGCCAAACTTAAAATGAATATAAAACAATTGGTTAGCGGGTGTTGTTTGTTGGAGGACAGTGTGGAACTAGGAAAAAAAGGTCTTCTGGTAAACAAGGGCCGCAAAAAGGCACATTTTGCCGATCAAAGAAAAACCTGAGCAAGCGAAGCCTTATGAAAGATGCGGTTTGAACATCTTTTCTCTGTTGGGTAGAATAGCAACAATCATGATTCCCTAACTCCAAAATCAAAAACTTCAATAACAAGACGGAAGATTTTTAATGAGCAGCGCAGAAAAAAATAAAGAAACCACCGAAGCCAGTGACGGTGACGTCGAACCAATCGAGGAAGGTGGCGGTAAACTCAAGAAAATCATTATGATTGCCGTCCCTCTTGTTCTCCTTCTGGGCGGTGGAGCAGGGCTGTATTTTAGTGGAATGCTGGATAAGTTGCTGGGCAAGGAAGAGGTTACCGCCGAAGGTGAAGAGCATGCAGAAGGTGACGGCCATGGCGATGCGGCTGCCGAAGGTGAGCATGGCAAAAAAGAGGGAGAAGGTGGCGGTCACGGTGAAAGCGAACACGCCGTTGGTGCAGTTTTCATGAAAATCCCTGACCTGATCGTCAATTTGACCAGTGCCGGACAACCACGATATTTGCGCCTGTCCATTCAGCTGGAACTGGAAAGTGAAGAAGACATGAAAAAAGTCGAGGCAGTTCTTCCACGGGTTGTTGACCAGTTTCAAACATATCTGAGAGAACTCCGTGTCGATGATTTGCGTGGCTCTAAAGGAATTTATAGACTTCAAATGGAGTTATTGGCACGCGTTAACGCCGCCGCTGCCCCCGTAGAGGTCAAGGATGTCCTTTTTCAGGAAATTCTGATACAATAACCATAAAATCAACGGTTGGCGCATTTCTTGTATAGTAAAAGCCCAAGCCGTAAATAAATCGTAAGAATAAATAAACGAAGCAGTATGGAATACCGGAAGGATATGATCTGATGGCAGACACCGAAACAGATCAGATGAGCGAAGAAGAGCGCAAAATGATGTCGGAATGGGAATCCATGTCCGGTGAAGGTGATGCCACAGCTTCGCCTGACATGGAAATGGATGAAGTCCCATCGGTTGGCGGCGGCGATGATGCTACTGGCACACGAATTCTGAATCAGGCCGAAATTGATTCTTTGTTGGGATTTGACAGTGACGGGCCGAATGAAGAAACGTCAGGTGTCATGGCGTTAATCAATGCCGCATTAATTAATTATGAACGCTTGCCTATGTTGGATATTGTATTTGACCGTCTGGTCAGATTGATGTCCACCTCTTTGCGCAACTTGACATCCGATAACGTCGAAGTGTCTCTGGATCAAATTTCAACGGTTCGCTTCGGGGATTACCTGAATTCTATTCCGTTGCCCGCCATGTTGACGGTTTTTAAAGCCGAAGAATGGGATAATAACGGATTGATTGTCGTCGATAGTGCTTTGATTTATTCGGTTGTGGATGTGTTGTTGGGCGGAAGAAAAGGGACGCCGTCTATTCGTGTTGAAGGCCGCCCCTATACAACGATTGAAACAAAACTGGTTGAGAGGATGCTCAATGTGGCGCTTCATGATATGTCGACCGCTTTTGACCCGCTCTCTCCAGTGAGTTTTAAACTGGAAAATATAGAAACAAATCCGCGCTTTGCCGCCATTACCCAATCAGGAAATGCCTGTGTTCTCGTGCGGATGCGGATCGATATGGGGGACAGGGGCGGACGGATTGAAATCCTTATTCCATACGCAACACTTGAACCTATCCGTGAATTGCTGTTGCAAATGTTTATGGGGGAAAAATTTGGACGGGACTCGATCTGGGAAACTCACTTGACCAACGAACTGTATATGACTGATGTCTATATGCAGGCCGTTATGGGTGAAAAGACAGTGATGCTTCGTGATATGCTGAACTGGAAAAAGGGAACATTGGTGATGTTTAACACCAAACCAAGCGATGAAGTCGAAATGCGTTGTGGAGATTTCACCATGTTTTCCGGTCCGATGGGACAAAAAGAAGGTAATATTGCGGTGCGGATTGAAAACTATATTCCACCGGAAAAAGAGTAATAGAATTTTTAGAGTAAAAGAAAGAATGTGTTATGTCGGGTTTAATGCTGGGTTTTGATCTGATAATTATCATCATGCTGGCGGCAACCATCTTCTTTGCCGTTCGCTTAAATCGTCACTTGAGTATTTTTAGGTCAAATCGCTCGGAAATGGAAAGATTGATACGGGAACTTTCAACCCAGATCACTCGCGCGCAGGAAGGAATTTCTGTCCTTGATGATATGTCGAACACTAAAGGCGATGAACTGCGCAGGATGATTGCCAAAGCCCAGACATTAAGCGATGAGTTGTCCTTGATGACGGGTGCCGGAGATTCTTTGGCAGCAAGACTGGAAAAACTGGCCGTAAAAAACCGTGAAATTGCCGATGATATGGGGCAGAATATGGTCAATACAGTGTATCCCGGTCAAAAATTATCACAACAGGCCTCTTCAAAATCCAGATATGAAGAAACATTACCGCGTGGCGATAAACAGAAAATTATACCGTCATTGGAGTCGTCACCATTTTCTATTCGGGATCCTGATTATGATGAAGGGGCAACTGGCGTAGATGATCTGGATGACGCCGACCCATTCCTGAGCAAGGCAGAACGCGATTTGGCTTCTGCCTTAAAAAATCGCGGATCAAATCGAAAATAACAGATAACGAGTGAAGTAAAAATAATTTATAGGAAGCGACCTTGACTATGAAACTATTTGGTAAATCTGTAACGATGAGGCTTCGCCTCTTGCCTGTACTGATTATTGTTGCCATGTTGGCATTTGCAGTGCGCGTTGGGGATGCTGTGGTTACGCTGAACAATATGTCAGGCCAGGCATTTGCCGAAGACAAAAAAGCAGAAGAACCCACCAAAGCGCCTGATTCTTCTGCTGCGGCTCTTGGAACTCAACCTTCGACCGAACATTTGAAAACCCCTGAAGAATCTGTAGCGGGTGATGTAAAGCTACCATCAACCGACGCACCTCCTGCCGAAGCGGCAAAAGAATGGGAAGATGCGAAGGATATCGACACGGAATATTCCGAGCTGAAACAGGAAATGTATAAAGAGCTGATTGATCGGCGTCGCGCTTTGGATGATCGTGAAAAGGCAATCGGCGAACGTGAAGCATTGCTGGAAGCCGGACAAAGAGAACTTGATCGCAAGTACAAGGAAATGACTGGCTTGCGGGATGAAATCCAATCTTTGCTAAAAAACCAATCCGAAGCAGAGTCTTCAAGGATGGCAAGTCTCGTCAAGATATACACGGGTATGAAACCCAAAGATGCTGCCCGTATTTTTAATACGCTGGATATGGATATTTTGGTCGAGGTTATTGGAAAAATGCCGGAAAGTAAATCTGCTCCAATCCTCGCAAGTATGGATGCCGACCGCGCGCGAGCCTTGACAACCTTGCTTGCCGAACAAAAAAAGCTGCCCGATATTCCTCAATAGAAGTAAAACATCTTTAGATATTATGTTTAATAACAGGAGTGTTCTCGGAAGAGAATGTGATCCTACGTAGCATTTTGTTAATCTTTTCATGGAAAAATACGTTTGTATAACTGGTCGCAATGGCCAGAATGAATTCATAGATCCCTCTAAGGAGCCAAAATATGTCAGTTGATAAGAATATGAATGTCCTCATCGTCGATGATTATAAAACCATGCTGCGTATCATTGGCAATTTGTTGAAACAGCTTGGTTTTAATAATGTTGATGAAGCTACAGATGGTGGTATGGCACTTGAAATGTTCAAAAACAAAAACTATGGCCTTGTTATCTCCGATTGGAATATGGAGCCGATGTCAGGCCTCGATTTGTTAAAAAAGGTTCGCGTTTTGCCAGCCAATGCAAATGTACCATTTGTAATGATAACAGCAGAAAGCAAAACAGAAAATGTGATTGCCGCAAAACAGGCTGGCGTTAACAATTATATTGTGAAACCGTTTAATGCCGAGACGTTAAAAACGAAACTGACGTCAGTTCTTGGCGAATTCTAATCGGCTTTAAGCCGTTTCTGGGAGAAAAATAATGGAAGCCTCAAACAAAGGGATTGGCCGGGATAAGGTCATAACCCTGATTAATTCAGTGATTGAAAAAGTAGGGGCGGCAGGAGAGCTGTCTCGTGAAAATATATACGCAGAATTAAAAGATCTGCACAATATTATAGAGTCAACACGTGCGGATATTAATGCAACTCGTGCAACAGACATCTCCGGAACACATATTCCAATTGCAACCGATGAATTGGACGCCGTTGTCGAAGCAACGGAAACAGCCACAGGCGTTATCATGGATTCATGTGACGCGATTACGGAATATGCGGAGACTCTGGATTCTGCCCATAAAGATTTTATGTTGGGTGAAGTTACGAAAATTCTTGAGGCTTGTTCCTTTCAGGATATTACAGGGCAAAGAATTACTAAAGTTGTAAAAAGCCTCAAAATCATTGACGAAAAAATAACACAGTTAATGAATGTTCTGGGCGAAAAACTTCCAACCGAAGTCACAACACCAGAAGGCGATACCAGAACCGGCGATGAAAGGTTGCTGAACGGCCCTCAAATGCCGGATAAAGCCATTACGCAAAGTGATATTGACAAATTACTGGAAGATCTCTTCTAACTATATGAAAGAATAGCAATAAGCCCCTTATATTTCTGGGGCTTTTTCTATATTGGATGGATCGCTGTCTTGCCCAACAGGGGTAAGCTGTGGCATTTTCAAGTATGAACCGAATCTGGCGTCACTTATCCTCTGTCATGGCAATTGCATTGCTGTCATCATCTGTACCGATAGGTGCGGCTGTGGCGGCAGATATGTCCGTGAAGATCCGGGGGGGCGACCATGCAGGATACACCAGATTGGTTTTCGAGGGTAAGGAAACTCCTCGTTATACGGTGGAGCAAAATGACACGCATATTATTTTGAAATTTCCGGACAACGTTTCATTTGAAGCACAAGGAATGTCTCCCGATCAGTTGTCACGGGTTGAGTCCTATAAAGTTCTAGAAAATCATTCCGTTGAAATAGATATTCCAAAAGGTATTACGGTTCGCCATTTTATAATCGATAAACGGGTCATTGTTGATCTGAAAGGCGAAGCACCAGTCAAAAAAGACAGCAATAAGAAATCTCCGGTGAAGTTGACTGAAAAAATCGAAGAAACGAGATTCCATCCGGAATCTAAAGATGCCAAAGAAAACATTGAGCAGAAAATAGTAAAAAACAGTTCCCTTGAAAAACATGTCATCGTGGATGACATGCAAAAAGAAGAAAAAACAGAAAAAGCCGCACCGCCAACCGCATTAAAGCCACATGCTATAAATATTGCCGGAACCACAGTGTTCGCTATGGCTGCTTTTGAAAAAGGCAATAACATTTGGATCGTCATTGATAAGCCTGATGTTGTTGTTCCCCCTCAATTCGAAGGCTCCGAGCAAAATAAATTGGGTGAATTCCAAAGATTTATAACAAAAGACGTAACAGTTTTTCGTGCAAAACGTCCGGAAAGATACAAATTGTCCGGTAACGGTGGCGGTCTGGTTTGGAAGATCGATATGACCGAAACCGATCAAGGAAAATTTAAAGCTAAGCCTGTATCACGAAAAGAGTCACAAGGTGAAGGAGGCGTTGATGTCCCGTCATTGGTATGGGAAGCTCCGGCATTGCATCGTATCGCGCAAATAGAAGATCCTGATAGTGGTGAGAAGATTTGGGTGGGGCTTGTTAATAGTGCAAGCGATTTTACAGGCGAAGCACAGTATTTTAGCGAAATAGAATTATTACCAAGTATAATTGGCGCAGCCGCACTCGGTAAAGTCGATGATTTATCCGTAAGCAAAAGTGAAGATGGGGCAATATTTTCAAGGCCTGGTGGGCTGACCTTGTCTTCTAAAAAAGATATGATTCCTTATCTGAATAATACGGATCACCCTGAAAAAGAGGATGCAACCTCCGCCCCAAAAGAGAGCACCAAAATATTTGCCTTTAGAGATTGGAAAGGCGCGGATTCTCCATCCATGCTGTCTGATAATCAACGTTTGATTTTATCAGGTCTCTTGGATCAAACCGATCAGAAAAAAACAGAAGGTCTGGTTTATCTGGGACGAATGATGTTGTCTTCCGGTTTCGCACCGGAAGCAAGCGGATATTTTGATTTGGCGCAACACTATACCTCCGATCTCTCAAAAAACCCGGAATTCAAAGCATTGCAGGGTGTGTCGGAGGTCTTGTCCGGTAATTTCAAGGAAGCTTTTGTCACGTTTTCAAATTCCGCATTAGATGATGTTGATGAAATAAAAATCTGGAAATCTTATGCCCTATCGGGGCTGGACGACTGGCAACAGGCTTCGAAAACTTTACCCTCAGATATGGATCTTTTAAAAGACTACCCGCCGGAAATAATGTTTCCTGTGGGGTTGCGCATAGCAGAAGTCACATTGCGCGAGGGAAATAAAACAAAAGCGGCAAAAATTCTCGACATGCTCGACAAAACAAAATCACCCAGAACACCAATCGCATATAGTTCCGGTCTGATGTATCTCAAAGGTGAGCTTGCTCGACAAAAAGGAGATGTTGCGGCTGCCAAAAGCCTTTGGTCTGTACTGGAAACAGGAAAAGATGACCTTTATCGTGCTAAATCACGATTGGCTATGGCAACATTGCGCTATGGCGAAAAAGAAATCACGATTGATAAAGCCATTGATGCACTTGAGGGGCTGCGGTATGCGTGGCGTGGGGATGATCTGGAAACATCTATCAATTATAATCTTGGAAAATTATATTTGGAAAAAGGAGAGCCGATTAAAGCACTCGGATTGATGAGGTTGGCCGCAGGTCTTATCCCGAATTCGGAACAAGGCAAAATGATTTCAACGGTCATGCACGCCACATTTCAGGATTTGTATATGACGGATAAAATCCAGTCTCTTTCCCCATTTGAGGCACTCACGCTTTATAACGAATTTTCTGATCTGGTTCCTGCGGGCGCAGAAGGGGATCGTCTGGCGCGTCAATTGGCCGAACGTCTGGTGGATGATGAAATGTTGCCACGTGCCATCAACTTGCTAAAACAACAAGTAGATACTCGTCTATCCGGACTGGAAGGGGCAACTGTTGCTATTCGTTTAGCATCATTACAGGTATTGAATAACAAACCGAAAGATGCGTTAGCTTCTTTGGAAAAAGCCTCCGGATTTTTAACATCCATTCCATCAGAAGAATCTGACCCTAAACGTCGTCAAATAGCCTTACTAAAAGCAAAGGCTCTATCGTTGCAAAGTAAGCCGGAGGAATCTTTGGCATCATTGTCTTTGCTGACACAAGATGAAGATGTTTTAAGATTGCGCGCCGACATAGCATGGAAAGCAAAGAGATGGCAAGAAGCTGCCGATGCTTTGGAACAGCTGGTTGCCAAACAGGATATTTCACTAACCCGCCCGTTGGATGATGTGCAGGCTAAGTTGATTATGGACTGGTCTGTCGCGCTCTATCTGGCGGATAATCGGTACGTTTTGGCTAATTTGCGGGAAAGATATAGTGATCCGATGAGCCAGACATCTAAAGCCCGTGAATTCGAAGTGGTCACACGCCCGAGACAAAATATTCTTTTGGCTGATCGTGATACGATAAACGGCATTATTGGTGAAACGGATATGTTTAAAGATTTTCTGGATAGCCTTCAGGAAGACCTGACAGGCCCCGTCAAGGATAACGTGACATCTGCTGCCCGCTCGAACGAAACATCGTCTCCATCTGGAAAACCTAAAAAATCGGAAGCCAACATTCCGGAATCTTTAAAAAACGAACCTCAAATCAAAGCGGATGAAGTTCTCGCCGATTAAATTGTGTTTGATTATTCGGGCAGGGTGTTAATGACCCCGATGGGTAAGGAGCCGGTCAGATCATTGGCTTGCATATCAAAGCTCTTGATAAGCGACCCGCAAACCAGATTCCATCCATCCACCAGAACAAAGAAAACAATTTTGAATGGAAGGGAAATAACAATCGGTGGTAACATCATCATCCCCATCGACATCAGGATAGACGATGTCACAATATCAATCACAAGAAATGGCAAAAACAACATAAATCCGATTTCAAAGGCACGACGCAATTCGGAAATCATAAAGGCCGGAATAACAATTTGTAGGGAAAGATCGGAGGCCTTTTCCACCTGTGGGCCACCCGAAGCATCAACAAATAATTGCAAATCTTTTTCACGGGCATGTTTAAGCATAAAGATTTTAAACGGATCAGTTGCTTTATAAAAAGCATCGACTTCATCGATTTCTTCATTCATTAAGGGCGCGATGCCTTGCTTATAGGATTCTTGAAACGTAGGCCCCATAACAAAGAAGGTCAAAAACAAAGCCAACGAAATCAGCACGGTATTGGGCGGAGATTGCTGTAAACCGATGGCCGAACGCAAGAACGATAGAACAACTATAATCCGCGTAAAAGACGTCATCATAATCAGGATAGACGGAGCAAGCGACAAAACAGTCAGCAAGGCCATCATCTGGACAACGCGTCCGGTAACGGTTCCATTGGCTTCGTTACCACCCAGATCCATCGAGATAACCTGCGCAAAGCTTGGATAAGCAAACAGACAGGTTGTCACCATCGCCAATAAAGCAACAATCCCGCGAACGGGACGAATGGAGAAGAAGCTGATAATATTTTCTTTAGACATGATGGTCTGGGTTCTCTGCTTTTGCCGGAAAGCTTGATTCGACAACAGTTTCGCCCGAAGAGCCTAAAATAACAAGATGTTCCTTGTCATCCCTCCGCAGAATAATTGCTTTTCTTCGTGGATCAAGTGCCATCACTTCGACAATTTTCAACCTGCGCTTGGAAATTTGGGTAACCGGAATATGTCCGTTAAGCCCTAACTTGCGTAAAGCAAGCCACAAACCACCCATTAAGGCCATGACAAAAAGAAATGCCACAAAGAAACGTACCAATTCAATTGTGTCCACGGTCATTCTCTTTCATATCTTGATCCGGTTTGATACCCGTTGCAGCATCTAGCAACGCATCAAACGGATTGGGTTGGTTATTGGCTTTATAAACGTAGGACATGACTTCGGCAACCGCAAGAAATGCTTCTGATGGAATAGGACTTTCCAATTCGATTTTGGCTAACATCTCGGCCAAAGCAGAATCTTCCCGAACCCGAACTCCATTGGCAAAAGCCAGCTGCAGGATTTGCTCGGCAATTTTTCCCCGTCCGGCGGCTGCGATACGAGGTGTCGCGTCTTCCCCATCTCCCATCGTCAGAGCAACGGCGGTCGGATTTTTCGGTTTTCCCTTTATATTAGAGGGGGTTACGCCGTTTTCATATAAATCTGTGCAGGGAGGTTCTTTTGGCATGGTTTTAGCAAATCATCCTATAGGGTAAATCGATCCATAACAGTAAACATAAGGGTAAGGATCATGACAATTGAAAATATAGGTCTATTTCAGGGCATGAACGCAAAAATGAAGTATTTGAATGAGCGTCAAGCTGTTATTTCCCAGAATGTCGCGAATGCGGACACTCCGGGCTATGTTTCCCAAGATCTCAACAAGGTTGATTTTTCAAGAATGGTGGGAAATCTCAGCACCAGAAAAATGCATGTCTCCATGGATATTAGCAACGCAGGCCATCAACTTCCTGAAAATATGGCTGCAAATGCCAAGGAAATCAAAAACAAAAAACCGTTCGAAGTCTCTCCTGATGGCAACGCAGTCATTTTGGAAGAACAAATGATTCGCTCCAGTGAAACTCAAATGGATTATAACCTGATGATTAACCTGTACCGGAATAACGTCGACATGGTTCGCACCGCACTGGGCAGCAAAAAATAGAAGATAAACAGGATAGGGGAATAAAAAATGGCAGATTTACTTTCGACAATGAAAATTTCCGGTGCAGGCATGAGAGCGCAAAGTGAACGCGTTCGCGTCATCGCGCAAAACATGGCCAATGCCGACACAGCACCGACCAAGCCGGGGGAGCTTCCCTACACACGCAAAACCATTTCATTCAAAAATCACATGGATCGTGATATTGGCGCGGAAATGGTATCTGTCGATAAAATTTCTCAGGATAAATCTTCGGATTACGTCAAAAAATATATGCCAGGCCACCCCGCAGCAGATGCAGACGGTTACGTGATGATGCCGAATGTTGTCTCTTTGATCGAGGTGATGGATATGCGTGAAGCCTCGAAATCTTATGAAGCCAATATGGGGATGTACACCCAAACCCGTGATATGGCATCCAAGACAATCGATATTTTACGTTAAGAGTTTGTATGATAGAATAGAAGACAAAGGAATAAACCGATGGCAGACATGATTTCAAATCCGGCAGCCGCCGCCAGTGCCTATGCCAATATGGCAAAAACAGCCTCTATATCGGATGGCTTGACCGAATCTGCATCATCCTCATCCAAAGCCTCTTTTGGCAATATGCTCGAAGAATCAGTGCGGGGCGCGATTGACACCTTAAAACAAGGAGAACGGGCATCCGCGGCTGGAGTAACGGGAACAATGGATCCGCTGGCGATTACTCAGGCCGTTACAGACGCAAAACTGACTTTGGACACATTCGCTGCCGTTCGTGATGCCGCAATCGAGGCCTATAACAAAATCCAAAACTCCGCGATTTAAGCTTAAATAGTCAAATTTCCAGTTTGCTCAAAGACGAATTCCGCCCTACAATGCGCCATGGATGAAAATGAAGTCGTTGATCTGGTAAGAGCTGCCATTATGCTGAGTATCGAACTCAGCGCACCAGTTATGCTGGTTGGTCTGGTTGTTGGGACAGCTATCGCCTTGGTGCAGGCTTTGACACAGGTTCAAGAAGTCACTCTCGTTTTTGTCCCTAAAATTCTGGCAATTTTTCTGGCAATCTTTATTGGATTGCCCATGATGACAGTCTCTTTGGTCGAATTTATGAATCTTCTGGCAGACAGAATCGTCGCTATTAAGTAACAACAGGAAAAGGCCGCGTAAAGCTCATGGCAGAAGGCGATCTCCAGACATTCTTAACCACGGGCGTTTTCGCGTTCATGCTGACCTTTGTCAGAATGGGCACTGCGTTAATGATTATGCCGGGTTTGGGCAACTCCTATGTCCCTGGTAATGTCCGCCTTAATTTCGCTTTGGCTTTTTCATTTATATTATTCCCGTTTTTACAGGCGAAAATTCCGACACCGCTGCCCGGAACCATCATGCTTTTTACGCTTATTCTCATGGAATTTGTCGTGGGTCTGTTTATCGGAACGGTCACACGTGTTTTGCTTTCGGCACTGGATGTGGCAGGGATGATTATCTCGACCCAGTCGTCTTTGGCCAACGCCCAGATATTTAATCCTGCTTTTGCAGGGCAAGGCTCGGTGATTGGTGGATTCATTACGTTGGCGGGAACATTACTGATTTTTGTGACCGATATGCATCAGCTGATTATTTTGGCCATGATTCGCAGTTATGAACTCTTCCCCTTGGGGCAGGTGCCGGATACGGGCAGTATGGCAGCCTTGCTGGTCAAAGAAGTCTCATGGGCGTTCGTGATCGGAATCCAGATGACAGCCCCGTTTCTGGTTGTTGTGATGTTGCTCTATATCGGCATGGGGATCATGTCCAAATTGATGCCTCAAGTTCAGGTCTTTATGATCGCCATTCCAATCCAGATATGGATTGCCCTTGTTCTTTTGGCGCTGGTGTCGTCAACCATGATGCTGTTCTGGTTGAATTGGTTCGCCGAAGGGATGGCTATCTTTTTGCCATCAACCATTAAGTAAAATAAAAAACCGCCTATCGAAACAGGCGGCCTTAAATTCTATAAAGAAAAAAGCAGGGTTTAGAAGCCTGTGCGCTCTTTACGCTTACGGTCTAACTTGCGCCAACGACGCACAGATTCCGCTTTTTCGCGTTTCTTCTTCTCGGAAGGTTTTTCGAAGTCACGACGCATTTTCATTTCACGAAAAATACCTTCGCGCTGCATCTTTTTCTTGAGGACACGAAGAGCTTGCTCAACGTTATTGTCACGAACAGATACTGTTACCAACTAAAATCACCCCTTTCCGGTCTAGAATAGGCGGCCTTTTTACCATGTTTCAAAGGCATTGCAAGTAAAAAACTGAAAAATTTCAAGCTTCAACGCCGATTGCGTCAAGGGGTTGTAAAAAATCCACCCAATTTTCTGGTTTAAACTGGAAACTCAGATCTCCAGTCAGGTTTGATTTCTCGACTGCACCGGCGTAAAGCTGTTTCATCCGATTTTGCATCGGCGGGCTCAATGGTGTTTTGGTGCGCATAATCAAATCAAGGCGGGATGATTGTAAAAACCCGTCAATCTGGACATCCCCCATACGCGTCAGATTAAGGTCAAACAGAAAGCGCAGTCGCCGTTTTTTGGCTTCTTTTTCATGGTGTTCTTCTTGTGACATGTCTTTGTAATATAAAGGTATTTTGTAGATATTCTGTTCCCATAGGAACGGGATGTGCAGTCCGCGCCAATCCTGCGTCACTGCCGCGCCATCTGCGCGACCTGACCGTGTCAAGTCACTGACCAGCGTATCAAGCAAAGATCGCCCTTTGGTCGTTTGCTTCAGCATATTCAGGGCTTCGGCAGGCATCCAATTTTCAATATCCCCACTTCCGAAGACGGACAAAAAGAATAAGGCCAACGCTCCGAATTGGGAAGGGGAAGCCGGAGACGGAAGGATTCCGGAGATATTATGGGGTTGCACATGTCCTTCCATAAGGCCTGCATCTGGCGATTGGGACAGTAAAAACAGAATATCCTGAAGGCTTTGCCATGTAGGATTCTTAAGCGAAGAGGTCTGAATTTGTGATTCGAGAGGCTGCAAGGAAACCAGAATCTGCGTATGGGACAAAATATCGGAAGGGGAAGCCTCAGCCGCCATATTTCCTGACAAAGCCAAGGACGAGGGGAGGTTTTGGGCATTAAATTGCATGGCATAATTTTGCGAAAATCCTGCCCCGGGAACCGAGATCGATAGAATGGGAAGGTTTTGTGATGTTTGGCCAATCACTTGGGCAATATTAATGTGGGTATTGGGTTGGGATATCTGGTTACCCGTCTGTGGTGCAACAAAAAACAAGGTTTGTTGGTTAGATGATACGCCTTGTGATGAGGGCAATAACGACGGGATCGTAATATTATGGATTTGCGACGAAGATGAAGTTGAGGGCGAAAAAGACAACGCAGACCCGTTTTTAGGAATCTGTAGCCCCAGAATTTGGGCATCTATCGAAGTTGTCGGGTTAAAACTTTGCGCAGATAATGCTGCACCAAAAGCTTGATTTTGACTCATTGTGTTTTTGATATTTGAAAGATTACCAATGGATTGCAATATATTTTGAATGTTACCAATAAGGTTCAAATGCTCTGGCTTGCTGCTGTTTTGCAAAGTCAAAGGCAGATCTATTCTGGACAGTAACGTCACCAGACTATTTCGTAGAGCTGCATTTTCCGTAGGGATATTTTGTAAAGTCTCAACCAGATTACCAAGCAAGACATCAACAGGAACAGGTCGCGCCAATTGCAACATTTGAAGCTCTGCATCTCCGGGTGGGATGGGAATAAGACGGACAAACTGCCCTAACTGTAAATCACCTTTTGCAATTTGATTGGCAGCATTGGCCGCAGCCGCATCTTGCGCTGAATTCTGGCGAGATTGAATAACAGCATCAAGGGTTCTATTGTCAAGACTGGCCTGTCGTTCCAAAGACGGTTGATTTTGAGAGAGAGCCTCTGTCAGGGTTGGAGGCGGAGGGGCTTGTCTTTGAGCATCCTGGCTGAGCGCAGGGCGAATAGAGGCGTGTTGGGGGGATTTTCCGGCAGGCAGATCAATGTCAATGCGGCTTCCTTTGGGAAGAGACTGCTTGTCTTTCAAGACTAACTCGACCAAACCCCGATCCGTTTCAACCAGAACCGATCCACGCTCTGTCTGCCCTTTGACCTCACCCCGTAATCGAAGCGGAGCAGGGTTATTTTGTAATTCGGATGGCGCATGGATAAGCCTGACCGCAACCGCTTGGATCGACGCACGGACTCCCGACGGGTTTAACAAAGGAGGAAGGGGAGTCGAGCCGTTGGACATGATCCAAGATTATCATGAATGCTGTAAAATTATATAAAGATTTACCGTTTTATTGGTTATACGGCCAAACAAATGAACCTTTTTCCGTCATCTTGAACGCAAGATGACGGATAGCCCTATAAAATTACAGTAAAATTATCCCCATCTAAATTCTTCTGCTTACAGACAATAAATTGATTTTTAATGACTTAATAGGCATCATACAAGTTATAAAATTAGTTTGCAGCAGAGGAGCGAGTTGTTATGAGTGTTTTTCGATCTGGCCCGGCGGGTTTGGAGGGTATTGAAGACAAGAGCGGATGTTCTCCAATCGTTGTTGTTCAACAATTGGGCGATGTTTTTCGTGTTGCCGTTTTTGTTATCGGCCCCGAGGGATTTCCCGATAGAGAAATACCACCGGGTCAAGGTATGGGGCAAGATAAGAGCCTATACAAACTAGACACTAAATAAGCTCCGTAAAAAACCCGACGCGCCGTCGGGTTTTTTCTTCTATAGTCATTCAAATATATTTTTCAGATGCCCCTAGAATGCTCCGCATTCTGGTCGTGACGGTCGAGAAAAACAGAGGGTTTCCCTTACCCTCTCGCTGCTTTGGCAAGCATTTTGGCTTCTTCCAGCATTTCTTGGTAGGCGTTTTCGGCAATTTTTTCGATATCACCTGCGGCATCACAATTCGGAGAACGCGTCAAAAGAGGAGTCTGGTGACGAATAGTCTCTTTGACTTTTGGATCTTGTCGAATCATTCCTGCAAGCGGTGGAGACAACCTCAAGAAATTCTCGCAAGCCTTCAGAAGAGTTTTGTAGGTTTTTTCTCCTTCGGTTTTACTACTGGCCATATTGACTACGATCGAGACATTTTTCGACATGCCCGCAGCTGATCCCAATTTGATAAAAGCATACGCATCAGTCAAAGAGGTCGGTTCATCTGTCGACACCAATAAGGTGCGTGTTGCAAAAGCAGAAAACATCCGCACTGTTCGGTCAACACCCGCGCCCAAATCGATCACCACAACGTCATAAGCATCGGACAGCTCTATCAATTGGTCACGCAACATGGCAAGGCGTTGACTCGGCAGAGCGGAAAGAGAAGCCTGCCCCGAACGTCCGGCAATGATATCAAATCCACCATCTTCATAACGCTGGACAACTTTGTCCAAGGATAAACGCCCACGGATCACATCATTGAGATCGCGTTTCGGCATCAGCCCGAGTTGAACATCCACATTAGCCAATCCCAAATCACCATCAAACAGGAGAACTTTCTTGCCCATTCTGGTCAAGGCCTGCGTCAAGGAGATCGAAAAGAACGTCTTTCCCACACCGCCCTTGCCAGAGGCAACCGCGATAATGTTTTTTCCTCGGGGGAAAGAGGATCCCCCCGTCAAATCTGTCGCTGTTGAGCTTTGTGCGATCTTGGTATCTGTAGCCATTATCGTCATCCTGTCGTTTTGTGGCGTGAAGGTGATTGGTGGTGAAGGTTACGCGAGTCCGTCCGGTCTGCCTGACCATTCGGGAAGAAAAAAGATCCAAATTTGCGCGGTGATAATGGCTCAAGACCATCCGCTACGCTCGGCGTTGTGCTGGCATCCGCAAAGGCAAGTCCGCCTTGCTGGGCGGCAGCCAAAAGACCGCCAAGGCGACGCGCCATATCCAGACGGGTAGCCACCATGCGGCGAACACCCAATGCAGAGAAGATACGAGCCATTTCCCCTGTTTCATTGGCATCACCGGCTGCGGCAACGATCAAAATCGGCTCAATGTCGCCCGCCGCAATGAGCCGCGCAAGCGAAGTCATATCCTGTGTTGAAAATGGATTGATACCGGATGTATCAATCAAAATCTGATCCTTGCCTTTAAGGGCGAGAAGCTTTTGTTTGAGGTCTGCCGGATTACGGGCAGTTTGCAAATCAATATCGAGCAACTTCGTAAAAGCCTGAAGCTGTTCGATACCACCTGCCCGAATTGTATCGGTTGTAATAACGGCCACATCCAGATCTTCCAGAACAGCCCGCGCCGCTTGCTTGGCAATCGCCAAAGTTTTGCCTGCACCTGGAGGTCCGACAAACATCATGGCTTTTTTATAGGCGGACATCGGAAGGGGGGTAAAATCAAAAAGAGAATCAAGCGCGCCGACAAAGGCAATCGATGGCTCATCCAGATTCATGACTTCGGCGCAATTGACAATTTGATCCAGAACATCTTCAGGAACGCTGTGGGACAGCATAACATCAATAATAGCCTCGGTCAGGGAGCTGTCTTGCTCTTGCTCCTCGTCATATTGTAACCAGTTATCATCATCTTCGAAGTTTCCCCCTTTGCTGAGTTCAAAGGCAATAGCCCGCGCACGTGCCGAAGCCGCAGGAAGATCGTTTTCGATGGCAGCCGTTACACGCACAGATTTACCACCATTCTCTTCACGAGTCGCGATGATAATTGCGTCTTCGCCAAGGCTTTCGCGTACCATTTGCATTGCTTCGGTCATACTTTTTGCATAAAACGACTTTAGTCGCATGGGGAGAATTCCAGACTGATTCGCTTATAGTATAGTCAACTCGCGACTCTTCTACCAGTACAATATGCTCGAAAATAAACAAGGGGCAGTTTATCAGAACATGAAAAAGTTAATCAAAGATTAATGAGAAAAATCAAAAGCAGTATGATCCACTTAATTTGGGTATGATCTGACTATATATTCATCGGACTATTGGCAAACGGACTGGCGGGTTTAGCGGAGAGGGCCGATTGTGTCGAGTTGGAATTTTCTGCCACGGGATCGGAAGATGGAGTAGCAGGTTTATCCAATTTGTTTGAGGAAACAGGAGTCTCTGATGTTTTTGGGGTTGTGATTTGTGACGCCTCTGCGATAATTTGATCCAACCCGTTTACGCTGAGGGATTGGTTAACGATTTTTCCAGTCGCTCCATCTAGTCCCAATACTCTACGATTGATTTTTTGCTCTTCGGTTAATGGTGTAACCTCTCCCGAGACAGGGTTTACATCGTACTTTGATGGATCATACTTGGACTGCAATACTTCACCGCCATTCGGTTGAGAGAATATTGCAAAAGGACTGTTTCGGACAGAATCATTCCACGCTTCGCCAGCGGATTTGTATTGAACATCCTTCCAACCAGCATCCCATGCAGGCTGATTATCCCAGCCCGCCGCTTTATCCATAATGCTGATTTGCCGACACATGGTTTGATAATTTTGTTGAAATTTGCGAGTCTTGCTCTCTCCATTACTTTCGCCGGAATGACCATCTTCATCACCATGACCACCAAGGTCAAAATAACCTTTGTTGGAACGTCCGGCTATACCATTATTATGAATGATGGGGTTGTAACGCGTTGGGTCAAGAGCGAGTGAATCTTCAAATTGCCGCAGTTGCTCAGCATGATCGTCCTCAGGCGCAGCATCCGCTGTTCCGATCAATTGACCTAATTCTACTTGCATGACTGCCATAAAACCCTCTCACCATACAATTTTACAGAATATTGTTAATTTGACGTTAATTCAGTGTTAATTTCTGTGTTAATGCGATGTTAAGAGTGCCTCATGTATGGTGCTGGGCATCCTCTTTTCATTTAGGAGTTGGGGTGCTATGCCAGTGAAGAAGTTGCGTGAAGCGATTCTTTCGATCAGATGTCTAACCGGAGAAATACAGCATGAATATCCATGAATATCAGGCCAAAGAACTATTGGCAAAATACGGAGTAGCCGTTCCAAAAGGAATCGCAGCGATGAATGTAGCTGAAGCAGTTGCAGCCGTCGATCAGCTCGCGGGCCCATTATATGTTATAAAGGCTCAAATTCATGCAGGGGGTCGCGGCGCGGGTCACTTTAAAAACAACCCGACCGGAAAAGGCGGCGTTCGTTTGTGTAAAAGCAAAGATGAAATCAAAGTCGCAGCCGAAGCCATGATGAATCAAATTCTGGTCACCAAACAAACCGGAGCGGATGGCAAGGAAGTCCAACGTCTTTATGTTACCGACGGCGTGGACATTAAAAAAGAATATTATTGTTCAGTTGTTCTTGATCGTGACACATCACGAGTCACCTTTATGGTGTCCACCGAAGGCGGAATGGAAATCGAAGAAGTCGCTGAAAAACATCCTGAAAAAATCATCAAGGCATCAATCGATCCCGCGTCTGGTATGTCCGGTTTCCATGCCCGTAAATTGGCATTTGGATTGGGTCTGGAAGGCGATGCATTGAAATCTGCTCAAAAGTTCTTCTTTGCCCTTTATAAAGCCTTCACCGAATTGGACGCATCGATTGTGGAAATCAACCCGATGATCGTCACCGATAAAAACGAAGTATTGGCACTGGACGCCAAAATGAACTTTGATGAAAACGCTTTGTTCCGTCAAAAAGCTGTTGCGGACATGCGGGACGAGTCAGAAGAAGACGAAAACGAACGTGACGCCAAAGACTGCGAACTCTCTTATGTTCGGATGGATGGCAATATTGGCTGTATGGTCAATGGCGCAGGTCTTGCCATGGCAACCATGGACATCATCAAACATTACGGCATGGAACCGGCTAACTTTTTGGACGTGGGCGGCGGGGCAACAACCGAACGCGTCACGGCTGCGTTCAAAATCATTTTATCCGATCCGAAAGTCAAAGGTGTTCTGGTGAACATTTTCGGCGGGATCATGAAATGTGACATCATCGCCAACGGCATCGTTGCCGCAGCAAAAGAAGTGTCATTGAGCGTACCATTGGTGGTGCGTTTGGAAGGCACAAACGTCGAATTGGGCAAAGAAATCCTGAACACGTCCGGCCTGCCGATTATTGCAGCCGATAATCTGGATGATGCCGCCCGCAAAATCGTTGACGCCACCAAAAAAGCGTTGAAGGCAGCGTAAGTTTTTAGAGAAAAGGAATTTTAATATGTCAGTACTCGTTAACAAAAACACCAAGGTGATCTGTCAGGGCTTCACCGGAGCGCAGGGAACGTTCCACTCGGAACAAGCCATTGCATACGGCACCAAAATGGTTGGTGGCGTCACACCGGGCAAAGGTGGAACAAAACATCTTGACCTGCCGGTCTTTAATACCGTTATGGAAGCCAAAGCAGAAACCGGATGCAATGCGTCGGTCATTTACGTACCACCACCCTTTGCAGCAGATGCGATTCTGGAAGCGATTGACGCTGGAATCGAATTGGCCGTGTGCATCACCGAAGGCATTCCTGTTTTGGATATGGTCAAAGTCAAACGCGCATTATGCGGATCAAAAACTCGTCTGATCGGCCCGAACTGCCCGGGTGTGATTACACCCAATGAATGCAAAATCGGGATTATGCCGGGTCACATTCACAAACGCGGTAAGATCGGGATTGTATCACGCTCAGGAACTTTGACTTATGAAGCCGTGCATCAAACAACCGCAGCAGGTTTGGGACAATCCACTTGTATCGGCATTGGTGGCGACCCTGTCAATGGCACCAACTTTATTGATGCCCTTGACCTGTTCTTGAATGACGAAGAAACCGAAGCCATCATCATGATCGGTGAAATCGGTGGATCTGCCGAAGTCGATGCGGTCAATTTCTATATGAAAGCAGCCAAGAAAAAACCGATTGCCGGATTTATCGCCGGAGCAACTGCTCCAAAAGGCAAACGCATGGGTCACGCCGGAGCAATTATCTCCGGTGGCAATGACACCGCCGAAGTCAAAATCGCCGCCATGAAAGCCGCCGGTTTTGAAGTCGCAGAAACACCCGCCCATTTGGGTGAGGCGGTTCTTCGCGCCATCGCCGCCTAATATTTCTTATGAAACAACCAAAAGCAGGGATTTTCCCTGCTTTTTTATTTGATGATTAACATAACGCAATATATTCTCGCCGAAACAAAAAATCAGGGACGGCAAAATGGCTGCAAAAATAGAAGAACTTCTTGAGTATCATACGCAATTACAAGGGGATTTTCGTGTTGTTATGGATGGCGAAGATTCTGAAATTATAAAAACAATTGGGGATAATGCTCGCGCCAACCGTGATAAGCAAAACGGGCAAAGGAGAATGGGTGAATTGTCAGGTGATTTACTCGGCAGCCTTCAAGATCTTTGTATTCATAATAAAGCCGTTTTAGAAGCTCTTATTGAATTGGAAGAGTTAACCGATCAGGTTTTTCAAAGAAATCGTACAAAAAACATCCCTGACATAGTCGGAAAAATCAGCTTTCGCGATTTAATAGAAGAAAAAAGAAACACATTTCTTTCTGCTCTGATAATGGTGAGTCATTATGCTGATTTGCGAGGGCAATTGGGCAGTGCATTTCCGATCGAAAAAAAAGAAGGTGAGGCATTTGGATCAACTCAAAAGCTTTTGGCCGTCATAAATCCTGAAGTGTCTATGGCGATGAATGTCTACAGGGCAAGGTCAATAAGCGGAAAGTCAAATATTCTCTCCCAATTATGTCCCGAACTGGCTCCCACCGTTGAAGAAGAGACTCTGTCACGGCAATTCAATTTGATTGCAGAGGTTGCATGCACAGATTTGTTTAAAGAGGCTGGGTTTAAGCAGAGCGCACTTGCCAATATGATTGTCCTGTATGATTTTCTGAAAGCATTCAAAGAAGGAAATCCTGCGGTGGAAGATATTGAATGCGAGGACATAAAAGACTCGCTTTTAACGATGATGGACTTTTTGCATGGACAAATGGTCAGGTTTTTAGATCTTTCATCCAGAGTGGGGGGTGAATTGGAGCAAGTTACCGGAGTATTCCAGCCTTAATTACTGAAAACGAACACGAAAAGAGGATGTTATAAAAAACCCTCTTTAAGATATTACTGTTTTCGGATATTCTACCCCCATGACAGCTTTACGCGAATTACCAGAAGATATTCAGCAATTAATTATCAAACTCCCGTTTCGGGTGGGATATTATATATCTGCCAGTGATAAAACGGGGGGAGATGATGCCGATCAGAAAGAAATGCTGGCTTTGCAAAACATCGTCACTTTTTATGTCGAAGACACCCTCAAGTCGGAATTCGCCCAAGAGGTTATGCTCTTGATGCTCAAAGAAAAAAATCATTGGGGCGAATGGAAGGAACATATCGAAATTGTCCCTGAGGAATGCCTGAAGGTAACTGCGGCACTGGTTGGAATAGTCGAGATGAAGGAAATCATAGCCTTCAAAAACAATTTGCTTGAAATTGCAATTTCTGTGGCTCAAGCCTATCGTGAATTTGATGATAGAGTATCCACTGTTGAAAAAATACAGACTTATTTGGCAATTATTTTCCAACGGGTTCGTGCCTTGCTTTTGGGCGAAGAGATTCAATCAACAGATATGATGCTCAATATCAGCCGTGAAGAACGTATGGCTATCGGCCTTCTCGCCGACACGTTGGGCATTGAAGTAAAAATATAATCGGGATCGGGGAGATCGTTTATGTCGGAATTACAGAGATTTCTGCCGCAAGATCAGGAACTACTTTCAGGATTACTGTATCGCGTGGGCTATTGGATATCCAATGTTGATGATACCGATGAAGGAAACGAATCCGAGCAAATCGAACGCCAACACATGATCGGATGCCTGACAAAAATATCAAAAGCGGGCAAAGCAGGGGCATTGATAAACGAGATGGCTCTTGAATCCCTGCGCCAACAGCAAAGCTGGCCACGTTGGGAAAGCCAGAACGACCATATTTTAGACAGCGTTGCTAAGGCGTTGGCTCTTATAAAATCTCAAGGCAGCCAAGAAGAATTGGGTGCTTTTATTCGTGCCAGCATGATGGTGGCTACGGCTGTAGCCCATGCTTTCCGTGAAGAACCAGAAAATACACCTGACCATGAAAACTATTTCTCATGGCTGGCCGAAAAGGCAAATGATCTCGTGCTATCACTATCGGACAAAGAGGCTCATAAGGATTTGAGTATTTCACCGGAAGAAGACAACGCCTTGAATGAGTTGCTTTCGGTTTTAAAATCATGAGTCTGAATCCGAAAGATAAGCAGGAACTTGCCCGGATTTTATATCGTTGTGCCGTGTGGATTGCTGTTTCGGACGATAGTGGGGGTATATCAGCGAAGAATGCAGAAGAGCGCATATTGAAAAAGCGGATTCAATATCTCTATCGGGACGCAAGAAATGGGACTGATGAGCGCGAAATTCTGGGAATTGTTCTGGCAAATAGCAGCAAATGGAAAGAATGGCAAGAAAATCTGATCAACCTGATGGATGAAATCGGAAAGAATTCTGAAATAATTTCCCCTAAATTATGCGACATCATTATGGTTATAGCCAAAGATGTTGCGATGGCATTTGAAGAACGATCCTTATTATCCTCCCTCTTGTTCAAAATATCGATCTGCGTTCGGAATATTTTTTCCAGTTCTAGGTCGGATTTGTCCGCCGATGAGCTGTCCAGTATTTCCAAAACCGAAATAGCCGCCTTGCACGAGCTGGCAACAGCTTTGAAAATTAGTAATTTCCACGTCTGAATCTTTTTATCTGGAATAGTCTTTTTTTTATTACAAGGGCTGTTTCGTAAGTATGAAACAGTGTTAATATCGTCCGACAAGTGGTTCTTCAAAAACAGAGATAGTAAAGATGACAAGCTCACCCACACTAAAAACAATTCTTACTGGCGTAAATGCCGAGTACATTGCCAATTTGTATTGTGAATATTTAAAAAATCCATCGACAGTGGATTCGAGCTGGCAAATGTTATTCGCCGATTTGCAGGATGATGAAGCGGGTCTTTTAAAACAAATGATTGGAGCAAGCTGGGGGGATGGCGCATATCGCGCCCCGGCGGCACCGTTCGGACATTTGACAACAGCAGATCAAGCGGGGGCAATGCCGCAACCTGCAAATCAATATTCCAGACCCGCTGTTGCTCAACCATCAACAAATCTGACAGAGGTCGAACAAGCAACGAAAGACTCGATTGCGGCATTGATGATGATTCGAGCCTATCGCGCTTTGGGGCATTTGGCAGCAGATCTGGATCCATTGGGACTAAAACAAGTCGAATACCATAAGGAATTGGATCCGAGCTTTTACGGCTTTGGTCCACAGGATATGACGCGCCAGATTTATATAGGTGGCGTACTGGGAATGAATTATGCAGCGATCGGAAAAATTCGTGACGCGTTGCATAGCATTTACTGCGGAAAAATCGGAGTAGAGTTTCTTCATTCTGTCAGTCCGGAAGAAAAAAGCTGGATTCAGCAAAGAATTGAAGCATCAAGAAACCATACGTCGTTTACCCATGAAGAAAAATTGCGTTTTTATGCTCGCTTGGTCGAGGCCGAAGGTCTGGAGCGGTTTATTCACACAAAGCATGTGGGCACAAAACGTTTTGGTATTGATGGGGGAGAAAGCTTTATCGCGTCTATTGAAGAAACAATTGCGCGCTGCTCTGATTTGGGATGTGAAGAAGTCGTCTTGGGGATGGCTCACCGTGGACGCCTCAACGTTTTAACCAATGTTGTCGGAAAACCATACACGTCTCTTTTTGCAGAATTTCAAGGCTTGTCCGTCAATCCTGATGACGTCATAGGAACGGGAGACGTGAAGTACCACTTGGGGTACACCAATGATAAAAAATACGGGGACAATACTGTCCACCTGACTTTGACCGCAAACCCGTCTCATCTTGAAGCTGTCAGTCCGGTTGTCATTGGCCGTGTTCGCGCAAAACAATTTCAACGGGGTGACACAGAGCGAAGTGCTGTTGTTCCAATTTTGATCCACGGTGACGCTGCATTTATTGGTCAGGGTGTTGTGGCTGAAACCTTGATTATGTCGGAACTGCCGGGGTATCGTGTTGGTGGTACAATTCATATTGTTATCAATAACCAGATCGGCTTTACCACAATGCCGAAATACTCTCGTTCTGGCCCTTATTGTACAGACATGGCCAAGATATTGTCCGCGCCAATATTGCATGTAAATGGCGATGATGTTGAAGCGGTGATCCACGTGTCACGCTTGGCCGCAGAATTCCGGCAGACGTTCAAAAAAGACGTCGTCATTGATATCTTCTGCTATCGCCGTTATGGCCACAATGAAGGGGATGAGCCATCATTCACCCAGCCATTGATGTATAAAAAAATCAAAACGCTTGAAAATGTTCGTGAAATTTATGGTCGCCAACTTGTTAGTGAAAAGGTTTTAACGGAGGCGGGAGCAAGCGAGCTTGTCGACCAATTCCAGCAAACCTTGAGTGATGCGTATGACGCAACAAAAAGCTTCAAGCCGAATAAAGCTGACTATCTGGAAGGGTATTGGGCAGGTCTGCGTGTGGCGCATGGTGATGCCCGCCGCGGGACAACCGCAATTTCAAAAGAGAAATTGGAATTGCTGGGACATAAACTGACAACAGTTCCTTCGGATTTTGGTATTAATCCAAAAATTGCCCGCCAATTGGATCAGAAAGCAGAAATGTTTAAATCTGGAGAAGGCTTTGATTGGGGAACAGCAGAAGCCATTGCGTTCGGATCACTTTTGGATGAAGGCCATCATGTGCGTTTGTCCGGAGAAGATGTTGGTCGGGGAACTTTCTCGCATCGCCACGCAATTATGTACGATCAGGAAAATGAAAACAAATTTATTCCTCTGAAAAATATCAGCGAACATCAAGCCGCATTCGAGATTCATGACAGTCCTTTATCGGAATTTGCTGTTCTGGGTTTTGAACTGGGATATTCATGGGCAGAGCCAAAAGCACTTGTCCTTTGGGAAGCGCAGTTCGGCGACTTTGTGAACGGAGCACAGATTATTATCGATCAGTTTCTGGCATCGTCAGAAAGCAAATGGTTGCGCATGTCGGGTCTGGTTTTGCTTTTGCCTCATGGTTTTGAAGGCCAAGGACCAGAGCATTCTTCTGCACGGCTTGAACGGTTTTTGCAACTTTGCGCCGAAGAGAATATGCAGGTTACTAATATCACGACACCTGCCAACTACTTTCATGCGCTGCGTCGTCAAATCCATCGTGACTTCCGCAAGCCACTGATTAACATGTCGCCGAAATCATTGCTGCGTCATAAGTTGTGCGTATCTCCTGCAGATCTTTTTACGGGTCAAAGCACCTTCCATCGCGTTTTGTGGGATGATGCGCGGTCAAGCCTAAAAGCTGACAAGGATATCAGAAGGATCGTTTTGTGTAGCGGTAAGGTTTACTACGATATTCTGGAAGATAGAAACAAGCGGGAAATCAAGGATGTTATGATTTTACGTGTCGAACAGCTTTATCCGTTTCCTGATAAGGTTTTGGAGGAAGAGCTGGCAAGATGCCCGAATGCAGATATTGTTTGGTGTCAGGAAGAGCCAAAAAATCAAGGAGCTTGGTTCTTTGTGAATCCTTTGCTTGAAGATGTATTGACCAGAATCAAGCATAAAGCAGGGCGACCAAAATATGTCGGTCGTGTTTCAACGGCAGCACCAGCAACAGGATATGCCAAACGTCACGCACTCGAGCAGGCCCGCTTGGTTGATGAAGCCATCACGCTATAGAATCGGATTTTATAGGAAATAAAAGAATAGGGGGAAGGGGTTAACCCTTTTTCCCTGTTTGTGTTTTACGCCCTGATGTTCCAAGCCCGATATCCTTGGCCAGCTTGCTACGTTGTTTGGTATAATTGGGGGCAACCATCGGATAATCATGCGGCAATCCCCACCGATCACGATATTGTTCGGGGCTCATATTATAGGCAGTTTTGATATGGCGTTTGAGCATTTTGAGCTTTTTGCCATCTTCAAGGCAAACAATATAATCAGGCATCACCGATTTGCGGATTGGAACAGCAGGTTGCGGCCGTTCACCAATCGATGTTGCCGCCTTGCTTTCGCTGCCCAATGTTGAAAGCGTTTTGTATATGCGTTCGATCAAGGCAGGAATATCCGGTGCGGCAACCGTGTTATGAGACAGATGAGACGCAACAATCTCTGCTGTGTAAGAGAGTAATTCGGAATGTTTATTATTGTCCGGCATGTGTAATCCAAATAAAAGGTCAAATTTGTACTGTATAAGAAACTAGCTATATCGGCATGCGACACTGATTTGCAAGTAAAAACGATTGAGTGGCTAATTCTTTGCAAGGTCAATGCTGCGCTTTTGAGCGTCAAGGACTGTGCGGGTTAATAAATTGGTCAAACCGGCATCGGGAGACATCAAAACGCGCAATGCGGCCTCTGTTGTGCCACCCGGACTTGTGACGTTTTGGCGAAGGGTTGCTGCGTCAATATCAGGGTTTTGAGCTGCAAGTAATCCAGATCCAATAACAGTTTGACGCGCCAGCATCATCGATAAATCGGGCGACAATCCAGCCGAAATTCCGGCCTGTGCCAAAGCTTCAATCATGTGAAAAACATAAGCAGGACCTGATCCGGAAACGGCGGTAACCGCATCCATCTGGCTTTCATCATCAACCCATGCGCAAAGTCCTACGGTTTCCATCAGCCCTTGCGCCAATTTTTTATGACCGGAGGTGACTTTGTTATTGGCACATAAGACGCTCATTCCGCAGCCGACGGCCGCAGGCGTATTAGGCATCACACGAATAACGGGGGACATCGACCCGAGAAGATCTTCAAAAAAACTGATTTGTTTTCCGGCAGCAATAGAAATAACCAGAGTACTGGGCAAGGCAAAATCGGTCAAACCTCGCACAGTTTCTTCCATGATTTGAGGTTTGACAGCAAGTACAATACAACCAAAAGACCCTTGCCCTTTAAGCTCATCAATCATGCGAAACTGTGCATCAGGAAAGTCAGGATCAAGAATAGAGATTAGTAGATCCGGAATATTATCCCGCCACCCTTGCAGCAGGGCGCCACCCATTTTTCCACAACCAACCAGCAAAAGGCGGGATTGCGACATCATTGACATCATTTACGACAGCCCGACAACAGGCATCAAGGCAAGCGCCAATTGATCCTCGTCATGTGTTTTTTCAGAAGCCAGCATCGAAAACGCAGGATAATGCATATCGCATTCTTCCATGGTCACTTGAATTAATTCTTCCAGATGATCGACGATTTCCGAACCAACATTCAACCCGCGCAACATTTGTGTATAACGGAAACACGGAATCATACTTGTCTGCGGCAAGTGAAAATGTCCCAACCATAATGAATTATTGATCTCGTTAATCGCTTTGCAAGCTTGCTCATAATGAAAATCGGAAAGACGCAGATCGTATTCTGCGCAAAACTGCATAACTTCCTGAGAATCGTTCCAAAGAAACATCATCCGGTAAACGCCATGCTTACCCTTGAGTTCCAAGAACAACTCGTCACGATTCATGCGGGAATATTTCCAGTTCTGCCGAACCAGAATATTTTCGACCCCGTCCAATGGATTGGTAAATTCATCCATATAGTGATCGTCGTAATTATCATTCGAAATTGACACAACGCATCCTTTCTCTCTTCACCCCAAATACAATCAAAATACAAAAGGGGTGTTAAGCGCGTTTCTTTACAGCAGCTTTTTTGGCAGGAGCTTTTGCCTTTGTGGTTGCTGTGGCTTTTACAACAGACTTTTTGGTCGCTTTGGCTGCAGGTTTTTTACCCAGCAAAGCTTCGAGTTCCTCAATGCGTTTTTTCATGTATTCCTGTTCGACACGCAATTTGGTGACAACACCTTGCAGACGATCAACATCCTCATGGGCAGTAGAAGAAGAGCCACCGGAAAATTTTTCATCCATCTGATCTTTCAAACCTTCACCCAGATGTTTACCCAGACTGGCAAAGACGCTGGCAGCTCCACTGGCAACGCGCGTAAGATCTTCAAAAAGTTTGTTATCAATGGTCATGCAAAGCCACCTGTTTTTTTGCTGTATAAATATTGCCCCAAAATTTTGGAAGTGGAAAGATTGGTAACATCAAACTATGCAGGCTTGCAACCCTTGGCAAAAGGGCTTAATCAGGTTTCGGTGGATAAATATCCTGACTGTGTCTATGGGGCGCAAAATTGAAAGGGAAAAGAACATGATTATCGTCACAGGAGGAACCGGATTTATCGGATCGAATTTGATTGCTGGATTGGAAGACGCCGGACATAAAAGAATTGTCGTCTGCGATACTTTGGGACAGGAAGATAAATGGAAAAATATCGCCAAACGAGGCCTGCATAACATCATTCCGCCCAATCGCCTCATGGAATATCTTGATGAACATATCGGCGAGGTAGAGGCCATCTTCCATATCGGGGCTATTTCTTCGACAACAGAAAAGAACGTGGATCTGATTATAGAAACAAACTTCGTTCTGTCTCGGACATTGTGGAATTGGTGTTCGCGGAACAAAGTCAGATTTATTTATGCGTCATCTGCCGCGACGTATGGGGACGGGGACAGTGGCTTTACCGATAACGATCAACCCGAATTTCTGTCCGGTTTACGCCCGTTAAACCCTTATGGATGGTCAAAACATCTGGTCGATCGTTATGTATCGAGTATCGTCTATAAACAAGAAGAGGGCGGTGTGCCGCCTCAATGGTGCGGTCTGAAATTTTTTAATGTTTACGGCCCGAACGAGTATCACAAGGGCGACCAAATGAGTGTCGTCTGTAAACTCTATCCACAAGTCGCTGCAGGAGCCTCGGCACGTCTGTTTAAATCGCATCATCCCGATTATGAGGACGGCGGACAGTTGCGTGATTTTATTTACGTAAAAGACTGCGTAAGGATCATGCTCTGGCTATTTGAAAACCCAAAAATCAATGGCCTTTTCAACGTTGGGACAGGCAAGGCACGGAGCTTTAAAGACCTGGCCTTGGCAACATTTGCAGCGGCAGGCATAAAAGAAAAAATCCATTATTTCGATATGCCGGAAGAGCTTAAAGATCGTTATCAATATTTTACACAAGCCGACATGACCAAGCTGCAGGATGCAGGATATGACATCCCCTTTACCTCGCTGGAAGACGGCATCCGCGATTATGTGTGTGAATACATGTCCAAAACGGATCAGTATCGCTAATGTCTATACCATTCCCCAATATTGATCCGGTTGCGTTTGGCTTTGAAATCGCAGGAAGGTCATTTGACATCCATTGGTACGCCTTGGCCTATGTCGCAGGATTTCTGTTGGGGTGGCGTGTGGCAATCTATCTTGTGAAATTATATCGGGATAATTTGCGACCCAATACAAACGACATTGACGATTTTATAACATGGGCAATTCTGGGTGTGCTATTCGGGGGGCGTTTGGGTTATGTCCTTTTTTATAACCTTCCGACCTATCTGGATGCCCCTTTCGAAGCACTCAAAGTCTGGCATGGCGGAATGTCATTTCACGGCGGCGCATTGGGCGTCATTTTGGCGTTAATCCTGTTTGCTAAAATCAAACATGTATCATTCAAACGCTTAGCAGATATAGCAACAACCGTTGTCCCGATTGGACTTTTTTTTGGGCGCGTGGCAAATTTTGTAAATGGCGAGCTATATGGCCGCGTCACTGACTCTTCTTTGGGCGTTATATTTCCGCGTGGCGGGGATTTGCCGCGCCACCCCAGTCAGCTATACGAAGCAGTATTTGAGGGCATTGTGCTGTTTGGGATATTATTTGCTTTGATGCATATAAAGCAGGTGCGTAGTCGTTATGGCGTCATTGCAGGCGCATTTTTAACCCTGTATGGCGTGTTCCGTTTCGGAATTGAATTTTTCCGTGAACCGGATGTCCAATTGGGCTTCTTCTTCGATCAAGTCACAATGGGGCAAATTTTATGCGTTCCGATGATGTTGGTGGGAACAGTCGTCATGGTGTGGTGCTTCAGATGCAAAACCTTGGCGAAATAATCCGCGCACATATTACCCTTCATGGTCCGATGTCCATCGAGACTTACTGGAATTTGTGCCTGTCCCATCCCGAACATGGATATTACATCAAAAAAGACCCATTGGGCGTCGCGGGGGATTTTACGACTTCTCCTGAAATTTCCCAACTATTCGGGGAAATGATCGGCATTTGGGCTGTTAACAAATGGCAGGAAATGGGATGTCCGTCAGCAATAAATTTGGTCGAATGTGGCCCCGGGCGCGGCACGTTGATGGCGGATTTGTTGCGTATTGCCGCTATGATCCCCGATTTTGACGCGGCATTGCAGGTGCATTTGGTGGAAATGTCACCATTTCTGCGCCAAAAGCAGCGTGAGGCCTTGGGTGAAAAAAACGTGATCTGGCATAATGATCTGTCCTCTGTTCCATCAGATGATCCTTTGCTTATTATCGGTAACGAATTTTTGGACGCTTTGCCAATCCGCCAATACGTCTTTGTCGATGGCGTTTGGCGAGAGCGTGTTATTACAACGATTGGGGAAGAGCTCGGGTTCTCTATCGGCAGTAAGATTGAAAGTGCCGATTTTCCAGCGGCACAGCAAAATGATATTTTTGAAGCATCATTGGTACGGGATCGTGTGTTCCTGACTATGTGTCAAAAGATCAAACTTTCAAAGGGATCAATCCTGATGATTGATTATGGCCATGACCAAGTGTCAATGGGCAATAGTTTTCAGGCCGTGATGAATCACCAGTTTTCGAATGTTCTTGAAAATCAGGGTCATGCAGATTTGACCTCTCATATTGATTTTGCTCGTCTGAAGTTTATATCAGAACATGAGAGACTTTTGTCAAGTATCTGGAGTCAAAACAGTTTTTTGATTGAAATGGGAATTGTCCAGCGTGCCGCACAATTGCGCGCAAGTGCAACGCTGCCCCAACAAGAAGAAATTGACGCAGCATTGTTCCGTTTATTGGATATAGGGCAAATGGGGGATTTGTTCAAAGTCATTGAGGTGAACACATGAACAGGCTGGTTTTTCCGGAATTATTTTCAAAAAACGTCACCCATGGTTTTTTTGGCAGACAAGGGGGTGTCAGCACATCGATTTTTGACAGCTTGAACTGTTCCCCCCAATCTGGCGATGATATGAGGAATGTACTGGAAAACCGCCAACGGGTTTTAAAGGCATTGGGCGGAGATAAGGGGGGCTGCGATGATCTGTTAACGCTCAAGCAAATTCACTCTGCCGAATGCCATTTCGTCGGAAACAAGGATATTAAAATTCCGGAAGACGGTGACGCACTCGCAACCGATCAACCCGGACGGGCAATTGGCGCTTTGACAGCGGATTGTGCGCCTGTCTTGCTGGAAGGCAGGAAAGGAAATGGCGCATCCGTGATAGGAGCCGCCCATGCAGGCTGGGGAGGCGCATTAAAAGGCGTGTGTGAAAGAACAATAGACCGTATGGAAGAGCTGGGAGCCATAAAACAGAGCATTCGTGCGATTATCGGCCCATGCATTGCTATGAAATCCTATCAGGTTGGATTTGATTTTTCAGCCCCCTTTATAGAAGAAGACCCGGCGTCATCCCGATTCTTTGAATCCCGCATGGAAAAATTATATTTTGATCTTCCGTCTTATGTTGGTTTCCGCTTGCAACGAGCTGGAGTGAGCGAAATCACGGTCGCGGGACTGGATACATACACTCTGGAACAGGATTATTTCAGCTTTAGAAGATCCACCCATAGGAATGAAATGCAATATGGTCGTCAAATTTCTGCAATTTCCATCATAAAGACTTGATTTAAAGACTTGATTTATTGAGTGGAATTTTTATAGTGCCCCATATCCACCACAACGTGCTCAAACACAAAATGTCAGTCGATGACCGAAAGGCCTAGGGCAAAAATGAAACTGATCGCAGGAAACGCCAATCCTCCTCTCTGTAAGGCTATTTCCAAATATCTTGATATACCACTGGCCAAAGCCAGTATTAAACGTTTTGCAGATATGGAAGTTTTCGTTGATATTGATGAAAATATTCGTGGCGAAGATGTTTTTATTATACAGCCCACTTCCTTTCCGGCCAATGATCACATCATGGAGTTATTGATTACGCTTGATGCGTTGCGCCGCAGCTCGGCACGGCGGATTACTGCCGTTTTGCCATATTTTGGATATGCCCGTCAGGATCGCCGGACAGGCTCCAGAACACCCATTACAGCCAAGCTGGTGTCTAATTTGATTACGACAGCAGGAGCCAACAGAGCCTTGATGCTGGATCTCCATGCCGGACAAATTCAAGGATTTTTTGATATTCCGACAGATAACCTGATTGCATCCCCTGTTTTTGTTCCGGATATGCAACAACGCTTTGCCGAAAAAGAAGTCATCGTCATTTCCCCCGATATTGGTGGGGTTGTGCGCGCGCGGGCAATTGCCAAGCGTTTGGGTGCTGATTTGGGCATTATTGATAAACGCCGTGAACAAGCCGGAGTCTCCGAAGTCATGAATGTGATTGGCGATGTTAAAGGGAAAACCTGCATTTTGATTGATGATATTGTTGATTCTGCCGGCACTTTGTGTAATGCGGCTGTGGCTCTTATGGACAATGGAGCCGATGAAGTCTATTCCTACGTTGTTCACGGTGTTTTGTCAGGATCTGCCGTTGATAGGGTTGAAAAATCACCCATCGTGAAGCTCATCACAACCGACAGTATTATGGCAAGTGAAGAGGCGTTAAAATCCGACAGCTTCGAACAATTGACGATTGCCCCGCTTTTGGGTGAAGCAATCCTCAGAATTGCAGAAGATCGATCAATCTCTGCACTGTTCAAATAGCAAATATATCTTGATTTGATGCGGGTTTCTCTGCTAAACCACCCCATCTTGTCGGCACCCCTGGAGGCCGACTGTAAATGTTTATTTTAGAAAAAGGAAACTAGCCATGTCTACACATTACACTATGACGGCGACAAAGCGTGATAGGGCCGGTAAGGGGGTCGCTCGTGCTTTACGTCGTGAAAACAGAGTTCCAGCAGTTGTTTACGGAGCCAACAAGCCACCCGTACTTATTTCTTGCTCGGAAAAAGATGTAACTCTTCAATTCCTGAAGGGTGGAATGAAAACACACATGTGTGACATGGACATTGAAGGTGAAAAAGTCAGTGTTTTGGTACGTGATATTCAATTGCACCCTGTGACCGACACTGTCGAGCATGTTGATTTTATGCGCGTGGGTCCGAAAACAAAATTGACCGTTCAAGTTCCTTTGCACTTTTTCAACCAAGAGGTTTCTCCTGGCATTAAGGCAAAAGGTATTTTGAATATTATCCATCACCATTTGGATTTGCGTTGCGCCGCTGCAGATATTCCGGAGTCGATTGACATCGATATGGCAAAAGCAGAAATCGGTACAGCATTCAAACTCGGTGAATTGGTTTTGCCAAAAGGGTCTGAAATCATGGGACACCATGGTGAAGATATAACATTGGCAAACATTGTTGAGCCAACAGTGAAAGTTGAGCCAGTTGCTGAAGAAGCGGCTGCTGCTGCTCCTGCCGCCGCCCCAGCTAAGAAAGCGGCTGCCCCGGCCGCTGCGCCTTCTGCTCCAGCTGCCAAAAAATAGGGTCGTATATTAATTAGATAATTAATCCCCCTTCATTGGCCATGAGACTTGGCGTGGAGGGGGATTTGTTTTAAGAATAGCATCATGATTTTAATAGTAGGATTAGGAAACCCAGGTTCGGAATACGAACGCAACCGCCATAACATCGGTTTTATGGCAGTGGATGCAATTGCCGGAACATTCGGATTTCCACCTTTTAAAAATAAATATAAAGGCCTGTACGCCGAAGGGATCATCAAGGGTGAAAAAGTCGCCCTTTTAAAACCCCAAACCTACATGAATGAATCGGGACGCTCGGTTGGTGACGTTGCCAGATTCTACAAAATCCCGACCAGTGAAATCATTGTCTTCCATGATGAACTGGATATCACTGCCGGAAAATTGAAAATAAAAATTGGTGGCGGCGCGGCTGGGCATAACGGCCTGCGATCCATGGATGACTGGTTAGACAACCCGAATTATAAACGTGTAAGAATGGGCATAGGCCATCCGGGCGATAAAGACCGCGTCACCGGATACGTCCTCGGTAATTTTACAAAAAGTGATGAAGAATGGCTGGAAAAATTGTTGTTGGTACTCGCTAAGGAAACGCCGTCGCTGTTAAAAGGCGATGATGCGGGATTCCTGACCAACGTTGCCCGCGCAACGCAACCACCAAAAGAGAAAAAAGAAAAACCGATAGAGAAAGACAAAGAAAATGGGATTTAATTGTGGAATTGTGGGGCTACCCAATGTTGGAAAATCAACAACATTCAATGCCCTGACGGCAACGGCCGCAGCACAAGCGGCAAACTTTCCGTTTTGTACCATCGAACCTAATGTTGGCCGCGTGGCAGTCCCTGACCATCGTCTAGATCTATTGGCCGAAGCAGGAAAATCACAAAATATTGTGCCAACCCAGTTGGAATTTGTGGATATTGCAGGATTGGTCAAAGGCGCATCGAAAGGAGAGGGGCTGGGTAACAAATTCTTATCGAACATCCGTCAGGTTGATGCAATTATTCATGTTCTCAGATGTTTCGAAGATGAAAATGTCACCCATGTTGAAGGATCTGTTGATCCGATCCGCGATTCTGAAATCATTGAAACAGAATTGATGCTGGCCGATTTGGAAAGTCTGGAACGTCAGATCGATAACATGTCCAAAAAGGCGAAATCAGGAGGTCGCGAATTAAAATCACAGTTGGAATTTATGCAAAAAATTCGTGATTCTTTGAATGAAGGAAATCCGGTTCGGACAATACTCATTCCTGAAGACATGGAAAAAACTGTCCGTGAATTATTTCTGATGACCTCAAAACCTATGCTTTACGTGTGCAACGTGTTGGAAGGCGATGCAGAAAAAGGGAATGCCATGACTGAAAAAGTCGCACAAATGGCCAAAGAAAAAAATGCAGAATATGTGATTATCTGCGCCGAAATTGAATCGCAGATTGCCCAGCTCGGGTCTGAAGAAGAAAAGAAAGAATTTTTGGAGTCAATGGGGCTAACAGAACCTGGCCTTAATAAAATCATTCGCGCAGGGTATAAATTACTGGGTCTTGAAACTTATTTTACCGTCGGCCCCAAAGAAACTCGCGCATGGACAATTCCCGTTGGAGCAAAAGCACCCCAAGCAGCAGGGGTCATTCACACGGATTTTGAACGTGGATTTATCCGCGCCGAAGTGGTTGCTTATGATGATTATGTAGCATGCAAAGGGGAGCAAGGCGCAAAAGACCAAGGCAAACTCCGTTCCGAAGGCAAGGAATATACCGTCGCCGATGGAGATGTGATTTTATTCAGGTTTAATGTCTAAAAAATAGGAACAAGGAGTTCGCTCTCATGTCAAAGAAAATTGCACGTTGGGATTTAAGAGAAACGGCAAAATGGGTGAGGCAAAACAAATATCTCGCGGGATTGGCAACAATCTTTTTAATTGCTGCGGGAGTGGTGAGTGCTTTGGGGATGCTCAAATGGAATGCCCCTATTCTAAATTGGTCATTTGCCGCATTTTTATGGGCAGGATCTGTGTTCCTGCTTATCCAAATTCTCAAAAGAAACGATAAGGAATAATTATCCAAGGAGTCTCAAATCTAGCGTGTTAACGTCTAAACCGGTTGTTGAGAGCTACAAATCTGAATTTTAACCTCGGCTGTTCCAGTTTCAATTAATCCGATTTCATTTGCAGCTGCGCGGGAGAGGTCAATGATGCGACCCTTAACATGCGGCCCGCGATCGTTAATGCGAACATTGACGGACTTACCGTTTTCTGCATTGGTTACTTTGGCAATAGTATTAAACCGCATTTCCTGATTTGCGGCAGTATATGCGCGCGCATTAAACTCTTCACCATTCGCAGTAGGCATCCCCTGAAAATATTTGCCATACCATGACGCTTCGCCTGACTTAACTTTGTGTGTAAGTTTTTTGCAGGGAGGTTCTTCCTGATGATTGCCTGCGTGGGCAACGCCTGTCATGGCCGCAAAAATAAACAGAGCGGAAATTGTTTTGGTACAATTCTTAGAGAGGTTGAGCATGTTTCAACACCTTTGCAAAATAAGACTATTAAAATTTAGGTTGAGCCAACCCGCTGAGCTTTTTCAAGCATCCACAAGGCCAACAATGGGGGTGAATAAATAATTCTTCGCCTATATGGTGTCTGAACACATATAAGTCAAGGAATTATTATATTTATTTATATATAGTTTTTTAAGCTGCCGTTGTTTTCCGGTATGGTTTGCCCCGTACAAGATTTTCATAGGCTTCGCGCAAAGCGCGAGTTACAGATCCCACGGAATAAATCGTATCATCGATTTTGCCGATAGCTGTAACTTCTGCCGCCGTTCCGGTAATAAAAACTTCATCCGCAGAGTGAAGATCGTCAAGCGTGATATGGTCTTCCTCCAGTGGATAGCCGAGATCCTGCGCAATCGACATAACGGTTTGACGTGTGAGACCATTCAAAAAACAATCTGGTTTTGGCGTGCGGATAACGCCGTCTTTAATGCGAAACAGGTTTGCTCCTGTGGCTTCGACAGGATAACCGCGATAATCCAACATCAAGGCATCGACAAATCCGGCATCTTCAGCCATGTGTTTTGACAAGGTGTTGATCATATACAGACCAGCCGCCTTGGCATGACATGGTGCTGTATCCGGTGCTGGTTTTTTCCACGGAGACGTTTTAAGGCTAATGCCTTTTTCACGCAATTCAGGTGAAAAGTAACTCGGCCATTCCCAACATGCGATGGCTACATGGGTTTTGGTCTCTTGGGCAGCAATCCCCATTTGTTCTGATCCGCGCCACGCCACGGGACGAATATAGGCATCGGTCAGATGATTGGCCTTCAGGGTTTCTTCTTTTGCCGCATTGATTTGATCTTCGGAAAAAGGAATAGACATTCCCAGAATATTGGCGGAGTTAAAAAGGCGGGACGTATGCTCCTTGCTTTTGAAGATTGTGCCTTCATAGGAACGTTCCCCTTCGAAAATCGCACTTCCATAATGCAAACCATGAGTAATTACATGAATTTTGGCATCTCTCCATGGGACAAGTTGGCCATCAAACCAGATAAAGCCATCGCGATCGTCAAATGGAATAAGTGCCATGCTATAACCCCTGAATTTTATAAAACTTCATTGTTTCCACGTTTCTATAAACACTCTATATTTATCGGGAAACAAGAAAGAGTGCAAGGATCAGTAAAGATATGCCGGAAAATATGCTCTTTAGTGAAGCGGATAAACCGCACATTCTGGTCGTCGATGACGATGACCGGATTCGGAGCTTGCTGTCCAGATATTTAAGAGAAAACGGATTTGTCGTAGCCACAGCCAAAGACGCATCTGATGCAGAAATGGTTATGAAACTGGCTTTTTTTGATGCCTTGATTCTCGATGTCATGATGCCTGGAAAAACGGGTTTTGAACTCACGCAGGATATAAGGACATCATCCCAAATTCCTATTTTGTTACTGACGGCTTTGGGTGAAGTCGACAACAGAATTGAAGGGTTGGAGACAGGCGCAGATGATTATCTGGCAAAACCTTTTGAGCCAAAAGAATTGTTATTACGGCTTCAATCGATTTTAAGACGCAAAAAATCAATTGATCGGAGCGTAGAAAAAATTTCGATTGGAAAGTGGACATATAAAATAAATGAATCTGTGATGGAATGCGAGCAAGGTGAAAAAATTCACCTGACTTCTGTTGAATCAAAACTGTTGGAAGCATTGGCACGTCAATCCGGAAAAATTCTAAGCCGTGATGAACTGGCTCACCTGTGTGGGGTAGATGGCAATGACCGGACTGTCGACGTTCAAATTACTAGACTGCGGAAAAAGATTGAAGAAGATAGCCGTTACCCGAGATTTATCCAGACTGTCAGAGGGCAGGGATATATTCTGAAATTATAAACGAATGATAGAAATGTTTTATATATGAAATTTTCTGCAAAAAAACTCAATCCCTGGTATTGGATTCATAAAATCCTGCCGCGAACATTATTTGCCAGATCGTTACTGATTATAGTAACACCCGTCCTGCTTTTGCAAATTGTATCGATGTCGGTATTTGTCGATAACCACTGGCGCAAGGTCACATCGAGGCTGGCTTTTGGTGTAGCGGGTGAGATCGCAATTATCGCCGATGAAATCGACATGGGTGTTGATGACAAAAGATTGATGGTTCTTTCCAATTACGCAGCTCAAAGTCTTGATCTTTTGGTAACGTTCGAGCCTGGAAAAAGACTGACACCTGAAATTGTCACACACGGAACATGGGAACCATTTACCGCCCATGCTTTATCCAAAGCACTCAAAGAACAAGTGCGTAGACCCTATAGTTTATCGCTTTCGCCTGATGACGATTGGGTGAATATTGGAATTCAATTGGATGGCGGCGTTTTAAGAGTTCTTGCACTGGAACGACGCTTGTTTTCATCATCAGCCTATATCTTTTTGCTTTGGCTCGGTGGAACATCAATTATTTTATTCACCATTGCCGTTGTGTTTATGCGCAACCAGATCAGACCTATTCGTAAATTGTCATTAGCCGCAGAGCGCATGGGGACAGGCCGAGAAATTTTATCTTTTAAACCGGAAGGCGCCCGCGAGGTCAGGCAGGCAGGTAAAGCATTTTTGGAAATGCATGAACGGATTACAAGGCAGGTTGAACAACGAACAGCAATGTTGGCTGGAATTTCCCATGACCTTCGAACCCCCCTCACAAGATTAAAGCTTGGGTTGTCATTTCTGGGTGATATCGAAGATGTTCGTGCACTCAAACAAGATGTGGCCGACATGGAACGTATGATAGAAAGCTATCTTGATTTTGTTCGCGGAGAAGGAAAAGAATCAGCCGTAGAATTGGACATTGCTTTGCTTTTGAAAAAGATGGTGGAAGGAGTCGCAAGACATGGCACTAGCATTACAACAAACGAATTGATTCCAATCTATATTACGGCGCGGCCTCTAGCCTTGGAAAGATGTTTGGCAAATGTTATTGGCAATGCAGAGAAATATGCATCCTCTATTAAGGTTACTCTTACAAAAGAAGAAAGTCATGTCGTGATTATTGTTGATGACAATGGCCCGGGTATGAATCCCGACCTGTATGAAGAGGTCTTTAAGCCGTTTTATCGGGTTGATGTGTCCAGAAATGCCTCAACCGGAGGAGTAGGGCTGGGACTATCGATTGCGCGGGACGCGGTTCATTCTCACGGAGGAGACATTCGACTTGATAAAAGTCCGATGGGTGGATTAAGAGCTGAAATCATTCTCCCCGCATAAAATAAGAAACCTCGGACATTCGCCGAGGTTTCTTATTTGTGAATTATTGTATAGGCCGTTTAAATTAAGCGCTTTTCTTTCCGGCCGCTTTTTTTGTTTTTCCAGCACTATCTTTTGCAGTGCATTGAACCTCGTCAAGACAGGCTGTCACGCGGCGGTTGATAATATCGCAGGCCTCTTTAGTGGATTTATTACAAATATCGCCAACTTCCTGCATTCCCGAAACCGTTTTTTCGTATGCACTGCGAATGAGTTCAGCACCACGGGCAATTTTTTCTTCCGGCGTGCCTTCATTGATTATTTCTTGAGCTATCGCTGAATTTTCTTGGGCGATTTGGGACAGAATTTCTGTTTGACGTTGAATGATAGTTTGCATGCTCTCCATAGCAATTTGCTGGGCTTCAGCACACGCCTGAATTGATTTGCGCCCAGACTCCATCAGGCTTTTTACTCCACCCATACCGGATGCGGAAGATGTTGGTGAAAAATTGGAAAGGAACTCAGGTTTTAACCAGTTGTCAAAAGGGCTTGGCATAATTGTCATCCTCCGATGCGGAAATTTGGGACTCTAAAACTGTTAATTTTAATATCCGACTCTTTGCGGCAGTGTGTCAATGTTTCTTTCTATGAATTATGTCGTATGCATAAAAAATATATTATAAGAATAATATTATGAAAACAAAGGCTTGACCGGAGTCAAGAACGCGGGAAAAGAAGCTAAAATATGACAAAATTACTGTTTTTTATGGAGCATGTTAGCGATTGTTTAAGCCCTTTATGGCGAAATGGGAGCTATAGATTCTAAGCAACCCAAAACCTGCAGACACATGAATTACAACCTGAATAAAACAAGCAAAAGAAAAAAATCTCTAGTCGACATCGCAAAAGGTCACATGGCATTTTCGATGGTGTTAATTAACGGTTTAATTTTGACGATTGCTTCTTTTTTGGTTGCAAACATGTTTGTAAACCAGATGTTGCTTGAAGAAAACGAGCGTGTTCAAACTGCCGCAGAAAAGATTATAGAAGCAGGAACTCAAAAACTGGAAAATGATCTTGGTATGATTACATCGCTGTTCAGGGATGTAAATTCGCAAGAGACATTGTCAGACCGTGCATTAAAACTTCAAACATACGACCCGCTGATTAAAAATCTTGATAGTGGAGATATTCACTGCGTCTTTTATGTTGATAAAACATTGTCGATAGAACATCTGACTCCTTTGTATGAAAGGAACAAAGATGATTTGGCTCATATTGTTGATGAAAGCCTTAAAGTGATCGAAAAATATAAGGATGAAATCAGCAGGCAGAGCGGTCGGTTCGTTCTTTTGATTGATAATGACGCAATACAACTCAAAAAAGTACAAGAGCTTCCTGAAGTATATGCCAAAAATATGCTGTGGGTACAACCTATCAATCACATCAAAAATCATGAGCAGGGAGGATTCATTTTCGCCGTTGTAAAGGCAGACCAGAAGAGCTTGTTTTCAGGTTTGACGGATTTAAAAAATATTTCCAACTATATTGTCCTTAATAAAGAGACAGGATCAACCCTATACAAATGGAGTAGAGATGGATCGTATGAAAATATCGGGAAATTAAACATCAATCTTGAAAAAAGAATGGCATCATCGACCAGCTTGATTAAAGGCACATTTGTTCCAACTTCACAAATTAGCCTGTTAAAAATTGTACCGTGGTTGATTCTGGTATTCTTGGGGGGGGTGACCGGTTTTGTTCTTTTGTTTATGTGGAAATCACAAATCAGCGCAAGATTTCTTGAAGAAATGTATTCAATTCTGGAACAAAAAAACTCGGAGCTGGGCAATGAAATTCATGAAAGAGAACGCCTGAATCATGTTTTGCGAAAAGCAGAACGTGAAAACAAAGCGATTATAAATGCAATCTCCGACGTAATTTTTGAAATCAGTTTAAGTGGAGACATACTGTTTTTGAATGATGCATGGCAACGCCTGACTTCAATTCCTGCCCAGCAAAGCCTTGGTAAAAACATGTTCGATCTGATTCATCCTAAGGATCAGGAAGAACAGAAAAAAGCTGTATCGCAGATGATTAAAGGGTTACGTACTGGCTATAGAGTCATGACATCGATTAGAACATTCGAAGGAAAATACAGAGCCGTTGAAATGACAATTTCCATGATCCGTATGGATGAAAACCGGAGTATGCGCGTTGTTGGTAGCTTTACAGATATAGACGAACGTCAACGCGCAGAATGGGCGTTAACAGAAGCGGAAAGAAAATATCGCTCAATCTGGGAAAATTCGGCACATGGCATTTATCAAGTAACACAAGACGGACAAATTATTTCCGCAAATCCTGCAATGGCAAGAATCTTCGGCTACGAATCTCCTGAAGCGATGATGCGCGAAGTTAGAAACTCACACCTAGAGCTTTTCTTAAATCCGAATGAACGGATGAAAAAATTAAGAGCACTTGAATCCGATCATGCTCAAGATGTTTTGGAATATAGCGCAATCCGCAAAAATGGAGAAAAATTCTGGATACAAGAAACCATCCGCCCTGTCTTTGATGAACAAGGCTCTATGGTTTATTTTGAATCAGGAATTGAAGATATTACCAAGAGGAAAGATGCAGAATCACAGCTTCAGGACGCTAAGCGTGAGTCGGATATTGCCAACCGTGCAAAATCAGAATTTCTGGCAAATATGAGCCATGAATTGCGCACACCGCTTAATTCAATTATCGGCTTCTCTGAAATTATCAGAAACGAAGTTTTTGGACAGATCGAGCCCAGGTCATACTGGGAATATGCCCGCGATATTCATGAAAGCGGAAAGCACCTCTTGTCGATTATTAACCAGATTTTGGATATATCAAGGATTGATGCGGGTGACCGTGAGTTGCGCGAGGCTCGCCTTGACATGAAAAAACTGGTAGGTACAACAATTGATTTGATGTTGCCAAAAATCAAGGAGGCTGGATTGTTTTTACCAGAGCCTGATTTGAGTTCTTTGCCAAACTTGATCGGTGAAGAAGTTGCAATCCGCCAGATGCTAACCAATATTCTATCGAATTCTATCAAATTTACCCCTGAAGGTGGACATATCACCGTCAGTGGGGAAGTCGACGATCAAGGTGAATTGAGATTGTCTGTAACAGATACAGGGATTGGTCTGGATGAGTTTGAAATTGAACGTGTGACATCCAGATTCGGATCAATTGATGGGCGTTTAAGTAAATCAGCCTATGGTTTGGGTCTGGGGTTATCTTTGGTTCATTCCTTGATGCGTTTGCACGAAGGAAGGGTTGAAATTATCTCCCAAAAAGGAATTGGAACGACCGTGACGCTGGTTTTTCCTCGCAAACGGATGGAATTGCCTTAATCCAAATTATAAAACATAGCCTCTGCATCATCGCGGGACAATGCCAAGGCTTTTGCTGCAGTTTCATATCCAAATCCATTTCGCGCCAAAGACGCGAGAGATTTTTGTTGTGAAGACTCTCGTATAGCAAATGCCCCCAGTTTTTTTCTACGAATAAAACGAACGGCCATTGCAAGCTCATGTTCGGAATTTTCATCACCCTGACACGCGGCAATCAATTCACTCGGGACACCTTTATTTTTCATCTGGGCTTGGATCTTCTGACGTGAAAAACCTCTCTGGGACAAGGAATGGTATAACCCTTGGGCATAAGTAGCATCGTTCAGATAACCAAGATCGAGAAATTTAATGACCACCTGGTCAAGCAAAGAAAGGCAGTCTTCCCTGATTTGATCCGGATGGTCACGACAGGAAAGATCAATTTTGCGGGTCATCACCCGTTTGAATTGAGCGGAAGACGCCATAAAACGCTGTAGATAATACGCTCCCGAATTTTCAAGATAGCTGGATGTAATTTTTTTTCGGCGTTTCACCGTATTTTCCGGAGTTTTTACCGGATTGGGGGTTGATTTTTCGCGCACAAATGCTTTCTTCATGGAATGAAATTACAAGGAAATAAAGAAATTGTCTAATCATCCCGTTGAAAATACTTTTCCCGAACCAAGACAAATAGGTCGCTGTAATTGGGTGGGGTTATTCACGCTCGTAGAAAAAGAAGTCGGGCGGTTTATGAACGTGTATATGCAAACACTTATTGCCCCTGTTGTAACCTTGGTTTTGTTTTTTGCGGTTTTCACCTTGTCCTTCAAACAGCACATAGCTGAGGGTATTGGCATCTCGGGGATGCAATTTCTGGCTCCGGGACTTTTGATGATGACGATGATTCAGAATGCTTTTTCAAATCCGTCCTCGTCATTGATAATCGCTAAAGTTCAGGGAAATATTGTCGATATTCTTATGCCTCCTTTGGCTCCTTGGGAAGTTTTGAGCGGATTGATGATTGGAGCGCTTTTACGATGTTTGGTGATCGGTGTTCTCGGATATGGTGCCATATCACTTTTTGTAACGATTCCCGTCCATTCACTTAGCACAGTCCTGATCTTTGGTGTTCTTGGCAACGTGCTGTTGGCCACAATCGGCGTTATTGCGGGGTTATGGGCTGATAAATTCGACCACATGGCAACTGTAACAAATTTTATTATCACCCCTTTGACATTCCTGTCAGGAACGTTCTATGCCTTGAGTGCATTACCTGAAACTTGGCAAAAAATAGCACTATTCAACCCGTTCTTTTATATGATAGATGGGTTTCGCGCTGGATTTATCGGCCATGCCGAAACACCACTTTGGACAGGTTTTTTTGTCCTTTTGGGTTTATGTACGGTCTTGATGGGAGCTGCTTGGTGGATGTTAAGGACGGGCTATAAAACAAAATATTAGTGAATAAAGGTATTTTTTACGTATGACTGACACACCGGATGACAAACAAGGGAATGAAAACCCTTCTGCAGATGGCGCTGAAATAGTAAGCTTTCCACTCCCTGATGACAGCCATGTTCTGACATTTGATCTGGAACGTGCCAGTCTGCGGGGACGAATTGTTCGCTTGGGAAAAGTCCTCGATGATATGATTATTCCGCATTCTTATCCCGATAAAGTGTCCTCCATGGTGGCTGAAACGGCCACATTGGCAATCCTACTGTCATCAATGCTCAAATATGAAGGCGTATTTATCCTCCAAGCCCAAGGGGAAGGGCCGGTTTTAAGGCTGGTTGCCGATGTAACCTCATCGGGGGATGTCCGTGCTACGGCAGGATATGACCGTGCCATGCTCGAAAAGATTTTAGAAGAAGATCCTTCTCCCGAAATACGCAGACTTGTTTCAAATGGTTATCTGGCATTTACCGTTGACCAAGGCGAATATTCGGAACGGTATCAGGGAATTGTTGAATTATGTGGACAAGGTCTGACGGATTCCATCCATCATTATTTTGCACAATCCGAACAAATCGGGACGGCCATTAAAATGGCTGTTGCAAAAGGAGATGACGGTTCGTGGCGAGCAGGAGCCATTATGCTGCAACACATCCCCGTAAGCGACTTGATCCCTCAAGATCATAAGCCGGTTGAAGATCATTGGGATCGTGCCAGAATTCTTTTGGAAACATGTACGAATGAAGAGCTTCTGGACGCAAGGCTTCACGATGAAACGCTCTTGTTCCGACTGTTTCATGAAGAAGGAATTCGTGTTTATGATCCCCATAAAATTCAAAAAGGATGCAGATGTACCCCTGAAAAACTACAGTCAATTCTGGGGTTACTGTCAGAAGATGACAAACAACATGCAATACAGGATAATAAAATTGTTATGACTTGCGAGTTTTGCAATAAGGATTTCTGTTTTAATCCCGACGAAGTTTAGATGTTCTGACGTTTTTCTTTATTTCTAAACTTCACGCAATAAAAAAGCCGACCAATTGGTCGGCTTTTTCTGATTCATATAACCTTATTTCTCAAAGGTAATTTCGGTACGACGGTTAGCCGGTTCACGAACTTCATCGGCAGTCGGAACCATAAGGTTCTCTTCGCCCATGCTATCGACTTTGAGCATCGAAGCAGGAACACCACGAGAGATCAAGCCATCACGAACCGAATTGGCACGTTTGGCAGACAGACGTTTGTTATACTTCTTCGAACCGGATGTATCGGTGTAACCAGTTACAGCCACGGCAGAGATGTTTTGTTTTTTGATCTCGGCAGCAACTGAATCCAGAACACTTGATCCACCGTTGTCGACTTTAGATGAGTCAAAATCAAAGAAGACCAGATATTTCGCATCTTCAGCAGCCATTGGCGCCAATGGAGGTGCAATAGCCGTCACAGGAGGCATAACATCTTCCGGTGGAGGTGCTAGATCGCCACCAAGAGTATTCAAAGCTTCCAAAAATTGACTTTTGCACCCTGAAATATCTTCTTTTTGCCAGTTTTCTTCCTGCTGTTCGATCCAGCAATCAAAACGGGCTTGAGCAACAGCAGCAACTGAAGGGTTAGCTTCCCGTGCGCCACGATCCAGAGCCGACATCAATTTGG
>ERZ761609.112-NODE-112-length-114177-cov-40.046766_pt1 | contig 114177 bp, 105 predicted proteins | sample MGYA00511163_ERZ761609 | MGnify/ENA primary metagenome ERZ761609 (study PRJEB28899, sample SAMN02445070) | bioreactor sludge metagenome | biome: EBPR sludge | place: Australia: Brisbane, Thorneside Wastewater Treatment Plant | collected 2011-12-16 ... | reverse complement strand
TACGAGATTGGTCAGTGACTGGAGTTCAGACGTGTGCTCTTCCGATCTGGCCGTTAAGGCCGGACTGAGTTGTGATGAACGTGCTGCCGTTCTTGTCACGAAGTTGATCGAAGCAGGTGCTTCCGTGGGATCAACAATCGAAGAGGCCGTTGGTTGTGGGTCACGCGAGGCATTTCGATCAAAGCTATATGCAGCCAATGAGTCAATTCGAGCACTGAAGTTTTGGCTGCGCCTGCTTGACGACTGTGACCTGCTCTCAGCAGAAACGGCGGCCGAGGTGGCCGCCACTGCAGAAGAGGTTCAGAGAATTGTTGTTGGCTGTTTGCGGACCTTACGTCAGGCTGGTCAGGATTTGCGTGTAACGGAGCCTGAACCGTTACCAGATGTGCGTACTTCAGGGTCACCTTCGTAAACAACGTTTCCACTGCCAAAGATGTCGGCAACTAGCAGGGTGCCCACGTCAACATGACAGTTTCCTGATCCGAAGATGGCAATCCGGGCTGACTGCGATGTGCATTCGTAGGAGTTGACATTTCCACTGCCACTGTTGCGAACGTTCAGTGTGCCGACAGAACCAACAAGCGTGATCGATCCTGAGCCATGAAGATTCGATGTGAGACTAACAGCAGCTAGGCCACTTACCGTGAGCGGACCAGAGCCATAGTTGTCGAGGGTGAATGATGATGACGTTGTGCCCTGTTCGAGAGATGTTGATCCCGATCCACGAGTGGCTATGCTTGAAAGTGCTGGAGTCACAATACGAACAGTGGCAGTGAAGTTTGAGTATCCACCTGGATCCATGCCAACACTTAATACACCGTTTGCCCCAACACGAGTTGTGACCTTGTCGATGACGTTGTCATCAGCCTCAACAGTGATTGATGGCGTTGCTCCTGCTGTGACAATGGTGTTGACGGGACCGTTAATATCAATGGCTGCGAATGACGTAACCGATCTACGTTGTGTAGAAACGGAGCCTGATCCAACGAGGTTGTCGCTCGAACAGGCAACAACAAGAGCACAACATATCGTTATGCAACGTGTGAGGGTTTTCATGTGAGTTCTCCGGGTTAGGTACAGGGCCCGGATACGACTGCACGTAGTTCGTGTTACGCGGGAAATGTGCTGGAATTGCGGAACTTGCAGCTATGACGAATGCACTCGACGATATCTCGCCACGATGGATTACTGCCGCCGAAAGCCCCTTTGGCAGCCCCATTTTCGACTGTCGCTCAATGGCACTACACACCATTGGCGCTTCTGATGATCCTGAACGACACGTGCGGTTTACGGAGTTGAGACAGAGTGATGGAAGCCACGTCTACGGAACGCGCCCAGATAAGGCCGTTCGACTAGATGTTCACATGGAAATCGAATTATCGAGATCCTTGCCCGATCGTGGCCCCTTGTTCCAAGCCGCGTCAATGGATGAAAAGTGGGATATCTATCGCGATGGCTCATTACTCTACTTTGTTAGGAGTTGGAGCGGTGAGCTTATCTATGTTACAGATGTTGTACAAACTCAATCAGGCATCGCCGTCCACGCCGTTGTTGTTTCTGAGGCAGACATTGAACCATCAGATCCGTTCTTCCATGCAAGAGTTGTGAACTACTTGTTATGGAGTCACGTTGCCGATGTGGTCTATCCACACCCGATTCCACGTGACGCACAATCGGACGAAGAGATTCTTACATACTCGCACTCTGCCTATGGCAGACGTGGTTGGTTTGCCGTTCGTGATGAGTTCGGTTCCGCTGAGCAGATGTAGTAACGACAGGGTTGATTGTCGTAAACTATCTTTCTGTCAAAACTTACAGTTTAGACAAGGCATGTGGTAACATAGCGCGCCACGTTGGCCAGTCATGTCCCCATTCGCGTCCCCATATCTCAAGATGATGCGGAATGTTCTTCATGTCGAGAATACGTGAGAACACCATTGACGCACCTGGATCTTCATACGATCCCGATCCCGAGAGAATGTGAAGATTGTGTTTGGAGCGGAGAAGGTTCAGCCAGTACTCATCGTGAAGATTCGGAACATAGTCGATCGGCGAGTTGAAATAACAGTCCTCGTCATAGTATCCCTTCGAGTAGGCCTTGAGGTCGTAAATGCCACTCATCGCAATCGTGCCATCAAAAATGTCCGGCCGACGGAAAAAGGTGTTAAGAGCGTGGAGCGCTCCGAGTGATACACCACCCGTTATGATAGGTACTGGACCATCGCAGTCGCGATAGATGAAGGGAACAACCTCTTCAACAATGTAGGTGTTATACTGTTGATGTCGAATGATCTTGGATCTACCATCCATTTGATCGTTCAGCCAACTCTCACTATTGATACTGTTGATGGAGTATACCTTAACGCGACCCTGCTCGAGGTACGGTCGAATAGCATCAATCAGCAGGAATCGCTCATACTCCAGATAGTCCGCCGCTGCACTTGGAAAGAGCAGGACGGCTGGACCAAAATGGCCGTAGGAGACGATTTCCATGGTCCGATGTAGGCTCGGACTCCACCACGACATAAGATCTCTGCGCATTTCCGTTCTCTCCGTTTCTGTGTCAGGGCCTCGAATGTACGAAGGGTGACGTACAGAAAAGCAGGAATGAGCCTTCATGTACCTCAATAACAACCTCATTGTCTATCGCCCTGTTTCGTGCCCCTTCACGAATTCCAAGCGAAAGGACTTCATTCTCCAAGTTCCATTGCAGGCCACGTGTTGTGAGTCTGATTGACGGTTGGGGAATAATCGACAACAGTTCACCGGGTGACGTGGTGAACTGCACCGATGAGTGAACTGGTATCGCCAGTCGATCGCCGTCAAGGGCAACCGTCTTTCCTTGCGCCCCGTAGCGCATGAGGACACTCCAATTATTCAACGTGTGTTCAAGATCGCCCCCATGAAGACCAACAACAAGAAGCTCTTCATAGTGTGACGTGGCCGCGAATTGTAGAGCTTTCTCAAAGTCATTGGACTCTTGATTTGCATCATGGATAACGTGCGTCAGGCCAAGATCTATGTCAGGCCGAAGTGAATCAAGATCTCCAACAAGAAACTCAGCAACAACGCCAATGTCAACCAATGCATTTAATGCTCCATCGGCGGCAATGATTGGTACGTCGGCAAAGAATTCGAAAAGGGAAAGGGGCGGAAGGGAGCCGTTTACTGCGATGATTGCATCGAAGCGGCGTTCGCCGATGTTAAGGATAGGGAAGACTCCCACGTGTCGTATATCCTGAGGATGGCCGCCACTCCGTCTGTCAATGCGGCAGGTCCAGGTTGAAGAATGATTGGTGAGGGAATTTCGAACATCATACTGTTGGTAATGGGGCTGAACTGCTCCCATCCGGGACGTTGACGGACAGCGTCAGGCTTAAACATCTTCCCACACCACGATGCAATGTAGATGTCCGGACGGCGACGTACAGGCTCTAGTGGATCCGCAATAATTCGTCCACGCGCCGCTTGCTGGTCGCGATGCTCCGGGAAGATGTCAATCCCTCCACAAAGCTCAACGAGTTCACTCACCCATTGAATACCTCCGATGAGTGGATCGTACCACTCCTCGAAGTATACGCGCGGTTTGCGTGTTCTCATTGCACCACGCGCAGCGGCGTCGTCCAAGCCTGCACGCAACACTGCTGCATACTGTTCTGCAGCATCAGCCATACCGACAAGTGAGCCAAGTCGAACTATCATGTCGAGGATGCCGTCAATTCCTCGCTGATTAAAACACATGACGTCGATTCCTCGCCGTATAAGCTCGGCTACCATGTCGGCTTGTAAGTCACTCCAAGCCAAAACAAGATCTGGCTGCAATGCAAGAATGTCATCATAACGCGCATCGAGATACGTCGAGATGCGTGGTTTTTCCTTCCGTACACGTTGCGGACGCACAGCAAACCCCGAGACGCCAACAATGAGATGGTCAGCACCAAGTGCATAGAGCGTCTCAACGGTCTCTTCCGTAAGACAAACAATACGTTTAGGATAGGCAGCCATGTTGATGTTGCCTATCGTTTGCGTTTGGGAGGCCGAACAACCGTACCCTTGGGTACAAATAGTACACCGGCTCTATCACGCCGTACAACATCGTTGTAATATGCCTTGTAGGAGTCATACTCATGTGGCAGGACGTAGTGACGTGAGGATACGCTCGTTCTCGTAAGTGTTACTGTGTTGTTTGTGGTCTCCGTCGTGTGCACGACAGACCCTGTCTTGTGCGAACGTTCAAATCGTTTTGTAAGTCCAGAGGCCTCGTAATTCTCCGGAATCGTTATCTGCAACACCTCATGCACCGTGTCACGGTCTGAACCGAACTCATAGGGATGAACGCGCTTTGTGTACGACAACGCCGGATCTGGTCCCCATCCATCGTACCACTGAAGTCGAGCCATTCGGAAATCACCTGCTTCTACGAGATAGGACGGTACAGTATAGACCATCCGATAACTAAACGTCGGTGACAACGTGTCGAGCCCCGTCATGTCGTAACTCTCAAGTGTCACACCTCCCCATTCATTCGAAAGCATCTCCAATAGACCCTTTTCGATCTCCTTCGGTGTTGCTTCTTTCCAAGCTGAACGATAGTACTGTGTCCGTGCTCCATAATGAACGTTGGTCTGATCGATGATGGCATCACCTTCAGGGGTAAAGGACACCTTCGTGGTAATGTTAATGTTGTTTGGTAAGAAGAACGAACGCGAAAGTCGGATCGGTTCCTTCCATCCAGGAATAATTGGCAGGGCAAAGGCGTCGAGATCGGCAACCGGTACTGATCCAAGTGGAACATCATCTGCCGTAAGGTCAAAGAATCGTAACGTGTCGTTGATATAAAGACAGACGATGGCATGATCAAACGGGATGGACGGGAGTCGATTGGGGACGAGCTCCGATGATCGCGTTTCGACAAGGACGTGCCATGCTTTAACGTTTCGTTCGGCAAGCATGGAAATGCACAAGGTTGCAACGTCCTTACAGTCTCCGATGCGTGTTACAAGAACGTCGCGGGCCTTCTGTGGTATAATTCCTGACTGACGGAAGGGAACGTTACTGTAACGAATTGTCGACGTGATATATCGATACACTCCATCAATGAGATCCATTGTTGAGTATTCACGATTGCGAGGGAAGAGTGAATCCATGAGCTCGGCTACTTCGAGTGATGTTCGTGTTTTTGGACGCGCGATTTCGTCGTACCATACAACAAGTTCGTTCCATCCAGGTACAGACGTTACCGCAACACGTTTGCCGATAACTTCATATGAGGGCATTCCCTCTTCATACTCTATTGCTGGGTCATCCTTTGTTTCCCACGTATACAGTATTCCATCCTCGCGATCTGTAATCACAGGAGCTTCGGCTCCATTTGCAACAGACCAACGGAGGTTCGTTGATCGTGGTATCAATAAGGAGTATCGAGCAAGTCGTACCGGATAAAAACCATTGAGACCAACGTCGTCCCAGAAGTACCGAGCCAGTCTGCCACCTCGAGACTCACGGACCTTCGCTTTCACGTGGATCACGTCACCGATCTCGAGTTGTTTGAAGACAAGCATACCTCCACTCCCGTCAGCCGTGACTTCGCGTCCATTACGTTTCCGTACCACAGCCTTTTCGAGTATCAGATTCCCATCACCTGCATACGGAAGGCCATACTCCTTAAACGCGTCAATACCCTCCGTTTTTAGAATGCGGATGACGGTTTCGTAGAGCACCTCACTACGACTGCCATTGTAGACAACACGCCGGCGGTCATCGAGCAAGAAGATGGCGGCATCTTCTGGATAGTCCGATGACGGAGGGGCTGACGCGATAAGACTATCGATGTCAACCTTCGGCATTGTCGTAAATGGATGTGGCTGACCCTCAAGTTCGCGAAGCGCTTCCCTTGCATCAAAGTTTGCTGGGTCAAGCGCTAACGCCGTGCGATACGCATTAAGGGCTGATTCGCGATCAAAACGAGTTCCGTACAGGGTGCCAGCTTTAAACCATAACGGTGATGAAGTTGGTGCAACGTCGAGAGCAGCTCGCACATGAAAAATCGCGCTATCATATTCCTTTCGAGAGGAGTAGATGTCCGCCATTGAGACGTGATATCCTGGAGCACCTGGAGCACGTTCAAAAAGCTTCTGCCAAATTTTTCTCCACTCGTCCTGACGTCCGGCTTCTAGATGGAGAGCGGCTAGAAGGAGCAAACCGGACTCTGTTTCGCCGAACGAAAGGTGATGTTTCACAATCTTTATTGCTGCGTCGTACCGACCCTGAGATTGAACTGCTTGAACAACATTGTCACGCATAAAGCCAACATTCGTAGGGTACCGCTCGAATGCTTTTACGTTCAATTCATTCCGTTCCTGCAGTCGATTTCTGCGTGAGGCTATAGTTATTGCAGCGCTGTAGTACGTCGGTGTTTCCGGCATAAGAACAGCAAGCTTTTTTAGGTAGTCTTCGGCCTCGTCCAGTTTGTCGTTACTCAGGGATCGATACAGTTCTGTGATAACAGAAAATGCCAGGTCTGGTCGTAACGTAGCAATTCGCTCAACGAGTGTATTCTGATCGTCGTCCTTTCGTCCTCGACGATAAGCATCTATGAGCTGGAACATGATGACGATTGCATCTGGATAAGCTCTCGCCCATGGACGCAGGACACGTTCTGCTGCATCGGCCTGATCGTTACGCAAATGACAGTCAGATAAAAAGATGGCATCATCGAGTGCACTCGGATTCCGCTCAATACGCTCCTGAAAGAACTGGATAAACGGATTCGCAATAGGACGTGGGTTGGGTGCTGTTGCTGATGGTTGCTGTACGTCGGTAGAGATCTTGAGATCGTTCACAGGATTGCCGGCTTCATCTGTGATACGCAGAAGGAAGTTGCAGCGCGAGATTTCGGATGAGCCAACCTTAACAAGGACTCGATTCCAGCCTGAGCCAAGAGTAATCTCATTGATGTAGGTGTCAAGATCGTTGTTGTGCTCATCGGCTGACTCATCAACGACGGTGCCATTGACAAAAAGTTTAAAAGATCCGGATGTACCCAGGCGAAGGTAGACACGTTGCTCTCGAGGTGACCATACATAGGTTGCTGCATAAAACTGTCCATACGTGGTCGGATAGTATCGCATCATGTCAATCCATGAATCCAACCGTGCAACTCCAGGTTCGATCCATCGAACCTCGCCGCCACTCGGACCTTCGTAGACTGCATCCGGGACATCTTCTATCTCTGGCTCGAACTTGCGGTCGTGGCCAGATGAGGAGATGTTGGGAAAAGGCCCCACAAGACGCCATGTCGTAACTGCTCCAATCTTTGCATACCACGACCGTGCACGTTCAACGTCACCCCTGCTTTCGGCAATAGATCCCAGTTGTTCGTAGGCCATGGCACGGAGGATTCCGTACTGGTCGGGACGGTCAACAACTCCCGTAAGAATGTCCTCAACAGCAGTTGGATTTGCCTCTGTGAGAGATTGAAGGCGGCTGGAATAGATTGAGGCATAGATCCACGGATGTGGATCCTTGACGCGAGAAAGCCCCTCAGCGAAGCGGCCCCCTGCCGCACTATCACGGAATCGAATTGTCTCAATGAGTGATAAGCCAAACCATGGACGTGGATCGTCGGGCCGTTCTCGTATCTCCTCCAGGAATGCCTGCTCGGCATCAACGTCTCGATTCTCCAGCAATGCCTGCCATCCGTCGTTGGCAGAGGCCGCCATGGTTACAATAACGCCCGAAAAAAGTAGGCCGTAAAAACGTCGCAGAAGTGTAGATGTCATCTTCATAGTCGTCCGATGTATGAACGTGGTTTGCTAGTTTGCGCACCGCGGTCCACTAACCTACGAAACGCCATGCTCTCCATTCAGGCAATCCTCGTCCCCACGGACTTTTCCGAAAACGCATCCAAGGCACTCTCCTATGCCAAGGAACTTGCAAAGGGAACCAAGGCAAAACTTCACGTTGTGCACATCGTTGAGCCTGTAATCTATCCTGCTGACTGGAGTTATGCCCAGGTTGGTTTTGCCGACATTGAGCAGGAGCTTCAAAAGAATGCTGAGACGGAACTTGAGAAGCTACGCGGTGAGCTGAGCTCGGAGGGATTTGATGTAGACACGAAGGTGCTGCGTGGGCGCGCAAGCGATGAGATTGTTGCCTATTGTAAGGAACATCAAATTGGCATTGTTGCCATGGGTACACATGGACGTAGTGGACTCGAACATTTCCTCTTCGGTAGCACAACGGAGCGTGTTCTGCGCAAGAGCCCGTGCCCTGTCCTGAGTGTCCGTCTTGAATCCGACATGAAGTGATCGGTTCACATGCCCTTCCTCAAAACGTCCACGCTCGTTACCATTGAGCGCCACATTGCCGAAGAGGCAGCCTTTCATCCGGAAGCAACAGGTGAGTTCTCGAGACTGTTACGGGATTTCACGCTGGCACTGCGTATTCTCGCCCGTGATGTTCGAAGAGCCGGACTCAACGATGTCCTTGGCATGACCGATGGAATGAATGTCCATGGAGAACGTGTAAAGCGACTCGATATACATGCCAATGAGGTGATCTATCGAGCTATGGACCACGGAGGTCATCTCTGTGTCATGGCGAGTGAAGAGTCCGACGGTCTGATGTCTATCCCTGATGATTATCGAAAAGGGAAGTATGTTCTTGTTTTTGATCCACTCGACGGATCATCGAACATTGATGTTAATGTTTCGATAGGAACAATATTTAGCATCTATAAACGGCTGGATGAAACAGCAACAACACCAGGTACGCTGGCAGATGTGTTACAACCGGGCTATAAACAAGTAGCAGCTGGGTATGCAATGTATGGTTCATCAACACAACTTGTTTACACAAGTGGAAATGGTGTTGATGTCTTTACGTTCGATCCAACAATCGGTGAGTTTCTGTTGACATTTGAAAAGATTCGTATTCCTAAACGTGGTCGAATCTATAGTGTAAACAGTGGTAACGCACATAAGTGGCCACAAGGTGTACGAGACTATGTATCGAACCTACTTCGACCTAGTGAAGATGGACTTCGTCCGTACTCCCTGCGATACGTTGGAACCATGGTGGCTGATATTCATCGTACGTTACACTACGGTGGAATCTTTATGTATCCATCGGACTCTTCGTCTCCAACAGGGAAACTGCGTTTAGTCTATGAAGTAAACCCGATGGCCTTCATCGTTGAACAGGCCGGAGGACGCGCCACGGATGGACGGCAGCGCGTCCTGGATATTCAACCTGATTCGTTACATCAACGCGTACCGTGTTTTATCGGTAGCGAAGATGATGTTCGTGATGCAGAAGCAGCACTTGTTGCTGCTGGAGATTTTTGACAACATCCGTATGATTACTCGTGAGCCCGTCATTCAATCAAGGCTCGAGTATTACCGTGAATGTTTGTTGTTCTGACGCTTTTGCTGATGCTGCTCGAGTTTTGTGCGCTGCTCAGCGGTTAGCACGTCCATAACCTTTGCTTTTCGATCTGCACGCGAAACGGAATCGATTTCGCGAATACGCCGGACCTGATCGTCCGTAAGACCAAGGTGTTTTTTCATGCGCTCAAGGTGTTTACCCTTTTGCGCACGATGTCCACGCCGTTCATGTTGTTCGTGTTGTTCGTTATTGTGACGTCCTTCGTGGGACGTTACTCGCGTTGCTGAGGCAGCCATAACAGCGAGGATGACGATGGTTATTGCCGTGGTCTTCTTCATGGTAGTTACTCCGAAGGTGAGAATGGGGTAAGAGAACTTTCGAGACAACACACGATCTTCATAGGTTTAGTCGTCCTAGGGTTGCCTCGTTTTTTACTGGAGTCCATCATGTCAACACGTCGATCCTTTCTCGCTGCTGCAGCTGCTGCGCCGGCTGTCCTGAGTATGCACGCACTACCCGCAATTGGTGCTGAGCCAACACCGGATGGTACAGCACACGTATTACCCGCACTTCCCTATGCAGCAGATGCACTCGAGCCGCACATTGATGCCAAGACGATGACAATTCATCATTCAAAACATCATGCTGCCTACGTTGCTGGACTCAACAAAGCGGAGGAAGAGCTTGCGAAGGCACGCATTTCCGGCGACTATGCTCTCATTCAGCACTGGTCAAAACAGGCTGCCTTTCATGGTGGTGGGCACTGGTTACACAGTATGTTCTGGAAGGTGATGGCACCTCCGGGAAGGGGCGGAGGGGGCAAACCAACAGGGAAGATTATGGCTGCAATTGTGGCTTCCTTTGGTTCCTATGATGCATTTACGGCACAATTTTCGGCGGCAGCAAATGCTGTTGAGGGAAGTGGCTGGGCCCTGCTTCATTATCGTCAATCCGACGGTAAGCTCTTGATTTTACAGGCAGAAAACCAACATAAACTCTCGTCCTGGGGGTCAACGCCCATCCTCGGAATCGACGTTTGGGAGCATGCCTACTACCTCACATATCAGAACCGGCGTGCAGACTATGTTAAGGCATGGTGGAATGTTGTGAACTGGGCACAAGTGGAACAGAATCTCGTCAGCCTCGGCGGGTAATACGTTCGTCGGATGGAGAGGTCGAGAATTATGACGGAAAATTTATCGGTGGAAAACTTGCCAAGCCGAGATAATTCTGTACCTTGCGAGATCTACGCATGGGCGATCCGCTGCGTAGCAGGTTCCCGGACAACCAAATTCAGTGACAGTGAGGGGGCCGCAACCAGGATCGTGAAGGGTACGAGTATGAATATCTACGTTGGCAACCTGCCGTATACGATGAGCGACGGCGAACTGCGCGCGGCGTTCGAAGAATTCGGCAATGTCGCCTCGGCGTCTGTGATCAAAGACAAGATCACGGGTCGCAGCCGCGGTTTCGGCTTCGTTGAAATGAACGACGGAGACGAAGGAAGTCGTGCAATCGACGCCATGAATGGCCGTCCGCTTGCGGGCCGCCCACTCGTCGTCAATGAAGCACGTCCACGCGATGAGCGTCCGCGCTTCAACAGCCGCGATCGCTACTGAGCCGACCGCACTCCTCAATCCGCCTATCCGCCAAGGGGCTCCCTCACGTGAGGGGGCCCCTTTTCCGTATCTTGCTCGTTCTCACACGACAACAGGAATCTATCACGCAGATGCAGCTCTTCGACACCATTCAGTCCATGGGCCATGAGCAAGTTGTTCTTTGCTCTGATCCCGTTACAGGCCTTCGCGCCATTGTTGCCATTCACGACACATCACTCGGACCTGCCTTGGGCGGGACACGGATGTGGAAGTATGCGTCCGACGATGATGCCATCACGGATGCTCTTCGACTCTCTCGCGGTATGACGTACAAAGCCGCCGTCAGCGGCGTGAACCTCGGTGGCGGTAAGGCCGTCATTATTGGCGATTCGCGAACAGAAAAATCAGAGTCTCTTTTCCGTGCCTACGGTCGTTTTGTTGAATCCCTCCGTGGTCGTTACATCACGGCCGAAGATGTCGGAACGAGTGTTCGCGACATGGAGTGGATTCGTATGGAAACAAAGTATGTAACGGGTGTTGGTGGAAACGGTGGCTCCGGCGACCCTTCACCGGTTACAGCACTCGGTGTGTACTCAGGCATGAAGGCTACGGCAAAGTTTGCCTGGGGCTCAGATGCACTGGCAGGCAAACGTATCGTTGTTCAAGGTGCAGGAAACGTTGCATCGTTTCTGGTCCGTCATCTTACAAAAGATGGTGCAACGGTCTTTGTCACCGACATCTACGAGGAAAAGGCACGAGCCCTGGCAACAGAAACGGGTGCCAGCTACATCAAACCCGAAGAAGTCTTCACAACAGCGTGTGACATCTTCTCGCCAAATGCTCTTGGTGCCATCCTTAACGACGAAACGATTCCAAACTTGAGCTGTCAAATCGTCTGCGGTGGAGCAAACAATCAGCTCAAGGATGAACAAAAGCATGCAGAAGCTCTCAGAGACCGCAGCATTGTCTATGCTCCTGACTACGTGGTGAATTCAGGTGGTCTCATGAACGTTGCCTCCGAAGTTGAAGGATACAACCGCGACAAGGTCATGCGCCAAGCTGAAGGTATCTACGACATTACGATGAACATCCTTACAACGGCTCGCGACGGAAACATGCTCACGATCCAGGCCTCGAATAGAATCGCCGAGGATCGTATTCGCAAGGTTCGTCATGTTCATGGAACCTATATCGGATCGCCGACGATCCGCGGAGTGTAGGCCAGCGTGGCAAAAGAACAACCTCGGGACGAATTTCCCCTGAGTCAAAAGAAGGTCATCAAGGGAACTCGCCATCTCGCTCGCGAAAAGGTCTTCCAGATCCTTGTAGCGACGCTCGACGGCGATGTCTCGTTAGACGTCGTCTTCCCACACGTCTTCTACCGTCAATTCACGTTTGATCCGGCCGAAGCCACGGCACAGCGTATTCTCAAGCCAGACGAAGTCCGAGAACTTGAAGCCGACGTTCCCATAGACTGGAACGACGTAGACATAGAATACGCACGCACGGTTCTCATGGCTGAGCGCGACCTCAGAGATGAGGTCACAAAGCGTATTGAGCAGATGGTCACGAATTGGGATTTCGAGAGAATTGCGAATCTCGACATCATCCTCATGCGCTTGGCCTATGTTGAGCTCATTGCCTGCCCCGATATTCCCATCAAGGTCACCTTGAACGAGACAATCGAACTGGCAAAACGATTTTCGACAGATAAAAGCGGTACGTTCATCAACGGTGTTCTTGATGCCATTATCGATGGCCTCAACAAAGAGGGGCGCATTCGAAAGACGGGAAGAGCACGTTTGAACGGCTGACGTTTTTGAGAAGTGAAGAGAGGAGAAGACATGTTGAAGTTTTTGTGTTGTTGCGTAGCAGCTATCGCTGTGACAACAATGGCCACGGCGCAGCCACGGTTCATGTGGGCTAAACCATTACGTGGTCCCGGTGTCGATCAGGTTACCAGTATATCTATTGCTCCGAACGGATCGCTGTATGCATCCGGGAGTTTTCTTGACTCACTGCAACTAGACTCGAATTTGACGATTCTATCGAACAAGGGATACGATGGATTCCTTGGTCGGTACAATCTCAACGGACGAGCCATGAGTGGTTTTGCCCTCGGTGGTGTGGATGCTGACGAGTCTCGTCAGGTTGTTACCGACAAAGACAACAATGTTTACGTAACAGGAACATTCTTTGATCTGGCCCAGATTGGTGCAGAGATCATTGAAGCGTCAGATGAAAGCACGATTGATGCCTACGTTGCAAAGTTTGATCGTTTCGGCAGCCTGAAATGGACGGCGGTTTTTGGTAGTGTGGAGTACTCCGAAGGAAATCCATATCTCGCCATTGACTCATCGGGTAACGTCTATGTGGGCCTTACGATTGGCGGTACGTCTCCCTATGGGAATGATACATACACTGCGTTAGGTTCTTCCGACATTGTTGTCGTCAAGTTGAATTCGAATGGACAGACGCAGTGGTTCAAGGGAATGGGTGCGACAGGCATTGACGTCGTCACATCCGTATCTGTCACACCAACCGGTGATCGTATCTACGTCACCGGTACCTTCGAAGGTACGTGTGTGTTCGGCGAGTCAGAAACGATTACATCGTTCGAACGAAAGTCCGATGGCTTCGTAATGGGACTCAATGGTACCGGCAAGGTTGACTGGGTAAAACGTATCGGGTCGCGCGAAGTGGATAGAGAGATTGTAGGCGCACTTGATGTAAATGGCGACCTTATGGTAGCAGGAACGTTCTTTGGCACCACAAGTTTTGGCAACATCAACCTCAATGCTAACGGCGGCGTATCGAGTGACTTCTATCTCGCTCGCGTAAAGAAGGACGGATCTACGGATTTTGTCCAGGCATACGGAGGCCCTTTTGAAGAGGCAGCACTAGCCATTGCCACTGACAAATTTCAGGGAACGTATCTCACGGGTTACTTCAACGACGAAGGAAAATTCGGATCGGAGTTCTTCGAGTCGTACGGCAAACGAGATGGATGGATTGCCCGTTTTGGTCCAGCAGGTGAAATTGAATGGGTGCGTCGATTCGGCGGACCAGAAAACGACGTCGGTCTTGCTGTTGCCGTTGATAAGGACAACATTCCCTACGTAGCTGGTGAGTTTGAAACGCGATGTACCTTCCTTTTCCAGACGATTACAGCCTTCAGAAACATTGATGGCTTTATCGCAGCGTTGGAATGTGGTCCAAACACAGCCTTTATACCGACTGTTGATGACACCATTCGCATTTGTGAAGGACAGGATACTGCCATCACTGTTTTCTCTGGAAATCCCTCGTACGAATGGTTTAACGACGGTAGTCCCGTCAACAGCGTCACGCGTGAAAGATTCCCTCTCGAGACTCTGACGATTGGCGAACATCGTTTGTACGTTCGTATCCGCGACCGTTATGACTGTTCCGGCATCTCGGATACGATCACTGTTATCGTGCGCGAGGGACTTCCAAAGCCAGCCATCGTACATGAAGGAATGCAGCTTACATGCACACTTGACGGATACACGTATACGTGGATTCGTGATGGTGGTGTTTTGTCCGCCTACACCACAAAAATGATTACCGCTCCTGGAAATGGAAGGTATCGGGTTCGTGTCAGCGATGGTACGGGATGCACACGTGTGTCCGACGAAGTTGTCGTTGGAACAGTAAACTCTGTTGATGATGCGTGGGAGGCGGACGGCCTGCGGCTGTATCCTAATCCAACACGAGGCGACATCACGATTGACGGTCTCGCTGAAGGGGATCGTATTACGTTGGTAGATGCCGTCGGCCGAGTTATGACAACGCAAACAGCCACGTCGTCCGACGTTGTCATCAACATGTCTGACATGACGCCTGGTCTCTATGTCGTAAGTATCACAACACCTACGGGTTTACGTACCCGATTGGTGATGAAGAGGTAAGTGGTCCGCGCCGCACGTCGAGTATCCATGCGACGTAGACGGGAACATATTCGATAATGATGGCGGCGGTGTATTCCTTGAATACACCGCCGCTTTGTTCATTATAGACGGCTGTTGCATAAACGGTCGACGTAATAGCCCAAACAAACGTTGTTCGCAGAGGAACAATGACGGATACTGCCAGAGGTGGAAGCAAATACCATACATGTGCTACCGGCGAGAACAGTGGTAACGTCACGAGTAATAATGCAGCTGCAGTCATCGGCGCTTTCCGATATCTCAACGTAACATACATCATGATGACAAGTGCCACAGCTGAAATGACAAGTCGACCAATACGCTGATCACCAAAAAAAGGTAGTAGTTCACCGATAAGGCTGTTGGCCTTCCAGCGAGCAGCAAACTCGAGTAGACTGTCAAACATGTACGGACTCCACCACGCGCCAAAGACGATGATGACGATTCCAAGAAACACCAGCAAGAAGCGAAGACGCGGTCCGCCTCGCGTAAGGAAAACAGCCGGAAGAACGAGGAGCGATATAAACTTCATACACGCTGCAAATGCCAGACTGCCTGCAGAATACACCGTAGATCGCCGTATCCAAAGCACAAGCCCAAGTAGGGTTAACAGTGCCGTAAGGATATCTAGATGTGCATCGATTACACCGTGTACGAGAACGATAGGAGAGAGTGCAAACAATCGAAGATGACGGCGGACTACATCGTTGTGTACACTACGATCAACAACGACCAACAAGATCAGAATGAGTATCGTCCAGCACGCTTTCCAAATGAATGGATGTGTATCACTGGTAACTGCCAAGACGAGAAACACAGACTGTGAAGCAGGCGGGTAGATCGTTCGATACCGCCGGAACTGAAGACTATCAGGAAAGGCAAATCCATCCGAATCTTGCCAAGCCAATGATCTAAGCGCAGATTCAGAAGGTGTGTATTGATAAACATCGATGCCATGTTGGGCTACATGTCCGTCCCAGCGATAGCGCTGAGAGTCCGTACTCAACGATGCCGACGTCCAAAGAAGTCCTGCATACAGTAGAATGATTCCAATGTCCGTTACCCGCCGAAACGTACGCTCAGAGAAACGTATACGTGGTTGAGATCCGTGCAGGTAAATAACGGCAAGTGCCCAAGGTATGGTCAGCGCGATCCAGAGAAGAAGAACGGCAAACCATGATAACTCAAGATCTGCGGAAAGCATATCGAGTTATTGTTGAAAGGATGATGATGCCCGCCATAAATGATCCGCGAATGGTTCCACTAATTTTCGAAGTGCCAATCCGACGGCGATATGATACGGGAAGTTCAACAACCTTCAACGACAGGTACGCTGCCTTAATCTGCATCTCTACCGTCCATCCAAAGGATCGATCCTCCATATTCATCGCAGCTAGTGCTGTGACGGTTATGGCTCGAAGTGGACCAAGGTCTGTATACCGCATGCCCCACCTCCAGTATATGAGGTGTGTTGCGAGTGCATTCCCGAATTGCTGCTGTGGCGTCAGTGAGCCCCTTTCGCGCCTTCCCAATGTCCTTGAGCCTAAACACATATCGGCGTTGTTGTCGACAAGGCCGTTGATCACTCTCTGCACATCGGATGGGTCGTCACTGAAGTCGGCGTCAACAAAGACAATGATATCGGCCTGTGCTTCACAAGCTGCGTCAATCCCGCGTAAGCAGGCAGCACCGTATCCACGTTGGGGTTCGTAGACAACCATGGCACCAGCCTCTCGTGCACAACGTGCCGTTGCGTCAACGGAACCGTTGTCAACGACAATCGTTGTGTCGACACTTGGGGGCAGGCTCTTTACAACGAGGCCTACGGAGAGTTCTTCATTGAGTGCTGGAAGAACACAGACAACTCGACGTCCATCCGACGTCATGATTCCGTCGGAAAATACCGAGCGTTATACTCTGGCATCTCATCACGACGCCAGCGGCGATGACGCCCGGCCATATCAAGCATGTCACGCGTTTCATCAACCGTCATTTTGAGGCGATCGGCAATGAGAGCGGCCTCAACATATCCGAGTTCGGACATCTGTCGGTCTATTTCCGCATTGATACGAACATGGTTCTTCTTACGGACCGACATTGCGATACGAAAGACAACGAGGGCAAGAATGGTAAAGATTCCTGACAGGATGGAATTGCCCGTCCAGGACTCAGCATCGTTTACAAGTCCTCCCAGCATCATAACAGCGCCGAAGAGGGCGAACATCATGAGCAAACCGGAGAACATGAGGAGTAGTCTGTGATTCATAGCTACGAAACTACGTCGTTGGGACGTCAAGGTTTCCGAAGTTTGTGCTTCACCTCATCGAAGCGACCATGGCCGACAAGATTGAACAGCTCCGTACACTCAAGGAACAAGCCCATCTCGGTGGAGGGCAGGCTCGAATTGACGCCCAGCATGCCAAGGGTAAACTCACGGCACGAGAGCGCCTTACGGTGCTGCTCGACGAAGGGTCGTTTCGAGAGACCGATATGTTGGCCCGGCACCGGAGTACGCGATTTGGACTTGAAAAACAGCGTCCTCTGGGTGACGGCGTCGTTACTGGCACAGGTACAATCCACGGCCGAACGGTCTGCGTGTTCTCGCAGGATTTCACCGTGTTTGGTGGCTCACTGAGCGAGGTTCATGCCGAAAAGATCTGCAAGATCATGGACCTCGCAATGAAGATTGGAGCTCCTGTTATTGGCTTAAATGATTCCGGAGGGGCGCGTATTCAGGAGGGTGTTGTCTCACTTGGTGGATATGCCGACATCTTCCTACGGAATACCATGGCGAGCGGCGTCGTCCCACAGATTAGTGTTGTCCTTGGTCCGTGTGCTGGTGGTGCTGTGTATTCACCAGCGTTAACGGACTTCATTTTCATGACAAAGGGAACCAGTTACATGTTTGTAACGGGACCGGATGTTGTCAAGACGGTCACACACGAAGAGGTAACGTTTGAAGAGTTAGGTGGTGCCGATACACATGCCGAGCGCAGTGGTGTAGCACACTTTGCCCTGGAGAACGAAATTGAATGTCTGCTTGCCGTCCGAAAGATGATGTCGTATGTACCGATGAACAATCGTGAACAACCACCGCGGCGAACAACTTCGGACTCACCAACACGACTCAATGATAAACTCCGCAAGATAGTTCCGGCTAATCCGAATACTCCCTATGACATGCGCGATGTTATCCGCGACGTTGTGGACGAGGCGGACTTCTTTGAAGTACATGCTGGATATGCAACGAACATTATCGTCGGTTTTGCTACACTTGATGGTCGTCCAATTGGAATCGTTGCTAATCAACCAGCGTCGTTAGCCGGCGTGTTAGACATTAATAGCAGCATCAAGGGGGCAAGGTTCGTTCGCTTCTGCGATGCATTTAACATCCCCCTGGTAGTGTTCGAAGACGTACCGGGTTTTTTGCCGGGAACCGATCAGGAATGGCGAGGAATTATCCGACATGGCGCAAAACTTCTGTACGCTTTCTGTGAGGCAACAGTACCAAAGGTTACTGTTATCACGCGAAAAGCCTACGGAGGAGCTTATGACGTGATGAACTCTAAACACATTCGTGGAGACTATAACGTAGCCTGGCCTACGGCTGAGATTGCTGTCATGGGCGCAAAAGGTGCAGTAGAAATTCTCTATCGTAAGGATATCGACAAAGCGGAAAGTCCAGCGGATAAAGCTAAAGAATTACAGGATTCCTATAACGAACAGTTTGCCAATCCGTACGAGGCAGCTGAGCGTGGATATATCGACGATGTTATCGAACCGCAGTATACGCGTAGTGAACTGATTCGTGCTTTACGAGTGCTAGAAACAAAGCGCGACAGTAATCCTTGGAAAAAGCATGGCAACATTCCGTTGTAGTTTACATGTGATGGTAGGTTTTCTCTCGTACGTTCTCTTCGTAGTGGTGGTCGTATACGTCAGTAACGTTGAGCACGTAAACAATCACGGCTCACCAACAACGATTACACATGCACGTGAGTACGTGACGTGTGATCCGATACCAACACCAATAGCCGTGTAGTTGGGAGCAAGAAGACTCTTCCGATGTCCACGGTCAGGTGTTCCTTCATCGACGAGAAACGATGCAACGATGAGTTCGGCCGTCATGTGGCCGTAGGTTACATTCTCTCCGTACGAAGTGAACCGACCAAACTTTGCAATTCTTGTTGATGGGTCCGAACCGTCATGACCGATGTGACCCATCGTGCCGTACGTTTCAATATCGAGGGCATGCAGATCTGCAGCTGCTTGTAGAGCATCACTAATGATAAGGGGCGGAAGGGGCTTCAGCTTCTTGAGCACCGTGCGAACTTCAAGTACCGCTCGTCGCAGAGCTGTAGGATCCTTGGTAAACGACCGAACGTGACGCTCATAACGATCAACTGCGGGGATAAACGACGCAGGATCAGATCGGACACTATTGACAACAGCGACGACGTTAGCCTCCAGACTATCGGGTCGATGACGTACGATCGGGGCGTGTGAGCCTTCCTGAATACTGAACACAGTAACAAGCAAGGCTACAAGAATTTCGGCAAGCATGCCGCTATTATGCGGAATTTTTCACTTCTGCGCCGTAAATACGCTCGCAGAGTGACGTCAGGACCATTGCCTCTTCAGAGGTAAGACGTCCAGCTATTTCGGCGTTAACCTGATCGACAGCAGGCTGCATCTTTCGAAGGATGTCCAATCCAGCCTCAGTAATGTAGGTCATTGACAATCGGCCGTCAGCTTCACTCTTCGTGCGCTGTGCGAGGCCAGCCGAAACCAGACGATCAATGAGTCGCGTAACATCGGGTGCCGTATGAATCATACGCTCAATGATGTCACAACGTGCGTGGCCGGCCGGATACACACCGCGAAGTATTCTCAGAACATTGTACTGAGGCGTTGTGAGACCATATTCCTCACAAATCTTCTCTACCTGGCGATCCAGATAATCAGCACACACTAACACGCTGAGGACCGCTTCCTGATACGGACTCGCGAAGGATGACTGCTTAAGTCGTTCTCGAAGTGCTTCTCCCATGACAGGCGAAGATACAAAAAAACGTGTTGCCACACACATGCGAGATTCACACGAAAATGGGAAGGTGCCGGGGACCTTTAGGTCCCCGGCACCTTCAAAAAAGGGCACCGAAAACTTTTACTGTGAGCCGACCTTCGAATCGGCAATACGTAATGCTGCGAGGAGGTCGTCAAGGTCGCCATTGACCACACTTTCAAGTGCACGGTTCTTTCCCTCGCCCTCGAGCCGATGGTCTGTAACGCGGTTCTGAGGCCAGTTGTACGTGCGGATCTTTTCTGATCGGTCGCCACTGCGAACCATGGATTTACGGGCACCAGCGACGCTGGCATGGCGTTTCTCGAGCTCGAGTTCATACAGCCGCGCACGCAGTACCTTCATGGCCTTTTCGCGGTTCTTGAGCTGCGAACGCTCGTCCTGGCACTGTACGACAATGTTTGTAGGTAGGTGGACAATTCGAACGGCCGTTTCGACCTTGTTAACGTTTTGGCCCCCTTTGCCCCCTGACCGGAAGATGTCGATACGAAGGTCATTGTCGTTGATCACAACGTCAACCTCCTCAGCCTCCGGCAGAACGGCTACCGTGGCCGCACTCGTATGAACACGTCCTTGCGTTTCGGTTTCGGGCACACGCTGGACACGGTGTACACCACTTTCGTACTTCAGCGTGCCGTATGCTTCGTCGGCCTGTACCTCAAATGTGATTTCCTTAAAACCACCAAGATCACTTTCCGTGTGGTCAACCACGGCAATAGGCCAGCCACGACGTTCACAATAGCGTGTGTACATCCGGAAGAGGTCTGCAGCAAACAGAGCAGCCTCGTCGCCACCAGTCCCCGCACGAATCTCTACGATACAGGGCTTAAGATCTTCAGGATCACGTGGAACGAGCAGTCGCTCAAGTTCCGGACCCATTGCTTCCATCTGAGATGTAAGCTCTCGGATCTCGTCATGAGCCATTTGCCGTAGTTCAGCGTCGGCAGCCGTATCACTTGCGAGTGCCCGGCTATCAGCTAGTTGTCGCACTAATCGTAGGTACCGCTCGGCGGCATCGGCGACCGGACGTAATGCAGCAAACTCCCTCGATGCTTCGCGAAGCAGGCGAGGGTTATTTACGGTGTTCGGATCGTTCAGCGACTGCTCAACTTCCTTAAACCGGTCGATGACGGACTGGAGGCGTTCTTCCACGGGGACGCAAAAATATCGCAACTTGCCGTTCGTTCCGGCTTGCTGGCATTCTTTACCCAAACATGCGCCTCAAAAACCTCCTTACGTTTCTCACCGTTCTTGCAGTTCTTCTTGTGTCGTGTGCAAGTGAGGACGAGAATATCGTGAACCCGCCTCCAGGGAGCGTTAACGTTGGTCTCCGCTTCTTTAATGGCGTGCCCGACGGTGTAGCACGAAGGCTACTCCTTGAACGAAACATCCAAACTCTCCCGGTGAATTCCGGGGCTATGAGTTCTGTAGTTGCTGCCCCGTCGGATTCGAGTCTTCTCGAAGTTGTCGCTGGCACAACGACTGAACTATTAACGGCAGATCGTCAACGATTCTCACGGAATTCAATCTATACCGTCGTTGCAATGGCAGACTCGGCTACAGGCCAGTCGTTTGACACAGTCCTACTCTTCCCATCAACGGCAATCCTTGGAACGGTGCCACTTGCACAGGTTCGTTTGATTAACGCCGTTCCATCGCCAGATCTACGCTACGATGTTCGGATAGGCTGCCCAAGCGGCCCTTCATTACCTGGCTCGTCTGTTAGCTTCCGGAACTCATCGCTGTATCGCGAGGTGCCCCCTGGTGTAAATGTCTTCACCATCGTGGAAGAGTCGCCTACTGGAACAACAATTCTTGGTACCTATGAATGTGACCTTGCCGCGCGACGTCCATACTCCTTTCTCTTCTTCCGTCGTACATCAAACGCAGAAACGTCCATCGCTCTTTACGACGAAGGTGATAGTACAGAAAATCTCGAACGTCCGCTCACGACCGTTTCCGAGCGGACATCTCTCATGCGTGTGCTCAACGTCGGTTCAACACCCGTATCTGTTGTAAATACTTCAACAACCCAAACGTTGGTTCAAGATCTTGCACCACGGCGCCTCACACAGTACATATCACTCCCAACATGTGAACGGACGACGCCAGATGTTTTCGAATCACAGTTTTCGGATGGTCGTGAAGCGTTTGACTCAACGTCTCTAAATGTTCGTGATCGGTACACGCTCATTACGTGTGACACGGGCTCTAACGCACAGATCATCATTGTGCCGCCGACACCTCTTGTTTATGGGGCAGAAGGGGCGTCCAAAGTTCGTGTTGTTCATGCAGCGGCAAGGGCAGGAAGTGTTGTTGTGTCTGTAGGTGCGCGTAATGATCCTACAGCACCAAATGGATACTCTCCAGGATCAACGTTGGCAAGAGATCTGACATTTGACAACACATCAGGCGTGGTGCTCTTGCCCCCTGGCCCCTTACCACTTACCGTAACGTCATCATCAACACCGACGACAATTCGAGCAATTGGTTCTTCTTCCATTGAAGCTGGTAGGTCATATCTCATCATCGTAGCAGATAGAGATGGTGGAGGAATTGATCTTCTCGTTGTTGAGGATAGTGAAGAGAATAAACCAGCAACTCCTATTGATGATGCGGTATTCGCGCGCGTTGTAAATGCATCAGTTGCCTCCGACGTTGTACCTGCAAGTCTTGGGAACGTTGTTACAGACGGCAAACTTTTCATTGGAAACTCGTTTGCAACAGTCATACCTCAGGGATCAACGTCGATTTCCATCGGAGGCGCAACGAGTACTGTAGATGCGATACAAGGTTTGAGAATTCTGGCAATACGCGCAGATGGAGGTGGACAACCGAATGTGATCACGGTGAGAACGGCACCGCTTGAAACAATTCGTGGAAGTTCTCAACGACGGGTAGTGAATGCAACAGCAGACGTGCCATTTATCTCCATCAATTACGATTCGATTTCCGTCGATCCGGCAATCGATGAGATATTCGTTACACGTGTAGCGTTTGGCGAAACGACCGTGCCCGACAGGATAGATCGTGAACGTCGAGGATCATTCTACGTTTTTGATTCTGACACACGGAAGGAACTCTACAGGCTTCCTATTTCGTTCGGACCTCTTGGCAACTCGTACACTCTCGTCGTCATGGGACGTAAGGAGACTGGATATTCCGTGCTCGTCTTGCAGGAGTATTAACAAACTTCCAACCAGAGGCGAAGTATATTTGCCGTTCCTCGTATGACCACGTCCCTCCGCACCACACTTTTGGCCGCCGCTATCGTCGCCATATCCGCTGTGACTATGTCTTCAGCGGAAACGATTTCCGTGCCGGCTGTCACAACGGTTCCGTCAGGCACTGTGGCCAACATCGTCATTTCGGGCTCATTTGAGTCCGGAGGCACAGCCAGGCTCACACTGTCCTATCCAGCGAACATTCTTCGGATACGTGGCATTCGTGGTGCATCGGCGTGGGGAATGCGATGCGAGAATCCGATCATCATTGGTGACGATGTATCGTCGACAACCGGGACAATCACTTTTGAATGTTCAGATGTTAGCTCTGGCATACATGACACAGTCGCCGTACTTGAGTGCGACATTCTTGTGGGCGGATCGTTAGAGGGACTTCTTGTCCCAACTGCGCTCCGACGAAACGGTGCTGATGTTACAAATGCAGTCTTTGGGAGTGGACTTGTACGGAGAGATGGACAACCGGTAGGTATTGTGCCGCCGTCGGACGTAATCACATCTGTCTATCCAAATCCGATGAGGGAAACCGCTCGAATCGTCTTCACGATGGAGACGTCCGGTACCGCACGTTTTGCCATTCTGAATGCTCAGGGGCGGCTTGTTCGCGAACTCCCGGCAGTCGTCGCGGTACGCGGTGAGAATGACATAGCTCTCGAAGTCGAGCCATGGGAACTCGCAAGCGGATCGTACATTCTTCAGCTTCGCACTGAATCTTCTGCATCACTGTATTCATTTGTGGTGATGCGGTGATCGGCCCCTTGCGCCCCTTTCTGACACTCTTGATGTTTGTGCTCCTGTCAGCAGTGACAGAAGCACGAGATCCACAGTTTATCACAAAGAACTCTGAGGGGAAGGAGTTCTGGTTGTGTTTTATGAAGAACTTCCGCGAGTCGGCACCAAATGAGCGGCCGGCACGATCTGAAGGTCTAAAACTGCAGCTCTTTCTGACGAGTTCTTACGACGCAAAGGCACGGGTACAAATCGCTCAGATCGGCTTTGATCAAGAATATGTGATCAAGGCAAATACGGTCTTTAATGTCCAGCTTCCTCCGTCTGCGCAGCTCAAGGCATCCGAAACGGCAGAACAGCTTGCCGTCCACATTACTGCCGACACAGCAATTGCAGTCTACGGCTTAAATAGCCGTTTTCAGACAACAGACACCTACATGGGATTGCCGATCGACGTACTCGGCACAGAGTATAGAGCCGTAGGATATACAAAACTCAGCGGTGAGTTAATGAGTGCTGTGAGTGTTGTCGCTACGGAAGATGGGACGGAAGCAACGATTACACCAACAGCGAACACGTCGACGGGAAAACGAGCTGGACAGCCATTTACCGTTCGTCTCAAACGCGGCGATGTCTACACGATCTACGCTCGATTTGAATCAATCGGCACGTGTGATCTCACGGGAACACATGTCTCGGCAAACAAGAAGATTGCGGTTTTTAGTGGACATCAGTGCGCTTATGTGCCGCCCAAGGTTGAGGCATGTAATCACTTAGTTGAGCAACTGCCGCCAATCTCGGCTTGGGGTAAACACTATTACCTTGGTAATCTCCGGGAGCGTTCGCGATATACATACCGCGTTATCGCAGCAGAAACGTCAACACGAGTATTTGAGGACGCGCGCCTCGTAGCAGTCCTGCGTGCTGGAGAGTACTTCGAGAACCTCAATGTGAATCGGCATGTGCAGGTAACTGCAGACAAGCCAATTCTTGTCGCTCAGTTTGCGCAGGGATTCCGGAATGGCGACAGTGTGGGCGATCCAATGATGATCCTCGTGAGCCCAACACAACAGTTCCTAAAACAATATAGATTTGCAACACCAATTAATGGTCAGTGGCATCACTACATCAACGTTGTTGCACCGACGGGCTCTATCTCGTCGATACGATTAAACGGCCGTCGAATCGACTCAACACAGTTCTCCGTTCTCGGCGAAAGTCGATACAGTATTGCCCAAGTACCCGTCCCCTTTGGTACGCACTTAATAAAAGGTGATACGGCCTTCGGATTGTATTCGTACGGATTTGGATATGGTGCAGATGCCTACGATGCATATGGGAATATGACTGGACAGTCGTTTTTTGAATTAGATAAACTCGTTGACACGTTGCCTCCGCTGGCAGATGGACGAAGTGTACGAGACGACTACTTTGTGATGTTTCGTGATGACAGAACATCGGATCGTGGTATGAAGTCGGTCCGCGTGTTGACCTCTACAGCACTAGAGGCACAGATTCCCAAGATTGACGAGGGTGCACCACAGGTATCTGTTCGACTTCGACCGAGTGCACCTGGTGTAAGTGGACGCGTTGTTTTTCGTGCTACGGACGCTGCCGGGAATGAGGCAGACTACACCGTCTGCTATGTCTTTGATAGTCGCACCGAACGGTATGGTTATATCTTGACGCCAGGATCTGATGCTGTATGTGCGTCAGAAGGGGCATGGATGGTAGGGGCATGGGCTTCGATTCGCCATACGTATCATAACTCGTCGTTCCGTCAATCTGGTAATCTTACAGGAGAAGGTGTATTTACTGGTGGACAGGGGATTGGCGGCTGGGGCGGACTTCTCGTTGGACGAAGGTTATCACAGGACTTTGTCCTCTCGGGTCGACTATCTATTTCATCCATTGGTGGTGAACTCCTGTCTGCTGATACCACTCGTAGACAAATACTTGACACATCAAGCGGGCGATCGGTATCATACACCGAGGGCACACTTGTAGGAGTATCAGCCCCGCAAATGTCGATTGGTATTGCGGCAGAGTTCTTTCCGCTTAGATTCTTTTATGTCTTTGGTGGACTCCAGACGACACTATCGCTTGGTTCAGCCGCTGACGTGCGCCGAACGATACTCGAGCCATCATTTGCCGTATATGACGAAACGGGAGAGCGTGAGCGTTCAAGTGAACCTACATCACTTGATTCGTGGAATACGTTACGATTTGGTGTGTTTGGCGGTCTAGGTGCGACCTATCCAATAACCTTTAGAATGTCTGTCTTTGTTGAGGGCCAATACACCACGGATTTTGGCAACGTACTTTCTGATGCAGACTGGTCATTAGAAGATGTTGGTATCAATCTTGGTGTGCGATACCGGTTTTAAAATTGTTGCCCCGTTCGCCCTTTAACGGTTATCCAATCAGCAACTACCGTTGTTAGGAACGTCTCGGGATCTGTGAGTGCTGGTACATTAAGCACATGGGCCACCTTGTCACGCGTAGCATACAGCAGCTCAACAGCTTGATCAGGATTCATCTTTCCCCGTCGGGTTTCTGCCAAGACCTCGCGGATAGTATCTACATCGTGTTCGCTGAGCGCTTCAACTCCTGGATATGTTACCAATCCAGAAGTAGGCGAGCTGACGTAGAGTGAATCAAGCGATACCTGTTGGCTGAGTTTGACGACCGTCGTACCGGCGGCCATATCTCCGAGCCGTTGCCCGTTCTTTGACGAGACCATTGCGATAATGGCGGGAACGCCAAAAAAAAGATTAATCTCGAAAATCCCGATAGCCCATCGAGCAAAGTAGTTGCCAACTGTTGCCTGCGTGCCATCAAGGCGTACCACTCTAATCTTCATGGCCTTCTTCCCGATGGTCTGCCCTTTCATGAGTGACTCGGAAATTGGCGTGTAGAGGATGCAACCAAGGAAGCAGATGACACCGATAACAACGACGATGGTAATCGCTGCGTCTGTTGACTCTGATCCTTGCACGACTCCCACAGCGAGTAGTGCAAGTAAAAAATACACCACATAGAAAGTCACGAGAGTAATCACGGCATCAATGATGAATGCCACAAGCCGTTCTCCGAAATTTGCTTTTGGAAACCGGATTTCAACATTCTGAGCTGTTTCGATTGCTATGTAGTTCATGATCAAATATCGTCACATAGTCAATAATGCGTGCTATCTTTCCGCAAATAAATGCACACGCTGAACAAAACGCTTTACCGCGGGGGTCATAATCGGTGAGAGAGTCTGCATTTGTCCAACAGAGACAAGACCGGTGGCGCGAGATTGAGCACGATCTCAGCCGCGTACGATCAACGAATCCAGACCGATTGGCAGAGGATTACATTGAGCTTACGGACGACCTAGCTATCGCAACGGCTCAGTTTCCACAGAGCCGAGCGATTTCGTACCTCCATAGAATCGCCGCACGTGCACATGCGGCCGTAGTTCGTAATCGACGTACAAAGTTTTCCGATGTCATACGCTGGCTCGTGTATACCGTGCCGATTACCGTCTCTCGTACACAGCGCCACCTCTTTTTCAGCCTTTGCCTTTCCTTGATTGTTGGAATAGCGTCTGCATATGCTGCAGTTCAAGATGATGAAATACTTCGAAGTATTATGGGTGACGGATATGTAGATATGACCGCAGATAATATTGCGAATGGTAATCCGATGGCGGTTTATGGCCAATCAAGCGAATGGATTATGTTTATACAAATTGCATTAAATAACGTGTATGTCATGTTCATCATGGTTGTTCTCGGACTGATACCATACATTGGTCCGGCATTCTACCTCATTCGTAACATGGCAATGATCGGTGCGTTTCATGGCCTATTTATCGTACATGGCGCATTTAGCGAGTTTATGCTCGGAGTGTATATACACGGAGCTGTTGAGATTACATGCGTGATTATCTCCGCTGGTGCAGGTTTTGCATTAGGTGACGGAATTCTCTTCCCTCGTTCATACTCCCGGTCTGTAGCCTTTGTACGCTCCACACGAGCCGCCCTGCGACTTTGTGTCTCGTTAATCCCGTTCATAATTCTCGCAGCAGCGCTGGAGTCATTCGTTACCCGCCACGCTGCATTGTCCCCTTTCCTCAATGTTCTGGTTATTCTCACGACGTTCGCAAGTATTGTTGCTTACTTCGTTGTTCTTCCAAAAATCCAAACACGCCGTTATGACGCAGAACCCACACTACATTAACATTGATCGAAAACGGGAGTTTAGTGAGATTATCACTGACACACTCACCCTTATTCGCCAAACCATGTCGGTACAGCTGAAGCTTGTCTTCGTGTATCTTGGACCGCTCATCTTCTTGTCGGCTGCTATAACCACCTTTTTCACGATGGAGAGTGTAGGCTCTATGTCCTCCCTGTCAACCGATGGTGGACTAGATCAGTATGAAGCGTATACCGCAGGGCAATACGACAATCTGGCCGTTACGTTCGGAAGCAGTATTCTCCAACAGTTGGTTTGTTGGCTTGTTATGTCCTTGTCACTCTGTAGTATCCGTCAGTATCGCGACGGCAAAGGTGACGTGAACTCTACGGAAGTAATGCGTCATTTCCGCCAAATTTTCTTTCAAGCATTAGTATCATTCTTTGTGGTGGGCCTCATCGTAGCTTTTTCACTCGTTGGTGTCATAATTGGTGCAGTCATAGCACTGGTGTTTCTCGCACTTCAACCAGCGGCAATTGTGTTTGAGGACCTGTCTGTATTCCAAGCGATCCGACGCAGTTTTGAACTTGTCCAGAATTCGTGGTGGTTCACATTAGGTGTTCTACTTCTTCTGTTTGTCCTCCAATCTGTACCCGTCTATGCTGTTTCGTTCGTGTCGGGCATACTTATTGGACTGCGCGCGATTGGCGGCATTCTTGATGACTCGGTTGCATTTGACGTGATTACAGCCGTCTTCGTGGCGTTGTCCGGAATAGCTCAGAGTATGCTCTTCGTTGTTATGGGTACTGGCCTTTCTGTGTTGTTTGCACATCATAAAAAACGTTCATCGAATAACGATATTCAAGACAGGGTTCAAAGTATTGGATCGTCATCATGATCAATGTTATGAGTAAGTACACGCTTCTCGTCCACACACTGGCCGAATGCTATGTAAATGTAATGGTGCCAATTCCAAGAATCGGTCCGTCGCACGTTGCTACAGAATCGAGGCCCGTAACCGCTTCAACGCCGCTGGAACAACCGTAGGTATGATAGATTCAGCGGCACAACAGCGATTTCTCGACAGTCTCGCGGCAAGACCCGAGTACTCGTGGAATGTCACACAACCGCAGATGTCTCTCATGCAGCGCCTTAGAGCGTGGTTCTTTGAGATGTTACGGTCGATTTTTCCGGACATATCCCCAGAGGCGGGATATACGATCATCATTTTTGTGCTCGTCGCTCTGTTTGTTCTTGTTGTTCTCATCGTTATGCGATTGAGAGGTGGCCGATATCAACGCATTCGACGCAGACCCCAGGTTGTGGCACTTGATTCAGAATCAGAGCTGTTACTCGATAATGAGCAACTCGCACAGCGTGCTGTAGCAGAGGGACGTTGGCGCGATGCAGTTCGACATATGTATCTCGTCTTTTTGCGAGACCTCCGTGATGCTAACCTGATTGATTGGCGCGCAGAAAAGACAAACCGAGACTACGTACGTGAGGTTTCAACATCGTCCTTCGCTGAAGCATTCAAGGGTTTAGTGTACGACTTTGAGCGATCATGGTATGGTGCGGATGAAACGACATCGAATGATTTCGAGAGAGTCTCCTTGAATATCACTTCGCTCCGACGTGAAGTGTCACAAATGCTGAACCGAAAATGATTTCCGTACGCACGATATCGTATGGAATATCAGCAATCATATTTGTGGTGCTACTGCTGATCTTGCTGGACAAAAAAGAGCCCGTAAAATGGGAGTATACCTTTCTTTCGAATTCGACGAATCCCGGGGGCTCCAAGGCCGTCGCAGAGTACCTTCGTCAAACGACAGGTGTTCACGTCGACGCCTCGCGCCGTCGGCCGCGCAAGGTTGTGTCAGAAATCCCACGGTCGGCCACTTTTGTTCACGCTGCACGCTACGTAGATCCGACAATAAGTGATTTCGATGCATTACTTCAGTGGGCTTATGCAGGTGGCCATCTCTACGTAACAGGATTCTATCTCTCTGACGAGATCGAAAAATCTCTTGATGTTTCTTTTCATTATCAATACGAATCTTCTGACGACACGGTATCGGTCGTGTTTGTGATGTCACGTGATACTGTGTCTGCACCCAGACGAGCTCTCGAGTACTACATAACGATAGAGGACACAGCTGTTTGGACTCCGCTTGCAACGATACAACACAGTGACACGCAGGTCGTATTGGCTCGTCGGTCATATGGTAACGGTCACATAACAGTATGTTCTGTTGCAGATGCTTTTACTAACCATGGCATCCTCGACACTTCAACCAGACAACTTTCAGTACGGATTGTTAATGATGTTACGGGTCCGGTTGTATGGGATAACTACCTACGACGAGCAGGAAGCCGTGGCCTTGATGTTGTGATCAATGAATACGAGTCATGGCGGTATGCGTGGAACATACTCCTCATGTCATCCATTGTCTACGTCGTAATGGCCGCTCGCCGCAGGCAACGTATCATTCCAGAAATCAAACCGGTAAAAAATGCATCACTTGAGTTCGTTGAGTCGATTGTTGAGCTCTACTGGAAACGCCGCGATAACGGCAATCTTGGACAAAAGATATCGAAACAGTTCCGTGAACACGTACGTCGCACCGTACGTGTGTCGGTGCCGATGGATGATGAGGGATACGTGCGATCTGTTGCGGATGCCACTGAACGACGACACGCTGACATGCTTGATCTAGTTCAGCGGCTCCGATCAGTGGATGCTGGCTGGACGCCGCACAATGAAGAGCTCTATCGCCTTTACCTTGACGTTAAGAACTTTATCAGGGAAACAACATGACAGAACGCCCACATGTGACCGCCATTCAAGCGAAGGTTGATTCCATTCGCAACGTCATATCGAACATCATCGTTGGACAACCAGCAGCGATTGACATGTTTCTAGCTGCTCTCGTGAGTAATGGACACATTCTTGTTGAAGGTCCTCCAGGAGTAGCGAAGACGTTACTGGCGCGGCTTATGGCAAAACTCGTGGACGTACCGTTCACACGAATTCAGTTTACCCCTGATCTGATGCCGGCCGACATTACGGGTACATCTGTCTTTGATCCTCGTACGCTTGAGTTCACGTATCGTAAGGGTCCAGTGTTTGCCAGTGTTGTCCTTGCGGACGAGATCAATCGTGCGCCCGCAAAAACACAGGCAGCTTTGTTTGAGGCAATGGAAGAACGACAGGTAACCGTTGACGGTTCTACGTATGGGTTGCCAGACCCCTTTATGGTGGTTGCCACACAGAATCCCATTGAACAAGAGGGCACGTACCGATTGCCCGAGGCACAACTCGATCGATTCCTGATAAAGATTCTTGTGCCGTATCCAACAGTAACGGAAGAAGCTGACATTCTTCGTAGGCATGGCGCAGGATCTGCTGTTGACGCTGTGAGTCAAATCCAATCAATCATCTCAGCGGGTGAATTGGCGGCATGGCGAGAGGCCGTTCGCACTGTGATCGTCGAAGATTCTATCATCAACTACATCGCTACAATTGTCCACGCAACGCGTACATCAAGCGCACTCTATATTCCCGCCTCTCCGCGAGCTTCGTTGGGTATACTCACGATGGCGAAGGCTATGGCAGTGCTGCAAGGACGTGACTTTGTTGTGCCTGATGATGTGCAATCTGTTGCTGCTCCTGTCTTACGACATAGAATTCAGCTGCTGCCGGAGCGCGAAATGGAAGGGTATGTTCCCGATAGTGTCGTTCGTGACATTCTTAAGACGGTCGAAGTACCTCGATGAAGTCATTCTTCCGACAGTGGTATGTCCGTCGTACTGCAGCGTGGTCACTTGCACTGACAAGTATTCCGGCTATCCTTGACGTATGGATACCTGGAGCACAGTACGTGACGACCCTCGCTGTATTCGCCTGGATTGGAGTTGTGATCGCAGAGTCCATTCTCTTGTGGCGTATCCGTCACATGGTTGCGCAACGTACAATGGATGAAAGACTTTCGCTTGGAGATGATAATTATGTCCATGTCGACGTGCAAACTGACAGTCCAACGCCACTAAGGTTGACCATCATTGATGAATTACCAATTCAGTTCCAGGCAAGAGATATCGAGTTCGATCTTGATATGCGGCAGAAGCCCGCTGCACGATGCACCTATGTTGTCCACCCAACACGACGAGGCGCATACGACTACGGATCAATCAATGTTTATGCGCGGACATTCCTTGGACTTGTAGAGCGACGTTACTCATTCGAAGCTGCTCGATCCGCAAAGGTATATGCAAGTGTTATCAATATGAAGCGACAAGAGTTGCGGGCATTCTCACAGTCTGGTAAACCCCACGGTGCGCGTCGAATCAGGCGACTCGGACATACGATGGAGTTCGAGAAAATCAAGCCCTATGTTGCCGGAGATGATCGACGAACCATGAACTGGAGGGCTACGGCTCGAGCCGGCGTACCAATGGTGAATCTTTATCAAGATGAGCGGGCACAAGATGTTTACGCCATCATTGATACTGGTCGTGTGATGAAGATGCCATTCGTTGGGCTTACGCTTGTTGATCATGCCGTTAATGCTTCACTTGCATTCGCTAACATTGTACTGAAGACTAGTGATCGGGCCGGACTCATCGTGTATGATTCGAAAACTTCACGCATTGTTCCTGCTGAGGGGAATGTTCGACATCTCGCAGATATTAATGATGTCTTGTATGCACTTGACACACAGTTTCTTGAGTCGGATGACGTTCATATGGTGCGTGCCGTTCGTGCGGCGACACACTCTCGTGCACTCTTGATGCTCTACACGAACATCGAAAGTATGAGTGCTCTCAAGCGTAGGCTGCCGGCATTTCGAGCACTCGCTCGATTCCACGTACTCGTCGTCGTCATCTTTGAGAATACAGAGCTTCGTTCCGTTGCCAACGAAGAAGTGCGCAATCTTGAGGGCGTCTATCGAACGACCGTTGCCGCAGACTTTGCCCTCACAAAACGTGAGATCGTTGCTGAGCTCCGTCGTATGGGCATTTACGCCATCCTGACGGCTCCCGAAGATCTAAGTGCCGCCTCCATAGATGTTTACTTGGAGATGAAGGCACGCGGTGTAATTTGATGGTGTGAACGGAACTTTCTCACCATCGCTTGCCGTAGCTGCGAAAGATCTTCGTAGCGAGCTTCGAACACGGTACGGGCTTACAACACTTGCTCTTAGCGTTGTGACAACGGTAGCACTTGTTGTGTTTGCTGCCGGTGAAGAGCCCCTTTCCAAACCCCTTTCCGCTGCAATTGTGTGGATAGCCATGGTGACCACGGCAATGGCAGGTCTAGGACGTACCTTCATCAGCGAGGAAGAGCGGGGAACCTCTGTGTTTCTCCGTTTAACGACCCCTTCCCTGTCTGTGTACTTCGGCAAACTTGGCGTTAATCTTGCTCTCTGTACCCTGGCAAACGTAGCCACAGCTGTTCTGTTCTTCCTGTTTGTTCCGGCGATTGGTGCCGGAAACATGATCTCCTATACGGCTGTCGTACTATCCGGAAGTTTGGGCATCTCGGCATCTGCAACGATTATCTCGGCCATTGTGGCCAAGGCTGGAGGCCGTAACGCATTGTTGCCAGTACTCGCTTTCCCGCTCCTCGTTCCTGTCCTGTTGCCCGGTGTAAACGCCACGATAGCTGCTATGGCAGGGTTTTCGATCGCCGAGATTCTTGGTGACCTTGTTGTTGTAACAAGTTATTCAGGCATTCTTATCGTCGTATCTGCTCTTGTCTTTGACGTTCTGTGGGAAGACTGAATCTCCATATCGCACTTGTCGCCGTTTTCCTGATTGTTGCTTCATGCGCATCGTGGAAACGACCGCAGTCGTATCGTGCTGATGCATCATGTGATGTTCACATGCGTGTCGCTCTCATTGGTGATCTCCAGCGTACCGGACCCGTTGAGGTCTGGCGTGAACGCAACGATGTCGAACGTGCCCTGCTTCTACGTCAGCTTGCTGCAGATCAACCTGATGCTCTTGTGTTACTTGGTGACATGGTGTGGTGGGGAGCTTCGGACGAAGAGTGGGACTATTTCGATCGTGTGATGGAGCCAGTACGATCATTACGAATTCCAACTCTTGCCGTTGTTGGAAACCACGAGTACTACGGAGAGGATGCATCTGCATTTGATCACCTTCGTGCTCGATTTGATGCTCTCAGTGAAGTGACGTGGTATACAAAAGTGTTTGATAGTGTTGCATACGTTGTGCTGAATACAAACATCGAGGAGTTAACACAACGTGAATTGTGGCGACAGTACATCTGGTTCCGTACGACGATGAGGACATTGGACGACGATCCTTCGGTACGGGCCGTTATTGTTTGTGGCCATCATCCACCATTCACGAATAGTGACGTTGTGTCTGACGAAGAGGTACTCCAGCAACACTTTGTACCAAGCTTCCTTTTTTCAAAAAAGGGAGCTTTCTGGTTCTCCGGCCACGCCCACACGTATGAACGATTTGCCGTTGGCAACAAACAGTTTATTGTATCGGGCGGCGGCGGTGGCCCGCGTCAGCAGTCGATTCGCGCCATCCACCGAGATGTCTACGATGGACCTCCGCTGCGACCGTTTCACTATGTCATTGTGGAACGGCACGGAGCAAGAATTACTGCTAGTATGACGCCACTACGGCGAGGCCCTGTCCTTCCCGATATCGCAACAGTCGATGTTGACGTTGATGATCGTTCACTGACATCAACAGAGTGACATGAAACAACTACTGGTTATATGGCTGGTCCTATTGCTTAGCGTACGAGTTACTGTTAAGGGGGCAGAAGGGGCAGATACCGCTCTGGTAAAACCAGCGACGGAAGACGAACAACACTACATCATGGCAGCAACAGCTGTTGATTGGTGGCGTGGAGGACTAAGTGCCGGAGTTGTTTTCAGCGTCTTGCCGCAGCCCCTCACAGAGTATCCAATTCCTGCTCCTATGATTGAACTTCGAGGACGATTTGCATTGCCTCTGAACCTGGCAATCTACGGTCGACTGGGGTCAAACATTGCGACCAATATCGGCCAGATTGGTGCAATGTGGACGCTGAATCTTCCTGTCGTAAGTCTTGGAGGGGGTCTGTCAGGATTTATAACCTATGGTAACATTACCTATATCGACGGATTTAACGTTGTTCATGAGCGACTAACGTTCTATCCGATGGCTACGGCGAGCCTTCGACTTGAGAAGGTGACACTAACGGCGCGAATTGAAGCTGAGGTTCTCTCGTACCGTAGATCGCGGCTTGGAGATGCTGAGGGTGATAATGGAAACGACCGAAAGAATCAGGACGTTATTGGTTATACGCGGTATGACCGGCAACTCACAGGTGGCGCAATTACGCTATCAATTGAACAGCCCTTCTGGAAAAACACACACATCCTGCTCGGTGTGACGTTTGCATACTCACGAACACCGTATCAAGCGTGGTTTCTCTATAACACGTTTGACGACAGACTGTTTTCAACTGAGTTCTTCGCAGGATTTATACTATGACGAAACAGTTGATCACGATAATGTGCGCTGTTGCTCTCATTGTATCGGCGTGTGTAGCTGATCTCGAACCAGTTTCACTGCCGGTTGTTGATTATACATCTGAGTTACGTGGTATGCTGTCATTTGATAGCACGGCACGCCGTCTCCTGTCAGGTGTTTATAAACGCAATGAGGGTACCACTCGATTTGGTGATCGTATCGCCGTTGCATACGATGGCCAGGTAGTAACAATGTATACTGTTCGTGGTGTTGCCTTCTTCACACTACGTGGTGGAATTGCAAATGACAGTGTAAAACTCGTCGGTGTCTGGCGTGGTGTACAGGGATCTGAAACCGGAATTGCACGCCTGAGCATTCGACCCTCCGAAGGGGGACGTGAGATCGCTGAGGGTAAAGGGAACGGATTGGGCCTTATCCTTCGTGGTGAGATTACGACGTCATCTGGCAGCAGGGAGTCCTACGTAATTGAGAAGGTTGACGCAACAAATCTTCGACAGCTTGATTTTGAGATAATCGCACATCGCGGCGGTGGCAGAAACAGTGAACGGCTTGGTGTGAGTGAGAATAGCATTCCGATGGTGTTACTTGCTGGACGATTAGGAGCGACAGCTGTTGAAGTGGATATTCAACGGACACGTGACGGAGAGCCCATCATCTTTCATGACCCAACGTTTACAGCACGTACCGTACCGAGTCCATATGTTATCGGTGATGTTGACAACTATACACTTCGGCAGCTAAAGGCCGTTGCAAGATTGGTGAATGGAGAGACCATTCCAACACTGGATGAGATGCTCGACGTCATCATTGACTCTACCGAGCTTCGTCTCGTTTGGCTCGACGTTAAAGCTCCGTCCGTTATGGATGCCATACTTACGTCACATGCACGTGCTGTTGAACGAGCTCGACAACGCGGTCGTGACGTTGATATTCTTATTGGCATACCGGATGATGCAACATTCTCAGCCGTAAGGAACAGTCGTCTGTTTGGATCGCTGGAAATTGATCCCAAGACGGGTACATTACCAATACTTTGTGAGTTAGGTGTTGACCGTGTGCGTGATGTGAATGCGCGTGTTTGGGCACCACGGTTTACGGCTGGACTGCAATCAACTCTTGTTGCTGAAATGAAGAAAGAGAAGCGTCGTTGTTTTGTATGGACAGTAGACGACCAAAACTTCATTAGTGACTTTGTGAGTAATGGCGAGTTTGACGGAATACTCACGAACTATCCAACGCTCCTTGCGGCTATGTTTTACACATCACCGAAGGGTCGTTAACGTGATGACTCAATCGATTATGGTGGTGACAACAACTGTTTTCTTCATGTTGATACAATGTGTAGATGCATACTGTCAACAATCAGACTCATCCAAGATCGCACCGCAGCTCGAGCCAATTTCTGATAGTGTGACAGCACGATATCAGTTTGAATTCACCGTTGTGGGGACGATAGGTGTTACGAGGTACGAAGACAATCCGACACGATTCAGTTCAACGAATCGATTCCGAGGTTTTGCTGGTTTGTTGCGCGCGATGTGGCACCCCGATCATCTGTTGAGTATAGGCGTAACAAGTGGATATATACTTCTGAGTGAGGAAACATTTGCTTCGGGTACTGCTGGACTACTTGAATCTGAATCCGAAGTTCAGCTCACGGCATTCCCGATTCTCTTGTCGTTTGCCATGCAGCCAGGAAATCTCCAGATAGGTGCAGGCGTAGGTGCCTATATGCTAACGTCGGCAACGCGTATTGCCGGTGAAGAAAAGTTTACAAGTTCCGACTTTGAACTCGGTGTTCACGCGTGGGCTGGTTATGACTTCGATGTCTTCTCAGGATTCAGTGTAGGGCCTGAAGTTTCTCTGCATGTCCTTAGTAATCGCGGCATAGGTGCCTTTCATGCCGGAGTTCGTGTGCAGTACGACCTGTTGTACTAAAGCTCAGCTATGCTTTGCGGTGTGTTCGTAGTCGCTCAGGGGGTATTGACTGTGCGAGCTGCGATTTGACGGGCCGCGATTGCTCCTGAACTCATCACACCAGGGAGACCAGCTCCTGGATGTGTGCCGGCCCCAACAAAGTAAAGGTTCCGAATATCCTCACTCTCGTTATGTGGCCGCCACCATGCACTTTGGAACAATGTTGGTTCAACACTAAACGCACTTCCAAGATGTGACGCAAGTGTTGTATCAAAATGTACAGGATCGATGTGGTGTTCCGTCACAATGTGTTGTCGGAGATTTGGCATATATCTCTCTTCGAGATAGTCGAAGATGGCATCGCGATATCGTGGTGCTTCAACGGACCAGTCGGTGCCACTGCCAAGATGCGGAACAGGTGAGAGAACATACCACGCATCACAACCGTCTGGAGCAAGGCTAGGATCTGTAGCAGTTGGACGATGGAGATAGAGGGAAAAGTCCTTTGCGAGAACCTTCTTCGTAAAGATATCTTCAACGAGTCCCTCATATCGTGGGCCCATAAGAATTTCGTGATGGGCAAGATTGTCGTACCGACGATTTGTGCCGAAGTAGATCACAAAGAGCGACATACTGTACGTCAGCTTCTCAAGATGCGTATTCGTGTTCTTACGGCGATATTGTTTGGGAACAAGTGACATGTAGGTGCGTGCAACATCACCGTTCGAGATAACAATATCGGCGCGAATCTCTGTACCATCTGCAAGCCGTATGCCCCTTGCCGCAGGCATGCCCCCTGACGTATCATCAATGAGGATTTCCTGTACATCAGCATTGAGCCGGATGGTACCCCCGATATCGGTAAAGAGTTTTACCAGAGCACGAACAAGAGCACCCGTTCCACCCATGGCAAACCACACGCCCCACTCCTGTTCAAGTTTGTGAATGAGTGCATAGATACTCGTTGTTCGGAATGGATTACCCCCAACAAGTAAGGGATGGAAGCTGAAAACTTGCCGAAGTCTATCATCCTTAATGTGTCGGTTGACGAACTTGGCCACACTGTCTTGCGACCGAAGGCGGATAAGGTCTGGCAGGACACGTACCATGTCCGTTAGCTTAGAGAATGGCCGATCAATAAGATTAAATCCTGCCGTAAAGATGTCGGCAGTCTTCTCGAAGAAGCGCTCGTAACCACGCACGTCGGCAGGATTAAATCGACGAATCTCCTCGATTACCTCCTCGCGTTTGCCCGTGTATCGGAACACGGAGCCATCTTCAAAACGAACGTTGTAGAACGGATCAATTGGGACAATTGATACGTAGTCCTCCGTATGCTTACCGCAAAGCGTAAACAGATCGTGAATTAACCACGGTGCCGTAATAATGGTCGGTCCACCATCAAATGTGAAGCCATCTTGTTCATAAACATAGGCACGGCCACCGGGCTTGTCCCGACGTTCCACAATCTCCACGTCATACCCTTTCGCCTGCAGGCGAATGGCTGCCGTGAGTCCACCAAAACCGCTTCCAATAACAACGACCTTCACAGAGACCTCAGAAAGTGCAGTAGGCGGGCAAACATACGTTGTGTGTCCTGCGTTCCTTTATAGGGCGACCATTATACCCGGTGAGTTAGACACTCACCATTCGTAGTTCACTCGTAATTCACCGGGAAACCACTTTGCCCGCTGAATATGTGGTCAGAATTGATGTTTCTAGCATGATGTTTTTACCATGAACTCAGCATGAATAACAATTCACTTGATGTTGCGCATATCGTGCCGGAGATTGCTCTTGTATGGCGACACTTCCCTATATCCTTCGTGGAGCAGTTCAACGTCCGCTGAGCCGTTTACGTCGGCAAACAGCTACCGTTGATGTTGCACCACCATCACGAGAGGGAAGGTTGTACGCACTTGACCTTGCGCGATTTATCGCCATGGTCTTTATGATGCAAGGCCACGTCCTTGATGCGATTGTACAGCGTGGTTCACTTGACATTGATGTGTTTCCGTGGAACGTCTGGCACATCGTACGTGGACTTACGGCACCAATCTTTCTTGTTGTAAGTGGAGCTGTTCATGCATTTGCCAACAAGCGCGGTCAAGACGGTCTAATCCTCGATACGGTTATCGAAAAACGGATTCGATGGGCCATAACGCTGATCGGTCTTGGATACTTGATGGTGTTTCCGGCAAATCGTGTTTGGGACCTACCTTTTGTTTCGTCGGCATCGTGGACAGCTGCCCTGGCGGTGAATATCCTTCAGCTAACTGGTGTGACTATTCTTCTGTTCGTACTTGTTATGCGAACATCGAAGAACATTGCTGATATGGGGCGAAGGGGGCTCTTCACGGCCTTAGGAATTCTTGTACTTACACCTATCATGCGTTTGGGATTGGTTGAGCCACTTGTACCCTCGTGGTTTGTACCATACCTACATGAAGGAACCGGCTCACTGTTTCCGATCTTTCCATTTGCATCATATCTCTTTTTTGGTGTAGCACTTGGTGCATACCTGCATGCAGTCCCTGCAGAAACACGTCATCATCATATTCGCCGTTACCTGTGGCGGGGTGGAGCTGTTCTTGCGGGTGCAGCGTTGGTTGCCCATGGAATTGGATTGCTGATAGGATACTCTGCGTCACAGCTCGACAACATTGGAAGTGTTATCCTGGTCTTTCGCCGACTAGGAATTGTTCTCATGTTATTTTCTGCGTCGGCAGCACTTATCGATCGTGTGCCTTCCCTACGTCATTGGGGGGCACTGTTTGGCAAAAAGTCATTACACATTTACGTGATCCATCTTGTTCTGCTCTATGGCACACCTTGGTACGATGGTATCGGACGTACACACTTCCGGAGCTACGACCTTCCAACAGGCCTACTCATCGTTGTTGCCATCATGGTCGTTACGTTGGCAGCTGCGTGGGGAATTGACGTTTATGAACGTACGACGGCATTCTCGGCCCAGACAAAGCGCAGAATTTCGGCTGCATTAGTGACCGTTCTCGTTGCACTTCTTGTTGTGTGATAAATTAACGAACGGTCCGACGTAAATTATTATTTCACAGTCAGGAATGTAAGTTGTTGTAAATATTGGACTTACAAAGTCTATGCAGAGTTATTATTTTAGATTGGATAAGTTAGTCCCTCACAGTAGGCAATCCTTTGCATGATACGAATGCCACGCATACCGCACCCTAAGTTTGACTCGCCAATCGTCGAGCATGTTGTTGTGTTAAGTGAACTCAGATCAGCCGTACTTACGGGATCTGTTCTTCCGGAGCACTTCTTTCAGCTGAAGCGCATCTTTCAGTTCCTTGAAAGTCTACAGTCGGCTCGAATCGAAGGAAATCGTACAACGATTGAAGAGTTTGTTGAGGAGCAAATCAATGGTGATACGGGACAAAGTGAGTCGATACGAGAGATTCAGAATCTTGAAGATGCTGTTATCTACCTTGAAGAGGCATTCAAGAGGGCACCAACACGAGAGATTGACCACAGCCTGATTTGTGAGCTCCATAGGATTACCGTAAAGAACCTTCGAGATCCGCGGTCTGGAGGTGAAGGTGACGACACTCCTGGAAGGTATCGTTCGAAGTCCGTCAAGATTGTTGGAGCGGATCACAAGCCCCCTCCTCCGTGGGATGTTGAGGCCGAGATGAATGAGTTAGTGTTGTTTATTAATCAGCAAATTCCGTTACAAATGGAGCTTCTCCGGATAGCAATAGCGCATCATCATTTGACGTACATACATCCGTTTACGAATGGGAATGGAAGAGTAGCACGACTCCTCACCTATGGAATGCTAATTAAAGCAGGATATCGTGTTGACGTTGGTCGAATCCTCAATCCAACGGCGGTGTTCGTACATGACCGTAAGGCATACATGAATGCGCTGCAGCATGCCGATGAAGGGTCTGACACGAATCTTCTCGACTTCTGTGAGTATGTACTTGGGGGTTTACGATTAGTGTTTGAAAAGGTTCACCAATTGACAAATGCAGGATATGTAGAAACACAAATCATGTTGCCGTCATTTGATCTCGCAGTTCAACGAGCGATTCTTAGTCCCATGGAGCGACGTGTGGTGGAAGATTTGTGGAGAAATCAAATCTGTGAGTCCAAACACTTTTCACGATGGTATCCACAAAAGAAAGGAGCTTCGCTATCTCAAGAGATCGCACACTGGAAACGCCGCAAACTTATTCGTCCATATCCCACAAACTCATCACGAAAGTACATCGTAGAGCTTGAACATGGTCCACTGTTGCGGTGTATAATCCATGTACTTCATCAACAGGGTTTCTTACCCTTCGCACCAGATGCCTAGTAGCCTTCCGCGCGATGTAACCACAGTTTACATTCCCTTTTTGAGCTTTGCAGCAAGGCGGTCAGCAAGAATCGGGCGAGTTTCGTTGGACAGCAGGCCAAGGCCAATGACACTTTGGCGGAACGTATAGGCCTTATCAAGAGGGAATGATCGTCCGTCGAGAACCCACGACAGAAAAATACCGTCACTGATGCCTGTTTCCAGTTCCGAAAAAGATATACTATCAACCTCTGTAAACCATCCGGAGTTGACGAGTTCAGCTGTGAGTGAAGCGCCAAGATTTTTGAGAAAGGAACGTGTCCGACGAACTCTTTCGAGAAAAGCCGGATTATCTGTCCTGAGCGCATGAGCCCAGAATTCGAGCAAGAGTGGAGCCTGTTCTGCACGTGACGTATAGAACTCCACGGCAGAGTCACGAATAGCATCAACCTTCGATAGAGCGTCTTCGGCCGCAGCAGTACGCGTACGAATGACATTTTCATACTCCGTCATCCATGCGTCATAAACGGCGAGGAAGAGTTCCTCCTTTGTTCGAAAGTACTCGTATATCGTCCCCTTACCGATACCAGCAGCGGTTGCAATGTCCTGCATCTTTGTGGCATGGTAACCCGTTTTCGAGAACACGGCGGCAGCATGTTCTATGATATCGGCTCGTTTGGCTGACTTATCGACAATTGGTGGCATGGACACTCCGAAGGTCAGAGCCCCTTTGCCCCCTATCGTATCATCCGCTCGAGTTCGTCACCAAAGGTGTTGACGTGGTCGGGCGATCCTGTGCCCCATGTGTGAAGGCGCACAATTCCATCGGCGTCGATGAAGATGACGTTCGGAAGGCCGGGGCGGACGTTGTAATGGGTGAAGACGTCGCCGTCCCAGTCTAACAAGACGCTGTACGAAGTGTAGGCGTCACGAAACCTACCGCGAAGGTATCCCTTGAGGAAGCTCGGTGCAAGTGATACGTCGGCAAGTGCTACAAAGGCTACACGATCGCTAAACCGTCGCGTGAGTGGTTGGGTCCACTTTTCTGTGTAATCACTACCCTTCCAATCGCTCAGTACGAGGACGGTGGGACGGCCCTTCCAGTGGCGGTCCCACGCCCACGATTTTTCAAATTGATCTTCAAGGGTAAACGACACTGCACGTTTTCCAATGGCCTTGGCTGCGTCGGCGGCAATCGCTGTGGAGAGCGCTAGGCAGAGGAGACTGAAGAGCGTTACATGTCGTATGTGTTTCATGAAGTACCCTTGGCGTCCATCATTTTTTTATGATCGGCGAGGAAGGAAGCAAGACCAGCATCCGTGAGAGGATGTTTGATCGACTGCAACAACACCTTATACGGCGTTGTAGCGATATGAGCACCTGCCTTGGCACATTCCAGGAGGTGAATTGGATGGCGAATAGAGGCAGCTATAATGAGTGACTCAAGGCCATGTACTTCCCAGATTTCGCAGGTGTCACGCACGGCTTGTACGCCATCCGTACTGATGTCGTCCAAACGACCGAGGAACACACTGACGTACGTGGCACCGGCATTTGCAGCAATGAGGGCCTGGTTTGCCGTAAAAAGCAAGGTTACGTTTGTCGGTATGTTTCGGTTGCTCAGGTTCCGCACGGCGGCAAGGCCAGCCGGGATAAACGGAATCTTGATGGTAGCGTCAGGAAACCACGACAGAATCTCGTCGGCTTCGCGTAACATCCCCTCCGTGTCCGTGCTGATGACTTCCACACTGACGTGGCCACCAACATTTTTATGGATGTCCAGCAGAAGTTTGCGAATGTCTGCCTTCGGATCTTCCTTGGCAAGCAGTGACGGATTAGTTGTCACGCCGCTAATGAAGCCCATAGAAGCGGCGTGCTCAATCTCCTTGAGATTGGCGCTATCGATGTAGAGTTGCATGACGTGCAGATCAGTTATGGTGGTCGTAACACATTCCCGTTAGACGGCGTTCCCGAATGAGATCACATTGGATCGGATCCGAGGAGTTTGATGGCGGGAAGCTCGCGAAAGTGCTGGTGGTAAAAGAGAAGTTCAACAGTTTGTTCAAGAGCAGGGACTACATCATCGGACCATCGCCAGGTGCGTTTTCCCTCACGTGGGAAGTGGTCCCCAACACTTGGAACCGATTCAACGACGGTCGTTTCTAGGATATCCGGATCAGCCATTGCCATCACTGCCTCGGTGACCGCGTCGATATCAGCATCAATTCTGCATGCCCAAATTGCCACCGGCAGAGGCTGCTCTGTGATGTCGGTCCACTCTTCGCTTACATCAAGTGCCGGCTCTGGATCCGTTTCAGACACAAGATCAATTCGACAATCGGCAGATGCCGAACTGCGTTTCTTCAGTTCAGCTGATACGTCAAACTTTTCTGCCAGGATAATCGAGCCGATGACACTGAGAAATGCGTCAGGTGTAGACGAATCTGCCGTGGTGATGTCAGCGAGCCCTTCAGCGAACCAGAGGCCTGCAACACGACAGTAGTCGTGGAGCATGAGACAGGGGCCAGGAATTATTCGCTCGTCGACAACTCCGACGGCCTTACCATATCCCAGAGGTGACACAAGGGCGACGTCTACGGTGTTCCGTATGAGCATGTCGGCACATGCTGCTTCCGACGTGCGTATCACGCTCCATCCACGCTCTGTACAAACAGCGTCAACGTTACGTGTTAAGGGGCTAAGAAGGGGGCTGTCCGGTATGGCGATCTTCATCGACTACGAAGGTACGCACTCACGACGGCATCAAGGACGATTCCTGCCGAAACGGCAACATTCAGGGAGTGTTTTGTTCCGTACATCGGAATCTCAAGAATCCCATCCGACAAATGGATCGCCTGTTCTCTGACGCCAACAAGTTCATTCCCCAAGATGATCGTGATTGGCATGTTCTGGGATGAAACATCGTGAATAGACAGACTGCCGTGTGCTATCTCTAGGGTATAGATTTGATGCCCAGCTTCACGGCATACCGAAATGGCATCCTCTATTTTCGCTATGGCCGTCCACGGTACTGTACGGTCAGCACCAAGGGCCGTTTTGGCGATCTCTGCTCGTGGTGGAGCTGGTGTGAAACCGCAGAGGTAGAGGTGTTCTACGCGGTAGGCGTCACATGTCCGAAAAATCGAACCGACGTTATACAGACTACGAACGTCGTCGAGAATGACGCGTACGGGGAACCGTTTCGACGTCGAGAGTTCTTCTTCAGACAGTCGCTTTTCCAGGAGTTCGGCATGGGTGAGTTTCTGCACGTCGCGAATATCGTATGTTGACACCATGAATCGTCGAGGATTTCTTGCTCTCGGGCTTGGCCTACCCATGATCCTGCCGACCCTTTCGGCAGATGATGTACGTGGTGCGCCTGCTGGATATGATGAACGTACACCGGCAGAAGAAGAGTTTGTTTCTAACGCGCTGATGATTGCTGTGCTCGGAGACTGGGGTGCTGGTGGTCCGGTTCAACGGCGGGTCGCTCAGGGAATCGTAGACTTTGTGCGTGCCCCTTCCGCCCCCTCCCGTCCACGTTCACTCACAGCAGTGATAAGTACTGGCGACAACATCTATCCGAACGGTGTCCAGAGTGTTGACGACCCACAGTGGGTATCGAAGTACGAACGTATCTACTCCGATGACGTGTTTAACGTCCCTTGGTGGGCTGTACTTGGTAATCATGACTATCGAGGCGACGTGGATGCACAGATTGCCTACGGTACAAAGAACTCACGGTGGCATATGCCAGACCGGACGTGGGACACTCAGTTTCCAGCTGGTGATGGGGCAAACATGGCTGTCTTTGGTATAGACACCCAGCAGCTTCTCCAGCGTTCCAAGGGGTGGACGGAACAACTCGCCAATCTTGAATCACGCCTTACGGCGGCATCATCGGTAACCTGGAAGGTCGTTGTTGGTCATCACCCTATGCGATCATACGGACATTACCGAGATCAGTCGTGGATGCTGCGAGACGTTAAGCCCATTCTTGAACGTCATGGCGTACACCTGTATCTCTGTGGTCACGATCACGACCTTCAGGTGATCAAGCATCCTGAGGATTCCCTTGTTTGTATCGTCAGTGGTGCTGGCGGTAGTTACCGCGCAACAGCATGGGGAGCACATACACGGTATGCCCGTACCCGTGGTGGGTTTGTGACCATGATGGCCGATTCTACACGGCTTCTGGCATATGTTCACGACGCCAACGGAGTTGTCCGACATATCGAAAGGATTGTGGGATGAAGATAGTTACGCTTCTCGGTCTTCTTCTGATACTCCAGCTATCGGCAGCTCCCGCTATGTATGGTCAGGCAGCCGATAGTAAGGGAACGGACTTCTGGTTTGTGTTCCCACCAAACTTTCATAACAACGAGTCGACACTTCCAGGAAATCCAAGCGAGCAATCGCAACACCAGCTATATATCTATATCGGCGCAGAGCAACCAACAAGTGGTACTATCCGATTGCGGAATTCAGCTGGTGAATGGACTACGTCTCAGTTTTCGATTACAAATCCGTTACAGCTTCATACGTTCCAGATTTACTTCTCAGGATATGAACTACAAGGATATAATCGGGGAGGGGCAATAAACCTCTTTATGAATCAGACGGAAGTTGTAGCGCCAAACTGTGTTCACATTACGGCTGATGCCGAAGTGACAGTGTATGCTCTAAATCAGGCTGCTTTGACGAGTGATGCGTTCGCCATCCTGCCAACGGATGCCCTCGGTGACGACTATGTTGTAATGGCATATCCTAGTGACTTTAACTTCGGTGATGATGGATCACTTAGTGGCCAATCAACGCCGTCGCAGTTTGCTGTTGTTGCTACGGAAGATGCAACGACCGTAACCATTACTCCCAGCTCAGCAACCCTGCGTAATGTTAATGGTCAGGATCAAACAGTTACTCTCCAGCAAGGAGAAAGTTATCTTGTTCAAGCATATCCTACGCCAGGTGCCGCTCGCGACCTCACGGGTAGTATCGTTCGCGCAGATAAGCCGATTGCTGTATTCGGAGGACATCAACGCACGGCGTTGCCTCGCGGTACGTTCGGCCTGATATCGCGCGATTGTCTTATAGAGCAAATGACTCCGGTGAAGACCTGGGGTAAGGAGGCGATAGTTACTCCCTTTGCTGTGTCAACACGAGAGTCTCCACAAGGTGTTGATCTTGTACGCGTTGTTGCCGGATTCGATTCGACGGTTGTATGGATTGACGGTTTTGAGGAGGCACTTCTGCCTCGGGGTGGCGTGTATGAAGGTCCTCTAGAGTTTGCACACGTTGTCACAACGTCAAGACCAGCACTCGTGGCACAATTCAGAAAGACATCAGGCGGTGGTGGCGGTTCACAGTCCGAGGATATCGGCGACCCGTTTATGATGCTTGTGCCCCCAGCTGAACAGTTTATGAACTCATACAGGTTTATGAGTATTCAGGTGCGCGGAGATCAGGCAGGTACAAACAATCGTGTTTATCTCGAGCAGTTTCTGAATGTTGTTATTCCTACCGTTTCCGTCCCATCGTTACGACTCGATAACAATCAGCTTCCTCCGGGTACATTTCGAACAATTGGATCTAGCGGCTATTCCTGGGCCCAGATAAGTATGACAGACGGCGTCCATGACATTGTAGCCGATACGGGAATTGGCATCTATGTTTATGGTTATGGATTTGCAAACTCGTATGGATACATAGGAGGTATGGCATTCCGTGAGTTGGACGTCTATCCCCCACGATTCGGATACACCACAACATGTGACGTCGTAAATGGCCAGGTTGCAGACTCCTTACTCGGAGATTCGCGACTTGCACAAATTGAGGTTGTTGATGGATCCGTGAATAATATCCGGTATCAGCCTGAACCATTTGCCGCACCACAGGCCGTTCACCGATTCTTACTGCGACTCGTCAATCCTTACGAAGATGGCAGTATTACCCTCGAAGCAACGGACAACGTTCAGCAGAAATCGTCGTTTACATATGAAGTTCCTGGCTTTACCGTAGCCTCTCGTGGTCACGGTTCGCAGCCAACTCTTGAACTGCGAAGTAGATCACTGCCCTTGGGTCGTGGTCGATGTGATACGATAATTCTGGAGAATTATGGAAAATTCCCCCAGAAAATACTGTCATTACGTCTTGCAAGTGGACGTCAACTGAATCCTGCTGCCCCTTTGCCCCTTACCATCAATCCTGGCGAAGAGATAGCCGTAGAGTTCTGTCGAACGGAAATGACAGAAGGGCCGACGTCTGATACGCTGATTATTGGTGACTCCTGTCAGATTCGTCCGATAGTTGAGCTGCGTGCCAACGTTGTGATGGACAGAGATGCACCAGTGGTGGAAGCCGTCGTCGATGCCTGCTCAACGCGAGTAGAAGCAAGTATTCGAGATGATCGTCCGAGTGATTTTGGTCTTCAGAGAGTATCAGTGCTCGAAGATTCACTCATCAATTGTGTCGTACGAGCAAGTGCCGATTCTACGACATTAACGGTGACGGTAACAGATCCGTTGCGTGATGCAGTCTGGGGTATACGTGCAGTTGATTCAGCGGACAATGAAACCATCATCCTCGATACGATACCGGGCTTTACGGTAGAGTTTATGACGTCGTCAAGTCCCAATCTTCACGTTATGGGCGACGTAGAAATTGGAGATGTTGGTTGTGATACCATCCCTGTACGAAACACAGGCTTTTTCCCCATTACGATTTCGAACGTCAGGCTTGAAGACAACGTCCAATTCAGCATGCCACTCTCGCAGTTCCCAATCACGGTTGAACCAGGCCAAACAGCCGGGCTGCAGGTCTGTTTTATGCCCGTCATTGCCGACACGTCCTTGCGAACGGATACGGTTCGTGTTGAGTGGGGATGTGTTGAGAGGGATATAGCTGTTGTTGCAGAGGGCATTGAGAGGAAACTCCTTGGAGTTTCTCGATGTGAAGTTGATGTCGACACACGCATCCGTATCGGCCGATATGGAGAGTTAGGGCTCCTGCCACAGCCGGCATCATCTGAGCTTACACTTGTTCTTCCGAATGAAGTGACACGTGCCGACGTTGTTCTTACTGACATTCGCGGAATGGCTGCTCTCACTGTTACGTATACTGGCACAAAAACTGACGGGCTGCTCCTTGACGTCTCAAATCTTGCTCCCGGCGTCTATCATTGTATCGTCCGAACCGGGGAATCAGCATTTTCGCAGGTTCTCGTTATTGACCGCTGACACTGACTACCACGACTTTTCGTCATTGCGCTAATGAAACTCACGCCCATCCGCCTCCTCATTCTTGTCGCCGCCGGAATCGGCATAGGAATTGGCCTTGGTTCCTACGTTCGCCCGTTAACGACGGCCGACAACGTCTACGAACAGGTCAGAAAGTATAACGACGTCCTGTCGATGGCCGTCAAGAACTACGTCGACGAGGTCGACAGCCAGAAACTCACCGAGGCGGCCATTCGTGGTATGCTCGATGAGCTCGATCCGCACAGTGTCTACATCGCCGCAAAGGAGATGCAGAAGGTCGAAGAAGACTTCCGTGGGAGTTTTGAAGGAATTGGTGTTGAGTTCGACATTATCGCAGACACGATAACAATCGTCTCGCCAATCGTTGGAGGTCCGTCAGAAGCCTTAGGTATCCTCGCCGGTGACAAGATTGTGAGGATCAACGACACTACGGCGATTAAAATTGCGCGCGAGAATGTGCCGAAAAAGCTTCGTGGGCCAAAGGGTACGACCGTAAAGGTTCATGTTAAGCGATCAGGTGAATCAGAACTTCTTGTGTTCGACATTGTTCGCGACAAGATTCCGATCAACTCCGTTGATGCATCGTTTATCATCGACGGCACGGATGTTGGTTATGTGGCGATGAATCGTTTTAGCGCTACGACCTACGACGAACTCATTACGGCATTACGGAATCTTCGTTCAAATGGAATGAAGAAGGTCCTACTCGATATGAGATTTAATCCCGGTGGTTATCTCGACCAGGCCTTCCGTATTGCTGATGAGTTCATTCCGGCTGGACATAAAATTGTCTTTACCAAGGGTCGCAAACCAGAGTTTGACGAAGAGTTCCCGTCGTCACCGGGTGGTGAATTCGAGAACATTCCGCTCGTCGTTCTCATCAATGGTGGTTCGGCATCAGCCTCGGAGATTGTATCCGGAGCTGTACAGGATCTCGACCGAGGACTTGTTGTTGGCGAAACAAGTTTTGGTAAAGGACTCGTTCAGAGACAGTATCCACTTGGAGATGGCTCGGCTTTCCGACTGACAATTTCGAAGTACTACACACCTTCCGGCCGTCTCATTCAGCGTCCGTATGACGACAAGTCGAAGTACTATCGAGGAGAAGGGCGTGAAGAGTTGGACGAGGGTGAGAACATCGACCATGATGAAGCTCATGTAAAGAGTGACGACTCGAAAAAGCCGAAGTTTAAAACCCTCGGAGGACGGACGGTTCTTGGTGGTGGAGGTATCACGCCTGACTATGTCGTGAAGAGTGATACCATCGCTGTCCTAGCAAGAAATCTTCGTCGTGCCAATCTCTTCTACCTGACGGCTGACGCCATTATGAAGGAAAAGGGCAAGGATATTCGATCGAAGTATTCGTCATCGATGTCAGACTTTATCCGGACGTTTACAGCGTCGGATGAGGCCATTTCGAAGTTAAAGGAGTTAGCTGCTGAGAAAAAGGTTGAGTGGAATGACAAAGAATTCGCTCAGGATGAAGACTTTATCAAGGCAGCCATCAAGGCAAACATTGCTCGGGCACTCTTTAACAACAATGGCTTCACAAGTGTGATGTTGTCTCAAGACAAACAGGTGAAGAAAGCCCTCGAACTCTTCCCTGAGGCGAAACGAATCGCCCGTCTCAAGTAAATTCGTACGGTTCGCGCCGCACGACGGAAGCGACACAGTCGCTCTCGTCGTGCGGTTTTCTTTTTTTCGACGTCAATGCACATCAGTCTTGTACGTCGTCCCCATCGTAGCACAACTCAGGACCATCCGTGAAACGCCTCTTGTCTGCCCTTGCCCTCATCCTTGCCGCCACGTCAGTACCGGCGATGGCACAGATGTTTCAGCCGGGCGAAGATCTTACCTATCGTGTGTCGTACCTCAACATCACACTCGGCACCATTCGAACCCTGGTGGAACCCTTCACCACCCTCGACGGCAAAAGAGTCGCCAAGGTGAAGGTCTTTATCAACTCACATCCGAACATCCCCTTCGTTTCCTTGCAGTCGGTGTATGAGAGCTGGATGGATACATCTGGCACCTATTCATATAAGTTTAACGCGAATACAAAGACGGATGATGGATGGGAGTTTGACCAGTACGTCTTTGACTATCCGAACAAGAAGATTATTATGGAAAAGTACCGTAATAAGGCAAAAACATCATCGAAGACCATTGACCTAAAAAGGTACTATAACGACGGCTCTTCATTACTCTTTGCTGCCCGAGCCCTTCTGCTTTCGAAGAAGTCGTACCGATTGCCAACTGTCATTATGGAGGACACCGTTGGCACCGTTATCAACTTCCAGGGTAGCCGTGAGAATGTCGAGATTGATGCCGTTTCGTATCCGGTAAAAACTGTTGGCTTTACAGGCGATGCAAATTGGACTGGCATCTATGGTCTTTCTGGCAGGTTCGAAGGATGGTTCAGCGATGACGAAGCACGTATTCCAATCAAGGCCAAGATGAAGGTCTATGTTGGCTCCGTTACGATTGAACTGCAATCCTGGAAACGCGGTTCGTGGCAGCCACCAAAGGCTGGTTAAGTCGACGCCATGAGCACCTATCTTGTTCTTGACGGTGGAGGTTCTTCGACGGACGTTGCAGCTGTTCGTTCTGGCGAAGTCTCTGGTAAAATTGTTGCACGAACGTCGCTGCCGTCCTTTAAGCCCACACCAGAAAGTCAGGGTACTGCAGACCTCGCGCGGGCACTTGGTGTATGGTTGGCAACAACCGTGCCCGACGTTACACTGTCGTATGTGCTTGTGGGAATGGCAGGTGTTTGGGCCGATGTTGAACGCCGCCGTTACTTGCAAGATCTGGCCGATGCCTGGGAACAGTACATTGCGGCTGACGTGCCACGTATTACGGTTATTAGCGACGTAGAACTCGTTCAACTCGCTGCCTTGGGTGATGGGCCTGGTGTGATTTGTATTGCCGGTACGGGGTCAATCGCTGTTGGACGTCGTGCCGATGGCCGCACAATTCGTGTTGGCGGCTGGGGCCCGCGTATTGATGATGCCGGAGGAGGGTTCTGGATAGGCAGAGAAGCGTTAAACGCCGTTGTACGAATGCTTGACGGACGAGGACCTGCAACAGAACTACTCAAACCCGTTGCATCATGGTTACGCTGTGATCCATCAGATACAGTGACACTCCAGAATGCTCTACGATCCACCGGTATTGATCGAGCAGCTCGGCTCGCTGAAGCCGTCCTTTCATATGCCGACGAAGGCGATGCGGTTGCTGTGTCCATTCGCACGCGTGCTGCTCACGAACTCGCAGGACTTATCACTACCGCACGACGAGTTGTTGGAGAAGGGCCGATTGTAGGATATGGATCACTCTTGAATAATGCTAACCTTATTGATACTATAGAAACTGTGATTGGTGAGCCCCTTTTGCCCCTTACAGATGTTCTCGATGGTGTGATACGTCGATTACAGGCCGTTTGAAGAGTTGCTGCTAATCGCGGACGGCAGCCTGTAGTAACGTGATGTGCGGTCGGCGAAGGGTAAGTGCTGCGCGAATACCAACCGGTACGGTAAACTTTTCGCGTTCATGTCCATACCAGAATCCCGACATTACCGGTCCTGCTGATTCTGCTGCCCACTCTTTCAGAACATCTCGGCTGACATGTTGCTGACCAGGACTTGGTGTGAAGTGTCCAAACACCGTTGCAGCAACTCGTTGGGGCACGTTTGACAGCCGTAACTGAAGAAGCATCCTATCAATACGATAAGGTTCTTCACCCACGTCCTCAAGGACAAGTATGGACTTGGTAAACGATGGTAACCAGGGTGTTCCGGCGAGTGAGCATAACATGGCAAGATTTGCCGGTAGGAGAGTACCTGTGGGTGCTGTTTCCTGTTCTTCACTTCCCTTGGAGATAGTCCGGCAACCAACATTTCGAAGCTCCATCCCAGGTGACGTGCGAGTTAACACATCCCAAAACTGCTGCTCTGCGGGCGGAAAGAATCCGTCGGCCATGTCAACACTCGGCAGCGCACCACTAAAGGTTACAAATCGGAGTCGTTTCCAGAGGGCCAGCTGAAGCGCAGTAACATCGCTAAAGCCTACAAAAATCTTTGGGTTACGACGAATAACGTCGAAATTGAGAAGGGGCAAAAGGCGCGCTGATCCATATCCACCCCGAGTACAAAAAATGGCTTCGATCCTCGGATTGGCAAACATCGCCTCAAGATCGGCGCAACGCTCAGCATCGGTGCCAGCCAAATAGTCCCGATAACGCCGATACGTGTGGCGACCGAGCTGTACTCGATATCCAAGTGATTCTAAATAACGAATACCGCGTTCCAGGCGGGATTCGTCACGTTGGGGAGATGACAGTGCTACAAGGCCGATAACGGCGCCAGAACGGAGGGCGCGAGGGACAATCATTCCGCAACATAGGGACCTTTATCTTCGCATGGCACGATGCTTGCTTCGTGCCATCCGGTTCGATCACCATTCGGAGGCGGCGTGCCCCTTTCCGCACACCGTACAATCTCTGTTCGTCTTGCCGTAGTCCTTCTTGTGACCGCGGTAACCGCCGTCTGTGTTCACGGACAGACGAACCTTGCTGGTCGGGTTAACCAATGGACCGAAGTCACGGCAATCAATGCTTGCGACAGCACCGTCTTTGTCACCGATGCATCGTCCTACTCACCGGGTGACCGGGTCTTCCTCATTCAAATGAAGGGCGTCGACATCGTCGTCGCCAACGATTCTACCTACGGTACTCTTCGATCCCTCAATTCTGCGGGTGCATGTGAGTTCCTCACAGTGGCCTATGTCTCAGGTACAGGGATCACCTTTACGTCTCGGTTTGCGAACACATACGATGCCCGGCAACGTATGCAGCTTATCAGACTACCAAAGGTTGCTGGTGACGCGAGAATAACTGGCCCCATTAATGCCCGACCGTGGGATGGACGTACCGGAGGTGTCGTTGTCCTTGAAGTGCCCGGAACGTTACGTTGTGATGCTGGCATCGATGTTTCATTTCGCGGTTTCCGAGGTGGCGCTCTTGGTGGTCGTACCTATACATGCGACACCATCTCCTGGGATCTCGACTATGCCGAACAACGAGGTGGAGGTAAGGGAGAGAGTAGTGTAAATCTTGATCTTCGTTCTGCACGAGGACGACTCTTTACAGGCGGAGGTGGGGGGAATGCTCACAATGCCGGTGGTGCAGGCGGTGGGAACGGTGGAGTTGGTGGTAGTGGTGGGAACGCCGTACTCGTCTGTCGTGCCCAGGCAGCCACTGGTGGACGTGGTGGAGTACGTGCTGATACAGTCTATTCCTTGTCGAGATTACTACCCGGTTCTGGCGGTGGTGGTGGACATCAGAACCCAGGAGACCTTGAGGGTACGTCAGGGGGCGCAGGGGGCGGACTGATCATCATTCGATGTGGACGTCTGGATGGACGAAATGCCGTCTTTGCAGCCGACGGAGAAAGTGTAACACGCGTTGCTGGATATGATGGTGCAGGAGGTGGTGGTGCAGGAGGTACGGTACTGATCGACGCCGGAGCCATTGATGGTGCAGTGGTTGTTCGCGCACGTGGTGGAAAAGGTGGAGACATCGGCACGTCACCTCGTGGAATTGTTTATAATGCACATGGACCCGGTGGCGGTGGCGGAGGTGGCACCGTCATTCTTCCTCGTGCATCAAACGGTGTTGTGACGGAATTGTCGGGAGGCATTGCGGGAAATCACTTGAATCCGGAGAATGAAGCGTATAATCAGCGACGTGGAGCAACCGATGGTACTTCGGGTTATGTCGTTCGGTCATTCAGCTGGAAATCACCCACGTCACTCACGCTGTCAACATCTGGATCTGTTTCGATTTGCCCCGGAACAACGGCAACACTTTCAGCTACAAGTGGATTCGCCCGGTATCGATGGTCAACGGGTGATACAACGCAGTCAATACGTGTACGACGTGACGGGACGTATTCCGTAACTGCTGTTGACAGTGGTGGTTGCGCTCAGACGGTTCAGGAGATTCGTGTGACGTACGATCCTGCAAGAATTGATGTTGATACACTTGTTGACTTTGGACTTTGTGATCTTGATATCCCTGTTCGCCGATCGGCAGGATACGTTAATACAGATGACGAGCGAGCTGTGATCGACAGTATTGTTGTACCAGCTCCGTTTAGGTTGTTGGGGCCCCCTGTGCCCCTTACCGTCCTCCCTGGAAACTCTCTTCGTATTGATCTTGAGTTTGTCGGAACGGAAGAGCGTATCTACGAGGACACGATGTGGGTCTACTTTTCAGAGCCATGTGTAACCCGCATACCTACCGTCCTTCGAGCCGAGATGAATCCGATCTATGTACAGTATTCATCGACTGACACAACTGTCCTCACAGGATCGGTGGGAGTTCAGTTGCCTGTCTATGTACGAACGCAGGATGCGGCACTTACTCTTCCTCCATGTGGTCTTGAGTTGACCTTGTCGATCGACAGTCGTCTTTTTGCGATAACGTCGGTAACACAAGGAACAATTGTCAGCGATGTACTTGACTTTACACAATCACGACGTCGTATTGTAGTTGCCATTGATAGTATCTCCATCAATGGCACCTTGTCGACAGTAACATCGATTGTCGGCACAGCATTGAGTGCATCTGCAAAACAGTCCGTTATCAGCATCGACAGTGTAACATACATCGATCTCGACCGCGTGCCGATTAATCAGATTGAGCACGGAACCCTGGCTGTCGAACCCTTGTGTGCCGGCGATCTACGGCTTGTGCAGTTTGTTGGTTTGCCGACTATGACGGTTGCTCCAAATCCTGCACGTGATGATGCACGGGTTCGACTGACACTGACGGTACGAGGAAACTATGTGCTCTCGGTTCGTGATGTACAAGGTGTGACCATGTTTGAGGAAACCTATCCTCATTCCACGTCGGGACAGAACGAAATCGATGTTATCCTTCCTGTTCAGGCGTGGCCTGCAGGGATGTACCTTGTCTCACTCAGAACACCCTTTGGTGTGATCACGGTGACGCTACAACACATATAACGTCGCAGTTACACAAGATTGTTCTTCGGACTCAAAGGGCGAATGTTTAACGTCGGCAGAGACTCAATTCGCTTCCGAATGACGGATTGTGCTGCATCGGTAGTCCAGTCGGCTCGTACATCGGGATGATCAAGGAGATCTTCCATGATCACATCCTGTTCACGTCCGATACGTTGTGCCTCATCGTACGGTACGTCCGGAGAAAACGTAACTAACGTATACAAGGGTACAAACCTGTCAGGGTAGTTCTGATACACCCACGCTTCGATACTCTTCCGCTTCAAAAAACGTTCATCTGCAACCTTGTCACGCATTTCCTTAAAATTTTCTACGGCAAGATCAGCAATAGCATTACCAGCTGGCTTTCGATACCGTTCGTACAGCGAAAGCGCTGTTGGCCAATCTTCGCCGGTTACATCCAAGCAGTCAACAAGTACCCGAACGTCTTCAAAGCCACAATTCATACCCTGACCATAAAACGGCACGATAGCATGGGCTGCATCACCGATAAGTGCAGTGCGTCCGGCAAATGTCCATGGTGAACAACGAATTGTAACGAGGGACGACTCCGGATTCGTACGAAAATCCTCAAGGAGTGTCGGCATCAGTGCAGCGGCATCGGGGAACTGCTGATCAAAAAACGACTGAACGTCTGCATCAGAGCGAAGCTCTGCAAACGAAGGGCTGCCGTTGTGTGCAAAGAAGAGTGTACACGTAAAGCTGCCATCGATGTTCGGCAGAGCAATCATCATGTAGCTCTTCCGTGGCCAGATGTGTAAGGCATGTTTATCAAGGAGGAATCCACCATCGGCTGATGGTGGAATGTGGAGTTCCTTGTATCCATGTTCAAGGTAGGACTGGGAATAGTCAAACCTGTCTGTCTTCATGAGCCGCTCTCGAACGGCCGAGTACGCACCATCGGCACCAAACAGAATATCTGCTTCGACCGTCCGACTGTCACCGTTCTCGAGTTCAAATGTTGCAGTTGCTGTTGCCGGATGTACGTCTGTACATCGAGCAGAAAAAACAATCTCCACACCTGCTTGTTCAGCTGCGGTAAGAAGTGTCTTATTTAACTCACCACGTGAAACGCTGTTAATGGCTTGTCCTTCACGTCCATACGGCTGATAGTGTGTTGAACCTGACGTGTCATGCATAATCCTGCCTGACATCGGAATCGCAATGGCGCGCAGCTCCTCTGCTAAACCGGCGATACTTAATGCCTGGAGTCCACGATCGGATAAGGCGAGATTGATCGATCTGCCCGCACTGATATTTGCAGAACGCATGTCAGGGCGACGTTCAAAGATGGTTACGCGATGGCCTCGACGTGCAAGGACAACTCCAAGTAAACATCCAACGAGTCCAGCTCCGGCAATGGTTATCTGTGCCATGATATCAGTAATCCTGAACAAACGGTGAGAACGAGGGGTCAATCACGGTAATTGTCCCTCTCGACATGTTCGACAATAACAACCATTCCGTTGATGGAGTGCCAACATCAAATCGGCCAATGTCGGTGCATGCTACAGTAACATCTGTAAATCGTCCGCTATGACGGAACTCAACACGAAAAGGCTTGTCAGCAGTGATTGAAACTGGAACAACTCGTGGAGCTTGGTCCTTCACACGCGCTATAACATGGTGCTCTGTGACCTCAAGTGTGAGTCCCTTATCCGTCGAAGTCGTATCGTCATGAACCGTTGATCGCACAACAACACGAAGAACTGATCCTGAAGAAAGCTTCGACTCGAAGTCTACATCTCCGTCCGTCATTTCTTGTACTCGTATACCTGCCTCACCACCTTCAAGCAGACGAATAGCATTTCGGCCTACGACCTCAATACGATGTCGCTGCGGAATGGTCGAGGAAGACACATCTGTACCACGTTTGATGATTCGACCTTCAACGTTATATCCATTCGGATCACGCAGTCGGAATGCATACGGATTGCCAATCGTCGTACAGGCTGTTAGCCCACACAACAGACAGATGCTGAGTACGCTCAGGAGAAGCCTACTCATGTGGATACCCCTTACCATATCTCAGTTCATCGCGGTTAAAGAAGTGATCGAAGAGTGAGGCACCGATACCGATGTAGACACCTTCGACACGTTCGATTCCGCCAAGCTGACCTTCAAAATCTACACCGAAGAGAGAACCGTTACTTCCTGAAACATAGGCAGCAACAACCTGAAGTGTCACTTGCTCACTGATTGGAAGAGATCCACGTGCACCGAGATGTACAAAGGATGACGGTGCGAAATTGTATTCGAGGAATGGTTGAACGGCAAAGTCTTTTACAAACGGATGCCACATATAGGAGACACGAATAGGAAGTACGCCTATGCCGAAGTCCTGTGTGCCGAGAACAACCGTGTTCAGAAGAGACGTTCCTACACTCAAGCGATAATCCAAAAAGGGTAAGGCAAGGTCGGCAGAGCCCAAACGAAATGCTATACCTGTTATCAGACTAGATCTGCCATTGGCATTTTCACGTCGACCCCAGAGTCCGTTCTCAACATCTGCGCCAAGTAACACAAAGTCAGCAGGTTGAAGTGACCACGCTGAATGTTCGTGATACTTCCACTCAACGTCGAGCTCTTCTTCACGATTCAGAAAGTCAAATGAAGAGAAGCCTAACCCTATATATGGGAAGTTTACAAACGCACTGGGGAAGGTTAGGCCGTTGTCGGTAACACTCTGGCCAGACATACCAAAGGCATATCCAGCATAGAACCTGAGATTAAGTCCACCGATACTTCCAAGGTCTGCACTCACAGACGTGTTCACATATTGAGAGGGAAACAAGGCGAAGGATGATGATGCGCGTATAGCACCATATGGAATCTTTGAGCGCAGATACCAACGTTTTGTGAGTGTTAACACTCCGGCACCACGAAGTGTGTTGGCCGAATTGTCATCGGGTGTTAACGTCTCAAAAGCAGTAACGCCCCATGACCAGCCTGGCGCATCGTCAAAAATCCTCAGCCTCCATTCGCCAATACCAAAACGCAGAATCGAACCGGAAAAGAGGGCGGAGCGTTCTTCCTTGGGTAGGCTTGGACGGAGTAGTTTGTCAACAGTTGGGAAGAGCCCAAACAGTCCGTTAAGAGTGGACTCTCCATCAATTGCACTGCCGATGAGGCTGACGCCTTCAAACACGCCAAGGCGAATAAAGTTTGGATACTCACGTTCAGCCACACTGTCATACTGAACAATGTGACGTTCGGTGACAAGTGTTCTCGATGATGGAAAGATGACGCCATTGTCACGATCACCTGGCGTGTTATTTACGCGATCGGTTCGTGTTGTGTCACGGCGTGTTATCGTGTGAACGTCTCGTTCAGTGCGCGTGATACTTACACACGATGACAACGTAATGATGGTAAGGAGCAAAAGGGGCAGAGTGCCGCTTGTTACATGGTGTGGCGCTGTTCTCATACAAAGGAGACCGACAATGAAGTGTAACCGTCAAGCTGGGCTACGGCAATGTCACCCGCATGGAGTTGTGCTACACCTTCCGGTGTGCCGGTAAAGATGGCGTCGCCTGCCCGAAGGCCGAAGACGGTTTTGAGATAGGCAAGGAGTTCCGGTATCGTGCGTTCCATGTTAGCAGTCGTACCCGTTTGGCGCCGTTCGCCGTTGACGTCGAGAGAGAACGTGAGGTTCTGCGTTACGACCTCTTCTGCCGGAACCACGTGCGAAACAGGAGCGCTTCCTAACCACCCTTTTGCAACGGCCCACGGTTCACCTTTTTGTTTGGCTCTTGCTTGTACGTCGCGTGCCGTAAGGTCGAGGCCAATTCCGTAACCAGCAATACCGCTCTCGCCGAGAACAACAACGATTTCAACTTCATGATGGACGTTTGTTGTCCATGGTGGAAGGACGATTGCACTCGAACTCTCAACGTATGCCGACGGAGGTTTGAGAAAGACAATCGGGTCTTCGGGTACGTCGGCACCCATTTCACGTGCATGGGCAGCATAGTTGCGGCCAATGCAGTACATCGTCCCAACGTTCAGTGTCTGTCCGTTGGTAAACTTCCACGTTGGTACACTCATGGCATTGTCCGTCGTAACGAGTCAGGTTGAACGACATCGTCAATCTGCTCATTGGGTGGTGTGGTAATGATCTCAGGTGTGAGTGTATCGGTGCTATCGGCATGTATGGCAAAACGTGTTTGACGGAAGCCAATCTCTCCGTCATTGTACACCTTTTGCATGAGTCGTCCCCATGCGGGTGCAGCAGCTCTTCCGCCTTGTCCATAATCGCCAGTGAATGCAATGCGCCGATCGTCAAAACCCACCCATACGCCACATACTAGCTGCGGCGTGTATCCTACAAACCAGGCGTCGGCAAAATCATTCGTCGTTCCCGTCTTACCGGCCGCGTCATGTTTATAGTACTGACGAATTCGTGAAGCTGTACCGCCATCGACGACTCCTCGCATGAGGGAGATCATGTCGCGCGCTACGTTTGGACTCATGGCATCGGAGACGGTTCGTGGCAGGCGAGCCTCATGAAGGACGTTGCCCATACGATCCTCAATTCGCGTGATGGCTGTCGGAGGAACATGGACACCTTGATTCACAAAAGCACCATAGGCAGAAACAAGTTCGAGGGGTGTTACCTCAACACTGCCAAGTGCAATTGATGGAACGGTGCGGAGTGGTGAACTAATTCCGAGGCGCTGACAAAGGTCAACAACCTTACTTGCCGACGTATGCTCTGTGATAAGTCGGGCTGCAACAGAGTTCGTCGAAAACTTTAGAGCCTGCCGCAATGTCATCGGACCACCGTCCTTACTTGATCCTCGAGGAGCCCAAACATCACCACTTGAGAGCACTGTACTAAAGGGCCCACTTTCAATTGTGGTCTCCGTTGATAGTCCCTCTTCAAGTGCCGAAGCATAGACAAAGGGCTTAAATGCCGAACCCGGTTGACGTCGAATCTGTGTAACGTGATTCAGTGAATACCGACTTGCAGGGTTTAATCGCATGGCTCGTGGTGATGCACCAACCATGGCTAGTATAGCGCCGGTATGTGGGTCGAGAACAACAAGGCCCGTTTGTATTGTTGTCACACTGCGCTTAACACTATCGACAAAGACCTTTGAAGTACGCAGTCGATCGGCAACACGCTTCTTCTTTGCTGTAGGTGCAGAGGCATAGTCAGAGTGCTGGCGAATAGCTCGATCGATTAAGGCATCAAGTAACTTCTGCTGTCGTTTCCATGACCATTGCTGGTCAAATGTCTTTTGATAACCTTCGAGATGTTCGGCAACGGCCTCGTTTGCATACTTCTGAATCTTCGCATTTAATGTCGTATGGATAACCAAGCCGTCGCGATAGAGATCATATCCATTCAGACGGTCGTTATCTGCACCGTCTCTTGAGAGTTGTTGGCGGATCATCTCCACAAAGTGCGGTGCGATCCCTCGATACGTCTGTGCCGGAGTCGACTTCACGAGAGGCTCTGCGGTGGCGTCCATCCACTGTTGATTGGTGATGTAGCCCTCTTCAATCATCATCGTGAGGATCAGATTCCGACGTGCGATGCCAGCGGAGTCATCCGTGTTGTATCGCTCAGGCGCTTTAAAGAGTCCAACGAGCCATGCACACTCAGCAAGAGAAAGCTTCATTGGTTCTTTACCGAAGTATACCTGTGACGCTACTCGAATCCCGTATGCACCTCTGCCATAGTAGACGGCATTGGCATACATTTCAAGGATCTCGTCCTTCGTATACGTTCGTTCAATCTGGAATGCCGTCCATGCTTCACGGATCTTTCGTGCAAGAGACTGCTCCTGCGTAAAGTAGAGGTTCCGTGCGAGCTGCTGAGTTATCGTTGATGCACCTTCCTTTGTACGCATGGCAAAGACGTTCTTGACCATGGCTTTCACAACTCGCATCGTATGTACACCCCAATGATCTCGGAATGCACGGTCTTCGGTTGCGACTAAGGCGTCAATAAACCCCTTTGGTATCGAGTCGTACGGAGTATATGTTCGGCGTGTTGTTGCAAAGTGTTCGAGGAGGACACCATCTGCGCTGTAGACCTGCGTTGCTAGATCTTGGCGAGGGTTCTCAAGCTGCTCCAGTGTAGGTAGGCCACTGCTAAGGACGATGGCCGCATACACGAGAACAACAGCTGTAAAGAAGAGAATGCCGGAAACAAACCAGCGGACAACGGACGTTGGAGATGGACGACGAATCTTCATGTTAGCGCTCCATAACCTTCACGAGTTCAACACGACGTGATCGTTTGCGCCACTGGTCAACAGCTTCTCCGCGACGTTTATCGGGCAAGAGGCGTTCTCCAGCAGATCGGCCTTCGAGTAATGAACGATCAACGCCAAGTTCCACGAGTCGATCCATCACAAACTGTACACGCCGTTCTCCCAACAGAAGATTACTGGCATCGGTATCAACGTCATCGGTATGGCCAATCAAGACGAGCTTCTTGAGATTCGCGCCACTTGATTGAACGTTTAATGCTACCTGACGCAGTGCGTCCTGCCAGGTCTCTGTTGTTTCTACACCATTGGAGTCAAGTGTATGCTCATACGGATTGTCAAAAACCGACGTCGGGAAGTTCACGCGCAGATTAAATCGAATCGGTAAGGCTAGTTCGCGTTTGGCGCGCACCGTATCACGAGCCTGATCTCGAGGCACGTTAATCGTTGTCTGATCATAAAAAAGATCAGGAGACTGTGCTGTGATTTCTACATCTCTACCTACGGGAACATCAAGCGCATAGGTGCCTGAGGTATCGGTACGAGTGCGGCTCACGACACGATCTGTTTGTTCATCACGTGCCGTCACCTCTGCGTCAACAACGGGTTGACGTGTTTGTTCGTGGAGTACGGTGCCCGTCAGTGTTGCAGTAGGGACTGTGTCGAGGCTCTCAACTGTTGAAGTAATGACGGGCTTACTTGGTGCAACAGGATCAATGGCGATGCTGTCCTCATGTACGACGAACATGTCAAACGTTCCAACCCTATCCGACGAGAAGTAGAAGGGAAGCTGAGATGATGATGGCATCCATGGAGCAATCTCATCCTTGGGGCTGTTAACCAGTTCTCCAAGATTTACCGGATTACCAACAACGATGTTGCCGTTGTCGATACGAAGTGGTGCTGAGAAAATGTCGTAGCCACCCATCGTGGAATGACCAGCTGACGCAAAGTACAGGCGTGTTGCATCGGCCGTCACAAATGGTGTTATCTCATCACATGGTGTGTTTACGACATCGCCAAGGTGACGTGGTGATGCCCATTGATTACCCTCTCGTACAGTCCACCAAAGATCAGTGCCTGTAACGGCATTTGGCCGCTCGGATGAAAACACCATGTACGTTGTGTTGCCATACGTAAACACGGCTGGGTGACCGTCCCAAACAATGGGTACAGAGATACTGTCGCCAAGTGCAGAGTCAATGTGAGCAGCAGGGTCGTCCTTGGCGACGGTCGCCGTCACAAGAGACGCATCACCCATAAGATCAGAATCACGAACATGTGTGATCATAATATTGTTGAACGTCGAAGGAGACACAGACTCGCTGACGGATTCAACGTTTGTAAACCGCATCACATCATACGTCGTTGTATCAGTACTCCGTCCACGGAGCAACAAGACATAGTTAGCCGTCAACGACGTAAAGCCCCATTCGCCCCTTTCCGCAGAAGCAGCACCGAGAACGGGAGCGAGTTTTGCTTTGCGCAGGCGTTCGCGGCTGAAGGCATCGGCGGATGATGGACTATGTGGTGAGGGCAGACATTGGGGAGGGGGCGGAGGGGGCGGACACGGAAGGGCCGTACGCCGGTAGAGGGGATTGGCGCAACCTGCCACCATCAGGACAAGAGCCATGATGGTGATACAATGGGGTGCCGATTTACGGAAACTCGCAGGGATGGGCCAGTGCATCGGCTAGGAGAACGGAGTAGACGGAATCGGGAATTTCGATAGCACCGAGTGAGGCGGTGAACTCGTTGATGTACTGTGTATCCAGCAGGCGGAAGCCGCGAAGACGCAGATGGGCTGCAAGATGCGAAAACGCCACCTTCGAGGCATTGGAAACGCGAGAAAACATGGACTCACCAAAGAAAGCTCCACCGATGTGAACGCCATACAGACCGCCGACGAGGCCGTCATCGTTCCATGATTCAACACTGTGGGCAAAACCAAGATCATGCAGGTGACTATAGGCTGCCACAATGTCATCAGAGATCCATGTTTCGTGGCGTTCAGAACATGCGCGGATGACGTCATCAAAAGCATGGTCTATTGTCACCCGAAACGTACCTCGTTCAATGATCTTCCTCAGGGAGCGCGAAATGTGGACGGCATCCAGCGGAATGATGGCGCGTGGATCGGGTCGGTGCCATGTAATTCTTCCCGTCGCACTATCAGCCATGGGAAAGAATCCATTCCGATAGCCAACAAGCAAGACTTCGGGAAGCAACATTGATGAGCCGGCCGACCTCATCGTAGCGGTTGGTGAGAGTGTGAAAAGGGGAGAACGATTCCTGAACGTTTACGAGCACGCCGACGAACGTAGGGAATACCCTTTCGATGACAGAAGTCCTGCTGATCCGTTATAAACGAATGTGGCCACATTGCATCGTCCGTAACGTCTTCAACATCGAACAACCCTGACTCTTGAAGAATCGACAGTTGCCAGGCATCAACATCCGGTCTATCTGTTGCGAGGTACAGAAAACCATCGTCACGAAGAACACGAAACACCATGTTCACGAAGGAAGGTGTAAATGCGCGGCGTTTGACATGGCGCTTTTTCGGCCACGGATCGGGAAACAGATAAAACGCATGGTCAATACTTCCGGCCTCGATAAAATCCAGACCGTTTGCCACGGAATACCACAGAGCAGCGGCATTTGGCAGAGACTCTCCGTGAATAACCGTTGAAATCCATTCAACGAGCGGTTTGCGGATTTCGAGACCAAGAATCTGAAGATCGGGACGGCTCGCCGCATAGTCGAGTAACATCCTGCCGCGTCCGCATCCGATATCAAGCACCGTTGGCGCACCTCCGCGAAGAAACCACTCCGACCAGGAAGCAGCCTCGATAACGGGTGGATACCAATCCGGCACGTGGAACTGTCGGTCTATGGGCAAATAGATCTGCGGTGACACGTGATGGCGCACACGAGGCAGGGGTGGGCGCTGGAATTCCTTGTCAACAGTGGGCATAGAGCAAAGTTACGGTTCGACGAGGTGTCTCGCTCTCGCTCGACGGTATGTCTTCGACGGTGTGTTCGGCTTCGCCTCACGGTATGTCTTCGACGGTGTGTTCGGCTTCGCCTCACGGTATGTCTTCGACGGTGTGTTCGGCTTCGCCTCACGGTATGTCTCGCTCTCCCCATCTGCCTCCCCACCATAAACCCCACCTGCCTCCCCATCTGCCTCCCCACCATGAACCCCACCCATTGTTTCCCCTCAATCCGTATATTCGCGACCTTGTGTCTTCCCCATGCTAAGGAGGCTGGGAAGACCATGCCGTATGTACGACGGAGGCATCCTTGAAGAAGAATCTTTCGAAATGGCTCACAATCATCACGCCAATTGTGTTGGCGGCGGTTCTGCTGTGGCCAACCTACAGTTACTACCAGTTGAACGAAGAACGTTCGGCGCTGGAAGGAGACTCTGTAAGTCTGGAGGCTTGGGAACGGTCTAACGGAAGCGACTTTAAGAGCGCACGTGACAGCCGTCTGAAGCTCGGCCTCGACCTTCGTGGCGGTATGTACGTCACGCTGGAGGTTGACGTGCTGGAGATGATTGCAGCATCCGTAGAGCGTTCCTCTATGGATGATGATCTCCGGCAGGTTCTGGAAAAGACGCGTGTTGAGACGGATAATACCGACCTCGATGTGCTGTCAACGTTCCTGAAGAACTTCCGCGCGACTGGTAAGTCATTGCTTGCCTACTTCACGCTGTCTCAAGGCACGGATGTCACCGAGCAAGCCATTGAAGAGAAGTTGCGTCGCGACGTTGATGGAGCAATTGACCAAGCTCTGGAAGTCATCAAGCAGCGTATCAACAAGTTTGATGTCTCAGAAGCTCTTATCCAGAAGCAAGGCACGCGTCGGATTCAGGTGGAGTTGCCAGATGTGAAGGACGATAGGGAAATCCGTAAGCTCCTTCAGACAACGGCTAAGCTCGAGTTCAAACGCGTGAGCATGAACAAGGATCTGGTCCGTGTGTTTATGGACATCGATCGGATTGTAAGTGGCAATACTGTTGAAGAGCTGACACCTGATACGACGAAGGCCGATTCTTCGGCTGTTGTTTCAGCTGATTCCACAAAGGACTCTGCCGCAGTAGCTGCTGCCAAGGATACAACCGCTGATTCTGCATCGAAGGATCCCTACAAGGGATTGTCTGAAGAGGAACAACGCCGCAAGTACCGTAAAGACCATCCATTTACGAGCAACTTTGACTCCTATGCAATTTCCGGAGATCGCTCCCAGGCGTTCACCTTTGTGGGTCTCGAGCCCGAGAAGATTTCCGATCAGGCCACGTTCCAGTTCTTCGTACCAGCTGAGAACCTCAAGAAGCTTACGGCAATTCTTAAGCGTCCAGACGTTCAGAGAGTAATTCCATCTGACATTGAGATTCTTCTCGGTGCAAAGCCAGAAGAGTTCGCAAAACGCCAGGATCCTAACCTGGATATTTATCAGATGTATGGTGTTGTTCGCGATGCTGACCTTGCAGGTGACGTCATCGCCGATGCCTATCCGTCATTTAACCCGGAAAACAACAAGCCAGTCGTGCGCATGTTCATGAACCCTGAGGGTGGTGAGCGTTGGGCACAGATTACCGGTGCAAACATCGGTAAACAAATGGCCGTTATTCTTGACTCAGCCGTCTACACCGCACCTACGATTCAGAACAAGATCTCCGATGGTGTGTCGGAAATCAGTGGTATGGCTAACGTTGAAGAAGCTACACTTCTTGCAACGATCCTGAAGGCCGGTGCTCTGAAAGCTCCAGTTAGAATCATTGAAGAACGTGTAGTTGGTCCATCACTCGGTGAAGATTCCATTCGCCGTGGTGTGACGTCGGCCCTGATCTCCTTCGCCGTCGTAATCTTCTTTATGCTCGCCTACTATGCTGTAGGTGGTGCGATTGCCGATATCGCATTGTTGCTGAACGTCGTTCTTGTCGTTGCAGCACTTGCAGCTCTTGGCGGAACACTAACGTTGCCGGGTATCGCTGGTATCATCCTTTCAACGGCAATGGCCGTTGATGCCAACATTCTCATCTTCGAACGTATTCGAGAGGAGCTGGCTGCTGGCCGCACCCTCAAGGGTGCCGTAGAACAAGGATATGGTAAGGCCTGGAGCGCTATCATTGACTCGAACATCACAAACATGCTCTCGGGTCTTGTCCTCATCTTCCTCGGAACGGGACCTGTTCGTGGTTTTGCCGTTACCCTCATCGCCGGCGTTGTTATGACGCTCTTCACGGCCGTCGTCGTCACACGTGCCTTCTTCGAAATCATGATCGCGAGCGGTGCTACGACGATCAATCTTGGTCAAAAGAAGACGGCCTGACGTACGGACTTCCCACTTCGACACAACGGAACGACAATGGATTTAATTAAAAAAACCAACATCGACTTCGTGTCCCGCCGGAACACGTTCTTCATGATCTCCCTCATCGTGACGATCCTCGGCGTTGGTGCGGCGATTCCGCTCATCGACCTCGGTATCGATTTTACGGGTGGTACGGAAGTGAAGATGGCCTTTCGCAACAACACGGTCACAACAGACCAGGTTCGCGCAACAGTAGGGGCTCTCGGATATTCCGGATCAGAGATCAAATCCTATGGCGCTGATGGCGAATACCTCATTCGTGTTCAAGCCAGTGGAAATGCATCGGATGTTTCCGCATCGATTGTTGAGGGTTTGCAGAAAAAATTCCCGAATGAAGTAGTCGAGCTGCTCGGCGCAAACAATGTTGAAAAGAAGGTCTCCGGTGAACTCGCCCTTGAGTCCGTCATTGCTGTTGCCTTGTCCTTCTTGCTGATGCTCATCTACATCGGATTCCGCTTCGAATTCGTGATGGGCCTGGGATCAATTGTAGCGTTGCTTCACGACGTACTGATGGCCTTTGCCGTATCGGTTCTGTTTAACAAACTCGGCCTGATCAATCTTGAGTTGAGCATCAACTCGATTGCCGCTTACCTGACGATCCTTGGTTACTCCATCAACGATAAGGTGGTGGTGTTTGACCGTATTCGTGAGAATCGCGAGAAGCATAAAGGCATGTCCCTCTCCGAACTCATCAACTTGAGTATCAACGAAACACTTGCCCGTACACTTATTACGGGTGTGAGTGTGTTGGCAGCTCTTCTGGTGATGGTCATGTTCGGTGGCGACGTGCTTGAAGGCTTTGCCTTTACGATGTTCATTGGCATCGTCATCGGCACGTATTCCTCCATCTACATTGCAGCCTCGTTTGTGATCTGGTACACTGATCGTATCAAGCACAAGAAGGTTGGCTCTGTAGGAACAGCAAAGGCATAGGTTCCATGTCAATGTTTGACGTAACGCGCCATAATACCGCAACAACTGTGGTAACATTTGCAGAGCAGGTGCTCGGTGGACCCGAAGCAGTTGAGCTGGCAGGTATTCTTCGCACGGCTAGTTCCGAAGGAACATCAGCTGTTGTGTTTGATCTTGCGCGTGTACGCGTCATGAACTCGTCAGGCCTTGGTATGCTCGTCAGCTCCCTGACCTCTCTCAAAAAAGCGAACGTTTCCCTGAGACTGGCTGCCGTACCCGAAAAGGTAATGTCCTTGCTTACCATGACACACCTCGTGACTGTGTTTGAGATCCGTCCAAACGTTGCCGACGCAGTCGCCGAATGAGCGTCAGGATTATCGTTGGCGCTCAATGGGGCGACGAAGGAAAAGGGAAAATTGTCGACCTTCTCAGTGAAGAAGCCGACATTGTGGCTCGTTATCAAGGTGGTGCTAACGCCGGTCATACTATCGTTATCGGCGATACAAAGTATGTCCTCCACCTTATCCCCTCCGGCATTCTGCACGATGGCACACAATGTGTTATCGGTAACGGTGTGGTGATAGACCCGGTTGCCTTACTCGACGAGATTACAATGCTCGAAGGTATGGGCATCAATATTGCCGGTCGGCTGCATATCAGTCATAAGGCCCACCTTATCATGCCGTACCATAAGATGCTCGATAAGGCCCGTGAGGCTATGGCTGGAAGTATTGGTACGACGGGACGTGGGATCGGTCCTTCCTACATTGATAAAGCACAACGTACCGGTATTCGCATAGTTGATCTTCTCGATCGTGACTCACTCACCGAGAAACTGCGAACGAATATTGAAGCAACAAATCGGATCCTCCGCGCTGTGTATGATGTTGGCCCGCTTAACGTTGAAGCCATCATCGACGAGTACGTAGCCTTTGACAGCCGTATCGATCCCTACATCACAGATACCACGGCCTATCTACACGCAGCGATAAAGAATGGCAAACGCATTCTTGCTGAAGGGGCACAAGGGGCTTTACTCGATCTTGATCACGGTACGTATCCGTTCGTTACGTCAAGTAACCCAACATCGGGTGGTGCCTGCACCGGCCTCGGTATCGCACCAACCTCGATCTCATCCGTTCTAGGTGTTGTGAAGGCGTATTCAACGCGTGTTGGTAATGGGCCTTTCCCGACGGAACTTCATGATGCAGATGGAGAATTGCTGAGATCAGAAGGACATGAGTTTGGTGCCACAACCGGACGTAGCCGTCGTTGTGGATGGTTGGACATACCTGCACTGCGGTATTCCATCATGGTGAATGGCATTGACAGTATTGCCTTAACCAAACTAGATGTACTAGGTGTCTTTGAGTCGATCAATATCTGTACAGCATACCATATTGACGGTAAACCTGTAAAGCATTTCCCGGCAGATGTTCGAACCCTTGAAAAGGTTCAGTGTGAGTACGTCACAGTTCCTGGCTGGAAATCATCTCTTGACGGAATTCGCTCCTTCGGCGATCTCCCCAAGGCTGCCCAGGACTACATCACAACGGTTGAAGATTTACTCGGTGTTGCCATTGAATGGGTAAGCACCAGCCCTGCCCGGGACGATACGTTTCGTCGCTAATTCGCGCCGATAGCGTACATTACGCTCCCGGCCATGCCACCACGCATTTTCATCACGGTCGCCCTTGCCTTGACGACCATCGTGTCGTCGGCCTTCGCCCAATACTGGCGACAAGTGCCCCTTTCCGCCCCCTACAATGGCGGCTACTATCTTGATGTCTTTTTCCTGCCATCACATCCGCAACTAGGTTGGGCATGTGATCAAAATGGTGGCTATGTTATTCGCACAACAAATGGCGGTGCAACATGGTCTGGAACGTCGGTTCGCACGAACGGTGCAGGATGTCATCTCGAATACATTGAGTTCCTAACACCTGCTGTAGGGTACTGCTCCGGTCCATGTGGAGCGTTTAAGTCGCTCGACTCAGGAAAGACGTGGACGCAGCTTGTCTTCCCCGATACCGTACCACGATGGGGTGGCCAGTTCCGATCAACAACAACGGGCTGGTTTGTTGGTGGAACGTGTGGTCGGAATCACTTCTACCGCACAACAGATGGGGGCTCAACATTCTCTGTCTTTATTGATAGTACAACGTCTACAACAACTACGATGGCTGATCCCTACTGGGATGCCAGTCTTCCAGCTGACGTTGTCTACGCATCAGGAAATGGTCGAATCTTCCGTTCAACGGATGACGGTGTCACATGGTCATCGTGGGTGACGACGGGTACAACAGCTCCGTGGCAAGAAGAAATTCATCGATTCGGAAATACCTGGGTAGTGTCAACAGCTTCATCGAATTGTAGTGGTGGAGGATTTACCGGTGGTGGCGCTCGTGTGAGTCCAGACAATGGTGCGAACTGGCGTGAGTTTAATCCGGGTAAACAAATGTTCGGAGTGAACTTTGTTTCCGCCACAACAGGGTGGATGGCAGGCGAAGCAGGCAGTGTGTATATGACGACCGATGCAGGTCTTACCTGGACACTGCGGAACTGCGGACTCGCTGACAGCAATATGGACGATATCACCTTCCTAAACTCTTCTACCGGCTGGGTAGTTGGAGAAGGTGTGTTCAAACTCTCTCCTGCCCTCCGCACGGCAAGCGACACTGTCGTCGCCTTCGGTCAAACATGTCCTGACTCAACGGCTCGAGATACCGTATTCTTCGAAAATTTTAACTTCGATCCGTCTACCTGGACAGTGTCGTTAACTGGCACAGACGCTGCACATTTTGGTATCGCAACAACGGTAGGACCTACCATTCCAAGTTGTGGTCGTGTGCCCGTTGTTGTAACGTATAAGCCAACAGCTCCCGGAAATCATACAGCAGTTCTGTCCGCTTCGGTACAAGGTCCTGACACGACAATCTCTGTGCAGTTGCGCGGAAGTCGTCTGAATCTTGCTTCAATTCCAAGTGATACGGTAATTACGATGACCGTACGTGTTGGAACGTCGGAAGATCGATCAATCTTTTGGACGAACTCCGGCGGTGGACCTGAGACGATTGCAGCTATTGTTCGGGATAGTGGTGATACAACCATTACGAGTATCTCCCGAACACCAATCACGGTCGGACCAGGTGTTGCAACAACAACCTTTCGTGGCACACCGACGGACACAGGATGGACAGAGGCCCGGTTTCTGATTCGTATTAACCCATGCGGTAGAGACACATTTGTAACCGTCCGTGTCTATGGTGTTACTCCCATCCTTGAATGTCCAGCTACCGTACAAGAAGACCTTGTCTGCGCCGCACGAGACACGTTCAGGGTGCCTGTTCGAAACGGCGGTAACGCACCGCTGAACATTACAACGATGGTGCTACAGGGGCCAGGTGCCGGTGCATTCCGAGTGCTTGGATGGACAAGTGGTCGTCCTACAGTACCAATCGTTATTAGTGAAAAAGCAAGTGATACATTGTTAGTGGAGGTAACGTCTCGTTCCACTGACGATCGATGTAACGTACAGTTTGCCAATGACGACGCTTCACTTGTCCGCGGACGAAAGAATCCCTGGAATCTAGCTCTGCGTGCCGTGAGTAACCGGTCGGCCACACTCATCAATGACCGCGATCTTGATATGGGCACCATCTGTCCATTTGATACGGCAACACATGATGTGACGATAACAAACAACTCGCCAAGTCCAACTACGTATACCTGGTCACATTCAATTCCTGACGTCAGCGGTCTGCCAACAACGCCGTTTGTTCTGGCCGGTGGCCAACGACGAACATTTACTGTTCGTTACGTCGGCAACACGATTGGACCATTTTTAGACACGCTCTATCTCACGTCGTCACCATGTGACACAACACTCAGCGTAGTCGTGCGCGGCGCTGTTCGATCTGTGGGTCTGGCGATGACACCGGACTTTATTGACGATTCAGCTGCGAGTGGTACAACGATTACAAAACGTGTTGTGGTGAGACCGGTTGGTGTGGATTCTATGACGGTAACGTCGATCGTACTTGATCCACCATCCGGTGACGTAACGATTGGTACGGTGCCTGCACTACCATCTCGTATTGGACCACGCGACAGTATCGTTGTTACGGTGACCTATCGGGCAAAGGGACAGTCGTTGGTTATAGGCAGACTTCGCGCTTCTGCATCACTACCGTGTACTGCCGATACATCCATACCAGTAAAGCTGAAATCGCTGTTTGAAGACCTTTCTGTATCGCGTTCAGTGATCTCTCACGTTCAGCAGTGTACAGCTACAGAGGTTTTCGATACAGTAGATGTTTTTTGGAAGGGGCTCGCGCCGTTGGCGCTAACGGCGCCACAGATCGTTCCCAATGATGGAACGTTCCGCATTGTTGAACCAACGACGGCATTCACGATTCCATCAGGCGGAACAGCTAGGATCATTGTAGCCACGACGCCGCAGGCTGGAACGCGGACGGCCATGTTGTCGACTCGTGCAGCAGCGAATAACATCGACGTCTCAATACCACTTGAAGCGCGCCTCGACGTTACGGTGATCCAGGCCCAGCGAACATCCTTTGACTTCGGTACCGTTACAGCATGTGATCTTCCGCTTGACTCATCAACATCGATTGTCCAGACGGGAACGATTCCTGCAACGGTTTCCGTATCACCAACACTTGCTGTATCGGGACTCGATCTTGTTCTAAGCGGGTCGTCAATCACCGTAACGTGCACACCAGCTCAGTTACCAGCAGGTACATCTACGGCAACGTGGACACTTACGGATGCAGAATGCGGATCGTCAGTTGTTATCACAGCAACGGCAGAAAGTATAGCGGGCAGACTTGTTCTAGAACGGAATACGGATGTCGGTATCCATCTCGTTGGTACAACAGTTGACACGTTTATTATCATATACAATCCGTCATCTGAGCCCCGTCGAATTGATGATCTGCGATTTGTGCCAGCAACTTCTGCATGGACGTTTGTTGGTACAGCGCCTATAGGTCGTACTCTTCAGCCGGGTGATACCGCGATTGTACCAATTCGCTATGCGGCAGAGGCTGCAGAACGAAACCAGGCACAACTTGTCCTTGAAGATGGTGGTGGTTGTGATGTAACGACGTCTATCGATGTTGTAGGTGAAGGACGTACAGACATCGTCAGACCAACATTTGATGCACGGCTTGAAATTGGCGACCACGTTGTTGCCCCTTTTAGCCCCCTAACCGTACCTGTTTTATGGACACGCGACGTAACTGCCGCAAACATCGACAGTGTGCGGTTTGTGATTGACCATCTCTACTTCTTGTTCGCCGTTGATTCAGTTCGTGTGGCCACGGATCTTGGTGCGGTTGTCGAATATGTTGTAGAGCCTGGTAGAACAACCATCACACTACGTCGAGATGCAGGCGCAACAACGCAGTTTGGCGGCACAGACACACTGTGCTGGTTAGTTGGTGAATCAGGACCAGGGATACCAGACTCAACGGATTTCAGAATTGGTGATGTTGAGATACGTGCCCAGGAAACAACAACTTATTCCGTTCGAAACGGAACATTGGTTGTTGATGCTTGTGGACCAAGGTTTCTTGTTGACTTCCGAGAACCTGCCACTGTGAGTGTGCGTCAGGACGCTCATCACATCGTTCTTAACGTCCAGGCAGCCGAAGAGGATGTTGTACGGTGGGACGTTATCTCGCTCGAAGGAAATCGAATTACAAGCGGTGAAATTGACGTTAACATTGGTCGTACGCACCATCACATCGATATGGCAACGGTGTCTTCCTCCGTCGTAGTTGTGCGGTGTACAACGCGCAACGGGGGACGGTATTCCTATATCCTACCGATTATTCGCTGATATGTAACAGCTGCTCTGTGGCAGCAATCACGGCTTTGGCTAAAGCCTCCTTTGTGTCCTCAGCGATGTTCACGCGTGCCGACGTTATCATCGTTGGACGTTCAGGTGTTACATCAAAAAGTTGAAGTTCAAGTTCCAGCATGCTGGCTGACTTTTGGGTGATTCTTCCCTGAATGATCCGTTCAACGTCGTACGCCTTCAGGATACGCAGCTCAATGGACGACGCAGGATCGTCATTCTCAACGAGATAGTATCCTGCTCGTGAATAGATCAGATCGCGAGTTTCCACATCGAGCATTGTTGTGCGAGGATCATTCATAGCTGTATGGACAACGTTCTGGACGGCGTCATAGGCAGCAATGATCTTCTCCTTATAGAGTGACCACACAGGTAGGCCTTCCTTAGGGACAAAGGCGATCCCACCCACGGCCGTCAGAACGGTCGGGCGTACACGTAGCACAGAATCAGCGTTTGAATACAGAGCAGTATCGCCGAGAACATTACATAGTGCTCGTTGAAGGGAGGCGAGAACGGCAGGATCTGAAACGATGGTTGAATCGGATCGATTCCGCAGAACATCATAACCAATACCGCGACGGCTAATGTCGTACTTCAAACCAGCGCTGATAACGAGTTCACTGCGTACAAGATTCCCGATCCTCAACGTTGTCACAAAGGCTATAGCGTCTGCACCAAGTGCCTTGGCTGCATCGGCAAGTGTTAGCTGACCAAGACCTTGTTTACGAAGTAGTGAATCTCGCACAAACGATGGCATCGTCACATAGGCTGTTCCATTATCTGCAGCAATCATAAGTGCTGTTTCGACCTGTGCTGCATTGATGACCGTGTCGGCAGTATCAACAGATACCTTACCTATGAGCAGTGTCGACCGATCGGCTACTACTGAAGCCCTAAGCGCTGATGATACAAGCGGATACTCGTGGGCGAATGCCGTAGAACAGAGCACAACAAGGCCACACAACGCCCATATAACGGTTTGGTAATACGGGCGTAACACAGACCTTACAGGGGGCCGGTAGTTTTGAAGTGCTGGTGATAGGGGATTACCAGCATGTTCTGTTTCGACTGTTCTGTTCATCGTTCGAGGTGTTGAAGTGATCGCCATGCAAACCATGCGATATGCCATTCTGTCCATCATGATCCTTGTTCTTCCGGCCATTGTTATGGCCCAGGGAACGATTGTGGGCAAAGTTACGGATGGCGAAACCGGTGAGCCGCTTCGCGGCGCAACCGTCTTTGTTGAAGCTGTGAAAAAGGGTGCCTACTCGGATACAAAGGGTGCCTACCGTGTGAAGGGCGTTCCCGCAGGAACGTACACACTGAAGTTCACCTACGTTGGTTACGACGCAAAAATTGTTGAAAACGTCGTGGTCAACAAGGATAAGACGACAACGGTAAACGTTGTTCTTATGGTAACAAAGACCGAAGGCAAGGAAGTTATCGTTGAAACGACACGTGCCAACGACAATGCCGCTGCGCTTCTTGCCCAGCGGAAAAACGCTGCCCAGGTATCTGACGGTGTTGGTAAGGAAGAAATGTCCAAACTCAACGATGGAGATGCTGGCCAAGCGCTGAAGCGTGTTTCCGGTGTAACACTCGTTGAAGGGAAGTATGTGTTTGTTCGGGGCACAAGTGACCGATACAGCAATACGACGCTGAACGGTGCGGCTCTGACGTCAACCGAGCCGGATAAAAAGAGTTTTGCCTTTGACATGTTTCCGAGCGATTTGCTGGAAAACGCAAACGTCGTGAAGTCCTTTACACCTGACCTTCCTGGCAACTTCGCCGGAGGTCTCGTTCAGCTAAACACGATTGACTTTCCGCAGGGCACAAGTCTGAAGATCTCAGGCTCACAAGGTTTTAACGACTTTGTGACGTTTAAGGATAACGGCTTCTTCCGTACTGCTGGTGTATCTGGTGATGCCCTCGTAAATGGTGCATCTGGACGTGCTATGCCATCGGATGTTCCTGCTGACCGATCTGGTATGAACGAACTCCTGCGCGATGTGCGCGCTGGTAATGCAGATGCCATCGCCCGTATGGATCGTATTGGCCAGACGTTTAACAATCAGCTCTGGCAAACGGGTACGGAGACCGTCACACCTAACGGTAGCCTGTCGCTGACCTACACTGACATCTTCACGTTTGGTGAGTCAGATCAACTTGGTGTTGTTGCCTCGGCCAACTATGGTACGTCGTATCAGAACAATGCCATCGTTCGCGCTGGTATCCTTTCGAATCCTCAAGACTTCCTCTTCAAGTTTAACGGACGCCAGTCAACACAGTCAACATCACTTGGTGGACTGTTTAACATCGCCTACCGAATTGGTACAACGTCGACCATTTCGTTTAAGAATGCCTACAACCGTTCGGGCGATATCGACAACGTCTACCTCAGCGGCGAAAACTTTGCCCAATCCCAAGCGCAGAAACTGTTCAGTTTCCAATACGTCGAAAAGACACTGTACTCAGGAACCGTAGCCGGTGAGCATACGATGACCTTCCTGAACAATGCATTGTTCGATTGGAAACTTGGTTACTCAAACTCTACGCGGAACGAGCCCGACTTCCGCCGTCTGCAATTCCTGCGAAATGCATCGGATAGCGGTCAGCCACTGTATGCAGCGTTTGATCTTTCACCCCAAGGTGCTGGTTCACGCGCTGGGCGCTTCTTCTCGGATCTTAACGACGATGCTATTACCGGTGACATCAACTTTAACCTCCCGGTAACCTCGGAAATCAAGGTGAAGGTTGGTGGTCTTGTTGAGAACCGCTCGCGCACGTTTAAGGCTCGGTCACTCACGATTGTCCAGGGAGTTGAGAATGACATCGCTGACAAGCTTGTTATTCCCGACACGGATGAGATGCCTGACCTCTCACCCTTCTTTGCCGACAGCAACTATAGTGTTGAAAAGCAGCGACTGAGTTACTCCGAGGATTCTAAACTCAGCGATCAATACGACGCACAGGAGAATCTTATTGCTGGTTATGCAATGGTCGATCTGCCCTTCACGGTGTCCGGACTCGAGATGCGTGTGATAACCGGTGCTCGACTTGAGAAGAACATTCAGCGACTGAACTCCTTCTCGCAGACAAACGATCCAGTGTTTGTGAACCAGGATCTGCTCGACATTCTGCCGGCGTTTAATCTTATTGTGAAGCCGATGACGGACTTTAACATTCGTGCTAGTGCATCACAAACACTTGCCCGTCCTTCACTGCGCGAATTCGCTCCGTTCCAGTTCTATGACTTCCAGCAGCAAGCAACAATCTCGGGTAATCCGAATCTGACGCGTGCGCTGATTCAGAACTACGACCTGCGTTTTGAATACTTCCCGGGTCCAGGCGAAGTACTCTCCGTAAGCGGCTTCTTTAAACGCTTTGAGAACGCCATTGAAGAAACACTCTTCCCGCAGCAATCAGAAGTTGTACGTTCTTATGGTAACGCCAATGGAATTGCCAACAACGTAGGAGTTGAGGTTGAGGCACGAAAGGGGCTAGGATTCCTTACTTCAGCACTTGAGAACTTTATGTTCTCGATTAACGCCTCACTCGTTAACTCCGAGATTACCGTTGAGCAGGCTGGTGTAACTGATACACGTTCCATGTGGGGGCAGAGCCCATACAGCGTGAATGCAAGTATTGCCTACTTCAACCCTGAAACACGTACGGCCGTCACACTTGGCTATAACACGTATGGACGCCGCATCATCCAGGTCAACCTCGTTGGTGTGTTCCAGGGTGATCCACACGTCTACGAACTTCCACGGGACATCATCGACTTCAGCGTTGTACAGCCAATTGGTGACCAGCTGGAGCTTAAGCTTGGAGTTCGTGACCTCCTGAATCAACCACTGAAGTGGGAGCAGAACGGTGCTCTCATTCAGAGTAACGTCCGCGGCATGAACATTTCGCTCGGCTTCGGATATCGCCTCTAACACGACAGTACACTTCTTGTGATGCTTTCTACTTCGAACATTCCTCTTCCCACACACATGGAGAAACACATGCGTCGCACGCTCTACGCCCTTCTCGTCCTGGCCGTAGCGTCCGTGACCATGTGGGCACAGAATCCCACATCCGTTACGTTACGTTATCCCAATGGCGGCGAAGTTTTCCGTCCTGGATCAACACAAGAACTCCGCTGGGACACAGCGGGCACATTCCGTGCTCGTTGGCGTTTCCTCTTTGGAACGTCGCCAGTAGGTCCATGGACACCACTTTCGGCTCCAGCTGCAAACGTTCTGGATTCTGGAGCGACACGCGGTCAGACGGTTCCGGGAAGTGGTGGATGGAGAGTGCCATCGGTGGGAACAACGTCCGGATATATTCGGCAAGAACTCATTGCTGATCCGAATGTTTTTGACATTTCCGATGCACCATTTACTATTGAGTCACCTCAGACCATTACACCCGACTCGATTCTGCAAGGTGAGATCACAACAACGATCCGCCTTCGTGCTTCGAAGATCTACGGTCTGAAGGGATACGTCTACGTGAACGACGGTGCTCAGATCATCATCGAACCAGGTACCATCATTGTTGGTGACATACCAGGTGAGAACTCAGCACTGATCATCAACCGAGGTGGTAAACTTGTTGCTGATGGTACGAAGGAACGCCCGATTGTCTTCACATCACGTGCAGCCCCTGGTCAGCGTGCTCGTGGTGACTGGGGTGGTGTGTTGATTTGTGGCAAGGCTCGCACAAACAATCCTGCCGGCCAGGCAGCACTGGAAGGTGGCGTAGCTGATCAGCAAGCTGGTGGTAAGGGCTGGTACGGTGGAACAGATGACGATGACTCGAGCGGAGTACTTCGATACGTCCGTATTGAGTTTGCAGGCATTGCAACACTTCCGAACAGTGAGCTTAACTCACTTACCATGGGTAGTGTTGGCCGTCGTACAGTTCTGGATCATATCCAGGTATCCTACGGAAACGATGATGGATTTGAATGGTTTGGCGGAACCGTCAACGCTAAGCACCTCATCTCCTATGGTATCCTTGACGATGATTTTGACTGTGACAACGGATTCTCAGGTAAGGTACAATTTGGACTCGTAAAGCGATTCCGTACCGTTGCCGATGTGTCTACGTCACAGGCATTTGAGATTGACAACGATAACGCGAGCTCGTATAACAATCCCAAGACGTCTGTTATTTTCTCAAACATTACAGCTATCGGTCCACTTGAAGACACATCATGGACAGCGGGTTCTGGTGCTAATCAGTATAGCTCACGATATGGTGCAGCAGGCCAGATCCGCCGTAATGCTCGTGCTAGCATCTTTAACACCGTCTTTGTTGGATGGCCACGCGGATTTGAGATTGCTCAGGTGCAAACCATGGTTGCAGCACTTGGTGATACGCTGAACCTCCGAAACAACAGCTGGTACGGAGTAAAGAATGCAACGTTCACACTTGCCGGTGGCACACCGCCAGCTGGTCTTGATGTTAACTGGCTTGCAACACCTGCCTTTAACAACGTTGTTGAAAAGGCGAATCCAAACAACGCCGTTCTTGAGAATCCGTGGGCAACTGACAATTCATTCAGTGCTGTGCCCCTTTCCGCAGCCCCTTACCTGAACTCTGCACGTTTTGATAATGCTTCTGCACAAGTGAACCTTGGTGATGCATTCTTTGACAAGGTAGACTATCGTGGTGCTTTTGCGCCAACCGGAACACGCTGGGATGATGGCTGGGCAGAATACGATCCGATCAACAGAGAGTACCGTGCACAGCCTGTTGTACGTGTTACATCACCTGGTGCTGCTGCTGGTGAATCGTATACAGTAGGTGACAAGGTGACGATTACGTGGGATACGTCTGGTGCAGCCGGTAATGTCTTCCGTTTTGAGTTTGGAACATCGGCTAATGGGCCATGGACAACAATCACTGGTGCTGCGAGCGTTACGGACGCCGGCTCCACACGTGGTAAACTTGTAGATGGCTTTACGATTCCAAACACAATCACAACAACAGGCTACATCCGCATGTCGCTTGTGAGTGACCTTGGTGTGTTTGACGTGTCGGACTTCCCATTTGAAATTAAGGCTCCTGTATCAACAGAACCTGTTGTACGCCTGATTGAGCCAGGTACGGCAAACCGTACGTTCCGTGTTGGACAATCGGTTGACCTTCGTTGGGATACAACAAACACATTCCGTCAACGTTGGCGCTTTGAGTTTGCCAAGAGCCAGAACGGTCCATGGAAAACGCTCCCTGGTCTGAGCAACGTACTTGATTCCGCAAACCGTCGCGGATCCTTCCCTGGTGGTATTGTTTTCCGTCCGGAAGACGAGACGACAACGGGATACGTTCGGATGGTGATGCTGTCGGACACAACAAAGACTGACGTCAACGACGCACCGTTAACGATTGAAGCTCCAGATCCTGTACAAGTTGATAGTATCCTTGAAGGAGAAATCAACGGTCGTGTCTATCTCTCCAACACCAAGATCTACGGTCTGAAGGGATACGTCTACGTAAATGACGGTGGAGTCCTTGAAGTTCAAAAGGGAACCATTGTTGTTGGTGACACACCAGGTGAAAACTCAGCCATCATCATCAACCGTGGTGGCAAGATCCTTGCCGAAGGCACACCGGAAGATCCAATTGTCTTCACATCACGTGCCGCTCCTGGCCAACGTGCTCGTGGTGACTGGGGTGGAATCCTCATCTGCGGTAAGGCTCGTACGAACAACCCTGCTGGTCAGGCTTCTCTTGAAGGTGGCGTAGCAGATCAAACAGCTGGTGGTAAGGGCTGGTATGGCGGCACAGATGACGACGACTCAAGTGGTGTACTTCGATACGTTCGTATTGAGTTTGCCGGTATTGCAACACAACCAAACAGTGAGCTTAACTCGCTCACCATGGGTGGTGTTGGACGTCGCACCGTACTTGACCACATTCAAGTATCGTACGGCAACGACGATGGTTTTGAGTGGTTTGGTGGCTCTGTCAATGCCAAGTACCTCATCTCCACCGGTGTCCTTGATGATGACTACGACACCGATGCGGGCTTCACGGGTAAGGTGCAGTTTGCCGTAGCGCAACGTTTCCGTACAGTAGCTGACGTGTCAACATCACAGATGTTCGAATCAGACAACGACGCAGCCGCATCGTACAACAGTCCAATCACGGCACCAACCTTTGTGAACGTCACCGGTATCGGCCCACTGGCTGATACATCGTGGACACCAGGATCGGGTAACAACCAATACAGCTCACGTTTTGGTGCCGCCGCTCAAATCCGTCGTAACTCCCGTCAGAGCATCCACAACTCCGTCTTCATCGGCTGGCCACGCGGATTTGAATTTGCTCAGGTACCTACGATGCTTGCTGCAGCAGGCGACTCCATTGAGATTCGCAACAACAGCTGGTATGGGGTGAAAGGGGCCGTCCTCACACTTGCTGGTGGAACACCACCAGCTGGTATCGACGCTAACTGGCTTGCTAAACCAGCATACGGTAACGTTGTTGACAAGTCGTCGCCTAACCTTGCCCAGCTCGAAGCACCATTTGCTACGGGTCGTGACTTTAATCCTGCACAGAAGAGCAGCTCGCCACTTTCAACGGGTGCTGCATTTGACGGCAAGGCAAGTGATCCATTCTTTGAGCGTGTGAACTTCCGCGGTGCCTTTGGTACACAACGTTGGGATCTTCCATGGGCTGAGTATGATCCGGTCAATCGCGAGTACAAGGCAAAGGATCCGACGAGTGTTCGCGAAGAAGATCATGTTGTTGCTGGTATCACTGGATCGGCTCATCCGAACCCATCGTCCGACGCCAGCACAGTACGTTACACACTCACAACTGACGACGTCGTCACGATTCGCATCATCGATGCAGTTGGTGGCTTCTCGTCGAACTTCATCACGTCTGAGCCACAGACGGCTGGTATCCATGAGTTTAACCTCATCACTGCCGACCTCAGCTCGGGCACCTACTTCCTGACGATCACCGGAACACGCGGCACTATCACCATTCCCGTGACAGTTACGCGCTAACGTTCGGTCGTAAACAGAACAGCTTCAGAGGCGACTCCGGCAACGGGGTCGCCTTTGAAGTTTTATGGACGCAGGGTGACGCGGGCCTACGCAGGGTGACGCGGGCCTACGCAGGGTGACGCGGGCCTACGCAGGGTGACGCAGGGTGACGCTGGGTGATCATTCTCGCAATGAACGACGTGTAACCCGGCGTAACCCGGTGTAAGCAAGCGTATCTTACCCCACCATTAACCCCACCATTAACCCCACCATTAACCCCACCATTAACCCCACCTTTAACCCCACCATCAAAAATTGAACCCGACATTCAACCCTGGTTCACCGATGAATTTCGACCACTTATCGTCGAGCTGCCGAAACTGGTCTGGAAGTTCTGAGTGGTACATACGATGTGTAATACAAATGGAAGGCTGGATAAAGAACATGTCGTTAAACAACTTTATGTGATAACCAACGCGGTATGAGTTAAACAACTGAAATCCATCATCAATCCGGTTGCCGTTATCGTTCATAAAGACCTGATATGTGGGCATGGCGCTGACCTCTGCATACAGACCATTCCACAGAAAACGTGTGTAGGCAAGAGTGATACCGAATTCGCGAACGTAACCCGGGAACCGTTCTTCAGGCTTTTTGTAGGCATCGTTGAAGATCGGATGAATACCGTTAGGCCAGGCATACCTCCACGTTATAGCCGAAACAGTCACCACGTCTTGTTCGGTGATTCGGTAACCAACATTGAGTTGAGCAAAGTTTGGCGGGTTCTCTGTATCGAGATTGCCGACAAGCACAAACAGCGACGTACCGACAAACCACTTGGGATAGGTACTGTCGGCCTCATAGTACTGTGCCTGGAGGCGTCCGCAGAAAAGCAGCAAAAGTGTGATAACGAGAATGAGGGTTCTGGTGCGCATACGACAGTGCCGTAGTAGTTAACGAAGAGTGGTGAAAAATGAGATTGGCAAACTACTTCGTCGTGGACCGGACAATTGTTCACCTAAGTGAAGAAATGCACAGAGTCAGCAACGCCGCCGTATTGGGCCTTCCACGTATCGGTGAGCGGCGGAGATGTCGGATGAATTAGGTTATCTTGTGATGAATCGATTGACTTCCACACATATAGGTCGTAACCGTCGGCGTGCGTTCGTTTACGTGTAGGGTTACGCACATATTTTGTGATCTACGCAGCATTCCATGGCCAAACGTTCTCCTTCGAAATCTTCCCAATCCTCCACTGCTGACATTGGCTTTGAAGAAAAACTCTGGCAGTCGGCGGATAAACTGCGGTCCAACATGGACGCGGCAGAGTACAAGCATGTCGTGCTTGGACTAATCTTCTTGAAGTATATCTCGGATCGGTTCGATGACGTACGTAACCGGCTCCTTGATCAGGTCGCGGAGGGGGCTGACCCAGAAGACCCTGATGAGTATCGGGCACTCGGTGCGTTCTGGGTGCCGGAAGACGCGCGCTGGGCACACCTGCAGGCCAATGCAAAGCAGACAACCATCGGGAGGCTGGTAGACGACGCGATGGTGGCCATTGAGAAGGACAATCCGCGTCTGAAAGGTGTGCTGCCAAAGGACTATGCACGACCAGCACTCGACAAGCACCGATTGGGTGAGTTGATCGATCTGATCGGGACCATCGGACTCGGCACCCAGGAGCAACAGTCGAAAGACGTGTTGGGTAGGGTGTATGAGTACTTCCTCTCGAAGTTCGCCAGTGCCGAAGGCAAACGTGGTGGACAGTTCTACACGCCGAGCAGCATTGTGCGCTTATTGGTGGAAATGCTTGCACCCTACAAGGGTCGCATCTATGACCCCTGTTGCGGATCTGGCGGCATGTTTGTGCAGAGCGAAAAGTTTGTGGAAGCACATGGCGGACGTCTGGGCGACATCAGCATTTATGGTCAAGAGAGCAACAGCACCACACGCCGTCTGGCCATGATGAACCTGGCCATCCGCGGCATTGATGCCGACCTTGGCACGGAGCATGCCGACACCTTCCGTCACGACATGCATCCCGACCTCAAGGCCGACTATGTGATTGCCAACCCACCCTTCAACGATTCCGACTGGTTCCGCAACCCGGACGACGTCCGCTGGCAGTATGGCATTCCGCCCAAGGGCAACGCCAACTTTGCCTGGGTACAACACTTTGTTCACCACCTTGCCCCGAACGGCAAGGCCGGTTTTGTGTTGGCCAACGGCAGCATGAGCAGTAACCAGTCAGGCGAAGGCGAAATACGCAAGGCACTTGTCCAGGCGGGTCTTGTCGACTGCATGGTTGCACTTCCCGGTCAACTCTTTTACAGTACACAGATTCCAGTATGCCTATGGTTCCTGCGAAAGGGTGAAAAGGTTAAGGGGCGAAAGGGGGAGGTGCTGTTTCTTGATGCGCGCAAAATGGGAACGATGGCATCGCGTGTACACCGCGAACTCACGGACGCCGACATCCGCAAGATTGCCGACACCTATCATGCGTGGGAGAGTGGCGACAAGACGTACGAAGACATCCCCGGCTTCTGTGCCAGTGCCGATCTCGCGACGATTGAAAAGCACGGCTACGTGCTCACCCCCGGGCGGTACGTCGGCGCTGAAGAAGTAGCCGACGACGACGAACCATTCGACGAAAAGATGAAGCGTCTCACCGCAACACTCTATAGGCAGCTCAAGGAATCGGCTCATCTTGAGCAAGAGATCAAGAACAATCTTAAGGGGCTTGGGTATGGCCAAGAAGAAGCTGAGTGAGGTTCGGCCAGCGAACAATGAGATTCGGAAGGTATTGTTGCAATACTTTTATGACCGAAACAACAACGCCACCAGCGCACGTGGAAAAAAGGGGTCGGCAGTAAAGATAAGCGACGTGAAGAAGGAGCTTAAGGCCGCACACAACCTATCTCAATCTGAGGTTCAAAGTAATCTTACATACCTCATAAGTCAAGGTTGGGTTGAGGAGAGCAAAGTCGAGAAGACCTTTACAACTCCGGGAGGAGCCGAGGTTCCATCAAGCACAAGTTTCTATCAGATAACAGCGCCTGGTATCGACAAGATCGAAGGCGAAGGAGAGTTCACTATGCAGAAGTTCCACGGAATAAAGATTGAAGCCACAGGCCAGAATATCATCACGCTTGGTGACGGCAATCGAATCAATGCTCAGTTCAGTGATTTAGGCGCAGCTCTCGTAGAACTCCGAGATGCAATTGCTCGGTCTACGGAAGATGAAGCTGAAAAGTTGTCACTTGTCGCCGATATCGACACCGTTCAATCACAGCTCGCAAAGCCTTCTCCAAACCTAGGGGTCGTCGCAGCAGTGTGGGAGTCGATCAAACGTGCGAGTACGATTAATGGTTGTGCGCAACTCGTTGATAAGGTTGGCGGGTTCATCTCCGAATTGCTTCAGTGATCATAGTCCCAGCCGCACCTGTTGGCACAGATAGCGCTAGGCCTGATCATTGCCAACACGACTTCAATCTTGAGGATCCAGCTAATGTCGACTCAGCTGACGAAAACCACTCTCGGTGACATCGCTGACTTTGTCTCTGGTGGTACACCATCCAAGTCTTGCTCAGATTACTGGACTGGAAACATTCCCTGGGTGTCGGCAAAAGACATGAAACGTTTTCGCCTTTATGATACACAGGATCATGTTTCAGAAAGTGCTTTGCGAAGCGGTGCGAGGCTGATTCCAGCGGGTACAGTGCTTGTGTTGACACGCGGGATGACGCTGCTAAATGACGTGCCTGTCTGCATAGCCAAAAGGGCTATGACCTTCAATCAAGACGTCAAGGCACTGCTACCGCGGTCTCAGGTGGCTCCCGAGTACTTGCCCTACGTGCTGCTTGGGAAGAAGGAAGTCTTGCTTGCAAAGGTCGACTTAGCCGGGCACGGGACAGGTAGGTTGAACAGTGATGATCTCAAAGCACTCGAGGTCGAACTCCCTCCCCTCCCCGAACAACGTCGCATCGCCAAGATCCTCGGCGATCTCGACGACAAGATCGAACTCAACCGCACGATGAACGAGACGCTCGAAGCCATGGCCCGGGCGTTGTTCAAGAGCTGGTTTGTTGACTTTGATCCCGTCCGCGCCAAGATGGAGGGACGTCAGCCCGAAGGCATGGATGCAGAGACCGCCGCCCTCTTCCCCGACAAACTTGTCGAGAGTGAGCTGGGGATGATACCGGAGGGGTGGGAGGTGAAGACGCTTGGCCAAATTGCTGACGTTATTGACTGCCTTCACTCAAAGAAGCCTGAGAGAACCCTTGACGGCGGCCTGTACCTTCAACTTAATAACATCCGAAATGACGGACTTATTGACATCTCGGATGGATTCTACATCGGTCCTGATGACTACGCCAATTGGACTTCACGAATGGAGGCAGTCGCTGGCGATTGCGTGATTACCAACGTAGGTCGCGTTGGGGCGGTTGGTCAGATACCTGAAGGAGTGCGCGCCGCCCTCGGCAGAAACATGACAGGAATACGTAAAAAGGATGATTTCCCATTCTCCGGATTTCTTGTTGAGTGTTTGCGGTCTGAGCAGATGCTCAATGAGATCCAGCTCAAGACAGACACTGGCACGATCCTGGATGCATTGAATGTCAAGAGTATACCAATGCTGCGGTTTGTACAACCACCAATTGTAATCCTGGAGCGCTTCGAATCAGTCGCCCGACCACTTCGTCGTGAAATGGAAGAGAATCTTTCAAATTCGCATTCCCTTGCCACCCTTCGCGACACATTGTTGCCGGAGTTGATGAGTGGGGAGATTGCAAACGACGAATTTGGAGCGTGAATTTCAGCTTATGAAGGAACATACGCGTGAGGAGTACTGCTAATGACTGAATCATCGCAGGACACATTAACAAAGTACCGGCTCATTGGACCACTCGATAATGCGGAAGACAGCGACCTTTTGGCCGGCCTGAGTGAGAAAGATGCCAAGAACCGCCTCCAGGCATTAATCGCTGAATGGCTCCGAATGGAAAACCTCGTGGTTCTCACGGGCGCGGGCACGTCAGTTACGAGTGGCGGCAAAACAATGGAGAGCCTTGAGAGCGCGGTTCTTAAAACTGTCATTGCATCTAAAGACATTCCAGAAATGGCTGCTGCAGTCATCAATGCACGGATACAGGAGAAAGCAGAGGCTAAAATTGGGTTTGAAGAATGGCTTTCGTTCCTCATCAACGCAAGCCACATTGGTGCTGCGCCCCGTTCGCCATTGATCGGTGTTAAGTGGAAAGGGGCGATTGAGCCATCGCAGACCGACCTTTCCGTGCTGACCAAGCGAATCGGCAAAGCGATTTTTCTTGAGTGTTCGTTGTCTCTGCCAGAAGCACCATTGTCGGCAGCCGAGGCACCTCACATCTCTCCACATCTCTCGTTTCTCGCAAAGCTGGTCGCGCGCGACAGCAACCTCGGCCGAGCTCATTTATTCACACTCAACTATGACACGCTTTTTGAGCAAGCGTTAGAACTGCTTGGTATCCAGTATTTCGATGGATTCACGGGAAAGGCTGATGCAAGATTTGATCCGTCCGTCTATGGTCTCGATATTTACTATCCCGGTGAAGTTGCCGAAGGGCGTGTACGGCGCTTCGACAAATTCGTGCACCTCTACAAGTTGCATGGTTCAATTCATTGGGAAGTGCGGGGTGACGAGCTGCGCGCGCGCCATCCTAACCTGCAACTATTCAAGAGCTACCTAACTCTGAATGATGTAGCTGAGAAAGCCGCAAAGCTCGCCGAACTTGAAGAAATCACACCCCAAGTTGGCATTCTGCCAACTACAAACAAGTTTACTCAGACGTTAGCAATGCCATTTGCGCACCTATTCCGCTCTTTTCAGATCAGGTTGAGCGCACCGCAGACATTCCTTCTGATTCTCGGTTACGGGTTTGGTGACGATCATGTCACACGAATCATCGAGACGGCATTGATGAACCCCTCATTAATCATGCTTGTGGTGGAACCCAACCCGACGAGTAAGACCATCGATCGAATACGCCGTTACAAAGATCTAGGAAGGCGGGCTTTCGTGCTGACACCTACGGACGCGGCTTTTGAAACGGTGAGATTCAAGGGTGCGACATTTGATGATTTCGCGCGAAACGTGATGCCGGATGTTCAATGGCTTGACGATTTCTTGCGGCTTCGTCGCTTTGAAAAGCAGATAGCCAGCGGAGTAGGGACCGCCGACCTGAACAATGGAGTGGGAGTTTAGATATGGAGAATCCTCGCGTCGTCGGTCATGTAGTTGCCGTCCAGGGATTCCGAGTCAAGGTTGAAGTTCTGGCGGAAGCCAAATCGCCGTCGCGCGCGACACTTGATGGCGTGCAGAAAGCAATCGCGATCAATGCCTATTTGACGTTTTCGATTGGTGCAGGTCAACTCGTCATCGGAATCATCACAGACCTTGAGTCACGTGAGAGCTACGATCCAACCGGAGGCGATGAGTTGACCCTCGAACTGATGAAGCCCCGCCGCATCGCGAACGTTCAGTTGCTCGGAACAATTGAAATGGTGGACGAGCGCCGACTGTTTTCGCCCGGCATTACAGTTCTACCGACACTTGATGCGGCTGCGGAGATCGGTGCGCCTGAAGTCCTAAAAGCCGTTTTCGAAACACCGCCACGCCGAAACAAGCCGGACGATTACGATGGCAACGGTGATGACTTCGATTGCGAGCTAAGAATTGGTTGGCCGACTGGCCAGCCAGATAATGTCGTTAACGCGTCATACAACGACCTGTTCTCGCGCCCGCTCGCAATCGTAGGCAACACCGGTTCGGGAAAGTCCTACTCCGTTTCGAGCCTTGTACAGAAAGCCATGTCTGCGCTTGGCGAGACTGGCAACGAACCACACATCTTCATCCTTGATGTCAACGGCGAGTACGGCAAGGCATTTCCGGCACAAGGGTCGCCCCAAAACCGGACACCTGATCGTATTTATCTAAATGGGAGAGAGTTCGGCATTCCGATCTGGTTCCTGAATGCCGAAGAAGTATGCGCCTGGCTGAGTGCTGCCGAGCAGACGCAGGAACCTGTCTTGAAAGACTGGTGGTCGATTGCAAAGGGCGGTGCAGCCGCAACGACTTCAACTGTGGGCAGGCTTCAGAACGCTCTCAGTTCTCTAGACCAGCTATTGAACGAGCTTTCAAAGCTCAAAAGAAAAAGCGCAGGATCACATTGCGACGCCATAACGGGACACTTACTAGGATTAGGCATCTCGGTGACGACTTTTGAAGATCTGTTCAAGTCACATAGAAACGTTGATAGCTACAATACGGAGGTTGTTCCGAATCAAGCTGAGATCGGTGCAGAGGCGGAAGAACTAAGAGATGTGATTAAATCTAAGCTTGTTGAAACTCAGCGTTCAGATGAACAGAGTGTTCGGACAGCCGACTCGCCTCTATTCATTGCCCCCAAAACACTTCGCGAGCCGTCGCTGATGAATAGGACTGTATCGAAGGAAGATGCGTTCAAAGTCGAATCTCACCTAACGACTCTCAGGCTGCGCTTAAACACAAGGCTTGATGATCGCCGGTGGCATGCGTTCTTGAACTACGAAGAGCCAGACACCATGATTCAAAGTCTCAAGGACTGGATGGCGCGATTTGGCGTGGGCACTGTAATGGGACCACGCGTTTCGGTTCTAGACCTTTCGATGCTGAGCAATGAAGTTCTTCCCTATGCGTGCTCAGTGATCGGCCGCATACTTCTTGAAGTACGTGAGCGACTTCCGGCACATAACCGCTACAAGCATCCATGGGTACTCGTGCTTGAAGAGGCGCATAACTATGCAAGACCAGTACGAGCTGACGAAGAACGAGGGCACAAGCTTGCCCGATTGGCCTATGAGCGTATCGCCAAGGAAGGGCGGAAGTTCGGATTGTCGCTCATCATTGCAAGCCAGCGGCCAAGTGAAGTCAGCCAGACGATCATAAGCCAGTGCGCTAATTTCATTTCGCATAGGCTGCAAAACCCGGACGACATTGACCACTTCAAGCGCATAATTCCGATGCAGGCGCGGCGATTGCTCGATCAAGTCACCATCTTGGCAGCCGGCGAAGCAGTCGTTTTTGGGAGCGCATTCCACGTTCCGGCGCGCGTGCAATTTGATAGGCCTCAACCTGGCCCCTACAGCCAGACAGCAGCCCCATTCTACGAATGGAGTACAGAGAAGGATCCTTTCCCGCTTGACGAAGTTATTGGTGCCTGGGGGCTTAAATGAAACAGATGATTCACACGGAGAAGGTAAACAGGCAGTCCCTCAGGAGTAAGTGTCGTTATCGGGTCAGCGCTATGTTTATGGAAGGCTACTGCGAGACGATGGGGCATTGCGTGGTATGTGCAGAGTGATGCTCCGACGGAGCTTCTTTGTGCCGTCAGATGAGTCTGAGTTTTTAGCAGTCAAGCAGACGATGTACCTCTGAAAGGGCCAACGGCTTACGGTGAAAATGGTCTGTCAGCGTAATAATGCAGAAGTGCTACTTCTAAGGGACGCCAAAGACAAGGGGTTGGTCTAGAAGAAGAAAAAGGAAAGGAGCGATGATGAGGAATGGCGACGATATTTTCACCGCAAGGCACTCAATCCCGGATAGATGATGTCAAAGCGAAGTGATCTAAGAGCGCTTCGCGCAGCGGCTTTTGGCTCCGTCGTGGCAACCATGCTACTATCACCTTCTCCACTGTTTTTAGGTGATCTTTCATGGCTTGGAATTGAAGTGCGAAGTTATGGCAGGGAACTGAACAATCCCGGTAGTTGATTGTCGAGAGTCAGGGCAGTAGTGTTGCAATTGCTATTGCTCTACCTGCTGTATGGAACGTATCACCGAGTGAAGAATGAAGCGGAACTTGCGCTTTGAAGGTGATTTATCAGGAACGTTCGACAATGCGAGAATAGTGTCACTATGCTGCGATATGACGATACCCGAGGGACGTGCTCTGTAATGGTGAAGCGGGAAGTGTATGAGGGGAGGCCGATAAAAAAGGTCCGAAAGTTAGTTGAAATTCAAGAGGCGCATCCGAGTTTGGTAGATTGGATATAACGTCATATCCATTCGCCTCACGAAGTAGTCACAAATAGCTCCAACCATGCGAAGTCCGAATTGACGGGCGTGTTCGTGGCAATTAGATCACTCGTCACGAAAGAAACACTGTCGCTTGTTGTTAACTATCTTGAGTTGATATGGTAGCAGAACACCTGACGCAGAGCGAAGTAGAGCGGAGTCAAGCTGACCGAAAATCCATAGATTCCAACGACTGCCGATGCAGCATCGAGCAGTCTCTAATGACGACCAACAAGTAAATCATTCTCACACACTCGAGCAAACGCCTTCGCGAGTCTCAACAAGAAACGGACATGATCATGGCTACAGACCTTGAGATCTATGGACCCGTGCCGATTCCGTATCAAAGGAACGGCCGAGGATCAGCAAAACAAATTGGCAAGAACGAAGCGAAAGAATTCTGGGAGTGCGAACAAGCATGTGAGATTTCTAACAAGCAGGGGTGTTACGTATTTGCACTAAAAGCTGGTAGAGGATACCGTCCCTGGTACGTTGGCAAGGCAACGAAGTCCATGCGGCAAGAATGTACAGGGTTGCACCAACTGTCGCATTACAACGAAGTCCTCTTCAAGGGTAATAAGGGAACTCCGGTACTCTTCTTCGTTGTGCCTGGCGGAAATAAGGTTAAAGTATCCAAAACTATCGTAGATGAAATCGAAACGTTTCTCATTCAGACAGTCCTCACCAAGCATCCAGAAATTCAGAACATTCAAAAGACCAACCTACCCAAATGGACGGTGAAAGGGGTAGTTCGAGGTGGTCGCGGCAAACGGAAGCAGAACGCCAGCGATTTCCGAAAGATGATGGGCTTGAGCAAAAGCAAATGAGACACACTTAATCCATCATTGAAGATTCTGCTATGGAGTGGTTCCAGAAGCTGGGCAATGCCGTTAAACACGGCCGAGAGAACGCACACGTTGCACCGGCGGCGGAGCGGGATTTGTATGGCGGGGTGGCATACGTGGGTGACGGCTTGTCATCGAGTGGCAATGAGTTCATACCTGCTGCCTAGGTGTTCGTCGGTTTAGTCTTTGACTGTTCCGATTGGATCGGATCGGGATTAGCCTGCATCATCGTGTGCGCGACCCTATGGCGCTGACCTTGCTTCGCATTTCACTTTAGCCAGGAGTTCTCGCAATGGTTGTTTCGACTCCTGATACTTTGAACGCTTGCCCACAACTTGCACCCAGTATTGCCGGCCGCCTGTACTGACCCTCCAAACGAGACAGTTTAGCGCGCTCTGTTGCCTAGGTTGTCACGAGGAGACTCGGCAAACGTCTGTAAAGGGCGGCGCAAGCGCTACTCGACCGACACACGGGTTCAGAAGTCAATCATTACTCCACTTATACCTATGACACCTACAGAAAAGGAACCGGATTACGCTCAACGGCGCAGCCTTTGGCTTGCGTGTATGAAGGGTGATGACCGCAATTCGATCGACAGTCAAATGACCCGATTGATATGGAACACGCTGTCGTTTCGCACCATAAACGAGTCGAGGCGTCATCTGAGGGTAGACATGGAGGGTAGCCCGATGGCGAACGGGATGTTGCATGGTCTCATAGATAACTGCTTCTGGGACAGCACAATAACAGCCGTTCGAAGGTTGGTTGATGCAGAGTCAATTGAAAGCGTCGGTCATCGGCGGGATAAGTCTGTGTTTAGTCTCGTGGCCGTGATCGACGATATAATCAAGAATGCCAAGCTCGCCACCCGCAGTAACATGATGGCTGCGGAAGGACTACCATATCATTCTGACGAAAGAGCTGCTGAAAGGAAGAAATACAAAGATGAGCGTATTAGGAGCGGCGAATCAAGATTCTTCTACCCCACAGAACTAGATGTGGACATTATTCATCAACGACATCAGCAGATAGACAGTGTAACCCGAACATCGCCAGATCAAAGGTCACCCGAAGATCAACTATGCGTTGATACGATGATGGTTCTTAGGAATCAGATGAAAAATTCTGCAGCAAACTTCAAGAACTTTGCAGACAAGTACATCGCTCATGCTGCTACGCCTTCGAGTAGGGGTGCACTGCAACCATCAGACTTTGACATCAGCTTAAAAGCACTCGACGACTTTATCGAAACGGCTTGTAGGGCCTATGGTTATATATCGTTGTACGTACTGGGGACTCACGAAAATGCGTTTCCCTCACTTGTCGCCTATGATCATCTTGAGTATCTCGATCAGCCCATTGCCTCACTTGAAGTCTTACGCACTCTAGATACCTACTGGAAGGACGAAGCGAAGAAGATTGATGGCTGGACCGCGTACAGTCCAGCCGAGCTACATCACACGTTATGATGCGTTAGCTCGTGCCACGAAGGCTCGACAAGTCTCGTGTGCTTTTTTCAACGTAGGTGTCCCTTGTCAAATGTGGTGGGTTGCTGCGAACCCAGCAACCCTGGTTCTAAGTTGAATTCTAGGCCTCCACGGCTGCACTACCGTAAGCGCGGTCTGCGTATTGGGAAAGAGAGTAAAACCCATACGTCATACAGTCATCGGCCTGGCATATGTTTACAGGATCGAGACTGTTCTGGGCCTGCTCTTCATTAAGTGCATCCACCCTCAAATCATGGTTTGTCATCCCAAACCTGTTTGTAAATCAACACCTTGCTCATTTAAGCCCGTTTCCTGCCCCTTACCAAATTCCAACCCCGAAGACGCCAAACGCGGTTGCTAGCTCCTGAGTGAGTAGTTTGGTCGAGTTTCCCTTGAAGCGTTCAATTCATCGTGCTGTATGACTTCTTCATCGCCCGTCTTGAATCTATCTCCAACGCAGTTCCGTAAGAAGATGACGAGCGGGCGAACGGAGCCGTACCTGATAGAGGCTATCGACGATGCGGGGAAGTCGAAGTCCAGTTCCTTCAGAAGTGTTGTGGAGACTCTACTACAATGATGACCAACTATTCGGCAGTAGCACTCAGATATGTACACGATGTTGCAACGGGCGAATTCGTCAACATCGGTGTAGTGGTATTTGCACCACAAGAGCGTTATCTGCATGCACGTTTTGCGTCGAACATACAGCGCATAACTCGCTTGTTCCCTGGCGCTGATGTATCCCACATTCGCCGCGTACTCAATTATCTTGAACAACGATTTGAGTCTCTGAGCCACGATGTCGACGGTGGATTGCCGTTCTACCCAGAAATCAAAATCGCCGAGGTTGTGACAAGGGTCTTACCTCGAGACGATAGTTCATTGCAATGGTCCGAAGAGTTTGCTGGCCTTACACCCAGCCTTGAACAATCGTTAGAGCAGCTATACCAGCGTATGGTCAACCGCTATACACAACCAATACACGCTAGAAGTAAAAAGGAGAATGAAGTAGCGAGCATCTTTCTCAATGGACTCGGTAGCCTCGCAGATAAGCTCGTGTCGAAAAAGATCTCGAATGAACTTAGCAGCCATACCTTTCATCATGCGTGGAAGAATGGACGATGGAATTGTTACGAGCCCGTCTCGTTCGATCTTGCTGATAGCACGAGTATGAAAGAAAAGGCCGTGAGGATAGTCGGCAATGGACTAACACTCGCCGACACCGAATCCCACAAGGTCTATTTCCTGTTGGGCGCGCCGAGTGCGGACCACGACCCCGAGGCATACCGCCGCGCTTGCAGTATCCTCGACAAATACCCAACAGATCATGAACTCATTGACGAAGCCAACGTTGAAGCGTTCGCACAGCAAGTTGCAAGAGAGATTGCAGCGCATGAGCGGGAGATATAAACCTTATGCCCTACCCCTATACGATACGAATCTTTGTTCCTAATGGCGACCCTGACGGAATTCGCACAATAGAGAAATCAAATTGGAGCGGCAGTGGACTTGTCTTTCCACGGGCACTCTTTTCGGAGGCCAAATCACGGACGGAACTAGCCAAGACAGGCGTCTATGTGCTTTTGGGACCGCCCGAAGACAGCGGACTTCGCACTGTATACATTGGTGAAGGCGATCCGATTAAGAACCGATTGGAGAGTCATGCAAAGTATAAGGAGTTCTGGCAAACATGTGTTGTCTTCACCAGCAAAGACCAAAACTTGAATAAGGCACATGTACAGTATATCGAATCGCGTTTGTATTCTCTAGCGGCAACTGCCAAGAGATGTGTTCTCGATAATGGAAATTCCCCACAGCTTCCTTCAATGTCTGAGTCTGATGCCGCAGACGCTGAGGGATTCCTTGCTGAGATGTTACTCTGTTTTCCCATTATCGGAATTCACGTGTTCACCCTCTCAGAGCCAGCAAGATCTTCGCTCATCGAGTACTCAGTATCAGGTAGGGGCATTACTGCTCGTGGTGTTGAAACTCCACAAGGTTTTGTGGTGTGGTCGGGTAGTACCGCAGCGCTACAAGTCGTGCCGTCATGCCATACCTATCTCGTAGACCTTCGAACTGCACTTGTTGAGAATGGCGTGTTGCTCGAGAAAGATGGTGCACTTCTTTTCACACAAGACTACGTTTTCGCCTCGCCGTCGACCGCCGCTGGCGTAGTACTTGGGCGCAGCTCAAACGGAAGAGAGGAATGGAAGACGAAAAAGGGGCAGACGCTGAAGTCTGTACAGAGTGGCGACACAGTACTATGAGCCTTACTGAATCCATCGTCGAAGATGCCGCCCTGAAATGGTTCGGGGAATTGGGCTATGCCGTGAAACACGGACCCGACATTGCGCCAGGCGAACCAGCGGCGGAACGTGACGAGTTTTCGGAAGTGCTGTTACGTGTACGCCTCCACGATGCATTGCGACGCTTGAATCCGGGTCTGGCGGCTGAAGCGCTGGAAGACGCAACAACAAAGGTGCTTCGGGTGACGCAGCCAGCGCTGGCGCGGACGAATAGGGCGTTTCACACGATGCTGCGTGAAGGGGTGCCGGTAGAATACAAACGCGCAGATGGCACGATCGCAGGTGATCATGCACTGCTCGTGGACTACGATAATCCGGCGAACAATGATTGGCTGGTGGTAAATCAGTTTACCGTCATTGAACATCACAAAAATCGCCGACCGGATGTGGTGGTGTTTGTGAATGGAATACCCCTTGCCGTGATCGAGCTGAAGAATGCAGCAGACGAGAAGGCGACGATCGATAAAGCCTACTTACAGCTGCAGACGTATAAGGCAGAAATCCCCTCGCTGTTGCAGTACAATGAGGTGCTCGTCGTGTCCGATGGGACGCTGGCACGGATAGGTTCGCTGACAGCAGGGAAGGAGTGGTTTAAGGTATGGCGGACGATTGATGGACGTGGTGTTGAGCCCCCTACTAGCCTTGAGCTGGAGACGTTGATTAAGGGTGTGTTCGAGAAACGACGTTTCCTGGATCTGATCCGCTACGGTATTGTGTTCGAAGAAGACGCCGACAGCGATAAGGTGCATAAGATCGTGGCGGGATACCATCAGTTTCATGCCGTGGAGCAAGCGGTACATGAAACGGTGCGTGCGAGTTCAGTGACGCAGAGTGGGGTAGCACGTGACGTGCTCGGTACATACCATACAAGTGCGATGAAGGATGGTAAACCAGGTGACCATCGGATCGGCGTCGTGTGGCACACACAAGGATCGGGGAAGAGCTTCTCGATGTTGTTTTATGCAGCACGGATCGCTCGACATCCGGCGATGCAGAATCCGACGATCGTGGTGCTGACCGACCGGAACGACCTCGATGATCAGTTGTTCGGACAGTTTCAGCGTTGCCATGAACATCTTGGACAAATGCCGAAACAGGCAGAGTCCGTAGCGAACTTGCGCGAGTTACTTGCCGTGGCCTCCGGTGGCGTGATCTTTACGACGATCCAAAAATTCAAGCCCGATGCGAAGGGCGAGAAGATGCCCTTGCTGTCGAGCCGAGCGAACATCGTGGTGATGGCCGACGAAGCCCACCGCAGTCAGTACGACCTCATCGATGGTCTGGCGCGGAACCTACGAGATGCGCTGCCCAATGCGTCGTTCATTGGTTTTACAGGGACGCCCATCGAAACAACAGATGCCAACACGCGAGCGATCTTCGGCGATTATATCAGTGTGTACGATATTCAACGCGCCGTTGCCGATAATGCAACGGTGCCGATCTATTATGAAAGTCGTATCGCCAAGTTGAAGTTGAATGAACAGGTGATGCCAACAATCGATGATGATTTTGAAGAGATCACGGAGACGGAAGAGGTAGATCACAAAGAACGTCTCAAGACGCGCTGGGCCGCACTTGAAGCCATGGTTGGTGATTCCGACAGATTGGCGCTTGTTGCCAAGGACTTGGTGGAACACTATGAACGTCGCGACGAAGCCATGACCGGCAAGGCCATGGTAGTATGTATGAGCAGACGTATCTGCGTTGATCTCTACAACCAGATCATTGCGCTGCGTCCGGAATGGGCTGGCTCAACCGATGACAATGAGACTGATGAAGAGAAGAAGTCGTGCGTTGTTAAAGTGATCATGACCGGCAGTGCCGACGACGGACCCGAGTGGCAGCAGCACATTCGTAACAAGGAGCGTAGGGGTAAGCTGGCGTTACGATTCAAAGACGCAAAGGACCCCTTTCGTATCGTCATCGTCCGCGACATGTGGCTGACCGGCTTCGACGCCCCCTGTCTGACCACCATGTACGTAGACAAGCCTATGCGTGGTCACGGACTCATGCAGGCGATTGCTCGCGTCAACCGCGTCTTCAAAGACAAGCCCGGTGGTCTGGTAGTAGACTACCTAGGTTTAGCCGAGCCCCTAAAGCATGCCCTCAAAACATATACAGAAAGTGGTGGTATCGGTACGCCGAGCATCGACATGGATCAAGCCATTCGTGCGCTCGAAGAGAAGTATGATGTCGCCAGTGGCATCATGCACGGTTTTGACTGGTCGGTATGGCACAATGGCATCGGCACCGAAAAGCTCAAACTCATTCCGTCGGCCATGGAACACGTCCTTGCGCAAGCCGACGGCAAGAAACGTTTTGTCGCCGTCGTCCGCGACCTCTCGCGTGCCTTCGCCCTATGTGCCACGAGTGCTGTAGCCAACGAACTCCGTAGTGACATCGCCTTCTTCCAGGCCGTGCAGGCCAGCCTGTCCAAGAGTGCGTCGCCCAGTGGCAGAGATCCTGATGACATCGACGCTGCGGTACGTCAGCTTGTTGACCGCGCCATCGCCCCTGATGGCGAAATGATCGACGTCTTCACAGCTGCCGGCCTCAAGAAACCCGACATCAGCATTCTCTCTGATAGCTTCTTGGCCGAGGTTAGGGGACTCAAGCACAAACACGTCGCCGCCGAATTGCTGGCCAAACTTTTGAAGGGTGAGATCAAGATCAAGTCGGATAGGAACATCGTCGAAGGCCGTAAGTTCTCCGACATGTTGCAGAAAACCCTCAACCAATACCACAACCGCGCCATCGCAACGGCAGAGATTATTGAAGAGCTTATTAAACTCGCCGAAGAGATCCGAGCTGCAAAAGAGCGCGGCGAAAAGCTTGGTCTGAACGACGACGAACTTGCCTTCTACGACGCCCTAGGCGAGAACACCAGCGCCATCGAACTCATGGGCGATGATAAACTTAAGGTCATTGCCACCGAGCTTGTTACACAGGTACGAAAGAACGTTACCATCGACTGGAACCTTCGAACACAAGCCCGTGCCAAGATCAAGGTGCTTGTAAAGCGCATCCTCCGCAAACACGGCTATCCGCCGGACTTGCAGGATGCAGCCACGCAATTAGTGCTGCGGCAAGCAGAGGTGTTGTGTGCGGGGTGGGTGTGAGTCATTATTACTATGTAGTACGGAGCGAAAAGAGTCCCCGACACTTCTCAGACACGTCCCTTCTCCATAATTCGTGCGCGTAACCTACTCAGCGACTGAGGTTTGATGCCCAGAAAACTCGCAAGCTGATGCTGGGGTACACGTTGAATCAGATCCGGTCGTTGTTCGAGCAACTTGAGATATCGCTGTTCCGGTGACGACGTTTTAAACTGGTCAAAGTCGACCTGTTGTTTTGCCAGCAACTCCTCCGATAACTTCCGACACATAATGTCGAACTTCGGGAACTTGCGATTCGTCTCTTCAGACATCTCGGCCGTTGTAATCGTTAAATGCGAATCTTCCACGCAGCTTACATAGTATTCAGACGGTGTCTCACGTACAACACAATGTGGCGTAAAACTATCCATCTCGGTGTAAAACGCTGTCGTACGCTCCTCACCATCAATAACGTAGTATGTGCGAACACATCCCTTTAACACAAAAAAACTCTTACTCGATCGTTCACCTTCGTGCAACAATATTGTCCCCTTCTTCGCAGAATGAAAGATGTTTAAGGACAGAAGGACGTTTCTCTCCTCATCATTGAGAGAGATGTACCTCTCGATAAACTCAAACAGTGTGTTTGTCATCGTACGTCCGGCATCCGTAAAAGCAGGCTTGTGAGGGAGAACAATCAGGCACAAAGATAGCTGAAGTTGACGCGGCCGAACGCCCCTCTCCTACACGTAATACGCATCGTCTGCTGCCCAATCAGCGCTCAATGACGTGCCGTTCTCCCACTACGACCCAAACAACAGTGATACCGTGAACATCAAACGGGTTAAGGGGTACTCCGTGGATATCAATGGACCGCTACTGCCGCCAAAAGAGTATGCGCTCATGATGTCGGTCATAAAATCGTGCTGAATCATCAGTGATCCTCGTAAGGACCATTGTTCGGAAAGAACAACATCGCCGGCCGCCATGGCAGTGATTCCCATAATGATTGAATCGTCAGATCCTGCAGACACAGAAGTGGTTGGAACGTGAACTTCCTGTCCCTCGACAGCTGCGCTTACTCCAACGGCCGAGCTGGTAATCTCACCGTCAAGCCCCGTCCTGAATCCCATGTGACCGCCAATACCAAACATGGTCCGGAGGTCATCGTTCACAACCTTACGCGCCGTGAACATGAGAGGCAGTTCTACGAGTGTGGCAACCGTATGAGCGGTGGCGTTGACGATGTAGTCCTCACCGTTTTGGCGGGTCGTGTAGATAACTGATTGAGAAACAGACGCAGTGCGGATATTGGGATCAATCTGTAGCCCTAGCCTGTCCGTAAATCCAGCTCCGGCAGTAATTCCGTAGGTGAAGCCAAGCCCGTTGGACGAAGACGTCACGGAACCGGTTTGTTCGCCTCCCTCAAGCGTAACGGCTACTCCGGCCCGGGGTCCAACATAGGTGCTGGTGCAGCCGGTGCTGAACACAGCGGTAACGCCAACCATAAGGAGTAAAATTCCATGAATGTAGAGCATGGTGGCGTTTGAGTGTTTGAATGAGCTGGTGTGGAGATCAGGTCTTCTTCTGAATGGGAAAAGGCGAATCTCGAAATTGTATGTAGAGCTCATCAACGTTTCACCGGAGACACCCTATATCGAGGACGGAAACTACAGCACAGCTGTATGCGGAGCAAACACTGTCAACGCCCCGGAAGATGTTCCACTTGGCAAGGACAACACAGTCACGATGCTCGGCAGGGAGGAGGTGAAGATCCTCAATTTGACTGACTCGACGCTAAAGCTTCACCCATATATAAATGAAATGACGAGTGCCATGATGTATGCAGTTGAGTATCAGCGAATTCGATGAGATGGCGGAATTCTGCGCTCCAGTTTGATCGCAACTGTTTGATGGAAAATACCATGGAGCGATCGACGATGTGCAGTTGTCACTTTCTCCTATCTTCGTTCTTCGTGACAGTGCTAAAAGACGAAGGGGGAAAACGAGATGGGACCTAGATCTGCGATCGAAATGATTGCTCTACTCGGGACTCTATTGGCACTTGTAAGCAGTTGTGCTGATGAGAAGCCAGCAATACATCGCCTATCTAATCTTGCCTGCGAGATGTCGCTGGATAGTGTGAACTACAAGGCACTTGCACAACGAGAGCATAGTAGTACGATAGTGTGGAGTAACCCAACATTGGACGTTCCTTTGGGAGTGGAATACGTAAAGCGAGCACGGTACATCTATGCAAGTACGTTTCGTGCAGAAGAGCAAGTGCGATTCGATACCCTCACACTTCGTACAGAGACGGGTAGTCAGATGTATAAGACACTCATGTATGTCCACAGTGAATATTCGGGAGAGATGATTTTCTACCTCATATCACCTATACAGTTTAATGATGAGCCAAGTACGCCCGCATCATTCCTGTTGTACAGCGCCCAAGGACCTTCGATCGACGGTCCGAGATACGACCTTATGACTGATCTTGACTCGGTGACATGTCGTGAGATTCTTGGCTCCAGGATCCAAGGTCCGATCAAGCGTTCGCCGGCAACAATTGAACTAGCTCCGCTCACGGTGGCGTTTCATCCAAATGAACTGCTTCTACGGAGTCGAATCAACGGTGTAGAACTGCGCCTTTATGCACATTGGACGAAGGTTGTCTACTGAATCCCAAAATGTGGTCGTCAACAAGTAGGACACAACGACTCGTTATGAAGAACTCTCAGCCTCTGTATGTGAGCGCTCTCCTCTGGTCACTGCTTTGGATGAGCTCCAACCGTCATTACATGTGCGGGGAGTTGTTGCTGATGGAGTGTGTGTCAGGTATGACGTGCGTTAAAGCGCTAGATCGTCAATCGCACTATGAGCACGAACGATGGCCGATGCATGGGAAGAGTAGAATGCAAACTCTGTATACCTCATCCTACAGTATAAATACATCTCCTCGTAATGACGAGTGTCTGCGGTCGCCATCAACTAGTGAGTGTATAGACGTCGCACGAAATGGTTTCCTGAAACTTGCGCCGATGCAATCAATTGTCAATTCGTATCAATCGGTGATGATGGTTTGCGACACGATAACATTCCCATCAACACAGTATCGCATCATAGCAACGTCATACGCGAGTGGTCGTCAGCTAGAGTTACAAGGATTACAACATAAAGTCATTCGGGAAACGATGTATACAATCGACGGAATGACGGTATATCCCGACTGGTTGTCCCGCTTATCGTACGCAGACGTTACGTGGCTGTCTTCCTCAGGTGGACGGTATCTTGTCGCCTCATTTACGCCGTTGGGGTTTACGGGACACATGACAAACTTTAGCGTTGTTACGTTCATTGATACTCGGCTGTGTGAAGCGCATACAGTACTCCTTTGTTTTGCCTCTGAGGAGGTCTACTACTGGAATCCAAGGCAGAATCTGATTGTAACGCCAACATTTCTGTGGCTAGAACATGGAGAAAAGCAGTATCAAATGTTACGCACCTTCAGCACAAAAACACGTCGGTTCACACCGTTCTACGCGAAAGAGCACGGCCGTTCTCGACTCGTTAACTGCGTTGTTCTGGATGATGAAGAAGATCGTTAGGCAGTACTCAGCGTCAACGCTGAGGTTCTACGTTAACGGATGTTGTTATCACACAGTCTCACGAACGAGGGATAACGATGAATTGGCCATAAGGACAAGGGCACAACGCTCATCTGCAACCTCATGCTTCGTTCAGCACTTGTCCAGGTACCATGCAAAACTCAAAACATGGTTCTTCATTGCATCTGCGATAGATTAGCTAAACCTTGTAGGAGCTCCTGTACATGAAGAGAATCTCGACGAATCTGGAATGGATCAGTGCCATCACCATTGGATTGCTGTCGGTGCTCTGCTGTCTGTCCGTAGTTCTACAATATGATAATCCAGTTCTGTTTGCAGGTCCTCTTGAGTCAACAATGGATGTTTTCGGACCAAACCTAATACTCTGCGTATCGTTGACCATCTGCTGTATCATCCAAGTGATTCTCTCAAAAATGTATTCCCGCATCTTTCTCCTTGGTGCTGTGATAACGTTTGGTGTTATGGTATTCTTTGGTCGTACTGCAGGGATACACTATTCAGGTCTTGTCGAGCTCGGCTGGTTCTACGTTCCTACGCAACGTATAGAACTGTTTCGACAACTAGGTGATACGAGTCAATGGCCCACTGGCAACCCATTTACAACAAGTAGCTTTGTTCAATCCGGTCTGCTCAGTATGAGAATTGAGGGACCAAACGATACGACGGATCTTTTCGTTGATCCCTTCACTGCCCGAGATGTTCTCGCCTTCGTCGATAGTCTACGAAGGTATGATTAGGATATAGAATCAACACAGATAGTCCAAAGTAAATCTGATCTGAGTCGAATAACGTGTATGGTAATCCCTCCAGTTATGGCTTCTACAATTTGACAACACCAACATTTCTCATCATAACCGAAGACGGAAGGATCAGTGGAGCGAAATGGACGGTACTACTATATGCCGAATGGGTATCTACATCAGTATATATACAATGTCCTCATTGGACTCATTCGTCAATATCCCGTGGCGAACGAGGTCGAAAGACCCGTCTTGAGGAGTCAGATACAACGACTCGTCAACGATATGTTTGACGATTAGGTTTTGGTGACACATGCAAACCGATGTTGATTGTCCAGCCTGCTCAACGGCCAGCCACCATAATCAGACGGGCCTCTATAAATCCCCTCTAACTTCCTGACTACATTCTGAGAACCGCAGACCTACATATTCCTCATACACTGCTGGCTATGTTACTGCTGTCCGCATTGGTGCCCGTGGCGCCCATGACGCTCCTGTACGTGAATGCAGTGATTGTCGCAGCACCGCAGATGATATGCGGAAGCAGTGGTGATATAATCTACTTGAGCGTTAATAGTGTAGGAACACTGGCAAGTCTGATTGGATACTCGTGGGTTCATAATCGTACGTGGAAGATCACGTATACATTCTTGTATACACTATTCGCTGTTCCACTCGCGATGTATTGTTCGACGGAACTAACAGTCGACGAAGGCTGCTACATTGTTCTGCACCTTATTGTCGCCATGGTAGTGACGGCTCCACTGTATGCCATTGAGTTTGTGAGAAAGCAGCGTTACCGCTAACGCGGCTCAGACGTTGGAAGTTGTTGTGGGATAGCATTAGAGCGACAAAAACTATTGACTCCAGTGACATAGCAGTCGCGTAAGGGACTCCTTTGTCACACAAAGGATTACGGGCAACTATCGAATAAGATGGTGTTTCACGCACTTCGTTAACGTTGAATCATGCGAAAGAGAATATTCATAGACTCCACCGACTGCCGATGCTGCTGCGAGTGATCACCTTTGACGCCGAACTACGACTTGAATCTCTTACATTCGAGTAATCGCGCCGTGAGTTTTGACTTCGAAACGGACATGATAGCAAGTAAACCGATAATTACGGACAGGTGTGTACGCTTTTGTAACAACAACGCTATTTTGAACTATCAAGGTCAGCGTGTACCTGCAACGCACAACCGAGCTAACATCATGGATTCTTCTGTAGACGCTGTCGTCTGAAATCGTCTTGCGGCTCAAAAAACCAATCAGTCACAACGACCACACGGCCCACATCAAAAATGTCTAACTGCCATTGAGAAATAAACATGAATCGTGTAACGATCGTTCTTGCGTCATTTCTCCTTCTTGTAAATGTACAAGCAGGTGCACAGGATCTTGTGTGGCATGACCAGGTGACGAATGCAGATACTTTCGTTGTTTCAGGAAAGGTGATGTACGTTGACCAGTCACCAAGAATCTATCCTGACATGCACGAGTATTTCCCTACGCTTGTTTTAGTTGAACTTGATTCAGCAATAAAGCACGAATCGTTCTACTGTAACCGATGGGTCGTATGTCGGATGAAACGGTGTTATGACTGCATCTTTAGCTTTAAACACAAAACAAAGATCGAGCTTACGCTTGCGGTGTTTAGGCAGAGGAGTTCTAATTACATTGTGCCCACAGAGGAATCCTGGTTTAAATGTGCAACGAGTTTATTGAAGGAAGATGAATACTACAAGATCCAAATATTGAACACAAAGAAGAGTGAGTAGTCCTGTTGTCTACACGAGATGCTTCGCCCTGTATCATCCAGTATAGTCTCCCGCTGATGTAATGTCGCGGCTCATTTGTCAATCGCCTCTCAAGTCGACGTACGTTCCACACAACAATACGAGAAGCGTCGACGTGGTGCGTAGGTGATGCACGGGGAAACATAGGGGCTAATCACACACGACCATTCACCCCTAGCGCGGCCCATTTGACGGAAGTACCGACCTATGGTTTATCGTGGATTAATGTGGCCTACACGCCTCCGATTGTTTAATATCTACCACTCAAACGACACGGACTGTCGTAATGACGGCCCCACTGTATGCTATTGAGTTCGTGAGAAAGCAGCGTTACCGCTAACGCGGCTCAGACGTTGGAAGTTGTTGTGGGATAGCATTAGAGCGACAAAAACTATTGACTCCAGTGACATAGCAGTCGCGTAAGGGACTCCTTTGTCACACAAAGGATTACGGGCAACTATCGAATAAGATGGTGTTTCACGCACTTCGTTAACGTTGAATCATGCGAAAGAGAATGTTCATAGACACCGCCGACTGCCGATGCTGCTGCGAGTGATCGCCTATGACACCGAACAACGATCTGAATCTTCTATATTCGAGTAATCGCCTTTGCGAATTCTAACGATGAAACGGACATGATCGCCCTAACAGTATTGGTGTGAGACGAGGCAGATGTTCATCAGCAACCGTAATGACAAATCGCTTGTAGGCAGCATCATTATTATGCTGTGTATAAGTTCGTGCTTGAGTGAAACAGACTCTCATGAGTGGAAAGAGCCGAAGGAGTCGAGAGAGACATATGCTACAGATTCTGTGAGTCTGCGCAAACCGTTGGAGCTTACATCGCTGAGGATTCACAAAGATGGTGACGCGGAATCCGTGACCGCAAAATACATGCAACTAGAGTGCTGCTTTGAAAGGGACACATTTGTTCTAACATCTGGAAATTCTGTACTTCATCGTGCTATTGTATCGACTGATCAAATAACTAGTACGTCCGATGGGGTGAAAATTCGTAGGACACTCAAGTCATTCGCTATTCGTATTAACTCATTCAGAAGTGAGTTTCTATGGCCACAAGGTTATTCACAGTGTTATGTTCGAACAGACTCATCTGTGATCCACTTGGAGTTTACCAATACTCTTCGTAGATATCGATGAGCATATGCTACGCTTGAATGTCGCGAGTACACGCGCCGCTTCACGAATGTTCGTCGGTGGTACGACGGATCTCTCAGTATCAACTCAATATCGAACACTCGAGCGGCCGATGTCTGAGAATCGGTTAGTTTTATGATAACGATTCGTAACATGAGACATGAATGTGAGAAAACATGATAGCCAGTCCACGTAACTATACTCTCACGATCTCTGAAGACACCGGGAAAGAGCTCTCTGAACCATACATTGACCGATTTGAGTGTGACGGAGATCTCGTATCATCCAGCGCTCTTCAACAGCGGTGCTATCTCCTGTTGTTATGCTTCGTTGGTACGTTAACGTTCGCCTGCGGAGGTCGCGGATCATATACGGATGAGTCAATCATCGGTGCTCACGAATGTGTCGTCTATCAAAAGTATGGATGTCCTTCTTCTGTGGCGAAGGTCCGGATTCATCCTGACTCGTCGTATTTGGGCGTACATTCGTTGTTGCCGCGCGTTATCAAGAGGCGTGGAGCAGATGACTTTACTGAACTTGTTGAACTCGCATATAACCGTGGTGACGGTGTACAAATGAGGGTATGGACGATAGAAACGGAGCATGGTGACGTCGTCATTGACAACTATATATGGCCTCCCGATGTGGTGTTCTGAAAACGACGACCTTACTTCGTTTGATCGTGATTGCGGTTGTATCGAAGGAGTCATGTCCCAACCTGCATCACTATGAATCGTAGCATCCTCATCATTCATGCTGCCTGTGTTCTCTCAGTAAGTAGTTGTGATCAGCAGCGCAACGAACAGACGGAGCAGCGTGCTGTGCGTCCAACAACACCAAAAAGCCTGCGAGAGCAGCTTACAGGATTGTGGTTCGGGTGCTTTACTATGCTTGGTACTGAGGTCATGTCGAGTTACTGGATTCAAGTCGGTGAAACAGATTCAATGGCATTCTTGAAATCACCAGAAAATGTAATACGGAGAAAGGCATTTCGATTACAAGATAGTCTGCTGTTAATAGAGGGATGGAATGAAGAGATGATGATAGATGATCTTACCGATTCAACATTTCATTTTGGCCCTAAACACGGCGGGGATACAATACGTGTCTCAGTTCCTACTATGTCCACGATGACTTTTCACCGCATTCGATAAGAGGGGATATCGGTATGATTAATTGAGATTGTTTGGTCTTTTCAACCAGAATACGGAATCAACAACCCAAGGTCCAGACCAATGTTACGAGCATGTAATGTCCTTCCCATGGCAATAGGAGTGGTGATGTCCTTGACGGGCTGTCATAAGACAAAGGAGCCAAATCCCTTACGAGAGAGCCTTCTCGGAACGTGGGAGGGCGGGCTAAACAATCCCTTTCAGCCGTCGGAGAGATTTACGATTCGACTTGACGTCCGTGACAACGATTCGATACTCATGTCATTCTATGGTCGTCAACCCTTTGTATCGCACTACGTCGTAGAGGATAGCACTCTCCTGATAGAGGAGCGGGACAAAATGAGGATTGTTCATCTAACAGACTCGACACTTAAACTCTTCCCGTGGGGTTCAAGCAAGTCAGATGCTATGATCTATGCGGTAGAGTTTAAGAGAATCCGATGAAATGGCGGTATTCTGCTTACGTTTAGCTGTACTGGGTGTTCCCCGAGTTCCACTTTGAGTTGACATACAGCACACCTCGGGGATGTTCTGAGATCTGATTGTAACAGTGGGACAGCATTTGTCGGCCGAGTTCGAATCCGTCGGAGCTCAGCGTCAGCTGATGTAAACTAGGGAATGCATCACGGTAGCAAGAGTACCTAGAATTGACTACTTTAATCGTAGTAAAAGCAAACACATTCTATTCATCCTTTTATGTGCGCTGCTTTTCATCGGCACACTAAACAGAGCACTCACGGTGGAGAGTTCATTCACTGCAACGACTGCAGAAAAGAGTGTCGAAACAATGGCAACGGTCCCAAACCAATGGTAACTGCTCTGAAACATCCACTCAAACTACTCTGCACATTTACCGCATTTGTTGCAGTTCTGGCATCGTGCGGGGGGACACATGGCCGAATTGGACGCGTGTGGATCGAACTTCCCGCCGATACAGTCGTAAACATACTTATGCAAAATGAGATTTTGCCAATTCATCCAGTACTTGAGGGCGTTGGTGGTCAAGGGAGCACGTACCTGACTTTGCCTGTCTCCACAGCAAGTCAGGAGTTTGACACAATCCTTGTTCACATAACCATTGATATTGTTGAAGATGGAGTTACTGGCTGTTATCTCGGCCTAATTGGATATTTACCAAAGGGTACGAAACGCTATTGTATGCAGGACAAATGCACCTCGGAACAGGATGAAGCTGCGCTACGCTTATTCGAAGCTATCGTTCTCAACCCACTTAGAAGACACATAAGGATTGGGGAGCTCGAGTCATAAATTGCTTGTCACAAGGTAAGAATGAAGAGAACCCTCAGACATACGGACAATTGCGTGCATCATATCAACCTTTCGCCTGGATTCGATTCGGCATCAAAACTTGCGTGAGTGGCACGGCCGATTGAAGTTTGTCTGCGGCGATGGTTGTTGAAGTGTTCGGTATATCGGTTTTCTGCGACTACGAAGCGAACGTTGATCTGGAGCTGGACATGAACTCACTCATCATCATCAAGCGTAACCCCTCGTAACCCAGCGCAATTGTATCTTGCTTGACGCCCTTCCCACCATGAAGCCCACCATCCTCGTTACTAGCTCCGACTGCTATCCCTTTGGAATGATGATGGATGGACGGAACGAGGCAGGCGGTGAATGCCAGTATAGGTATAATGGCAAGGAGAACGATAATGAGGTGAAGGGAGATGGGAACCAGCAGGACTATGGGTTTCGTATCTATGATCCGCGCATCGCACGGTTTTTATGATGAAAAGGTAACCTGGATGGTGATGACTCTGGGATATTCTGATGAGGACATGTCAAAGTTTCGACATGTGGCACAGGAGCTAGGGGTTGCATTAGTAGAGGTGAAGAATTCAAAGGAGCTGGTCAATTACCTTAACTCCATGAACAAGGATGTTTCGATGCCCGATGGCGAGCCGGGTGAACTTTCAAGCAATCGTTCCGCGGATCCGATTACTAAGATGTCCATCTTCGGGCATGGTATATCCGGTTTGGCCTTACTAGGAGCTGGAGATTTCCCCGCGGGCGACCTCACTTCTGAGGCACTTGGAGGAAATCGTCAAGATGCTTTTAGGAGTCCTTCGATCGGTTTATATACATGCAATGCAGCGACACCACTAAATGATGGTGTGTCATTTGCGCAGATTCTTTCGGCTGCAACGGACGGAGAAGTTCGTGGATATGAAGGTAGGACAGACTACGCAAAGATTAATCCCAGTGGCTCGTCGTTGGCAGATAAGTTCAATAGGTTTATTAATGGCTTTAATACCCATGGTTCTCAGCAGATGCCACAGGCTGGCTTATAGAACGGGACCAAAGTCCCGTCAGAAGCGAAGACATTTAGAAAGGTTGAGCAGTCTTCCGACTGATACATGCCGGACAGTGTTTGTTCAACGAGAAGCGGTGCTGAGGAAGATGTCGAGAGAAGTTCCACAATCACATGACATTGCGCGATTCCGTTTACGAACTGTGCTGATCGTACTGTTCGTACTGTTCTTATTTGTTTTGGGAGTTGGTGCTTTGTGGAGGTACTATGTGAGTCACCTTCCTTGCCTTGCATGGTACTATGCTGGGCCGATCGTTGTAAGTGCGGTTGACTCAACGGTTGTTGTTGAGACTAACGATGTAGTAGTGCCTCTTGTCATTCAGGGTAACCCCTTCTGCGTCGATTCGAGCGCGACTGTTACTGTTCTCAACGGCGAAAGTAGGGGCGCAGGCGTCATCGCACGGACGAAGTACTTCGAAGTGGGGCAGATAGTACTTCCAAGACCGGCAAACGAAGAGGTGCACGTGCGCGACACGTTCGAGCTCACCCCTATCGTCTACATTCGATATCGCAACAAGCAACTTCCCCTCATAAACTACGAGAAGTACTTTCTAGGCAAGATCCCGAAAAGGGTTGTTTTAGAGATTACAGGGGTCCGTAGCGAGTATTATTTGATGCGATTCGAATATTGATGTTCCTCTCCTAGGCCCCCCCCCCGAAAGTACTGGAGTGTTGTGAATAAATCGGACGAGTCTCGCGTCCTGAAGGTGAGTAGGTATACTCTTTGGGTTCAGTCACAGGTTGCAAAATGTTGTTAGGCTGCATGTTTGTTGAATGCAGTGATTCGTGGTCGATAGTTGTGTTTGCTTTGTGGTCGTTCAGTATTGTACATGTGTAACCACATGGTCGAGATCGTTTGTGCCTCAGCAAGTGACATGAAGATCTCCGCGTTGAGGACTTCCCGTCGGTATGTTCCGACGAAGCTCTCTGCAAACCCATTCTGCCATGGTTTGCCTGGTTGATTGTATTCCAGTGTGACACGGCGTCGTTTGGCCCAGTGTTGTACAATGGTGGCAATGAACTGTCCTCCGTTGTCCGAACGAGTGTACTTAGGTGTGCCATGCCGGGCAACCAGCTCGTTGAGTACTGCCTCGATATCTGAGTCCTTGAATGATCGCCGTAGGGTAATGCTGAGACCAAACGACGTGGCTTCGTCGTTGACCAGCAGTGCAATCAATTTCCGGCCTGTCATAAATCGAACTTTGGCAATGTCCATGCACCAGACCTCATTTGGCTGTATTGCCGTTGGATTGATCCGTACGCCTCGCCGGAACTTGCGCGATCGCTTCCGCCACTGTGCTGCGCAACCGCTTTGCCGATAGACGCGGTACACCGTGCACGCGGAGTAGTCATAGCCCCGCTCTCGCATCAAACCATATACGAAGCGCTTACCCCACGTCGGATACTGCGCCACAACGTCACCGATGATTGCCCTGACGCTTGCAACCTTGATCGGTTGTCGTAGTCAACATTGAACGAGATACACCAAGCAAGGCCGCTGCCCTGCGTTGTCCAAGTCCTCGATTGACGGCGATTACTAAATCCTGACACTAAGAGGAACGCAGGCGCGTTGAATGCTAATGCAAGATGTTGTAAATCTGGGTACGAGAATGGACAGACAGGATGCCTCGTATCGATCAACGGGTGTCTAATCCACGTACTCCGTGGGGAGTACTTTGCCAAGACCTTCCTAGCTTACAGTTGTTACGAAGGAAGCCTTTCCTCAACTGCATCACTATGAATCGTACCATCCTCATCATTCTTACTACCTGTTCTCTCTCGGTAAGTAGTTGCGATTCACCGAGCAACGAACGATTCGACTTGACGTGCGTGACAACGATTCGATAGTCATGTCACGCTACGGTTGTCCATCGGTTTTGGCGCACCATACTCTAAACGATAGCACACTCACGATAGAGGGCAGGGAGTATATGGGATTCCTCTATCTGACCGACTCGACTCTAAGGCTTCACCCATATATAAATGACATGGCGATTGCCATGATGTATGCCGTTGAGTATCAGCGAATTCGATGAAATGGCGGTATGCTGCTTACGTTTAGCTGTACTAGGTGTTCCCCGATTTCCACTTTGAGTTGACATACAGCACACCTCGGGGATGTTCTGAGATCTGATTGTAACAGTGGGACAGCATTTGTCGGCCGAGTTCGAATCCGTCGGAGCTCAGCGTCAGCTGATGTAAACTAGGGAATGCATCACGGTAGCAAGAGTACCTAGAATTGACTACTTTAATCGTAGTAAAAGCAAACACATTCTATCCGTCCTTTTTATGTGACCTGCTTTTGGTTTGCACACTAAACAGAGCACTCACGGTGGAGAGTTCATTCACTGCAAAGCCTGCAGAAAAGAGTGTCGAAACAATGGCAACGGACCCAAACCAATGGTCACTGCTCTGAAACATCCACTCAAACTACTCTGCACATTTACCGCATGTGTTGCAGTTCTTGCATCGTGCGGGGGGACACATGGCCGAATTGGTAGTGTGTGGATTGATCTTCCCGCCGATACAGTCGTAAACATACTTATGCAAAATGAGATTTTGTCAATCCATCCAGTACTTGAGGGCGTTGGTGGTCAAGGGAGCACGTACCTGATGTTGCCTGTCTCCTCTGCAAGTCAGGAATTTGACACGATACGCATACATGTGACCATTGACATTGTTCAAGACGGAGTTACGGGATGTTATCTGAGCCTTATCGGCTACATGCCCAAAGGTACAGATCGCTATTGTATGCAGGACAAATGCACCTCGGAACAGGATGAAGCTGCGCTACGTTTATTCGAAGCTATCGTTCTCAACCCACTTAGAAGACACATAAGGATTGGGGAGCTCGAGACGTAGATCGAGCGTTTCATGAAGAATGATGTAAGACCAGCACCGTGAACGGATTGTTCGTGGACCATATCGTTGGCTTGTGTCGGCACCATCCGGCTTTATGAACGTTGGTGCGAGGGGCCGACGGTTAATGTGTGTCTGCAGCGCCGCCTAAGAAACGCTGTCAATTGACGCAGTTCGGCCCATGGTAGGTGCTCGGGTATTCTATCGTAACGGCATCAATGACATATATTCGACTCGTTCCACTCGAGAACCCTACATATGAAACGCGTACGATGTACCAGATGCCGCTGTAAACTCAACGACACGAAATGATGCGTGAAGTATTCTCCATCTTTAACGTACTTGCCTACTGGATTCCAGTGTGTCTGGCTCTGTTGTGGCTGCTACTTCGACGTCGAAGGATCGTAGACATAACGAGCTTTGTATGGCAGCTCACATGGTTGGTGCCAATACTGCTGAACTATTACCTCGTCGTATTCTGGATCGATGTTTCGTTACTCTTAACCGGTGCATCAACATCAATACTTGTGTTGACGGTGATGTTCGGCATTGTGCTTGTTCCGCTACTCCTGACGTCTGTCTTTATACGAATACATCGTGGACGGAAATCAAAACAACTGAGTCGTGACGATGAAGCGTAGTACTCAGTTCATCGTGTTTGGTGTACTTGCTACCACTTCCTACGTGTTATCATCAATGTACCTGAAGCGTCGTCAAATGTATGTTCACAATAACATCCGCATACAGTCAGAGTGTATTGTTACCGACAATGGTAAAATCGGACTACGAGTTAAGAAGGTGATGAACGGAGACAGTGCGGCAAAGTCGTTAGAAGGACAGGTGATCTACCATGATGGTTATATGGCGAGCACAGAAGATGTCTTCTCAGACTTTGTTTCTCAAGGTTGCGATATAGACTTCGTCGGAGATGTGGACGTATATCCCTCCGTAACACTGACGCACCGAATGTTTCGAATACGGGGTTTCTCCATTGGACGACAAAATCCCTGAGTTTCAGCCGTGCTTCCCCCCACCATCC
>ERZ761609.110-NODE-110-length-114754-cov-45.217456_pt1 | contig 114754 bp, 91 predicted proteins | sample MGYA00511163_ERZ761609 | MGnify/ENA primary metagenome ERZ761609 (study PRJEB28899, sample SAMN02445070) | bioreactor sludge metagenome | biome: EBPR sludge | place: Australia: Brisbane, Thorneside Wastewater Treatment Plant | collected 2011-12-16 ... | reverse complement strand
CGCCAGGCGCTTAATCAGAAGCCCTGCTAACTGTTACGTTAGCAGGGCTTTTTTTTATGGAAAAAATTTGAAAAACAAAGCAAGGATGCCGAAAGCTAAAATGCAAGCTATGCGCTACCCACAAGCTGGAAAGCCCGTGTTAACGGGCAAACTCAGTTAGCCATTTCGATACTCTTTTCAGGGTTTGCTGAAATTGTTCGTGTTTGACGGGTTTAGTCAGATAGGTTGACGCACCAGCAATGACACCTTGCACTTCATCCAGTGGGGACGTTTTGCCGCTAAGCATGATTATAGGTGTTTTCTTCATGGTTTTACGCGAGCGCATTTGACGACATACTTCATAGCCGTCAATTCCTGGCATGATAATATCGAGGAAAACTAAGTCATATTGTTTTTGAGTCGATTTTTCCAGAGCCTCTTCACCACTTTCCGCAAAGTCAGCTTTGATTTGGGCATTACGCAACTCGATTTCTAGTTGTTTGCGGATAGCTGCGCTGTCATCAACTACCAGTGCCAGATAACTATATTCTTCTTCTGTTGCTGCATCGGGTGATACTGTGGGTAAGATTTGTAGTGTTTCTTGACCATTTTCTGTATTGGCTGGAGGTGTCGTCGCTGCCTGACTGGCAACAGGTGCTTCTTCAACAGGGGCAGGAGGGCTTGCTGTTGATGCCGCAGGAGTTTCTGGAACTGGTATTGCTACTGAGACGGGGGCTGTTGGTGGGATTTCCAGATGCTGGGTTTGTTCAGGGATGATGCCTGTGTTGGTTTCCTGATCCTGATGTGCTGTCGTAATGACCGCTTGGATCTCTGGCACAAGGGATTCACTAGTCGGATCTGTTTGTTCAACGACTGGGCGGGTTTGCAGCAAATGGGCGGCATCATCCAGTGCCCGCATGACGCGGGTCACTAGCAATGGACGTTGCAATATCAGATCACTGGGGTGTATACCGGCATCACCAATGCGGATGGTCAGGGCATTAGTTGCTGGAAGGCTGATATTGTCCAGTGCGATAACGATATGTGCGCCTTCCACTTGTGGGTGCTGCGCATAGGGTTTTCCTTGAGAGGAGCCGAAAGTGATAACACGCTGGATGACCGCCTGATCTTTGTCCGGCAAGTCAAACAAGCAGATGCCAATGGTTGTGCTTTTTGTCGCAAGCATTGCTGTATTCTCTCCGTGGGCTCAGGCCGCTAGCTGTGTTCTGAGCCATTTGTCTAGTTGTGTATTTAATGTGTCCTGGCTAACTGGTTTCGTCAGATAATCATCAACACCAGCTTGATGTGCCATCTGCCGGTGTTTAAGTGTGCTACGTGACGTAATCATGATAACAGGTATGTGGCGCTTTTCTGGCCAAATACGGATAGCTTGTGTCATTTCCAAACCGTTCATACGCGGCATTTCAAGGTCGGTCAATACCAGTTCTATTGGATTTTCGTGCAAACGTTGCAGAGCTTCCAACCCATCTACCGCTGTAATCGCCTGATAACCCATGTGTTCTACCATCAGGCTCAGAGATTTGCGGTTGCTGAGTGAGTCATCAACAATCAGGATGCGGGAACGGGCTTGGGCAACACGGGATTGTGTGGTCAGTTGTTTGCCGGGTGTCAGCAAGCCTTGTTCCAGGCTACGCAATAGACGCAAGGTATCAAGCACTGGCGCAACCGTACCATTGGCAAGAATACATGCACCACTGACACCTTGGGTGATATTTATCCACGGCGCAAGACTTTTGACAACAATATCACGTGGCTGAAGGATTTCATCAACGTGCAAGGCGTGAAGTTTATGTTCGCTTTCCATGAGCAAGAGTGATTGTCCTTTGCTCAAGTCAGGAGGTGTACTTTGCCAGCCAAGTAGATGGGCAAGTTGCATGACGTGTAACGTTGTTTCCTGATGCTGGATAGACCATTGTCCGTTTTCTTGCAGATGTTCGTTGGCTGATACATACAGCAGTTGCTGGATGGTGCTACCGGGAATTGCAACAAGATGACCCCCAGTACGTACCAGCAGTGCGTTAGTTGCAATCAGGGTGAGTGGAACCTGGATGTGGATACTGGTTCCTTGTCCTGGCTTGCTGTCGAGGTGAAGCAAGCCTTGCAGGTTTTCGACCGCAGTCTGGACAACATCCATGCCAACCCCGCGCCCGGAAATTTCGCTGACCTGATCGCGAGTGGTGAAGCCGGGTTGTAGAATCAGGCGTAGGATGTCTTCTTCCTTTAATTGGTCGTCCGGCTGGATTAGTTTGCGCTCAATGGCACGTGTACGAATGCGCTGGGTATCAAGCCCTCGCCCGTCATCCTTGAGGGTCATGTGGATGTGACTGCCTTTTTGTTCAAAGCGCAATTCAACATGCCCTTGGGCGTCTTTTCCAGCCGCGTTACGTTCTTCTGGCAGTTCGATGCCGTGGTCGATGGCATTGCGCAGCATGTGTAGCAGGGGGGCTGTCAGCCCTTGCAGGATGTCCGTGTCGATTTGCAGGTTTTGACCATGGATGCGGATAACAGCATTTTTGCCGGTACGGCGGCAGGTTTCGCGCACGGTGCGTTCTACACGGGCGGTAATGGCTTGTACAGGAACCAGACGTGTACGCAGGATGGTTTCGCTCAGTTGGCGTTGCAGACGTTGTTGTTGGTAAACCTGATCGGAAATTTGGCGGATTTGTTGTTGCAGGTTACGGGTCAGCTCCCGGTTGTCAGCAATGGATTCTGTTAGCAGGCTGGAAGTGCTGTGCAGGTCATTGTATGCCTCCAGTTCCAGTTGGTCGAAATTGTCCACAGTCTGGCTGGGCAGGAAATTCCGGCGACCTGATGCCTGCCCGATATTGGCAGATTGTTGGTCAATGGCTTCACCCAGCTCGTCCAGCATTTGTCGGACATGCTCATCTTGCTGTTGCAGGTATTTGCCGAAAGCCAGTGTTTGTTGAGCATGTTCGGCAATTTGGCTGGTGGAAGTAATCAATTCACCTGCCAGATTGAGCAGGCGCTGGACTGTTTCCATCGGTACGCTGAGGTGGGTCGAACTGCTGCGGGGAATATCGGCGACAGGGGTGTTGTCATCACTGGCTTCGTCATCCTCCAGCCCGGTTTGCAGGATGAAATCGGGCAGAACCAATGGCTCCGTGGGGAGCAGGTCGGCAATCTCTTCTGCGGCGGGAACGGCTGTATCTGTGGCAGGTTCGCCCAGGCGTTGTTCCCAGTCATCCATCGCTGCCAGCAGGATGGAATATTCATCTGGCAGGGGTTTGTTTTCCTGCAAGTGATCAAACAGGCTTTCCAGACAATCAGCGGCTGCTTCGAGGGTGGCACCCAACCCGTTCGGCAAGTGCCGGTTGATGTCCAGTTCGAGAATGTCTTCCAGCCTGTGGGTGAATTCTGCAATGGCACTGACACCGACTACCCCGCTGGCTCCCTTGACAGTATGGGCAAGGCGGGCTGCATGGCGTTTCTGTTCAGGTGTGCTGCTACCTTTGGCAATCAGGTGGATCAGACGGGCAGCCTCCGCAATCTGACCGGGGGTTTCCTGCATGTATGCTTCAAGCAGTTCAGGATGGATGTCGGCATCCCATGCCAGCAGATTGGGTTGCCCGCTAGCGTTGGCACTCAGTGACTCGGCTGTTGCGTCGTCATTGCCTTCTTCCGTTGCCGTCGAGTGGGCAGCTTGCAAGGAACTCATGCGCAGACCGACCAGCAGTTTTTCCATTAGTTCTGGTGCTGGTGGTTCCGGCCATGCATCGCTCATCAGTTCGGCTGACAGGGCTGGCAGGTGAGAGAGTTCTTCTGGTTCCCGCAAGACAATGGCGGTGAGTTCGATCCAGCCAAACAGTTGCCCGCCTTGCAGCAACTCCAGAATCGCTTCCGGTAGTGTTTCCTGAAAACTGACCAGCATTTCACTGATCCATTCGGTTGCCTGCTGGACACCTTCCTGTCCATACATGGCAGCGGTCATGCCAAGGCGTTCGTATTCGGCAACGACAGTTTCCACGGTAGTCGCAACTTCATCCGGCTCTTCTACCAGTGGATTGAGACTGGAAAGTTGCAGGGCAACGTCTTCCAGTTCCTCGGCAAAAGCGATGGCGTCATCCATAAACTCAGGCTTCCAGCTTGAAGACGTTAACGGATTTCACCAGACGTTGACCGTATTCAGCCATGTTTCTGGTCAGGCCGGTCAGGGACAGCAGTTCCTTACCCGTGGATTGTGTGGCATCCAGAATGCGTTCGGCACGGTTTTGCAGTTCCTTGCTGATGGAGACCTGTTCTGCGGAGGAGACCGCAATTTTTTCAACGGATGTAACCAGTTGGTTGGTTGCTTCTAGGGTGGCCTGCATTTGCTGGGCAGCTTCTTCGGCAAGGGATGAGCCGTTCACAACCTGTTCGATGGTGTTGTCCATCGTGGCGATGGTGGTGTTGGCCTCTTGCTGGATGTTGCGGATCAGGGTGGAAATCTGGTTGGTGGATTCGCGCGAGTTTTCTGCCAGCCGCTGGATTTCTTCCGCGATCATGGAGAAGCCGCGCCCCGCTTCACCGGCTGCGGTGGCTTGCATACTAGCGTTCAAGGCCAGTACGGTGGTGCGTTCGGAGAGGTTGTTGATTACGTCGATGATCTGGCTGATTTCCTGGGAACGTTCACCCAAACGTTTCAGGCGCTTGCCGGTTTCTTGTACGGTGGAGCGGATGTTGGTCATGTTATCGAGAGTACGGGATACTGTTTCCTGCGCATGACGGGTGGTGCTGGAGGTGGTATCTGCAACTTGGTTGGCCTGCTGGGCTGCGTGCGCGATGCTATCCAGTTTTTGCAGGATGTTTTCAAGCTGGTTGGCGGTTTCTTCTGCTTCCGACTGTTCCAGTTGTGCCAGTTTGTTAACTTCCAGTGCGTAATGATTTACATCCTGCGAGGCTGTTTCTACCGAGGTGGCAACTTCACGTACCTGTTTCAATACGTCGGAAGTGTCTTCCGCAAACTGGTTGATCGCATCTGCCAACGGGCCGGTAGCGTCTTCGGTTACTTTGGCGCGGACAGTCAGGTTACGTTCGCTAAGGTCGAATACGGCATCCAGCAAGGAACTGACTGACTGGTTGAGTTGTTGGTGATCCCGGTCGATACGTGCTTGGGTGGCAAGACGCTCTTCCACCATCTGGTCAAAGTTATGCCCAAGTTCTGCCAGTTCGTTGGTCCCTTCCAGTTCAACCCGTGCGTTCAAATCGCCCGCAGAGATTTTGCGTACTGTGTTGAGCAGTTTATCAATAGAGGTCGCAATGGAATGGTAAATGAAGTAACTGAGGAAAGCTGCTAGCAGCGTTCCCGCTAGGATCAGACCGATGGTGATGTACAGGAATTTTTTAACATTGCTTTGCGCGGTCATGAAAGATTCTTCAACCTGCTGAATGTCACGTTCTACTTCCTTGTGGATACTGTCACGCAATGGTGTTGTGTCTTTTTTGAGTTCGTTAAGCAGATATTGGCGTAGTGTCTCAGGGTCTTCGGATTGCAGCAGCTTTTTACGTTCTTCTGTGGTTGCGAGCAGTTTTTCCAGTTCGGCAAAGGCTGTTTTGGTTTGTTCATCCTGTTGTTCCGGTGCTGGTTTGACCGCTTGGTAGGCGGGCAATACAGAACTGTGCAAGTCAGCATCCAGTTTTTCCAAGGCGGTGATGCCTTCTTCCTTGGTTCGGCTGCCGATATGTACTTCGTACAGGACGCCGATGTAATCACGTTGCATCCGGCGGATAACCTTGTTGCCCTTGTCGATGGCCACTACCCGGTTGTTGATGTCCTGGAATGCCACGCGGTTCTGGTTCAAGGCGATGACAGCAAATATGCCTGTAATGAACAGGATGACCAACGGCACCAGGATCAGCATGTAAATCCGGCGGGCAACCGACAGATTGCCTAGAAAGTTGGAGGGTTTCTTTTCCTGGATAGCCATTATGTTTCTATCTCCCTTGACTTGAAACGGGTGGTTGATTGCTAGCTGTTGTTGGTGGAGCGCTGAATTTGTCGCAGAAGCCTGCCATGATCTGCAACCAGCAGGGTTTGTCCGTTGTGTTGCAGCGTATGGGGAATCCAGCCTGGCAGGTTTTCGGCAGGATATTCGGTCATGTCTTCATCCGGCAACCTGATCTGGCGTGGGTAGCCGTCACAGGTCAAAACAACTGGAGGAAAGCGGAAATGTTGTACCAGCAGTAACTGTTGCTGTGTAGTGGATGATGAACCCTGTACAACCTTGTGCATATCAACAACCGGAAACAGGTCGCCACGCAAGCTAATGAGACCGGCGCACCATGAGGGAGCAAAAGGCACAGGGTAGAGCGGCTGCGCGGTCAAGACCTCAGCCTTCATTTCAGGTTCCAACAGGATCAGGTGCGATCCGATACGGTAACAAAACCGGCTCGCAACCGGCGTAGGCAACTCAGACACCTATGTTTCCTCGCTTGTTGTTCATTTCCCCTCTCAGGTTTTTACTGTTCTGGAAGGGTTGTTTTTATTGTTCTTGGATACCGGGCTTTCTTTACTACAGGGCTGCAATTTGCTGTAGAACGTCTTCGTCCTTGTAGGGTTTGACAATGTAAGCATTTGCGCCCAGTTTTTGCGCCCATTGCCGATCCACCGGGTTGGATTTGCTGGAAACCATGATCACCGGAATCGACTGGGTAGCCGGGTTGCGTTTCAATGACCGGCATGTCTGGTAGCCATCGCCATCTTCCATGATGATATCCAACATGACCAGATCGGGCATATGGGACTCTGCCAGGGCTTTGGCTTCATTACCTGACTGGGCTGTGATTACTTCATAGCCAGCCGCTTCAAGGATCTGCTTAAGATTCAGTCGTTCCGTATTGGAATCATCTGCAATCAATACTTTGTGGATGGCAGATGGGGTTCCTTGCTCACTCAACATAGGGTTCCCTTCATGTTGTTGGGGGCATCAGGGTCTGTCGCCCTGTCTCTCGACCGCTTGGGGGAGCGGACAAATTAATCACTCGCACCTTTATAGTCAAACCACTGGCATTAAGCAAACTTATTTCTACGGAATGCCGAAGATCGTCGACTAAATAACTCGGTCAGCAAATGCTTGTGACTCCCAGTTAATTTAGTCATAATCGGCACTCTTCGCAATGGTGGCCTGCATTGGTTCTCCCGCGACGATAAGTGGTGAACCCCGCCAGGCCCGGAAGGGAGCAACGGTAACTGCTGATTCGGGCGCCGGGATGTGGCTGGTGCGGGCTGCCACCCACTCCAAAAATATTCAATTATTCCATGAGTTATCAGGTACTGGCACGAAAATGGCGACCGCAGGACTTCCAGCAGATGGTGGGTCAGGCGCATGTGCTGCGTGCCCTGATGAATGCACTCAACGGGGATGATGGTCAGCAACGCCTGCATCATGCCTATCTGTTCACTGGCACGCGCGGGGTCGGTAAAACCACGCTAGCACGTATTTTCGCCAAATGCCTCAATTGCGAAACGGGCGTCACCGCCAAACCTTGCGGGGAATGCCGCAGTTGCCGCGAAATTGCAGAAGGTCGGCACGTTGATCTGATCGAAGTCGATGCTGCTTCCCGCACCAAGGTCGAAGATACCCGTGAACTGCTTGATAATGTGCAATACGCGCCGACTCGTGGTCGTTTCAAGATTTACCTGATTGACGAAGTGCACATGCTCTCCGGGCACAGCTTCAATGCGCTGCTGAAAACGTTGGAAGAGCCGCCGCCACACGTCAAGTTCCTGTTCGCCACCACTGACCCGCAGAAACTGCCGGTGACGATCCTGTCACGTTGCCTGCAATTCAATCTCAAGCGGATGCCGGTGGACATGATCAGCGGGCATCTGGCGAATGTGCTGGAGCAGGAACACATTCCTTTCAGTGATTCCGCCTTGCGACTATTGGCTCGGGCGGCAGATGGCAGTATGCGCGATGCACTGAGTCTTACTGATCAGGCGATTGTTGCCGGGGGAGGGGCTGTCAGCGAAGACGATGTGCAAGACATGCTCGGCCTGTTGCCACACGAACATCTGGTCAGCCTGATCCAGTCGATTGCGGATGATGATGGCAAACGAATGCTGGCAACCGTTACGCAAATGTCGCAACTGACCACCGATTTTACCGCTGCGGCTGACAGCCTGATTGCTTTGTTGCACAGCGTGGCAGTCCAGCAGGTTGTCACGTCGGAAGAGGTGGATGCGGACGTGGCGGCACTGGCGAAATTGCTGTCGCCAGCAGATGTGCAACTGTACTACCAGATGGCATTGCATGGGCGGCGCGATTTGCCGTTAGCTCCTGACCCGCGCGGCGGTTTTGAGATGCTGTTGTTGCGGATGCTGGCATTCCGGCTGGATGACGGCAGGGCACAGAAGGTGGTAACAAACTCGGCACAGGCTGAGAAAAAAAAAATTGTAGTTGATAACACCCCTCACCCCAACCCCTCTCCCTCAAGGGGAGAGGGGCTAAAGAATCTCCCCGCTGTTGCTTCATCTTTTCTTTCTCCCCCTCGCCCCTTGAGGGAGAGGGAGAGGGGGGCGGGGGGTGAGGGGTTCTCCACCAACGACTGGCACAACATCCTCCCCCAACTAAACCTTTCCGGCATGGCGCTACCACTCGCGCAACACTGCCTGCTCGAAAGTGTCGGGGAGGAGCAGATTTCCCTGCTGCTGGACGAAAGCGGTTCTACTCTGCAAAGCCCCCGTGCCGCAGCTCAACTGGCAGAAGCGCTGGCAAAACATTACGGGCGTGACTTGAAACTGCATTTCAATCAGGTGGAGTTGAGCGAGGAAACGCCGGAAAAACGCACAAAACGTGAAGCCACTGAAAAACAGGTGGCAGCAGAAGCCGCGATCAGGAATGACCCCTTCGTCAAGCAATTGCAGGAAACGTTTGGCGCGGTGATCGTGCCGGGCAGCATCCGACCACGCACAGATACGGATAAAATGTAGTAAACTGCATTCCATATTGATCAAAGAATGAGGAAAGACAAACCATGATGGGTAAAGGCGGAATCGGCGGCTTGATGAAGCAGGCGCAAAAAATGCAGGAAAACATGCAGAAGGCGCAGGCTGAAATTGCCGCGATGGAAATCACCGGGCAATCCGGTGGCGGGCTGGTTTCTGTGGTTATCAACGGCAAGCATGAGTGCAAGCGTGTCAACATCGACCCTAGCCTGTTTGAAGACGACAAGGACATGATCGAAGACCTGGTGACTGCCGCTTTCAACGATGCCGTCCACAAGGTCGAAGAAGCCAGCCGCGAGCGCATGGCTGATGTGACTGCCGGAATGCCAATGCCCCCTGGCTTCAAAATGCCATTCTGATTGACGCATGAGTGACTCGTCGCTGCTGAAGGAACTGGTTGATGCCCTGCGTTGCCTGCCGGGGGTAGGAGTTCGCACGGCACAGCGCATGGCGTTCCATTTACTGGAACATGACCGGCGCAGTGGCGAGCGCCTTGCCGATGTGATGGGGCGGGCTATGCGTGACATCAAGCATTGTTCACGTTGCCGTACCCTGACTGAACACACTACCTGCCGTATCTGTGCCAACCCGGCGCGGCAAAAAGAACTATTGTGTGTGGTGGAACACCCTTCCGATGTGGTTGCCATCGAGCAGGCTACCGGTTATCGCGGTTACTACTTCGTACTGGGTGGTAGGTTGTCGCCACTGGATGGCATTGGCCCTGAAGACATCGGGCTGGACATGCTGGAAGCACGGCTAGATGAAGGTGAAGTACGTGAACTGATCCTCGCCACCAACCCGACGGTGGAAGGTGAAGTCACCGCGCATTACATCAGCGAACTTGCCGCCAAACGTGGCATTCCGGCATCGCGGATTGCCCACGGTGTACCAATGGGCAGCGAACTGGAATACGTTGATAGCGGAACCCTTTCCCATGCCTTTGAAGGACGGAGAAAATACTAAATGAGCAATTGTTTATTCTGCCGCATTGTCGCGGGTGAGATTCCGGCAAAAATCGCTTACCAAGATGAAGATGTCATCGCGTTTCATGACATTAACCCGCAAGCGCCGCTGCATGTGTTGGTGATTCCGCGTAAACACATTGCGACCATCAATGACATTCAGCCGGAAGATGCGGCACTGGTGGGTAAGCTATTTTTGGCGGCAAAACAGATTGCGGCGGATGCAGGGTATGCCGAAAATGGCTATCGTGTCACCATGAATTGTGGGGTGGATGCGGGGCAAACGGTGTTCCATATTCATTTGCACTTGTTGGCAGGGCGGGCATTGGGCTGGCCGCCGGGTTAAATTTTTCTTTTTTAGGGCTAAACATGAACACCCGTATTGGCATATGGCTATGCCTGCTTTCGCTGTGGCTTGGGGGCTGCGGGGAAGAAAAACCGCAAGCGGTGACGTTACCGGCTGTTGATAAATTCACCGATACCAGCCAGTTGGCTGCACACGTGTCGCGTGAGCAGTTGCAGGCGCAAATCCCGGAGTTGGCGGACTATTTCCAGCGCGTGCAGGCTGCCTTGCAAGCTGATCCGCCAATTTTGCAATTGGATAACACCCAATTGCCGGATGCCAATGCACAAACGGCGCAACAATTGGCGGTCGCTAACCCCGATTTCCGCAAATTTACCCGTGATGACAAGAGCGGTGCGGCGTTGCGCAATGAAATCATGAATGTGCGCAAAGCATTACCGGGGGATTTCAACGGCGGCAATGCCGGGCCGTGTGCGCAAGCCGAGTGTTGGCGGGTGGAGATGTATAGCCATTTTCATAATGCCTCGACCATCGCGTTTGTGGATGTTAGCAAGCAGCAGGTGTTGGGGGTAAGTCGTCAGAATTTCGCCCAGCCGGATTTGCCACAACACTTGGTGGAGTTGGCGGCGAAAATTGCCGGAGCAGCACCGGAAATCCAAGCCATTTTGCAGGATCGTAAGCGCGAACCGGACAAGAAAGAGTTCAAGACCGCGTTGCAGAATTCCATGTGCGAACGTTCGCATCATCTGTGTGTTGCGCCAACCTATGTGTTTGAAAACGATGCACTGTGGGCGATTGTCGATTTGACTGATGGCAAACTGGTGGGATCGCGCTGGACAGATTTGGGCAGCAGTGGTCCGAAAACGGTGGTGACAGAACGCAGTTTAGAAAATGAAACCACCTTCCGTAATTTCTGTGAAAAGGTCAATTCGCTGGCGCAAGATGGCTGGAACATGGATTACGTGATTACGGGGTCGGATGGTTTACAGCTTAGCAACGTCAAATTCAACGATAAGCCGGTGTTGAAAAATGCCAAATTGCTGGATTGGCACGTGAGTTATTCGACCCGCGAAGGCTTTGGGTATAGCGATGCGATTGGTTGCCCGCTGTTCAGTGCTGCGGTGGTGATTGCGTATGATGGCCCTAAAGTGGAGCCGATTGTCAATGATGGGCAAGAAGTGGGCTTTGCGGTGGTGCAGGATTTTCGTCAACCGCCTTGGCCTACGCCGTGCAACTACCGTTATGTGCAACGCTTTGAGTTTTACAAAGACGGGCGGTTTCGGGTAGCGCAAGCCGATTTCGGGCGTGGTTGCGGGACGGATGGGATGTACCGTCCGGTGGTGCGGATTGATCTGGAAACTGGCGCGGAACAAACGGTGGCGGAGTGGGATGGCGGTCAATGGCAAACGTGGGACAAAGAGCAATGGCGGTTGCAGGATGATAACAAGCTGACCCCAGAAGGTTATCAGTACAAGGTAACGAGCAAGGATGGCACGGGCTTTTTCGTCGAGCCGGGGCGCGGGCAGTTTGGTGATGGCGGGCGCGGTGATAAAGCGTTTACTTATTTCAGTGCTTATAAACCTGAAGAGGGTGAGCAGGATACGGTAACGATTGGTTCGTGCTGTAACAGTGATTATCGCCAGGGACCTGAGCAATTCATCGAGCCTGCGGAGCCGTTGCAGGATAAGGACGTGGTACTGTGGTATGTACCGCAGATGAAAAACGACGGTAATCCGGGTAGTGAGTATTGCTGGGCGGATATACGGGTAAAAGATGGCGTGGCAAATATCGAGGTTTGGCCTTGCTGGTCAGGGCCGATGTTTGTGCCGGTGAAGGGGGCTTTGTGATGCACAAGGTATTGGGCATAATCATACTGGGCGTATTGTTGAGTGCTTGCGGCGAGCCGGACATGGGTAATTTCAAACCCGGTGTGGCAAACGCTTGTCAGGCGATGCCTGCGTTCATCAGTCAAACCGGGATTGGGCAGGCGGTGGCGATTGATACCCAGCAGCGCGGTTACACCGGCTTGCGCTTGCTGAATCCACAGACCCGTAAAACTTGGCAACACCCGACGTGGGATGATGCCGGGCATGTAGGGGCGTTTACCCGCGATAAAGATGGCAATATTTACGTTGCGCCGACACCGGAAGTGAGCCTTGCAGATAATCCGCCTGCTTTGCAAAACCGCATTTACAAGATTGATGCCAAGAGCGGGGAAATGGCATTGTGGCTGGAATTGCCAGCGGTTGCGCCGCCGTCACCCGCAAATCCGTTTGGGACGATGGGGCTGTTTTACGATTGCGATACCCACAGTTTGTATGCCAGTTCGCTGGCGGGGTCAGCGCCGCGTCAGGCACATGGGCGTATTTACCGCATTGAGGTTGCCAGCCAGCAAGTGCAAGCGCAGTTGGAGGCAACCGATGCGATTGGGGTTGCGGTGTTCAACGGTGTGCAACACAAGCGACTGTATTTCGGTTCGGCACGTTCTTCGGATGTGTATTCGGTAGCGTTGGATACCAAGGGTGATTTTACCCAGGATGTACGTCATGAGTTTGCCCTAGCAACACTGCCGGACGGGAATTCCACCAGTGTGCGCAAGCTCGAGTTTGCAGCAAAGTCGGGGCAATATGTCATGCAGGCGAAGGAAACCGAGTTCGGGTTCCGCTTGCTGGCGGAAAACAATCCGCGCAAGCGGCTTTACCAGTTTACCTACGATGCTGGGCAGGATCGCTGGGTATTCGTCGGCGCACAGCAGGAAGCGGGGGTTTGATGTTACTGCAAGCCATCACTTCACTCGTGCCTCAATCCGCAATTGTGTTTGCGTACCTGCTGGCACTGTGCCCGCGTTCCAGCTTCCGTTAACCGGGTCGTAAACCCCGTTGGGGCTGGCTTGCAGAAACAGCAATTCTGGCGGCAAACGCTCTTGTACACTCACTTCCGTAGCGTCTGCGGGGCCAGTGTTGCTCAATGTGAGGGTGTAAAATACGGTTGCTCCGCGCCGTAATACGGTGCTGTCGCAGGTTTTTTGCAGGCTGACATCCACGCCAGCGCCCCATGAGAAGCCAGTGTCAGTGATGGCTTTGATTCCCGCATCCCAGCCGCTGGCCTTGTCGCCCGCAAGTAGGGTGATCAGCGGTGTTTTGCCGCTGGTGTCGGTATCGCTGTCGGTGAGCGGGTCGCCACTGGCTCTTGCTTGGGTAAAAACATGGTTGGCGGGTAGCCCGGTAAACGTCAGCACATAATGCCCTGCACTCAAATTTGCAAAACGGTAATAGCCTTGTGGGTCGGTTTGGGTCATGGCAATCGTATCCCCCTTGCTGTCAGCCAGCCTGACTTGCACATTGGCAACCCCCGGCTCATCCCCATCCTGTAAGCCATCGGCATTATGATCCAGCCAGACTCTATCCCCCAGTTGGGCGGGCAAGGTAAAGCCAACATCAGCATCTGTCATCAAACTGCCCGCCATCCCGGTGGTAGCATTCATGTGAGTGACTGGGTATTCGCCGGGTTTTTCTGCCTGTAGGGTGTAGGGATGTTGCGGCAACAAGCCCTGAAAGCGGTAATGCCCATCGGCATCCGTGAGGGTTTCCGCTACCAGTACTGCACCGTCGTACAAACGCACACTGACATCTGCCAGTAGAGGTTCATCTGCATCCTGTTTACCGTCGGCGTTGCGGTCGAACCAGACGGTATCGCCGATACCTGCGGTAGTGGCTGCATCCAGCAATACCAGCCCCAGTCGGGGTGGCTCGGTGCGTAACAGGGTTTCTGTGCTGTTGCTAGCGGGGTCGAAATAGTGGGCAGTGTAGGCAAAACTGTTCCATGCCACCCCACTGCTGGCGGTGTCTGTATCGGCTTGTTGTACCGGGACATGGATACGCAAGGTTTCCCCCGGTTTCAGACCCGTGGCAGGAATCCAGTGCAGCCGGAAAGCACGAGGATCCGTTTGGTAACGGATGCCATCGCCGAGTTCGCTGCCGGGAATGGCTTGTACCGTACCATCCGCAGCAACCCTTTCTAGCGTAACAGCACCTGCCAGCGCAAGCTGCCACGCTGAACCCCGTGGTGTGCCACTGACCAGCATGGTGTCATTGGTGTGGGGCAATACATCTTCCACTTCCAGTTGGGTATGGGTGACATTGCCGGTATTGCGGATTTCCAGCCGGTAATTGCCCCGACCCTCCGGCAAGGCGGTTTGCCCAATACCGGGGACTCGGGTATGACTGGCATCCAGTGAACCCTTGACCCATTGGGTGCTATCCAGATTGGTTAGTTCCGGCACGGTGAAACTGGTCGTGCTGGAGCGGCACTGCGGCAGCCAGGTTTTGCCCGAGTCTGCGCCATTGGCGCAATGCACCAGCGGGTAGTCGCCGGTCAAAGCGTGGGCGATATTGCTGATTTTTGTGCCTGCGGCAGTGCCGGGGCGGATACGGGTGGAAAAATACACTGCCAATGCCGGGTCAGACATGCCCGCAGGCAATTCGCAGCCGTCGAATTCCCAGCGCAGTTTTACCCGCCCATCGGCTTGCAGGGTGCGGCTGAAGCGTGGGTTGCTACAGGCGCTTTGGTTGGTTGAGGCTTTGTTGGTGGGAACAGAAACGCGCCACCAGTTGCCCGCCGGTGTGTTCAGGTAGTCAAGTTCGGCGGGCAGGGTGTCTTCGATCACTGGAAAACGTGTGCCCGTACCAGAGAGTTCATCGACCGCAAAGGCAGCACGGTACACATGGTCATGGCTGGCAGGAGCGGGGGCAACGGTTGGTTTCCAGCCAACCACGTTGTAGGTGATGGTTGAGCCATTCGCCGAGATGATGCCGCCACCGGGGGTGGTTTTGCTGATGGTAATCAGGGGCTGCCCATTGGCAAGCACGGGTACTGGCGGTGCACAGCTCGTACCGTGCAGGGAGGATGATGCACAGTTTTGCAGGTTGTCACCGTTAAAGCTGCTATCCAGCACCAGCCTGATGTCCAGTGTCTGGTTGCCACTATTGGCGTTGACTACCCAGCGCAAGTGTTTGGCATTGAGTGTGAGCAAACCCGAGGCTTGCTGGCTGGCACGACAGCCGGTTGCGATACCGCTGGCATTGCGCAAGTCGGCTCCACGCCCTGCGTTGTATTCCGCTGCGACCCAATCCAGCAATGGCTGGTTAATAGTGTGAAAATCATCCACGCCGTTATCAGTGCAATCCACTTCAGGGTGGCTCATGATTTTGGGGGTATTGCTGGCAGTGGCAGTGTAAACCTGCATTCCGGCAGGAATGGTTTCGGTGACGTGGTAGAGGTTACTGCTGTTGGGCAGTTTGACACTCCAGCGTTCCAGTCCGCCGGGCTGGATGAAGTCTGCGCTGCCGGTTTTACTGAAATCGCCAGCGGGTAGTGGAGGGGGTGCTGGGCAAGGTTGCCCGGTAGCGACTGGTACGATGACATCCGGCGCATTACTGTTGTGGGTGCTTGTACCGGCCTGGGCAACGGCTTGATTACTTACGGTGGCTGGTGGGGTGATCGCTCCGCAGGTGGGGAATTTTACCTGTAGCTTGAGGATGCCGGTTGAACCTGCTGCCAGACCATCGGCTGGCACGCCTTCGGGCAAGCGATCAGGTGGTGTTGCCAGATGCCATGTCAGGGTTTTGCCATTCAGGTTTGTACTCGCCACATTGCCGCCTTCCGGGGTATGACTGACAATTTTCAGGGGGGCAGGTACATTGTCCGTCACTGTTGCAAGGGGGCAATAAGTGCCATCGGTAGCGGCACAACGATAGCGGATGGTGTAGGTGAAGACTTCCCCGGCGGCAGGTGTAGTGGTACTGGTTTGCTTGATGATGAGTAATTCAGCGTCAGCGGCGTAAACCCACGGAGTTACCCATAACATAAGTAAATTAAGTAGCGCAATTTTATATTTGCTGTCGCAAACAGCCTTGTTTTTATTGTGCATGGCAAGCCCGCCAGGAGAGTTTCCGAAAGCGGGTGATTGTTGGGTGTTTGTGTATCTATAGTCAAGTATCGCCGACAAACTGTATTTGTTGCGCTGGCGTAGTGACTCGTTGTCGTGCAACTACCGTTCTTCGGGTTTTGATCGTGGTTATATAGTGCCAGTGGTAGAGTTTCACCGATTAATGGCTAATGTATCCAGTCAGTGGTTATCCGTGTTCATTTGACCAACAACGATAAAACGGATCGGGGCAATGTATATAATAATAAAATCAATGAAGTACCGGCTTTTTGCGCTGGGAATCTTGCTACTGGCTTCACCTGGAGTTCATGCAGATATTTCCGGTAAAGTGTTTCTGGACTACAACCTGAATGGGCAACTGGATAACACTTCCACGATGCGTAACTTCGCGAATACTCACGATATTCATGTAGCAGTTGACACTGGAGTTGCTGGTGCTGAAATTCGTGCCGAATGCGTTACCGCCAGTGGCAAAACAGCTTTCGGGCCGGTAACGACTAATACGAATGGTCAGTTTACCCTGCCAACTCCTGCAGCAATCGAGGGTTCACTTAATTGTGTTGTGCAACTGTCAACGCTGCCAGCCGCCTATGCAGTGGCAACGCAGGCAGGTGCAGGTAATATCCTGACCCAATTCGTTAGTCCCACTAGCGATACCGCGAATTTTGCTGTGCAACAGGCTGCCAGTTACTGCCAGAATAATCCCGATTTGGTGACTAGCCGTTATGCCAATGGGCAACAAACTCACAATATTCCTTGGGGCGGTAATCATGATGTCGCCAATTTGTTTGGCTTTCCCTACAACAGTGGGGTGAGTGGTCAACCGCTAACACTGCCTACCGGGTATGATGTTCCCAAGGATGCAGATGCGGCCAAAAAGAATCTGGCATTGGCCAGTGAGGTGGGCAGCGTGTTTGGTTTGGGGTGGCATCCTGCCTCCAAAAGTCTGTTTTCAGCCGCGTACATGAAACCCTGGACAGGTTTTGGTACAGGTGGAACAGGGGGTATTTACCGCACCAATATCAGTGATCCAACTAATCCGGTAACAGTGCTGTATGCTGATCTGAACCAAATTTTTCCATCAGCGCCACCGACAGCCGGTGAAGACCCCTATTTGACGGGTGTATTTTCACCTGCTAACCCCGGCTATGCCCAGATTTCAGACGGTACTGCCCCCAAGGGGGATGGTACGAATTACCCGGATGGTAGCTATGTTCCCTCTGGTGATGCAACCCGTGACAATCAAGATGGTCAGATAAGCAATGCCTTGGGCAAGGTGGCGTTTGGTGATCTGGATGTTACTAGCGATGGCACGTCTATTGTGGTTGTCAATATGGCTGACCGTCATTTGTACGTACTGCCAGTCCAGGAGACTCCCTTGTCGGCGGCTGATGCAGGCAAGATCGAGCGTTACCCTATCCCGTTTGAAAGCACTTGCAAAGCAGATGGTGTCGGTTTCTTCGATAAGGCTGCTTTTGGGTTAGGGGAATATCAAAAAGCTATCTATGTAGCGACCCGTTGTGATACAGGCTGGGCAGCACCGCTTTTTTCCATGTTCCGTTTTGATCGCCAGACCAAGACTTTTACCGCGACACCCAGCATGAGTTACAAGGTGACAGGCGATATTTATGGTTTGCATTTTGAGTTTCCGTCTGACATTGCATTCAACCAGCAGGGTAATGCGGTACTGGCCTTTCGGGAAGTGATGAGCGAGGGCAAGGCGGCTGGTGCTGCTTATGGTGTGGTTCGGCATCTTTGTGTGCAGGATGCGTCAACCCACACTTGGGTGATGGAAAACAATGGCAGTTGCGCTGGTGTGACTACTGCTGGTAAAGATAGTGGGCAAGGGCCTTTTGGCGGCGATTTTTTCTTCCAGGAATGGCCCGTTGATCAGGGCGCAAACTACCATCAGGCAAGTTATGGTGGGGCAGCGCATATTCCGGGGTTTCTGGAGTCTGCCTATACAATAGCTGACCCTTTCCAAACCTTTGAGGCCGGAGTTTCATGGTTTGACCTTGGCTTGGGTGATGTGGCAACAGCCGGGCAACGCAACCGTGGATATGGTTTCTACCGTGGTACAGGGGCTTTCACTTACCCGGATAACCGCCCCATCAATGGCAAGCAGGCAGCAATTGGCGATCTGGAAGTCATGTGCGATAACCCGGCGGTTGAAATTGGCAACAGGGTGTGGGAGGACAAGGATGGTAACGGCATTCAGGATGCTGGTGAGCCAGCCATTGCAGGGGTGAAAGTCGAGTTGTTTGCCCAAGGTGCAGATGTTGAAAGTGCAACCCCATTGGCAACCGCTTTGACAGATGTTGATGGTTATTATGTGTTTTCTGGTGATGGACGTGGCTATCCAATGGGGGGCAATACTGCGCCTAACGATACCGCAGGGAATTCGGGTGGGTTTGATCCGACGGATATACAGGGAGGGCGAGCGAGTACTGCTAGTCGTAAGTATGGCTTGGTATCCCTGCGTGCTGCCACGACTTATCAGGTAGTGATTCGCCATGTTGATGGTGGTGGCAAACAGTCAGCTCTGGCTGGTCTATTCTTGACCCCGGATCAACAAGGTTCAGATGCAGAGCGTAACTCGGATGGGCAATTGAGTGGTATTCATGCGGTTGCTGTGGTTATGACTCTGGACTCGGGCAAAAACACTCATGCGGTGGATTTTGGGTTTAAAAATACGCCAGCTCCCCCCGTCACCCACAGTATTGGCAACCGCATCTGGTTTGATACCAACAACAACGGCACTGCGGATTCCGGCGAGCAGCACGCGGGTAATGGTATCAAGCTGGAACTGAAAGACAGCACAGGCAACGCTGTCCTGCAAACTACCACGACGGACGCCAACGGTCGTTACCTGTTCCACGGTTTGACAGCAGGCAATTATCAGGTCTGCGTTACTGCCGACAACTTTGCCGCAGGCAGCAAGCTGGAAAAATACCGCTCCAGCACCGGTCAAGCCGATACGGAAGGTTCCAGCACAGATGGCACTGACCGGGGTGATGACGACCTCAGCAACGGCAGTTGTTCCACAGTACTGGTGCTGGATGACAAAGAACCGACTGGCGAGTACGGCATCACCGACCAGCAGGACGGTGCAGATGGTCAAGGTACGCCCGACACCCATTCCAACCTGACGGTAGACTTTGGCTTTGTGCCGCCGACTGACCTGAAACTGGTTAAAACCGTGGATAAGGCTTCTGCCAAGCGGGGTGATATGCTCACTTACACGTTAACCCTGAGCAATGAATCCGCAGTAACTGCCACTGGGGTGCAAGTGACTGATCAGTTACCGGCTGGAGTTTTGTACGTCAGTGATGACAGTGCAGGGGCTTACACGCCAGCAACAGGGCTTTGGTCAGTGGGCAGTTTGGCAGCAAACGCAACCAAAACGCTGAAGATTACCGTGACCGTAAAATAGGCTTATTAGTGGATTGAACTACCGTTCTTCGGGGATTAGTGGTGCATTGCTCTGATGAGCGGTATTCTTCCCCTGATAAGATCAAGCCAGTAATAATAACAATGGGCTGAATGATGCTAACGAAAAACATACCCTATTACGCGAGATACGCAGGTGTTGGGCTGCTGCTCTCTGCCGCTGCGGTACAGGCCGATATTTCCGGCAAAGTTTTCCACGATTTCAACGCCAACGGTACATTCGATACCGGTACAAGTTTCAACGAAGTTGGGATGGCGGGTGTTACCGTCAAAGCGTTTGATGCAACAGGTGCACAAGTTGGCACGGCAGCGACTACCAACGCAGATGGCAGCTATACCCTAACAGGTTTAACCGCAAGCACGGATTACCGCGTGGAATTTTCGTGGGCGCAAAGCTGGCTCAAGCCGGGGACAGCGGGCGGCACTTCGGTACAGTTTGTCAAGGATGGCACCACTGGCGTGAATATGGCCGTTGGTAATCCAGGGCAATATTGCCAATCCAACCCGACGATAGTGACATCGGAACTCATGTCAGGCGCAAGCAATCAAGCATCTACTTTCCGCAGCATTCTCGGCTGGCCTTACGATGCATCAGGCACAGTGGCAGCTAATCCCGGCGTTATCACCACACTGTCTAATAAAAATCAAACTGGGGCGGTGTATGGGCTTGCCTACAGCCGGACAGAGAAGCGGCTATTTGCCTCCGCTCTCCTGAAGCGCCACGTTGGGTTATTGGGCAGTGATGCAGGTAATTTGGGAGCTATTTATGCAGTTGACCCTTTTTCCGGGGTAGCTAATGCAAGTCTGTGGCTAGATGTGACGACGCTTGGCATCAATGTTGGTGCTATTGGCTCTGATACTGCTCGTGGTCTGGGAGCATATGATTCTGCAAGCCACGATGATGACGCTTTTGATGCAGTCGGGAAGCGTGGTATCGGTGATATTGAGATTAGTGATGATGAAAAAACTATCTATTTCACCAATCTATATGATAAAAAAGTTTATGCCATTGACATAGCAAGTAAAAGTCTTTCGGGTAGTTGGACAATTACAGGTGTGGATTGCGGCACGTATTCGCCAGACCATTTGAGGATTAATTCGGGTTCTGAAACTAATTTTACAGATAGCAAAGGCCACACATGGCTAGCGGATGTCATGTACCGGCAATCTTGGAAATATTCCAATGCAGCGGTTATTGACACGGCAAGCAATGCAATTACGGGTACTAGCGATGCTGGTTTGTATGCAACTTACAATAGCACAAAACATAGTAATACTGCGATTTCTTATAATATCCCGGTTAAAACTGGGACAACCTACACCATTAAGTTACATTTTGCGGAGCCAACAAAAACTGCTGCCGGTCAACGTACTTTCAATATTGACATTGAAAATGTGAATGTTACCAGTGGTTTTGATATTTTTTCTGAGGCGGGTGGGAAAAATAGGGCGATTGTCAAAACCTTTACAGGGCAAGTCGTTTCCGCAGACGGTGTACTGAATATTGATCTATTGAAACCCGGAGCAGTCGAAGCAGATCGAGCTATTATTTCTGGCGTGGAAGTCATTAATGAAAACCCTGCTGCTATTAATGTTGCTGCTGGGGAGTATCGGCCTTTTGGTCTTAGTTTTCATAATGGTTCAGTATTTGTAGGTGGAGTATGTACAGCGGAAACTTCACAAAATGAAGATCAGATGCAAGGGTTTGTTCACCGGATTGATGCTGGCGGCGCTGCTACACGAGTCCTCAACTTCCCACTAAATTATACAAAAGCTAATGTTTACAGCACTGATGCACAAGCCAAAGGTTGGCATCCTTGGGTATCTGGAATGGCTGGTATGAAGAATGACGGACCCGATATGGCCACGTATCAGCAACCTATCCTTGCGGATATTGAGTTTGATGAGCAGGGTTACATGATCCTTGGGTTTATAGACCGCTTGGCACTTCAACTTGGGAAAAGAAATTATGGCGTTTCTGGTGAGCAAGGTGTGTTAATTACAGGCGAGGCTGGCGGTGATATTTTGATGGCAGCCCCTAATAGCGACACTAGCTATACATTGGAAAACAATAAAGTGGTTGGGCTTAGAATGGGGAGTGGCAGCAATAATCAAGGACCAGGTGGCTCAGAGTTTTTCAATGATACCATTAGAGGCGGGCATAACGAGCAAATATTGGGTAGTCTGATACTGTTGCCCGGCTCTGGTGAAGTTGCTGCTACAGGATATGCATTGTTAAATGACTATGATAATGGCGTTGCTTTTTTATCAACGACTAACGGCAACTATGTTGACCGCTTCCAGGTTGCTTTACCAAGTGTTGTTGGCAAGTCTGGAGGACTTGGTGATATTGAAATGTTGTGTGACCCAGCACCTATCGAAATTGGCAACCGTGTGTGGCATGACATTGACAGCGATGGTATTCAGGATGCAGATGAACCAGGCATTGATTCCGTCGAAGTCAAGCTGTTTTGCGGTTCATCGGGTACAGAGTGGGCAACGACAACCACGTCAAACGGTGGTTTATTCCGTTTTACCAATGCAGCCGGTGGCAATGCGCTGTTCATGGACTATGGCGAAGATTGTACCCTGTGGGTGGACAATAACCAGATAGCACTTTCTACTTATAGTCTGACTGATCAGGATGCCGATAACATCACCGATAACAACGCCCTGACAGACTTGCGTGATTCGGATGCTGCGACGAATGCAAGCATGGCAGAAATTAAATTTACTGTCGGCAAAGCAGGTGAAAACAACCACACGCTGGATTTTGGTTACAAACCTACGCCTAATGAAACCCGTAGCATCGGCAACCGTGTCTGGTTCGACACCAATAACAATGGTACGGCTGATGTGGGGGAATCCCCTGTAGGCGCTGGCGTTAAGCTGGAACTGAAAAATGCCGCAGGCGATGTCCTGCAATCGGCCACTACTGATGCCAACGGGCATTACGTCTTCGCAGGGTTGGCATATTCGCCCACAGGCTACCAAGTCTGCCTGACGGCGGATAACTTTACAGCAGGCGGGTTATTGGAAAACCATGAGTCCAGTACCGGGTTCACCGACCCCAATACCACTGCTGTGGATGGGGATGACAGTGGGGATGATAATGAGAGCGATGGGGTTTGTTCGACCGTAGTAATGCTAGATCACAACGAACCTACTGGAGAACTCGGCATTGACGGTAACTATGATGGCAATGATGGTGCGGGCACATTGGATTTCCTGTCCGACCTGACAGTGGATTTTGGGGTTGTCGCCAGCACGCCCAGTTTTCCACCGCCACCCGGCCCATCTGCCATGAGTTGTACTGCTGACACCCGTCTGGCGACCTCCATCCACGTCAACGGCGATAGCCAAGCCGCAGGCAGTACAGGTGCGAGCGTTAATGGCTTGATTACCTTCGATTACGCTGCCACTGGCGAATTGGCTGCCCCATTTAGCAAGGGTACGGCAGGGCAGGTTGGCTCAGTTTGGGGTTTGGCGTATGACGTAACCCGTAAAAAACTGTATACCTCAGCTTTCCTCAAACGCCATGCCAGTTTTGGCCCTGGCGGTGTCGGTGCTATTTACCAAATGGATGGCAGATCTGCCAGCGCAACGCCAAGCCTGCTGATTGATTTGGCAGCGAATGGTGTGGATTTGGGTAGCAGCCCGCGCACCCTTTCCAATGGCGTGGTGGATGACCCTAACGAATTGCCTGCTGATGCGTCCCAACCCTCATGGGACAGGGATGCCTTTGCCCAAATTGGTAAAATCTCCCTTGGTGACATCGACATCAGTGCGGATGGCAATATCCTGTGGGCGGTCAACCTCAAGCAGCGCGAACTGGTTGAAATCAATCTGACTAACACCACAGTCACTGCCAAACACGCAATCCCCGACCCCGGTTGTAGCAATGGCGAATTCCGCCCTTGGGCGGTCAAGGTACACGATGGCAAGGTCTGGGTTGGCAGCATCTGTTCCGCCGAAACCTCACAGCAAGCGGCTGACCTGAAGGCTTATGTGCAAGCGTTCGATGGCACAACGTTCACTACCGCCACCAGTTTTGCGCTGAACTACCCCAAAGGTAGCGTTGGCAATGGTCCTGGTGATGAAAAATGGCAGCCTTGGACAAGTACTTTCCAAACCCTGGCATCCGGTGAATTTGCCATTTATCCCCAGCCAATCCTCTCTGACATCGAGTTTGATATGGATGGTTCGCTGATTCTGGGTTTCATGGATCGCATGGGGCATCAGGTAGGGGGGGTTAACTACACACCAAACTACCCGGATGACAACACCATGATCCAAGGGCAAACGGGTGGGGACATCATTCGCGTTTGTAACAACGGCGGCAAATACGAACTGGAAAATAACGCCACTTGCACTAGCGGCAGCACAGCAGGCAAAGATAAAGGCCAAGGCCCCGGCAATGGTGAATATTACTGGGGTGAAATGTGGGACTTTAACCCGTGGAATGCCGATGGTGGTTTCCACCAGGAAACCAGCTTTGGTGGTTTGGCCTTCAAAGCCGGTTCAGGTGAAATTGCCCTGACTGCCATGAACCCGCTCAACCCCAACGCCAATGCAGGCGGTGTCATCTGGCTGGATAATGCCACAGGTGGGCGCAGTGCCAACGCAGGCGTACAAGTCTATCGCCAGCAAGGTGCAGGTAGCCCCTACTTTGGCAAGGCTGCCGGTATGGGTGATCTGGAAATCTTCTGTGCAGAAGCTCCCCCCGTCACCCACAGTATTGGCAACCGCATCTGGTTTGATACCAACAACAACGGCACTGCGGATTCCGGCGAGCAGCACGCGGGTAATGGTATCAAGCTGGAACTGAAAGACAGCACAGGCAACGCTGTCCTGCAAACTACCACGACGGACGCCAACGGTCGTTACCTGTTCCACGGTTTGACAGCAGGCAATTATCAGGTCTGCGTTACTGCCGACAACTTTGCCGCAGGCAGCAAGCTGGAAAAATACCGCTCCAGCACCGGTCAAGCCGATACGGAAGGTTCCAGCACAGATGGCACTGACCGGGGTGATGACGACCTCAGCAACGGCAGTTGTTCCACAGTACTGGTGCTGGATGACAAAGAACCGACTGGCGAGTACGGCATCACCGACCAGCAGGACGGTGCAGATGGTCAAGGTACGCCCGACACCCATTCCAACCTGATGGTAGATTTTGGCTTTGTGCCACCGACTGATTTAAAGCTGGTCAAAACCGTGGACAAGGCTTCTGCCAAGCGGGGTGACATGCTCACTTACACGTTAACCCTGAGCAATGAATCCAATACGGTGGCAACCGGTGTCAATGTTACGGACAACCTGCCCGCAGGTGTGGAAATCATGGGCAACCCGGTGGCGAGCCAAGGTTCATTTGACAAGGTTACGCGCATTTGGAATATCGGGACAGTAACGGCAAACAGCACAGTCACGCTGAGTTTGAGCGTTGAAGTAAAATAAGTGACTTTATTATTTACATAATTAAAAACAGGAACTTATGAATGAAAAACAATAAAGGTGGATTGAGCAGTCTGGTGCTGACCTGTTGTGCGGTGGGGATGTTGACAATCGCCAGCCCAACATGGGCAGCCGACATTACCAACTGCGCCCAGGTTTCAGCAGCGGCTGAAACGGATGCGGATTCCCAACCCAATAACCTTGCAGGCACAACACCTGTGCAGGATGACGAATCCTGTGTGCTCGTGCCGCTGGAAATTGTCTACGACTTTGGTGATGCGCCCCAAAGTTACCAAACCACGTTGGCTGATGATGGCGCAAGGCATGAAGTTGTACCCTGGTTGACTCTGGGTAATACCATTGACCATGAATCAACCGGCGTGCCTAGTGCTGCGGCAGACGGTGATGGAACGGATGAGGACGGCGTGAACGTTCCTTCACTGGTCGTTGGTCAGAAAAATATCAAACTGGCTGTGACCGGTGCAACTAACACCACTAGCCAGAACACATTTATTGCTTGCTGGATTGACTACGACAAAAACGGTACGTTTGATGCCAGTGAATACGGCAGTGCAGTATTGCCAGCCAACACACCCAGCTTGGGCGCACCGATCGAAGTATCCATGCCGAATGTGCCATTGACCACCACCGCTGGCGACAGTTATGCCCGCTGCCGTCTGAGTACAGTACAACCCACCGCAGCACAATCCACTGGAGCCTTGCCTGACCCGAGTGGTGTCGCCGGAGACATCGCTGATGGTGAGGTAGAAGATTACCCCATCACCTTTACCGCACAACCTGAGTTCGACGTTGCCTTGATCAAGACAGTCAAAGCAGGGCAGCCTGCCAGCTTCAGTGTTGGTGACACAGTGACTTTTGAAATTGAGGTGCGAAACCAAAGCAGTATCGAAGGCCAAGACATCACGCTCACCGATTACATCCCGGCGGGTTTGACTTTGGCGGCGGCTTCTGCGGCTGAATGGAATGTTGCCGGTAATGTTGCAACCCTGAAAACACCGATTGCTTCACTGGCTGCGACTACTGGTTCTGCCAAAGTCGAAATCAGCTTCACCATTGACAGCAATGCGGCACTTGGTGAGCTGACGAATGCAGCGGAAATCAGTGCCGTCAGTGCAGAAGACAGCAATGGCAACCCATTACAGGATAAAGACTCCACAGCGGATGCGACCAACAGTGACACCGTGAAAGATGACGAAATCAATGAAAACGGTAAGGCAGATCCTGCTAATGACGAAGACGACCACGACATTGCCAAGATCACCATTACACCTAAAGTAGACGTTGAGTTGAGCAAAACGGTGAAAGATGACCAAGGTGCTGACATTACCAATGTCCGTCGTGGTCAGTCAGTGGTTTACACCTTATCTGCGGTCAACAAAGGGCCAAACAACGCCAGTGGGGTGGTTGTCACTGACGTATTGCCAGCCAACTTGGTGTATGTTGCTCCTGCCGTAGCTGATCCTGCGGTTGTTTATGATGCCGGTACACATACCATTGTCTGGACAATTGGTAACATGGTAGCCAACGCCCCAGCTAAAACAGTTGCGATTACCGCTACTGTAAAATAAGGCTGGGTAAAAAGGCTATTCCTGTCATACCACCCACGCAGCGACAGGGTTTCCGTTTAGTGAAACTCTGTCGCCATCTCTATTGCTATGCTCCCCACAAGTCTGCGGTGTCGAGATGTCGGGGTCATGTGCTGCGCCAGAAGTTAGCTGCCGTCATTTCGGCAAAAAGTATAGCGGCTAGGTGTTGTTGCTGAGGTGGCTACCGTTCTTCGGATTTGATTTGAGTATCGTGGGTAACTGAATCTACAATGCCTGATTATTGAAAATAATAAATATTAATTATGCGCAGGGCATATCATGACCTACAAAAAGCTAGTTTTATCAACGTCTTTTTCTGGACAGGGTAAGTTGCAACAAGCCATTCAAAGTACGGTGCTGGCATGTTCGTTGATTGGCGTTGCGGTGTTGGCGGGTGCAAATCCAGTGTGGGCTGATTTGCCACTCTTGCAGGGACAAGCGATTACCACACATTTTTCTGGCACAAATAACAATACCTGGTCTCCCTTATTGGAAGGCAAGGTATTGACCGTACTAGATATTCGCGATCCGGTTGCCAATAGCGCACCCTTCGCTCTGCCGGGGCCAACTAACTGGACTGTTCCGCGCTACCAACATGCATCATGGGATGCTGCTACTTTAGGGGAAGTCTTTGGTTTGGCACTGGATACCAGTAAGGCCCAACCCGATATTTATGTGATCAGTAGCTCTAGTACATATTTTGGCAATACCGCTTTTAACATGACACCTGGTTCATTGGCTAACGGCTATGGCGGGGTTTTTAAAATTGACGGTATCAGTGGAGCAGCCTCGCTCTTGGTTAATCTACCTAATACCACATTTTCAGCATATGGCTATACCCGTTATGCGGGTTTGGCACAAATTGCCGCCAACCCAAACGCAAGAAGTCTGTACGTAGCGAACTATGAGGATGGCAAAATTTATGTCATCAGTATGGATACGGGTGCAACGCTGGAAACCTTTGATCACGGTACACAAGCCGCCAGCCCCACGATCACGGATGATGGTACGGCTGGGTTTACCCAGTTAGGTCGACGGATCTCTGCGGTTCAATATAATCCGGTTGAGCAACGCTTGTACTATTCCGTATGGGCATCTGATGGCAACAAAATCTGGTCGGTTCCGGTCGCCAGCAACGGTACTACCAACGGTGCGGCACGTTTTGAATTGTCTTACGCTTCACCCAGTTGGTCTGGGTCAAACCACGCGGTTATTACCGATATTGCTTTCAGCAAAGACGGGCAGCGGATGCTTGCAGCAGAAATGCCCATCAGTGGTGGAAGTTACGCCAGAAGTTCCCATTATACGACAGGTATCGAATGGGTCGGATCAGGTGGGAGTTGGGCATTAAACAACAGTTTGGAAAGTGGGAATGGCACTATTGCTGTCGGCTTATACGGAGGCAAAATTAATGCGGCCGGTTCAGTCTCTTATGGTCACAATAACTACGGTATCAATGCCGGGGCTAGTGAGCCGTGCGAAGACGCTTTCGTGTTGATGGGCGATGCCCTGCATTTTCCTTCACCATTCATTTACGGCATACAAATTAGCCCTTTGACGGGTTCGACGACAGCTACGTTGGGGCAAGATGATTACGTTGTCGACTTGGAAAACAATGTCGGTTCTAATGAAAATATGGATAAATCTGGTTTGGGCGATGTGGAAGTTTTAAGTGGTTGTTCTGTACCTCCTCCTCCTACCCATAGCATTGGCAACCGTGTCTGGTTTGATACCAACAACAACGGCATTGCTGATTCCGGCGAGCAGCACGCGGGTGATGGCATCAAGCTGGAACTGAAAGACAGCACAGGCAATACTGTCCTGCAAACCACCACGACGGACGCCAACGGTCGCTACCTGTTCCACGGTCTGGCGGCAGGCAGCTATCAGGTTTGTGTTACCGCCGACAACTTTGCCGCAGGCAGCAAGCTGGACAAATACAAATCCAGTACAGGCTTTAGTGATGCTAACACGACCACTGTAGATGGTGATGACAGCGGTGATGATGATGCCAGTAATGGCGTTTGCTCTACAGTGGTTACACTGGATGCTACCGAGCCAACCAGCGAGTATGGCATTACTGACCAACAGGATGGTGCAGATGGTCAAGGCACGCCAGACACACACTCCAACCTGACGGTTGACTTTGGCTTTGTGCCGCCGATTGACCTGAAACTGACTAAAACCGTGGACAAGGCGGCAGTCAACCGTGGTGGCACGCTCACTTACACCCTGACACTCCACAATGATGGGCCAGCCAAGGCTACAGGTGTGCAAGTGACCGACAAGCTGCCAGCAGGTGTAAGCTGGGTCAGTGATGACGGGGCTGGGGCGTATGACAAGGATACCGGTACATGGACTGTTGGTGAGATTGAAAATGGTGCTGACAAGCTATTGAAGATTACAGTAACCGTGAACTAATCATAAAAATGATCCCTTCGCTTGAACGATAATGTAGAACAAAGAGAGCTATAACGATGAAAAAAATGACCAACCTGAAAGCGATGCTTCTGACCATGTGTGCTGTCGGAGTATTGTCAGCAGCCAACCAGTCTTGGGCTGCCACAGAAGTTGCCAACTGCGCACAAGTGACGGCGACTACCGAGGCAGACACTGATTCCACGCCAAACAACAAAGCCAGCGATGCGGATATTCTTGCAGCAGTCACTGCCAAACCTACGCCGACCAATGAAGATGATGAGGCGTGCGCAATCCTGACGGTCGAGTCGATTTACGATTTCGGGGACGCTCCCAAGGAATACGGTACATTGCTGGCAGACAGCGGTGCGCAACATGAAATCATCCCCGGTCTGAAACTAGGTGCTACCGTTGACGAAGAAGCTGATGGTCAAAACAGTTCGGGTGCAACGGGTGATGGCGTGGACGAAGACGGTGTTACCATTCCAACCCTGATGGATGGTCAGGCAGTCACACTTGAAGTGAAAGCTACCAATACGCTGGGTAAAGATGCGGCTGTTGCCTGCTGGATCGACTACGACAAGAGTGGCACATTCGATTCCACTGAATATGGTAGCGGTACAGTTACTGCTGGCAGCACCGATGCAACGGTCAACGTGAACATGCCTGCTGTACCCGCAAATGCCAGCACCGCTATGCCGGATGGCACATTTGCCCGTTGCCGTTTGACTACCGATGTCATTGATGGAACCAAAGCAACTGGCCTGCTGGCAGATGGCGAGGTGGAAGACTACAAAGTGACCTTTACTGCCCAACCTATCTTCGACCTAGCATTGGTCAAGCGTCCGGCAGATGGTCAGGCTACCACGCTCAAGCCAGGTGATGCGGTCAAGTTCACCATTGAAGTTTCCAACCAGGGTACGGTAGATGCGAAGGATGTGGTCGTAACTGATTATATCCCGACCGGTCTGACCCTGAATGATGCCAACTGGACCGACAACGCCGATGGCACTGCAACCCTGACAACAGCTATTGCCAGCATTCCGGCAGGTACCTCAGCTTCTGTTGACATTATCTTCAAGGTTGCTGATACCGCTACCGCAGGCAAACTGACCAATACGGCAGAAATCAGCGCAGCCAAGGACAAGGATGGCAACCCGGCTACTGACAAGGATTCCACACCTGATGCAGACAAGGGTAATGATGCAGTGGTCAAGGATGATGTGATCAACGAAGACGGCAAGAATGGTGGTGATGAAGATGACCACGACATAGCTGAAATCACTGTAGCGCCTGATGCGAAAGTCGACATCAATCTGACCAAGGCAGTCACTGACGACAAGGGTAGCCCGATCACGACCGCACGCCGTGGCCAGAGCGTTGTGTATGTTCTCACTGTCATCAACGATGGCCCGGATAATGCCACCAACGTTACGGTGAAAGATGCGCTGCCAGCCAGCCTGCAATATGTCTCCGATGATAGCGCAGGCAAGTATGACCAAGCGTCCGGTATCTGGACGGTGGGTGATATGGCAGTGGGTGCAGCCGGTAGCAAAGTGCTGAAGATCACGGCAACCCTCAAGTAAACCGCGCTCAGGTTGAAGAGAAACGGCTGGCGGTATTCAGGACCGCCAGCCTAGGCAAGCCGTACAGCACGCACGAACAATTAGAAAAATTATAAATATCCAAGGCATTATCATGAAAATAACCAAGCTGTCCTTGTGCATCTCCATGGTTGGTGTGCTGGCAACACTACCCGTTGCCTATGCCAACGAAGTTGTTACCAACTGTACCCAGGTATCCTCGGTGGAAAATGGCGACACTAATGCCTCCAATAACGAGTCATGTGCAGCCCTGACTATTCCGTTTGATTACGGTGATGCACCTGATCCTTCCTTTGTTACCCTGTCAGCCAGTGAGGGTGCACGCCACCAGTTGGGGACAGGTGTCTATCTGGGTAAGTGTGTGGATGCTGACTCGGGCTTGTTGCAAGGTTCAGCCAGTGCGGACGATGGCGATGAAGGCCAGCCGGTATACGGTACGTGTGATACAGATGCTTTTGGCAAAAAAGATGATGAAGACGGCATGGCTATCGGCGAACTGCGCGTTGGTGATGCCAAGGTTGTGGTACAGGCGACTGCCAGTGCTGCCTGCAAACTGAATGCTTGGGTAGACTGGAACCAGGATGGCAGTTGGGGTGGTTCCGGTGAGCAAATTTTTTACGATAAACCGCTTGATGCAGGTGTAAACAATCTCACGCTGGATGTTCCCGCCTTTGCCAAGGAAGGGGCTGCTTATGCCCGTTTCCGCTGTTCTACTGAAGGTGGTGACGGCATCGGCGGTGAAGCTGCTGACGGTGAAGTGGAAGATTATGCATTGACCATTCTGCCGCCGAAAGTGGTGGAGGAAGCCGTTTCTGTCGGTGACTATATCTGGATTGATGACAACAAAAACGGTCAGATTGATCATGGCGAGCAAGCGCTGGAGGGAGCAATCGTCACGTTGCTACATGCTGATGGGACAGTCGTGGAGCGGGATGGTCTGGCATTGTCAGTTTCCATCGGTAGTGATGGCTACTATTTGTTCGATAAGCTGCCGGAAGGTGATTACATGGTGCGTGTAGAGCCACCAGCAGGTTATCAGGTTACGGTAGGTGGTGCAGGTGTGGATGATGATCCTTCCAATACTGACAATAACTGTCAGGTGGTCGGTGCACATATCCAGACCCAGCAGTTTAACCTGACAGCGGGTCAGGAACCTGATATGGCAGCAGATGGCAATGATACCAACAGTAACCTGACTGTTGATTGCGGTTTCTACAAGTCGGTAGTTGAGCCGGGTGCTGTAGTGGCTGTTGGCAACCTTGTATGGCTTGATGAGAACGGCAATGGTATTCAGGACGTGGGTGAAAAAGGCTTGCCGAATGCGGTTGTCACCCTGACGGATGCAGCCGGGAACGGTGTTACGGATGCCAACGGCAAGCCAGTCGGCTCTTACACCACAAGTAATGACGGCTTATACAGCTTCAACAATCTGCTTGAGGGTGACTATATCGTAACGGTTGCACCACCAGCAGGTTACAGTCTGACCAAGGGTGGAGCTGACCCGGATGAAGATGAATCCAATACCGACAGCAATTGCAAGGTAGTGGATGGTCGTTTCCAGACGGCGGCAATCACTCTGACTGCTGGCAAAGAGCCGGATGCCAAGGTGGACGGTGATGATGCCAACAGCAACAGTACGGTGGATTGCGGCATGATTCGTCCGGTCAATCTGGGTAGCCGTATCTGGATCGACCTGGATGGCAATGGTAAGCAGGATGGTGGTGAGCCGGGTGTTCCGGGTGCGTTGATTACCTTGCTGACCCCGGATGGTCAGCCGGTCAAAGACCTGTTTGGCAACCCTGTTGCACCGCAAACCACAGATGCGGATGGCAAATACCTGTTTACCGATCTGCGTGAAGGTTCCTACGTGGTCAAGGTCACGCCACCGCCAGGTTATTTGCCAACCATCGTGGTCAAAGATCCAAACAACGATGACGGCAACGACAGCAACGGCATTCCGACTGGTGATGGCAGCGTTATCAGCCAGCCGCTCAGCCTCAAGTGGGGTGAGGAACCTGATGATGGCGGTGCAACCAATACCACGCTGGGCTTTGGTTTTGTGGCAAACCTGCAAATCCCGACCCTTAGTGAGTGGGGTGTGCTGCTCATGAGCATGTTGCTGGCTACAGCCGCCTTCTTCCGCCGCCGCCGGGAAGACTGATTGGGTAATTTCCCTGCCTGACCCTCCGCCCGTAAAGGGTGGAGGGATTGCAGTGGTAACTACCGAACCTGCACCTTCACCAACTCCTCCCCATCCGGGTCAGTGACATGCACCGCGCAGGCAATGCACGGGTCAAAACTGTGGATGGTGCGCAGGATTTCGATCGGTTGTTTCGGGTCGTGCAGGGCGTGACCTGCCAGCGAAGCCTCATACGCCCCCGCCTGATTTTTGGTGTCACGCGGCCCAGCGTTCCATGTGCTGGGAACGACCGCCTGATAGTTGGCGATCTTCTGGTCTTCGATCACGATCCAGTGCGCCAATGCACCACGCGGAGCTTCCATGAAACCCACCCCTTGCGCTTTGGAAGGCCAACTGGACGGCTCCCACAGCGTTTCATTGAAGGTTTTGGTGTCACCCGCCTTGATATTGGCAAGCAGGTTGTTGAACCACGTTTGCATATTGTCGGCGATGACCTTGGTTTCCAGCGTGCGGGCAGCGGTGCGCCCCAAGGTGGAATACAGGGCTTCGATCGGTGCATCCAGATACTTCAGGGTGTAATCGACCAGTTCCTTGGTGTGTGCGTGACCTTTGGTGTACAGCATCAGCACGCGGGCGAGTGGCCCGACTTCGACTGGCTGACCTTTCCAGCGTGGGGACTTCAGCCAGGAGTAAGACTGGTCAACGTCAAGCTGCTTATACGGCGGTTTCGGCCCGGTGTAGTTCAACTCGGTTTCACCCGCGTAAGGGTGCAAGCCCTTGTCTTTGCCATCGCTGTAGTCGTACCACGAGTGGGCGACGAATTCCTGAATCTGGTCGTCGGCACTCAGGTCAACCGGGTGGATTTCCGCGAGATTGCGGTTGAGGATCACGCCGGACGGGATCAGGAACGACGCCGGGTCATCCATGCCTTTTTCCGGGAAATCGCCGTAAGTCATGAAGTTGCCCAAACCTTCGCCCTGTGCAAACCAGTCCTTGTAGAAGCTGGCGATGGCGAGGGTATCCGGGACGTACACCTTGTCGACGAATTCCTGCATTTTCTTGATGATGTCCTGCACCTGCGCCAGCCGTTCCATATTGATGGCGGAATCGGAATTCAGGTCAATCGGGCAGGGAACGCCACCGACGAGGAAGTTGGGGTGCGGGTTCTTGCCGCCAAAAATGGTGTGCAATTTCACCACATCACGTTGCCAGGCAAGCGCTTCTAAGTAGTGGGAAACCGCCATCAGGTTGGCTTCTGGTGGCAGCTTGTAAGCAGGATGCCCCCAGTATGCCTTGGCGAAAATGCCCAGTTGCCCGGCTTCGACAAACTTTTTCAGCTTGGCTTGCTGGTCGGCGAAATACCCGGCGGAGGAATTCGGCCAAGTCGGGGAAATCTTTTGCGCGAGATCGGAAGTCGCCTTCGGGTCGGCTTTGAGCGCGGATACCACATCCACCCAGTCGAGCGCGTGCAAATGGTAGAAGTGCATCACGTGGTCATGCACGTATTGCGCCGCGATCATCAGGTTGCGGATTAGTTGCGCATTGGGCGGAATCTTGTATTTCAACGCATCTTCCACCGAGCGCACCGATGCCAGCCCGTGTACCAGTGTGCATACGCCGCAGATGCGTTGCGCATACGCCCAGGCGTCACGCGGGTCGCGCCCACGCAGGATGATTTCAATACCGCGTACCATCGTCCCGGCGGAATACGCCTGCTCAATGGTGTTGCCGTTCATTTGCGCTTCAATGCGCAAGTGGCCTTCGATGCGGGTGATGGGGTCTACAACGACACGTTCAGTCATTTTAGTATCCTCAAATGTCGTTCAGGAACTGCTCAAGGAGGCGGTACTGTGCTTCGCTTTCCTCGTGCATGGATTCGTCGGAGGCATCAATTTGCTGGCAGGTACGTGCCATCCGCGCATTGGCGGCGGCTTCCCACGCCGGGGCTTTGGCCTGTTTGTCCGGTGCTACCAGTGCGGCAGCGGCACGGGCAACAAAGTAACCGGCTTGTGCCTGCCAGTCGCTGTCTTCGCCGCAACGGGTGTGGCTGTCGAGCGCGGCAGCCTTGGCTTGGCGGAAGGCTAATGCCAGTTCGTCGGCGGTTGCATCGGCATTGGCTGCTACGTCCACCGCCTTGCTGACCACTGGATTGAAGGCCAGCACGTGGCGCACAAAAGCAGCACCCACCCGGCGTTGTTGCCCCACCTCCAGCTTGTCGAGTGCTTGCCGGAAATCGCTGTCATTGCTGATCATGCTGCACCTCCTTCACGTTCCACCAGATGTTCGGCAATCATTTCCGTCAGGCCGACCACCGGAATATCCATCTGGTTAACTTCCAGACCTTCTTCCAACTGGATGCGGCAGTTGGCGCAAGCTGTCACCAGCGTATCCACGCCCAGTTCATCCAGTTGCTTTTTCTTGCGCAAAAAAGCCTTCATTTTGACTTCTTCGGCATCTTCGTTGGCAGAGACACCACCGCCCGCGCCGCAACACCAGTTGAGCGTGCCGCAATCGGACATTTCGACGAAGTTTGTCGCCACCATGTTGAGCAGGTTGCGTGGCTGCTGCACCACACCACCACGGCGTACCAACTGGCACGGGTCGTGGAAGGTGAGCTTGGCATCTTCCATGCCTTCGGTTTGCAGCAAGCCCTGTTCGCGCAATTCGTCCAGTACTTCGACAATGTGCTTGGCAGCGAAAGTGTAAGGCCGCCCGATCAGGTTGGGGCCTTCCCAGCGCAAGGCGGTGTAGGCGTGACCGCATTCGGGGCTGATCACCGTTTTGACCTTGAGCTTTTCGGCGGCATTGACCACCCGGCTGACTAGTTCCCGTGCGATGTCGGACGAACCAATCTGGATGCCGGAGTTGGTGGCTTCAAAGCAATCGCTGCTCAATGTCCAGGTTTTACCGGCATTGGTGAGGATTTTGGCAACCGCACCCAAATATTCCGGGTAGTTCATGATTTCCATCGACGACAGCATCAGCAGGTATTCCGCGCCTTCCTTGTCGAAAGGCACTGCCATGCCGGTGGATTTTTCCAGCCGTTTCACTTGCGCTTGCAAGGCGGGCAGTTTTACCCCCATCGGGCTACCGATGGTGACAGCACGGGTGGAAGCACCAATCAAGCCTTCGGGGGCGTGACCGGAAGCCACCATGCCTTCGCGCATCTTGCGGATCATGTAGGTGATGTCATTACCCACCGGGCAAATCAGGGTGCAGCGCCCGCACAGGGAACAATTGTTGTACACCAGCTCCTGCCATTCGGCGAGGTCGGCGTCGGTCACTGGTTTGCTCAAGCCTAGTCTGGCCTTGAGTTTGCCGATCAGGGTGTATTCCTGTTCCCACACCCGGCGCAACGGTTCGAGCTTGTAGATCGGGGTATGGCGCGGGTCGGGGTTTTCGGTGTAGAACAAACAGGCTTCCGCACACATCCCGCACGACACGCAGGAGGAAAAGAAGCTGGCCATGGGCGCGTCAATCTGCGCCTTGAAAGCATTGATGCCGCGTTCGAGTGTCAGTGCGCTCATGATTTCACCCCCCGCATCCCCATGGATGCACCGTTATACCAGCGGGACAGGAACACCGTGAAAGTGTGCATCAGCTTGGTGAAGGGGAACAGCACCATCAGCACTTCCACACTCAAGATGTGCAACCCTAACATCAGCGAGGGCGACAACAGCAAATGGTGATAAGCCATGTAGCCAGTTAGCACTGGGATAAATGTTGCTGCCCATACCACGTAATCACCTTTGGTAGAGAGAAAACGTTTAACCGGATGGGTCAAGCGGTGTACCAGCACTGCCAGCAAGCCCAGCATGGTAATGACTGCAAACGCATCCACCACCGGAGTCGACAGGTTAGGCCAGCCGAAACCCAGCACGGTTTTGAACACTTCAATATGCGCTGCCAGCAGGAAAATCACCACAAACAGGCCGATGTGGAATACATAACCTGCCACGATGGTGAACATCGAACGCTGGAAGGTGGCCTTGTCTGGTACGGAACGGCGAAGGATTTCACGCAAACCGCCCTGCATCGGGTCGCCTTTAGGGACAGCGAAATTGTGCTTGCGCCCCAAGGAAAGGATTTCAAACAGGCGTAACACCAGCCCCAACACAAAAATGATCGTTGCCGCAGCAAACAGCGGCCCTTTGACCAGTGACAGGAAATCGACTTCGTTCATGACTGTGACTCCTGATTCAGTTCTTCGACCGTAACGGTTTTGTGCGCCGTTACCGCGTCGGATTTGGTTTTCTTGTTGAGTGCGCCAATGGCAACCCCGGCAGCAATACCGGCGGCTGCGGCGTACACCACTTTTTCACCCACACTGCCGGTCGGGATCGGCAACGCCCGGTATAGCCCGCCGAAATCCCAGAAACCGGGTTCGGAACAGCCAAGGCAACCGTGACCGGACTGGATCGGGAAGCTCGTCCCCCCGTTCCATTTGGTGGTGGCGCAAGCGTTGTAAGTGACCGGGCCTTTGCAGCCGAGCTTGTACAGACACCAACCGGCTTTCGCACCTTCATCATCGAAGGTTTCCGCAAACAAGCCGCGCTCATAGAATGGGCGGCGGTAGCAACGGTCGTGGATGTTTTGCCCGTAAAAAGCCTTCGGACGCCCCAAACTATCCAGTTCCGGCAAACCGAAGGTCAGGAAGTGGGCAATCACGCCAGTAATCACTACCGGGATGGGTGGGCAACCGGGTACGTTGATAATCGGTTTGTCCTTGATGATGTCGGATACGGACACTGCACCCGTCGGGTTCGGGTCAGCTTTGGGCAAGCCGCCGTAAGCGGAACACGTTCCCACCGCCACGATGGCGGCTGCTCCTGCGGCTGCTTCCTTGAGCATATCGAGGTTGCTGATACCGGCGATGGTGGAATAGCCGGGGTTATCCAGCGGAATCGAACCATCGACCACCAGCACGTATTTGCCGTAGTGTTCTTTCATTGCCTCTTCGCGGGCATGTTCGGCGGCATCACCGGATGCAGCCTGCAAAGTGTGGTGGTAATCAAGCGAAATCGCGTCGAAGATCAGCCCTTCAATGCTGGGGCTGTGCGAACGGGTGATGGATTCGGTACAGCCAGTGCATTCCTGGAAAGACAGCCAGATCACTGAGGGGCGTTTGGCGTTTTCCAATGCTTCAGCGATCTTGGGGATCATGCTGGGCGCAAGAGCCATGCTGGAAGCCAGTAGCCCGCAGAATTTTAGGAAACCGCGCCGCGAAATGCCCTGCGCTCGCAGGTGTTCGCCGACGGTTTGTGTGTGTAGGGTTATATCAGCCATGCTTTTTCCCTCCTTATCCCTTGCGGGATGACAGTATGGCCTGTTCTCTATTAGCGCCTTCTTATTGTCTGTCTTTTGGGAGGTAGAGGCTTGACCTGTGTCAAATCAATGCTTGATCAAGCCTTGGAAAATGACGGATGGGTCAAGGTTTTGGCGGTTTGTAACGAATCGCATGGTTGAACAAGTAAGTGCATACCGGTAAACCCAGTATCAGTCCCCAGATATGGAAGAGCTTGCCGCCCACGGTCAGGATAATCAGCACAATGACCGGATTCACCCGCAAGCGTGCCCCGTAAATCATTGGATTGAGGATATAACCTTCTACCATGTGTATAAATATGATCATGCCGATGACCAGCAATACCAGATTGATGCCTCCCATGTTCAGGGCAATCAGGCAAATGGGGATGGAGCTGATGAAAACACCCGCGACAGGTACAAAGCTGAACAGGAACACGATCACCGCCAGGAACGCGATGTGTTCCCCCATGCCCAGAAATTGCAAACAAATGGAGGTAAGGAAAGTATTGACGCAGGCAATGTAAAACTGTGCCTGCATGGCGTGCCCCAGCACCTTGCCGAATTCGTAGATGTTGTTGGCGACTTCCACATAGACAAAGCGCAGGCGGGTATTTTCCAGCTCACGCACACTGGCAGACAGGCGCGGCAAATCCAGTACGATCAGGAATGAAAACAGTAATGCCAGCAGGAAGGTGGAGAGTATCGTCACCGTCTGGCGGCTGATGTTGGTCAGATGATCCAGCACTACCTTGGCGGCTTGTCCACCATCAACCGGTTTGCCCCCTCCGGTTAGCACCCCCAGCAGCAAGCTGGTTGGTGATCCCTGGAAGGTGTGCTGGGCTGGCTCTTTGCTTGTCGTCGGGGTGGCTTGTGGTAACGTGCCTGTTGCCCATTCCGGTACGGGTTGCTGTGCAGGTTGCTGTTGGGCGGGTGTATTAGGTTTGCGCAGTTCCGGGATGGCTTCCTGGATGATCGGGTAGCGTTCCGCCACATCCAGAATGGTCTTGTCAAGCTGCTCCATGTAGACAAACAGCCCTTTGGCAAATCCGGTGGCTTGCTGGTAAACCTTGGGGGTAACGAAGACTCCGACTGTTATAATGACACTGAGGAACATCACCCCGGTCAACACTACCATCGGGATGCGCGAATAACGTACCCGCCGTGCCAGCAAATCCACGATGCTGGATTGCAGATAAGCAAATACAAAGGTCAGGAAGATCAGGGTGAAAAAGGAACTGAGCAATGCCAGTAAACCAAAAAATGCCCCCCACACCAGTACGCGAGTCACAATAGGCAACAGCAGTTCCCAACGGATTCCAGCCTGCGTCTGCATCTGGTGGGGGGCAGGGACTAGCGGCTGCTCGGTAGCATGGTTTTCAAGTTGTTGCATGGGAACTTTCTTGGCGGTATCGGGTGACGGCAGTATAGCATTATTATTTCGCAATATAATGAATACCCTCCCGTTCCATGCATCAGGTGGATTTCGGGCGGAATGCCTTGATTACTGCTTCATTGCACTGGAGGTAAGGGCCGCCAATCAGATCAATACAGTAGGGAATGGCAGGGAATACCGCATCCAAACATTGGCGGATGGAGGCCGGTTTGCCCGGCAGGTTGAGGATCAGTGACTGACCCCGGATACCGGCAGTTTGGCGGGAAAGGATGGCAGTGGGCACATATTGCAGGCTCACCTGTCGCATCAATTCCCCAAAGCCGGGCAGCATTTTGATGCAGACATTTTCAGTGGCTTCCGGGGTGACATCACGCGGGGCAGGCCCGGTTCCACCTGTGGTCACAATCAGGCAACAGGCTTGTTGATCTGCCAGTTCGATCATGGTTTGTTCAATCACAGCCTGTTCGTCAGGGATGCAGCGGTAAACAATCTCGAAGGATGACAACAGGTAGCTTTTCAAGGTGTCCTGTATTGCCATGCCGGAAATATCTTCGTAAATGCCTGCACTTGCCCGGTCTGATGCAGTGATGATGCCAATTCGGATGCAATCCATGCCTGTCCTGCTGTCTGGTCGTGTTGGGGATAAGGTACAGTTACTTTTTTGGCTGTAAACTTGACATGATGCTTTCCTGCATTTTTTGCCAGGTGTGCATGTTGTGCTCGCCTACTTTGAGCCATGTATCCAATGGTGTGCCTGCCAGTACCTTGTGCATCTGCTCGCGCATGGCAGTTTGTTGGCTGGTAAACAAATCAATGCTCTGACGCATGTATTCCGAGAAGCCCATACGGGTGGTATCACTGTAATTGCGGATGAATTGTTCCAGAATATCTGCGCTGAAAAGGGGTTGACCGCCAGACTCCTGTTCCATGATGATTTGTAACAGGATGCTACGGGTGATGTCATCGCCAGATTGGCGGTCAATAACCTTGAACGGTGTGTCTGCAAGTACCAAATCGCGTACATCATTCAGGGTGATGTAGCAGCTTTGGGTAGTGTCATACAAACGACGGTTCGGGTATTTTTTGATGATGCGTTCTTCTGCCATAGATAGTCGATTGGTTGTCGTGCTGTGGATAACAAGATCAGGCGTACATCTGCCGTGTCGCTCTTGCCTTGATTCTATAGGTTAACGTTTTGTTATGCACACAAAAAACGTGAACTTGTGCACGAAAAGGGGGAATGCAGGCTGAAAACCCTTCCCGCCTCGCATGGGGGAAGGGTATTAGACAGGATAATGCCAGTCTTAGTGGATGAACTGACCGCCGTTGGCAGAAATGTTCGCACCAGTGATGAAGCCAGCATTGTCGGATGCCAGGAAGGAAACGATCGCAGCCATTTCTTCTGGTGTACCCAGACGGCCTACCGGGATTTGCGCAATGATTTTGTTACGCACGTCTTCGGCAATCGCCATAACCATTTCGGTAGCGATGTAGCCAGGGGACAGAGTGTTGATGGTAACGCCCTTGCGTGCTACTTCCTGTGCCAGCGCCATGGTGAAACCGTGTACACCTGCTTTCGCTGCGCTGTAGTTGGTTTGACCGAACTGACCCTTCTGACCATTGACGGAAGAGATATTGATGACACGACCAAAACCACGGTCAGCCATCTGGTTAACGAACTGGTGAGTTACGTTGAAGATGCTGTCGAGGTTGGTTTTCATGACCGCAGCCCAATGCGCCGGGGTGATTTTCTTGAAAGTGGCGTCGCGGGTAATGCCTGCGCAGTTGACCACGATGTCAACTTGACCAAAATCGGCTTCCACTGCTTCTTTCAGTTTCACGCAATCGTCGTAGCTGCTGACATCACAAGGGTAGATGGCAACTTCATAGCCTTGCTTGGCTTGCCAGGCTTTGGCTTGCTCTTCCGGCTCGAAATAGGTGGTGACTACCTTGTAGCCCTCTGCGGCAAATTGTTTGCAAATCGCGTTACCGATACCGCCAGTACCGCCAGTTACCAGTGCAACCTTACTCATAATCAATGCTCCTCAATGTAGTAATGTAATCTGTCATCAATTTGCTTCCCTCTCTCCCTAGCGGGAGATGGGGGGTGTAGAATGTCTCAAACTATGCTATGCGCTTGGGTTGTCAACAATAAGCCGATTGCTGTTGTTTTGGCAAGCCGTAATTGAGTGGAACTGTCAACATTGTTGCGGCGCACAAATTAGCATGATAAGCTCGTGAAAGGCAACCTTTTTTACGCATTGAGGATAGAACAATGATACCTGCTTGGTCTGACGATATGATGAAAAACTGGTCTGATGCACAAAAGCGTTACTGGGATGCGTGGGCGGATTTGTCCAAAATGGGTCAGCCAGGTATTGCTGCACAACCTGCCATGCCAGACTGGACACAGGGTCTGGATCAGTGGTGGAAAGCGGTTAGCCCTCACACTGTTCCCGGTGCCTCTACCGATGCTTTCCAGCGCATGGTTGACATGGGCAAGGTCTACATGAACCTCGCAGAAAGTACCTACAAAGTCCGGCAGGCGGGTGCTACTGGCGCAGAAGCCATTGAAGCGTGGATGAACTCGATGGAATCCGGTTTTCAGTCTTGCTGTGCGAATCTGGATGCAGGCAAGTTTTCTGCCCACGGTTTCGGCGCAGGCCAAGCATTGCTGGACAGTTGGCAGCGTGTCACCAAAAGTCTGGGGATGGAAGCGTTCCAGAAAATGGGTGCAGGTGGTTTCCAGATGCCAATGTCACAAAACTGGCAGGAACAACTGGATAAATTGCTGGGTACGCCAGCGATCGGTTACAACCGCGAATCCCAGGAACGTCTGCAAGCCCTGACACAACTGGGTGCAAACTATCAGGAAGCGCTGGATGATTACCTGAAAGCCTTCGCCAAGCAGGGGCTGGAATCGGTGAATGCCCTGCGTGCGCGGGTTGCCAGTCTGCGTGAAGAGGGCAAGAGTATCAGCAGCCTGCGTGAGCTGTATGACCTGTGGGTGGATGTTAACGAAGAAGTCTACGGCAAATTTGCCATGACCGATGAATATCAAGTGGTTTACGGTGATTTGGTCAATGCGCTGATGGCATTCAAGCAGGGTGTCAATGCAGAAATGGATAGCATTTATGAGGCTGCCAACCTGCCAACCCGTAAAGAGCTGAATGCAGCGTTCCAGAAACAGCAGGAAGCCCGCCGTGAAATCCGTGCTTTGCGTCAGCAGGTTCAGGAACTTTCCCGCAAGCTGGACGCCTTGAGCGCAGTTGCTTCGGCTCCGGCAGCCGCACCTGCCCCGGTTGCGGAAGTCGCCCCGGCAACAGAACCTGTTGCTGAAGCTGCACCACCTGCCAAACCAGCCCGTCGTAGCAAGAAAGCCTGATCACCACAGCGAATTCAAGGAGAACGAACATGCCGTTTCAAATGCGTCCCGATGCGATCCTGAGCGAAGTGAAAACTTTCAACGAAAAACTTGCCCAGGGTGTGACCAACCTGATGGAAGTCGGCGAGATTTCTTCCGGCGTTACTCCGTTCGAGGTGGTGTATACCGAAGACAAGCTCAAGCTGCTGCGTTACGTGGGTGAAAAAGAGCCGACCAATACCGTGCCAATGCTGATTGTGTACGCGCTGGTGAACCGCCCGTACATGACCGATATTCAGGAAGACCGTTCCACCGTCAAGGGCTTGCTGGATGCGGGTCAGGATGTGTACCTGATCGACTGGGGCTACCCGGATGCTTCCGACCGTTACCTGATGATGGATGACTACCTCAACGGCTATCTGGACAACTGTGTGGACTTCATCCGTGCAAGCCACGGGGTGGATGCCATCAACCTGCTGGGTATTTGTCAGGGTGGTGCATTTAGCCTGTGCTACAGTGCCATGCACCCTGAAAAGGTCAAGAATCTGGTGACAATGGTGACGCCGGTTGACTACCAAACGCCAGACAATATGCTCAGCCACTGGGTACAAAACATCGACATCGACTTGTTGGTGGATACGACCGGCAATATTCCAGGCGAAATGCTCAACTGGACATTCCTCAACCTGAAGCCATACCAGTTGATGGGGCAGAAGTACCTCGGCATGGTCGACATGATGGGCGATGCCAAGACCCTGAAAAACTTCATGCGCATGGAAAAGTGGATTTTCGATAGCCCGGATCAGGCGGGAGAAACTTTCCGCCAGTTCATCAAGGACTTTTTCCAGCAAAACAAGCTGCTGAAAGGTGAAGTCCAGATCGGCAAGTACACGATTGATCTGAAAAATGTCACCATGCCGATTCTGAATGTGTTTGCCGAGCAGGATCACCTGGTTCCGCCGGATGCGTCCCGTGCGCTGAATGGTGCGACTGGCTCATCTGACTATACCGAGCTGTCTTTCAAGGGCGGTCATATCGGTATCTACGTCAGCGGCAAGGCACAGAAAACCATTCCACCCGCCATTGGCGAATGGTTGACCAAACGTAGCTGACAGTTTCCCGCCCGCCTCCCCTCGTCGGGGAGGTGTCGGCTGACAGGGGGTTACTGATGACTACGTAGCAGGAACATGCCATGATCGTGGCTGTTTATCACTGCAAGGACATCGTAATGAAAATCACATCCTGGTTAGCCACTTCCCTGTTCTGCCTGAGCGCAGCAGCGTCTGCTGATGCCCCTTTCATCGAGCACACTACCGGCTTTTTCGAGTCCAGTATGCCATTGGCTGAATGCCGCGAGCAGGGCAAAAAAGCCTTTGCTGCCTTGGGTGTCACCGAAAAAAGTTCCACCAATCCGCGTAACGAAGTTGTTGGTTTCAAAAGCGACTATAAGGTCGTGCTGTATTGCGTGAGTGACGAAGGTGGCTGCGATGCACCGGAAGAGCCTTATGCTAGCGGTGGCACAGTGATTGTGGCAGGACCGGATTATACCAAGGTCAAGGGCTTGGTGGATGGGGTGAAGGCGAAGCTGAAGTTGCAGTAATTGTTGACAGCTAGAGGGGCGCAAACTGCCCCTCGTAATTGGTTTGGACTGGTTGGAATGCGTGGGATTTGTGGAGGCAACAGCGGTGCTGCTAAGTGTTGCCTGGTATTTCAATCGGAATAGCGACAGCGGGCGAGCCGTGCTATGTTCAGCGGTAGTGACTTAAGGAAATACACCATGCCAGCGCAACCTGCTTACCTGTTGAGCGAAGCGGAATACCTCCAGCACGAACGCCAAGCCGAGTTCAAAAGTGAATATTTGAACGGCGAAATGTACGCAATGGCGGGGGCAAGCCGCGAACATAAGCAGATTTCCACCAATCTGGTAGTTTCATTGGGGGCGCAATTGCTGGAAAAACCTTGTGGGGTTTATTCCAGCGATATGAAAGTCAGGACACGCACCGACAAAACCAACAAGTTCAGCTATCCCGATGTGGTCGTTACCTGTGGTGATGAGCTATATGAGGATGAAAACGGCGATGTATTGCTGAATCCGCTGGTGATTATCGAAGTCCTGTCTGCATCTACCGAAGCCTATGACCGTGGGCTGAAATTCTTCCATTACCAACTGATCCCGTCCTTGCAGGAATACCTGTTGGTGGCGCAGGATTATTGCCGCGTGGAAAAATACCAGCGGCAGGCGGATAAGCAGTGGGTCTATTCCGAGTTTCATGAGATGCAGGATGTGGTGGAAATCAGTACGCTGGAATGTCGGGTGACGGTGGCGGATATTTATCGAAGGGTGTTGTAGGAGAATGTTATGCCTGTAGCGCGTCAAATGTCGGGGCAATATCTTAGCGAGGCTGAGTATCTGGAAGGTGAAAAACTTGCCGCTGAACGCCATGAATATGTGGATGGGCAAATTTACCTGATGGCAGGGGCGAGCAAGCGGCACAACCGTATTGCTAGAAACTTTATTAATCGCATGGAGGATGCAGCCAACCGCAAAGGCTGTGAGGTGTTTTTCTCTGACGTAAAAGTACGGGTAGCCAAATACAAAACCTATTATTACCCGGATGTGGTGGTGAGTTGCTCGGCAGATGATGAGGCGGATGACTACTACTTGGAAAAGCCTTGCTTGATTGTTGAGGTTGCTTCTGATTCCACCATTCGCAAGGATTATATGGAAAAATCCCTGGCCTATCAGAGTATTGCCTCCCTGCAAGCCTATCTGGTCGTTGCGCAGGATAAAGCGCAGGTGGATATACTGGTACGCTTGCCTGATGGTAGCTGGGGATTACAGCAGTTCGATCGGTTGGATGATGAAATTACGCTGCCTTGTTTGGATATAGTGTTGAGTGTGGCGGCAATTTATCAGGGTGTGCTGAATTGAGTTACTCCGAGATTATCAGGAAAATTCTGTTGGAATACCTCAAATACGATTCCGTAGATGATGTCATCAAATCCAGTGTAAGTTTTGATGATGAACATGGCAATTATGTTTTATTGCAGGCGGGTTGGCGTGGAGATGATTATCTACAAGGTGCGGTTATTCATATCCAGTTGATTGATGGTAAGATTTGGATTCAGTACGACGGTACGGAAGAAGGCGTAGCAACTGAATTGGTGGATGCCGGTATTCCCAAGTCGGATATTGTATTGGGGTTTCGGCATCCATCAGTGAGGCAATATACAGGTTTTGCTTTGCTATAACTTCATGGTTGTCTTTGTGAATTTTTCGAGTAAGATCTGACTTGGGTGGTTAGATAGTGAAACTAATTTATTTGCCAATGCAACAGGAACAATAGAGTCGTCATACATATTACATCTTAATTTTTGAAGATTCAGTAGGATTATATCCAAATTAGCATAGTCATTTTTGTTGGGAGATAAGACAGAGTTTTTATCAGGTGTTGGTACAGTAATCGTTAGTATTTGTTTGTCGTTAGAATAAAAAATAACCTTTCCGCTGTAGTAAGAAGTCGATCCATAAGTGGTTTTATCTGCTTCGCCAGGTATTATATACTTGTAAATATACTGGTTATTCAATAAGATATACTGTCCATACTTGAGAATAGAATCTTTCGCCGAGCAAATTTGCTGAGCATGTTCAGTGAAAGCTCCACTTTTTTCTACCCCAACTAAAAATAAGTAATCTTTTTCTCTCAAAAAATTACATAATTCCCTTAATGGCTGATGTAATCTGGCAGTTTGTCCTGCAAAACTTAGAGGGCCATCTGATACAAAGAGAAACTCTTTTATTAAAGATGATTGTTTTTTGTATAAATAATGAATGTAATAAACAATTATTAGTTGTTCAACTGCTCGTGTTAAATAACCAAGCAGACCAGATGCACCATGCTCTTCATCCACAATTTCGTGCAGACGAAACACATCTGTTAAATATATCAAGCCTGAGCTAGATTCAAATGTGAAGTCTGATTTTATTTGGCTTCTGATAATATCTATTTTGCAATCTTCTATATTCTTGTTTGGGTCGCTACCTAAGGTGTATTTTTCAGTAGGTGTATTCTTATACTCTCTAAATAAAAGCCACTTAAGACTTTCCATTAAAGATGTACCATCACCTCTATCTTGCAAGAAAAATTCATGCAATGTTTTTCTTATGGAGTTATTGAGTGAATTTTCTTTTCTACGAGTTATGCCTTTTATTGGGATAGCTAGCTTAAGTCTTTCCAAATTATGTAGCTTTTGCATATCTTCGGGAAAGATAAATGGTTTTTCTGATAAGTCATTTAGATCCTTAGTCTTTAATAAGATTGCCCCAAATTGAAAAAAAGCAATTTGTGAAGATGGAAAAGTCTTTTTTGGCTCAACTATTGTATAACCGCCATCAACAGTAAGAATATAATTAATTGGATTGTTGATATTTTGAGGTAACGTGTTGATCTCGCTAATATCTGCAATGTCCACATCCGAACAATCTTTGGGGAGATGGCAGTTATCAATGAAGTTTTTTATAAAAGGATCATTGATCAAATGAGTGTGGTTTATTTTTGCCGCCCATTCATTTGGTTTGGAGCTTCGAGATGTAATCGCCATGCTTCTATACCTCTCTGTTAGCCAGAAATCTATCAATTTGAACTGGAACAACAAAAGGATTTGTATATGTTTTCATTCTTACGAAGCCTTTATCATTGCCGGAACTAAATTTCAATAATGAAGCAGTGAAATCTGAAAAGTCATAGTATTTCTTTAATTCTTTTAATTCATCTTCATTATTTAAATGCGCAATAAACCAATTTTGAGTGTTTTTCAAGATATTTGCACTGATGGAGCTAACTTCTTGTGTGGCATATGCTATCCCCAAACTAAGTTTTGCTCCTTCTTTGGCAAGTCGATTGTAAATATTCGATAAGTCTTTTTCCTCTTGCTTTGGGAAAAGATTGTGAGCCTCTTCAAAGTAGAACTGAATGAAGTTATTAGGTAATGTTTTTGTAAACCTATCCATGGAATTTTCGAATATTTTACGAGTGATTTTTTCTGAATATAATCTTCTTATATTTTCTTCTCCTTGCGATAAATCTATTATGATGATATTACCTTTTCGTAAACTATAGAGAATTTCTTGTTCAAAAGATGTATTTGATAACTCGGTATGTAAGTTCTGAAACTGACGCAATAATCTAAATCCACTATAACTAGCTTGTTTGCCCGGTGCTGGTTTTCTAGTTAAAAATGTGAGAAGTGCCAACATATCCTCATCAAAAAAGTTCTTCCCCTTCTCTTTTTTGTATTCTTCAAATTTTTCTTTATGCTCATCTGATGCCATAGCGTTAAAGACTTCTTGAAACCAAAAAGATGCATCTTCTAAAGAAATTCCAGAATGGGGCTTTATATTTGGAACAATTTTATTGATTGTTCCTGCATCACCATAAAATTTTACCGTATTATGACTAGATGATTTTTTGAATTTTGCTTCATGTAAACAGCATTTGTAAATGGCGATTTTTTTGTCATATGCAATTGCTGCATTTCTTTCATCGCTGGTTTTTTGATCGCGAGGTGCTTTGTAATTTTCTGGTTCAACAAGATCAACAGTGCAAAAGCTTTTAATATAGGCACTACTTTCATCTGAGAGTGCACTTACTATTAATCTGAATCCTGCTTGAATCTCATTATAAAAGTTTATTTTTAAAACTTTAAAACCTTCAGATGTTTTGTCAGTGATGGAATATCTAATTACATTATTTTGATACAGCTCATAAATGGCAGTTCCCTGATCCTGCATGTTGGGATTTGCATATTCTCCATTTATATCAAAGATAATTTGTCCGACTGGATACTGTGGTGATCCATCTTGTGTAAAAGGCGTTGATGACGTGACGGTATTTGGCAATGTTTTAGTGGGGGATTTTTTAGATATTTCAGCAGTTGCTTCAATAATTTTTTTGACTGTATTTGATTTTCCTGTTCTAGTCATGCCAAAAAGTGCTGTTCGTTTTCCGATAAGGTCTTGGGGACTCACAAAAACATCCACTTCCTTCTCAGTAGACTGAAAGCGACGGTTTGAACTATACCGCACAACACCTATTTTGAATTCGTTTTCGTTACCTGCAATAATTCCTTGGTCACGTTGATTAGTAATCTTTTGCAAAATTTTATCTGTGGCTTTATAAACACTGTAATTGTTGGCAGAATAAAAGTTTTCTAAGTCAGCACCAAATTCAATAGTTTCTTTTGCTTTTCCTTGTCCTATACTTTTCTTTATTTTGTAAAATGATCCAAGTACTCTACATTGTAAGCCAGAAAAACTGAATTCATAACGTGTAAAATCGTCAAGTTTACTTTTTTGTTCGCTGTCTGCTCTTCCACTTATGTCTGTGCCTTCTTTGTAATATTCAATCATGGAGCTAACAATATTATTATCAGTTGGTAGTTTTGAAGGGGCTAATGCTCGTAATAATAAAGCCTCATCTACGCCATCTTCTCCATCATAGAATGCTAATAAAAATGCACCTTGAGGAATGCCCTTGACTCGGTGTTTCCAAGCATCTGAAACAAGAATATTAGCTTGTTCATAATCAAGGTAGTATGGTCGCCCAACAAAAAGAGACTGATCACGACCATCCTTGAAAATATCACCTTCCATTATTAAATTTAGTTGTTGGGTAATCATTGGTTTGCCTCTCTATTTTGGGGTTATGATCTCAAGTTTTGAGTCAATGCTTGGGTCTTCAAATCTCACAATGGAATCATAAGCATAGTTTTTGTCCGCTTCAACAGAAATCCACTGCCGATTTAACTTTTCCGCACAATATCCTGTTGTATTGCTTCCCGCAAATGGATCAAGAATTAGATCATTTTCATTAGTTAAAAACTGAATAAAAAAATTAACTAATCCTTGTGGCATCCGGGCAGGATGGGGCGTAATGCCATTTTTTCTACACTGTTTTGAGTAGTGATCATTTGAGCTTGTATTAGAAAAGCTTAAAACATTATGTGGCAATCTGACATCACGAGATTCATCTATTGATTCTAGCTCTATCAGATTATGAGCAATGCTGCCACCGTTATCTTTTGCAAAGGTTTGTAGGCTAATGTCATGTTCTGATGGTCGTTTTCCTGCATTATATTGTTTGGTTTCTATAAGTTTCTTCATGCCTTTAGAGTAAGGACGTAGCACTTTTGAATTATCTGCTTTGGGGAAATCACTTTTGGCTAACCACCATACATGCGTATAGCTATCTACTGTTCTCAACCTATTAACTGTTACCCACTGTGCAGGAGATGGTAAGCGTGAGGGGTTATAACAAATGAATTCTTGTATTAATCTTAAATCGGAATCTTCATTTTTAACAAGTGAGAATAAACATTCCAAGTGAAGGAGTGATTGGACGGGTCTATTAGCCTCCCAAGAATTTCCTATTTCTATTACTAATGAGCCATCATCTGCAAGGAGATCATAAAATATAGGAGCTAAATCAGCAAACCATTGGTAGTAATTTTCGCCTTTCAGGTTTCCATATTTTTTTTTGTTGTTCAGAGGGAACGGTGGCGATGTTATTATTAAGTTAAATTTTCCTTGGTATTTTTCTTTTAATAGGTCTAGGTGCAGATCGTTAAAGTTAGCACCAAACAGTTTTCCATATTGAGTTTGATATATTTCAGTGGCCATATGACTCATCTGACTTGAATCTAAATTTCCGTGTATTCGTCATGCTTCGACACTCTTTTCATTACATAAAATATCATTTCTGACTTTTGCCGGAAGATATAAACATCTGGCAGAAGTAATTATTAGTTCACAACACCCGAATTTTCTTCAACTGCCCCAAAGTAGCCCGCTGCTAACCCGCTTGCTTGCGCGTTTGTGGAATACTGCTGCCGGAGCTTTATCCGCAAATAGCGGATTATTCAGCCGTCCTTCCCGCCTTTCGAGGTAATTACTAAGCTGCTTTATGCTGCTCCACCCACTCGCGCAAAGCATCATCCATGCGTGTTTGCCAGCCATCACCTGTTGCGCGGAAAAATTCCACCACGTCTGGGGAAATCCGTAGCGACAGTTGCACTTTAGGTGGTGTTTTTTGCCGCCCGCGTGTGCGTACTGTACCGACTTCATTCCCTGCCACCTTCATCACTGCGCCTTCCCAGTCATCGGTAGTAGTCTTGGGGCTATCGGCATCATGATGAATATCTTCATCTTTCATCGCCCGTACCTGCGCCCAATCGGTCAGGTTATCGGGGGAAATACTTCCAGTAGATTCGTTCTTCATGTTTCTCTGCCTTCCTTACGGATGGAGATAATGTGGTCTTTATACAAACGGGGCGTGTGTACCACAAATACAACCACCCCGTTCCATAATCCCAACGTCTGCAAGCGCAATTTACGATAAGGATTCAGTCAATCACAACGCCCGAATCTTCTCCAACTGCCCCACCAACTGTCCCAACGCCACGCGCTGCTCATCCGCCTGCTTGCGCGTCTGTTCCAGCACTGCTGCCGGAGCTTTGTCCGCAAACGCCGGATTATTCAGCCGACCTTCCAACCCGCCGAGATTCTTTTGCAGCTTCTCGATTTCCTTACTCAGCCGCGCAATTTCCGCGTCTTTGTCGATCAGCCCCGCCAGCGGGATGAGGATTTGCATTTCGCCAACCAGTGCGGTAGCCGACTCCGGCGCATCCGCCCCCGCTTCCAGCCACGTCACGTTGCCGACTTTCGCCAGCGTCCGCGCAAACGCTTCGCTGGTGGTGAACAGCGCCTTGTCGGTGTCGTTCCAGTTTTGCAGCAGCACGTCCAGCACTTGCCCCGGCTTGATGTCCATCTCGGAGCGGATGCGGCGGATGCCCATGATGAAGGCTTTCACCCATTCGATTTCCGTCAGCGCGGCTTGGTCAACCAGTGCCGTGTCGGCGACGGGGTAGGGTTGCAGCATGATGGAATCGCCGGATACGCCCGCCAAGCCCTTGATGTTCTGCCAGATTTCTTCGGTGATGAACGGCATGATCGGGTGCATCAGGCGCAACGCTGCTTCCAGTACGCGCACCAAGGTACGGCGTGTGCCACGTTTGGCGGCCTGGTTGTCGTTGGCTTTGCTTAAAATCGGCTTGGTCAGCTCCAGATACCAGTCGCAGTATTCGTGCCAGGCAAATTCGTACATCGCTTTGGCGGCAAGGTCGAAGCGGTAATTGTCGATGTGGTCGGCGACTTCAGCCTCGGTCTGTTGCAGCAAGGAAATGATCCAGCGATCTGCCGCCGACAATTCCACCGGCAAGGATGCGTCCAGCCCGGTATCCTGCTCTTCGCACTGCATCAGCACGTAACGCGCCGCGTTCCACAGCTTGTTGCAGAAATTGCGGTAGCCTTCCAGCCGCTGCATATCGAAGCGGATGTCGCGCCCCGCCGTGGCGAACGAGGCAAAGGTCATGCGCAGCGCATCCGTGCCGTGCGGGGTGATGCCGTCGGGGAATTGCTTGCGGGTGGCCTTTTCGATTTTCGGAGCATCTTCGGGACGCATCAAACCAGTAGTGCGTTTGGCAACCAGTGCTTCGAGGTCGATGCCGTCGATAATGTCGAGCGGGTCGAGTACGTTACCCTTGGATTTGGACATTTTCTGCCCGTCCGCATCCTTCACCAGCCCGTGGATGTACACGTCGCGGAACGGCACGTCGCCCATGAATTTCTTGCCGAACATGATCATCCGCGCCACCCAGAAGAAGATGATGTCGAAGCCGGTCATCAGCATTTGGGTCGGGTAGAAGGCTTTCAGTGCCTCATCGTCAACATTCGGCCAACCGAGGGTAGAAAACGGCCACAGCGCGGAGGAGAACCACGTATCCAGCACGTCCTCATCCTGACGCAAGGCGAGGTCGGCAGGCAGGCTGTATTTGCTGCGTACTTCAGCTTCGGAACGCGCCACGTAAACATTGCCCGCCTCGTCATACCACGCCGGAATGCGATGCCCCCACCACAATTGGCGTGAAATGCACCAGTCGTCGAGGTTGTTCATCCAGTGGTTGTAGGTGTTCACCCAGTTGCCCGGAATGAAGCGCACTTCACCATTCGCCACCACGTCAATCGCCGGTTGGGCAATCGCGGTTTTGCCGCCGGGTCGTCCGTCATCCAGCGTTTCGCGGGTCAAATCCACGTACCACTGATCCGTCAGGTACGGTTCGATCACCGTGCCGGAACGGTCGCCACGCGGAACCATCAGCTTGTGGTCTTCGATTTTGTCCAGCAAGCCGAGCGCGTCCATGTCCGCGACGATTTGCTTACGCGCCGCAAAGCGTTCCAGACCCTGATATTTTTCCGGTGCTACCTCGTTGATGCAGGCATCAATGGTAAAAATATTAATCAGCGGCAGGTGGTGACGCTTGCCCACCTGATAGTCGTTGAAATCGTGTGCCGGGGTAATTTTCACACAGCCCGTGCCTTTTTCTGGGTCAGCGTAATCGTCGCCCACCACCGGAATCAAGCGCCCCACCAGCGGCAGCACCACGTTTTTGCCAATCAAATGCTGGTAGCGCTCGTCTTTCGGGTTCACCGCCACGGCGGAGTCACCCAGCATGGTTTCCGGGCGCGTGGTGGCAACGATCAGGAATTCGTCAGTGGCATTGCCCGCCGCATCCGCCAGCGGGTAGCGGAAGTGCCACATATTGCCGTTTTCTTCTTCGGACACAACTTCAAGGTCGGAAACAGCGGTGTGCAACACGGTATCCCAATTCACCAAGCGTTTGCCGCGATAGATCAAGCCTTCTTCATGCAGGCGCACGAACACTTCACGCACCGCCTCCGACAAGCCTTCATCCATCGTAAAGCGTTCGCGTGACCAGTCGGGGGTCGTCCCCAAACGGCGCAATTGGCGGTTGATGGTGTCGCCGGATTGCCCTTTCCACTCCCAGACCTTTTCGAGGAAAGCCTCACGCCCCAGATCGTGGCGGGTCACACCTTGTGCCAGCAATTGGCGTTCCACCACCATTTGCGTGGCGATGCCTGCGTGGTCAGTGCCGGGTTGGTAGAGGGTTTTGTCGCCCTTCATGCGGTGGTAGCGGATCAGGGTGTCGATCACCATCTGGTTGAAACCGTGCCCCATGTGCAGCGTGCCGGTGACGTTCGGCGGCGGGATCATGATGCAATACGGCTTGCCTTCGCCTTTGGGGGCGAAATAGCCGCTTTGTTCCCAGTGCTGATACCAGCGTTGTTCGATGTCTTGAGGTTGGTAGGTCTTTTCCATGTGCCGCTACTTTGTGCAAGTCCAAAACACGGCATTATAACGGGATTTTACGGCTTCAACATCCCGGAAAGTTCACGGATCAGCTCGTGGCGGGCGGCGTCGATGTGCTTTTCTACTGAAGGGTCGAAACGCGACTGGGTGGATGCGTCGTTTTCCCGGTGGCTTTCCGAGCGGATGGCATGGGCACGCGCCAAGCCGGAATATTCATCTTGTCCGGTGGCAGATTGCAGCTCGGCAATGCGTTCCTTCAGGCGTTGTTCAAAGACCTGGCGACGCTGCTGTTTGGCTTGCTGGTTTTTGGTTACACCCACAACCTCAGGATTACCTGCTCTTACCAGATCGGTAATGACCGGAATGCGTATGGTTTTGTCAAAATCCTGCATCATGTTGCTTGTGGCTGTTGTCAGATATTCAGTTGATGGTAGTCCAGATTATAGCCCCTGTCCCGATAAAACTGATAACGTTTGCGACCAGCGTGCAAAATAGCTTCTTCCTGATCCAGAATTTCAGCCAGACGTTCAAACCGCGAGAAAAAAGACGGTATTTCGTTGGATAAATTAATCAGCAATCCACAGTTTTCCATCGGCTCGTGATCATGCCCCAGCAGGATGCGGCTATTGGCTTCCTTGCTGGGAGCCAGTGCATGAGGAATGAACGCAATGTCGTGAAATGTCCACAACAAATCATCCAGTCGTGCGGTCGTGGCGGGGCTGTCGGTGTGGATGTAGGTCGGCATCCCGTGTTGATGGGCTTTGGTCACGACCTTGCAGGCCAGCAACAGCCGTGCCTGCAAACTGTTGGTCTTGCCAACGTAAAAATCAACTTTGGTCATGTGCCAGCACGGTTGATCAGCCATTGGCACAGCAGGGGAACCGGGCGTCCGGTCGCGCCTTTTGCCGCACCGCTTTTCCAGGCAGTACCGGCAATATCCAGATGTGCCCACGGATAGTTTTCGGCAAAGCGTGACAGGAAACAGGCGGCGGTGATCGTGCCGCCCGGTGCGCCACCAATGTTTGCCATGTCGGCGAAGTTGCTTTTGAGCTGATCCTGATATTTTTCACCCATAGGCAAGCGCCACACATCATCACTGGCCTGTTTGCTGGCAATGATGATTTCTTCTGCCAGTGCATCGCTATTGCCAAGCAGTCCACTGGTGTGATGCCCCAGCGCAGTGATGCACGCACCAGTCAGGGTAGCAATGTCGATGACGGCTGCCGGGTTGAAGCGTTCGGCGTAGGTGAGGGCATCACACAAGACCAGACGACCTTCCGCATCCGTATTGAGAATTTCGATGGTCTTGCCGGACATGCTGGTCACGATGTCGCCCGGTTTGCTGGCTTTGCTGCTAGGCATGTTCTCAGCCGCTGCGATCATGCCGACCACATTCAAGGGTAATTGCATGGCAATGCAGGCGGTCATTGTCCCCAACACACTGGCTGCTCCACTCATGTCGAATTTCATTTCATCCATGGCAGCGCTCGGTTTAAGTGAGATGCCACCGGTGTCGAAGGTAATGCCTTTGCCTACCAGTACTAGCGGCGCTTCACCGGTTTTACCGCCGTGGTATTGCAGGATGATCATTTTGCCGTCTTGCGCACTGCCCTTGGACACCGACAGGAAAGAACCCATGCCCAAGGCTTCCATGTCGCCTTCTTCAAGAATGTTGACGTCGGTTTTGTTGGAAGAATTGGCAAGCTCCTGCGCCACCATTGCCAGATGGGAGGGGGTGCAGACATTGCCGGGGCTGTTGGCAAGGTCACGGGCGACGCACATGCCTTCAGCAATGGCAATACCATGACTGAGTGGTTTGCTGAAATCACCGGCGAGTGTGTGGGCAACCGTCCAGCCTGCCAATACCGGGCGGGCTGCTTCGTCTTTCTTGCTCTTGAACTGGTCGAAAGTGTACAGCGCATCCGTTACGGCAGTTACTGTTTGGCGCACGGCTGCTTCCAGAAAGTCCGGGGCAATTTCATCGGTCAGGAAGGAAACCACATTGTTGGTTTTGCTGGTTTTCAGCGCATTAACTGCTGTTTGGGTAAGCTGTGCGAGGGATTCCTGGGTTAGTTTGTCCTTTTCCCCCATGCCCACCAGCAGCACTCGTTTGCTGGTAACACCCGGCAGTTTGTACACCAGGCTGGTACGATGCTTGTCGCCGCTGAAATCACCCATGTCCAGATGGGCAGTAATGGCACCTTCACTGGCTGCATCCAGTTGACTGGCCGCCGCTGACAGTTTGCCCTGTTTATAGATGCCCACGATCACGCAATCGGTATGGATGGTGGCGGGGTTGGCAGATGCCTCAAAGTGGTAGTTCATGCATTATCCTTGCAGTCATTCTGGTGGTGATAGCGGGTAAGTTTACCCCAGACCGACTATTTTTGCTGCCGGGGCCACCAGGGAAGGGGTTTTTCAATCCTGATCAGACGTGTACCGGAAAAACGGTCATGCCACGTCAGTTTGTCAGTGTTGACAAGGGAAACCAGAAAACCGATACCCAGCGCAGCCCAACTGGCAATAGACCAGAGGAAACGCGCCGAGGCCTGCTGGCGGTTGATGGGCTGATCGTCGCTGGTGACTACGCGCACTTTCCAAGCCCGCATCCCCAGCGTTTGCCCGCCGCGCATCCAGAAAAAGGTAAAAAAGCCATAAGCCATGCCCGCGTAGAGCAGGATCATCGCCACGTCAGGCAGTTTGATGCCAGTGATGCTCTGGAAAATGACGGCAATGATGCCAGCGACCACCACGATACTGAAACCGGCGAGTACGGTGTCGTAGATCATTGCACCAAGGCGGCGCAGGAGGGTGACGTTATTTTCCATCCAGAAAATTCCTCAGCATCTCATGCCCATACTGCGTCAGGATGGATTCCGGGTGGAACTGCACCCCTTCCACCGGCAGGGTTTTATGCCGCACGCCCATGATTTCATCCAGCTTGCCGTCTGCCGTTTTCGTCCACGCGGTAATTTCCAGACAGTCGGGGATGGTTGCCTGCTCAATCACCAGCGAATGGTAGCGGGTAGCTTCCAGCGGGCTGGGCAAGTTGCTGAATACGCCCACGCCTTTGTGATGGATCATGGAGGTTTTGCCGTGCATGATTTCCTTGGCGCGGATAATCCTGCCGCCAAACGCCTGCCCGATGGATTGATGCCCAAGGCATACGCCCAGAATCGGGATTTTTCCGGCAAAGCGCAGCAGGGTGGGGATGGAAATACCCGCTTCGGTCGGCGTACAAGGGCCGGGGGACAGCACGATCTTGTCCGGCGCAATATCGTCAATCGCTTCCACCGGGATTTCGTCGTTACGTACAACCTGAACGTCTGCACCCAACTCACCCAGATACTGAACAAGGTTGTAAGTAAAAGAGTCATAGTTATCAACCATTAAGACACGCATCTTACACCTCCTGCTTATTTGTGTTTGCCGTTGAGGCCGGATAATGCAGCACTGGCGGCGCGGAACACCGCACGCCCTTTGTTCATGGTTTCCTTCCATTCCAAATCGGGGATGGAGTCGTACACCACACCTGCACCGGCCTGGATGTGCAGCACAGTATCCTTGATCACGGCGGTACGGATGGCAATGGCAGTATCCATATTGCCGTTCCAGGCCAGATAGCCGACCGCACCGGAGTAGACGCCACGCTTGACCGGCTCGAATTCGTCGATGATTTCCATCGCACGGATTTTGGGTGCGCCGCTGACGGTTCCGGCGGGAAAGGTGGCGCGTAATACGTCCATCGCATCCAGCCCCGGCAGCAGTTTGCCGGTGACGTTGGAAACGATGTGCATGACGTGCGAATAGCGTTCCACGATCATTTTATCGGTCAGCTTGACGGAGCCGATTTCGCTGACGCGCCCGGTGTCGTTGCGCCCAAGGTCGATCAGCATCAGGTGTTCGGCTATTTCCTTGGGGTCGTTGAGCAGTTCGGTTTCCAGTTCCTGATCGCGTTGTTCGGTGTCGCCGCGCTTGCGGGTTCCGGCAATCGGGCGCACAGTGATCACGTCGTCTTCCAGACGCACCAGGATTTCCGGTGAGGAGCCGACGATGTGGAAATCGCCCAGATTGAGGAAATACATGTACGGCGACGGGTTGAGGCGGCGCAAGGCGCGGTACAAGTCCAGCGGTGGGGCTTCAAACGGGATGCTCATGCGTTGCGAAAGTACTACCTGCATGATGTCACCGGCCTTGATGTATTCCTTGGCAGCGACCACCGCATCCTTGAAGCCCTGCTCGGTAAAGCCGGAAACGAAATCGCTTTCCTCAACCTGCCGGGCTTTAGGGGCAGGTTGGTAGAGGCGGCGAGCTTCCTGCAACTGGCGTTCCAGCGCATCCAGCCGTTGCTGCGCTTGCTGGAAACCACCGGCTTCTGCCAGCACGATCAAATGCAGTTCGCCGCGCAGGTTGTCGAATACCACCACCTCATCTGACACCATCAGCAGGATGTCAGGCGTGCCGATCGGGTCGGGCTTGTCACGCCCCGTGCTGAGTTTTTTCTCAATGTAACGGATGGTTTCGTAGCCGAAATAGCCGACCAGACCGCCGTTGAAACGTGGCAAACCTTCAATGTCCGGCACGTTGTATTGTTGCTGGAATGACGTAATCCACGCCAATGGGTCAACTACGTCAAAACTTTCAACCGGTTGATGGGCGCGGTGCAATTCCACCCGCAAACCAAACACCTTGATGAACGTTTTGGCGGGCAGGCCGAGCATGGAATAACGCCCCCATTTCTCCCCGCCCTGTACAGACTCGAACAGGTAGGAATAGGGCGCATCAGCCAGTTTGAGATAGGCGCTTAACGGGGTGTCGAGGTCTGCCAGAGTGGTGCGGCGGACGGGGACACGGTTGTAGCCTTGGGCAATATAAGTATCAAAGGTATCCTGATTCATGAGGGCTTCCAAATAAAACGGTCAACGAAACACTTCCTGCTGGGGTTAGCGGGAACGCCATCGCCACGTTTTATTCGGAATGTATTTCATCAGTTGCAGCTAATCAGGTTGCTGAATTCAGCCATCGAGTCTATCACAGCATCGGGGTGATAGTTACGAATATCTTCGCCGTGGTTATAGCCGTAGGTCATGCAGATGATCTGGAAACCGGCAGCCCGCGCCGCTTTTACGTCGGACTTTGAGTCACCGATCATCACTGCATCTTCCGGCTTTACGCACAATGCCTCGGCAGCGTGCAGCAATGGCAGGGGATGCGGTTTCTTTTCCGGCAGGGTATCGCCGCTGATGATGATCTCGAAACGGTCGAAAATGCCTAGATCCTTCAGCAATGGGTGGGTGAATTGCGCAGCCTTGTTGGTGACGCAGCCGATTTTCAGCCCCTTGCAACCTTGCAGGAAATCCAGCCCCTCCAGCACACCGTCATACAGACGACTGCGTTTAGACGTGTTTTCTGCGTACAAGTCCATGAAAACCGGCATGGCGCGTGCAAACAGTGCGGCATCCGGCATTCCATCCAGATCGTTGGTCAGGGCGCGTTCTACCAGCCGTTGCACGCCATTGCCGACCCACTGGCGCACCGCCGCTTCACCACGCACCGGCATATCCAGTTGCTGCATCATTGCATCGACGCAAAACGTCAGGTCGGGAACGCTGTCAACCAGCGTCCCGTCCACGTCGATCAATACCATTTTTGGTTTGAACATGATTTCTCTCTCTTAACCCCTCTCCCCTTGAGGGAGAGGGGTTGGGGGTGAGGGGTTCTTTATCTTAAACCTTCGCTTCTGCCAATTGCGCCCGGAATTCCGCCAGAATACTGTTGTAATGCTGCGGATCGGTGGCTTTGGCTGCATTGAAAATCGCTGAACCAGCCACGAAAGTATCTGCACCCGCTTCCTTGATTTCACGGATATTGCTGGCTTTCACGCCACCGTCGATTTCCAGACGGATGTCCAGACCGGAGTCATCAATCATCTTGCGAGCCTGACGCAGTTTGTCGAGTGCGGACGGAATGAAGCTCTGCCCGCCGAAACCGGGGTTGACCGACATCAGCAGGATCATGTCCACCTTGTCCATCACGTATTCCAGCACCGACAGCGGAGTAGCCGGGTTGAACACCATACCAGATTTGCAGCCTTCGCTGCGGATCAGTTGCAGGGTGCGGTCAACGTGTTCGGAGGCTTCCGGGTGGAAAGTAATGTAGGTTGCGCCCGCCTTGGCGAAGTCAGGAATGATGCGGTCAACTGGCTTGACCATCAGGTGCACGTCGATGGGGGCGGTCACGCCGTGCTTGCGCAGGGCTTCGCATACCAGCGGGCCGATGGTCAGGTTGGGGACGTAATGGTTATCCATCACGTCGAAGTGCACAATATCAGCGCCGGAAGTCAGTACGTTGACGACTTCTTCCCCCAGACGGGCAAAGTCGGCGGACAGGATGGAAGGTGCAATGAAATCAGCTTGACGTGCCATATTGTTTCTCCTCAGAACTGTGGCGACCAAAACGCTCCCCACTCTACCGGAAAGGTTGCTGCAATGCAGCCCTTCCGGGGGAGATAGGTTTTCACAGGGTGGAATACATCAGGCCGATGGAATACAGGTCGGCATCGGTCTCATAGGCAGAATCCGAGCCGACATTGAACATGTGTTCCCACTCACCGCGCAGGTGCAGGTTGTCATTGACCTGGTATTGCACGCCTGCGCCCAGCAGTGGGCTGGTTCCCTCATCCTTGCTGCTGGTGGTTGCTCCACCGGCTGTTTGCGTTGTTTCACGATCCCAGAAAATGGCCCCACCCTTGCCGAAAGCTTCAATTTGGGTAGCAACCGGCACGTAACCCACAGCGGCAACACTGATGCCCGTCAGCTCGTTTTCCAGTCCGGCAGAACTGCCACTGGTATTGCCGGTTTTGCTGGTTGTGCCCAGCTTGTTGTAAGCGGCTTCTGCTCCCCACATAGGGTCGAATCGTGCTCCGCCAAAGACTTTCCAGGCAACGTCCTTATCATCACAGGAACCGTTAAAAAATGGATCATTGCAGACATCTCCCTGCTGGCCTGCGCCAAGGCTGCCGCCTGCGTACAGTTTGGTGCCATTCATGAAGCCGGGAGGGCGTGTTGTGCCGGTGTTGATGCCAGGGCTGAAAAAACCGTTGGCGTATACACTGCCACTCATGCAAAAGAGCAAGGCTGTCAGTAGCTGTTTTTTCATGGCTTTTGTTCTTGTTATAAGGTTGAGAAGACCGCGCCAACGCTCATCATCTTGGGTTCGGTGGCGAAACTGGTATCCTTGCCGATACCAAATGCCTGTTCGTACTCACCCCGCACCGACAGGTTGTCATTAATCTGGTATTGTGCCCCGACACCCAGCAATGTACCGATGCCACTTTCGGACGATGTTGTTGATGGTGTTTCACCTGTTGCGCTGGTAATTTTGCCATCCTGGCTCCAGTAGGTAATACCTGCCTTGCCAAGCAATTCGGTTCGTGGCGCAACGGGCAAATAACCTACCGCAGCAAGATAAGCCGCAGATGTTTCGCTTTCGGAAGAGCTGTTATCAATGACAAAACCCCTGTCTGACAGAATGACACCTTCCGCACTGCTTTCGCCAAAATTGATATAGCCGCCTTCCACACCCAGGGTTGGTAGGGTATTCTGGTTAACAGTGGGTGCTAGGCGTGCGCCTGCAAAAATCTTGTAGCCGGTGGAAGAGTCTTCACAGGATGTTGTTCCGTTGACTGCATCACATGCACCGTCTTCACTGGAGGAGCCAATGCTGCCGCCACCGTAAAAATCCATGTTGGATGGTAGGCCGAAGCCTTCCAAGCCACCGCCAGCGTGGGCGGTATTCAGCAATAGTGCAAGACCTGCCAGTGAGCAGGAAAGATATGTTTTCATGCAAGCCCTCATTACCCCAGTTGCAGGGTTATTGTTATAACGAAGAAAAAGTCACCCCGACGCTCAGCAGATCAACATCGCCCTTGCTGCTGGCATCGCCTATATCCTTGAAACGTTCCCATTCGGCGCGGATGCCCATGTTGTCACCCAGATCATAGTTGGCTCCCGCCCCCATCATCAGGTTGGTTCCTTTGCTGTCTGACTTGCCAGATGCATCGGTACGTTCCTGACTCCAACGGGCAATGCCAGCTTTGCCGAACAATTCGATCTCTTCATTCACGGGAATGCCTGCCACCCCAGCCAGCATGGCGGCAGTAGTGGAGCGGGAAACATCTGTGCCAGTATCTTGCCCTTTGTGATCGCCGAAGTTGATGTAACCACCTTCCACCACAAAAGTCTCGTTTACACGCACACCGCCAAACAGCTTCCAGCTTTGGTCAGTGTCTTCGCAGTTCTGGAGTGCATCACAAAAGCCATCAGCAGATGACTGACCAATGCTGCCACCCAAATAGTTGTCTGGTTTGCTGGCGGATTTGCCAATGGGGGTGAAAATCGCGGAGGACTCCGCTGCAAAGGTGTTAGCGCTCATGGCGCACAACAACAGCGCGGTAATCCCGGAAAGTTTTGGTGAAATCATTTTCGCAAAGCCCCTTGCTTATTATTGTTTTGGGTTTAGCCAAGGTTTTTATGCTTTTAGGCTAATGCCTATAATGTAAATTATTTTCTGAGGGATGGGGATAATGTTCCGATAAGTGGAAGCTGGAAAAATAACCGTTTATTTTTCCAGCTTCAGCGCGATGTTTTAGCGGAGTTTACTTTGCAAAGCAGCAGCACGTTGCGGGAAATTCAGTTCCATGACCCGCATACTGTCAGCCGCCAAATCGGTTTTACCCAGATTGTGGGCAGCCTGAATCTTGATTTCCAATGCATCTGCAATGGCTGGCGACCCCTGATAATGCTTGATAGCGTATTCTGCCCGGTTGAAAGCAGCCAGCCACGCACCACGCAACATGTAGTATTTCGCCACATTGACTTCGGATTCCGCCAGACTGTTGCGCAGGTATTGCAGGCGGGAACGGGCATCCGGTGCGTATTTGCTGTTCGGGTGGCGGGTTACGACATGCGAAAAGTCCTGGAATGACTCTTTCTGGCGCACGCTGTCCAGATCGGCAATGCTGCGCGGGAAAACTTGGTCAACGATGCTGCTGCCCCGGTTGAAATTCACCAGACCACGCAGGTACAGGGCATAATCCACATTTTCGCTGCCGGGATTCATGCGTAGGAAGCGGTCGATTTCATCCAGTGCGGAATCGGCCTCGTCGTACTTGTAGTAAGCATAGGCTTTTTCCAGTTGTGCCTGCTGGGCAAAACGGCCTAGCGGGTAACGGGCTTCCAGTGCTTCATACAGGGTGATGGCTCGCTCGTAGTCACCTGCGTTGAGGGCTTCCTTGGCGGTTACGTAAATCTTGTTGGCAGACCAGCCCTCAGTAGGGTCTTTTTCAGTCTGGGAAAAGATCGACGTGGTTTGGGACATGATGGAACAGCCACTAAAACCAGCCGTGAGAGCCAACATACCCGCCAGATAAGCACTGGCCTTGAGTCTTTTTGTGGTTATCGACATTTGCTTAACAACACATGATGATAGAATGAGTTTGCAAGTATAGCGTATTCAACCGGATTAAGAATGCTTCAAAATCAACAGATCATCAGCATCGTCCCGCCCGAAATGGACGGTTATCGCCTGGATCAGGTCGTCGCCAGCCTGTGCCCCCAGTATTCCCGCAGCCAGCTCCAGAAATGGATCAAGGCGGGGCATATTCGGGTAGAGGATAAAGTCCTCAAACCCAAGGAACGCTTAACCAGTGGCGAAGCCATCATAATCAATGCCGTACAGGAGGTGCAAACAGAATTCGCACCCGAAGACATTCCGCTCGACATTGTGTACGAAGATGACGCCATTCTGGTTATTAACAAGCCTGTCGGGCTGGTCGTGCACCCCGCTGCGGGAAACTGGTCGGGAACGCTGGTCAATGCCTTGTTGCATTACGCTCCTTCATTGGAAATGTTGCCACGAGCCGGAATTGTCCACCGCCTCGACAAGGATACTACCGGCCTGATGGTGGTTGCGAAAACCCTGCAAGCCCATACCAAACTGGTGGAATTGCTACAGGAACGCGATGTCAGCCGTGAATACCTCGCCCTCGTATCCGGGCAGGTCGTTGCCGGTTCAACCATCGAAGCCAACATCGGTCGCCATCACGTTGATCGTAAGAAACAGGCCGTCACCGAGAGTGGCAAGCAAGCGATTACCCATTACCGGGTAGAAGAGCGTTTTCCCCATCACACTCTGTTGCGGGTGGCGCTGGAAACCGGGCGTACCCACCAGATCCGTGTCCATCTGAGCTGGAAGCACCTGCCGATCGTGGGGGATCAGGTGTATGGCGGGCGGCCACGTGTGCCTGCCGGTATCAGTGATGAATTGCGCACCGCACTTCAGACTTTCCCGCGTCAGGCACTGCACGCTACCCGATTGGGGCTGGTGCATCCGGTCAGTGGTGACTATCTGGAATGGGAACGTCCGTTGCCAGACGACATGAGCGAATTACTGAATTTGCTGCGTAAGGAAAATACATGAACCCGAACTGGATTACCCCCGCCTGGCCTGTTCCTGCCAATATCCGCGCGGTTTGTACCACTCGTCACGGTGGAGTGAGCGAAGCACCTTTCAACAGCCTCAATCTTGGCGACCATGTAGGCGACAACCCTTATGCCGTTGCCCGCAATCGCATGATGGTGGGTGATACCCTGCAATTGCCCAGCGAACCCTTGTGGCTCAAACAGGTGCATGGGGTAGATGTGTGTGGCATGGATGTGGGAACCTGTTACCCGACCGGCGATGCTTCCACCGCTTTTGGCAAGGGGCAGGTCTGTGTGGTGATGACGGCAGATTGCTTGCCAGTATTGTTCTGTGACCGCGCCGGAACCCGTGTGGCGGCTGCCCATGCCGGTTGGCGGGGGCTGGATGCTGGTGTACTGGAACGTACCATCGAATCCCTGCAATGCGAGCCTGCCGACTTGCTGGCATGGCTGGGGCCTGCGATTAGCCCGGATGCCTTTGAAGTTGGCCCGGAAGTGTGCGAAGCCTTTATCCTGCATGACGTGGCGGCAGAAGTGGCTTTCAAGCCATCAGTCAATGCAGGCAAGTGGATGGCTGACATCTACCTGCTGGCACGGCAGCGCCTGAATGCGGCTGGTGTTACAGCGATTCATGGCGGCGACCTTTGCACCTACAGCGATAGCGAACGCTTTTTCTCCTACCGTCGTGATGGGCAAACCGGACGCATGGCATCACTGATCTGGATGGCGTGATGGATTCAGCCTTGCTTGCCGTCGACAACCTAGATGTGCGTTTCCGCCTTAAAACCGGGCAGGTTTTGCAGGCGTTGTCTGAGGTTTCCTTTGACCTGCAAATTGGCGAAACACTGGGGATTGTCGGTGAATCAGGCTGTGGCAAATCCACGCTTGCCCGCGCTATCCTGCAACTGGTTACACCTGCGCAAGGTGAGATCCACTGGCGGGGCAAACTGCTGAACCCAAATGACCAGCACGGGATGCAAACCTATCGTCGTGCGGTGCAATGTATCTTTCAAGACCCACTAGATGCGCTCAACCCGCGCATGACCGTGGGGGATTGTATCGAGGAACCCATGTTGGCCTTGCGCCCAGAATGGGGCAAAGCTGCCATTCGTCAGCGTGCTGACCAGTTGCTGCAAGCGGTTGGGCTGGAAAGCGGAATGCGTAACCGTTACCCGCATGAATTTTCCGGCGGACAATGCCAGCGCATCGGCATTGCCCGCGCGTTGGCAGTCGAACCGCAACTAATTGTGTGTGACGAGCCAGTGAGTGCGCTGGATGTATCCATCCAGCGGCAGGTTGTGCAGTTGCTGGCTGGTTTGAAGCGCGAACGTGACCTGACCCTGTTGTTCATTTCCCATGATCTTGGGGTAGTGCGCGAACTCAGCGACCGGGTGCTGGTGTTGTATCTGGGGCGGGTGATGGAAATTGCTGAAGCGGAAAGCCTGTATCGGCAACCCTTGCATCCGTACACGCGCCTGTTGCTGGATGCCATTCCGCTACCTGATCCCCAACAGGAACGGGTACGGCTAGCCAAGGTGAAAGTGGGGGCAAGCGAACTGCCTTCGCCATTGAACCCGCCTTCAGGCTGTGTGTTTCATACCCGTTGCCCGCAAGTACAGTCCATATGCCGGGAACAGATTCCGGCATTGCGTGAGATGGGGGATCGACAGGTTGCCTGCCACGCGGTGTAAACAGTCGCGTGGCGACTCAGGGGTGGATACGCTGTAACAGATGTTCGGCAGCTTCTGCCATGTCCCGACCACAACGCTGGTCTGCGTGCAGGCTCAGCAGGTTATGCGGAGTGAGGCCATCTTCCCCTAGGTTCTGGGCAATGCATTTCAACATCAGGTAATCGTAACTGCTGACCTTGGCAGGCGTGTCATTGATATAAACCTGTTGCCCTAGGTTGTGCACGCGGATAGTACCGAATCCAGCATTGAGTTTCAGTTCGCGGGGCTTGCGCAAAGGGCTGTAATGCAAAAGTTTTTCCAGCTTGCCCAGCAGGGATGCGGTGGTAAAGGGTTCCTGGATGTATTCATCAGCCCCGGCAGTCAGCAGGTTGGAAATATGTGACCAACGTTCACAACGGCTGACCGCAATCAGCGGAAACCACAGGTTATGCTGGCGTAAGCTCTGAATCAGGCTGACTTCTTCATCAGGTACAGCAGCAGGGCCGATGATGGCGGCATCGACGCCGATGGTTGAGACACTGGCTATGGCTTGGGTTAAGCAGGCGGTATCAGTTACGACAAACCCGGCCTCGCGCAACAGGTTGGTAGTGTAAAACCTCAGCCCCTCAAACCCGCAAATGACCAAAATATGCATGGTGATATATTTCGTTGTTGGTGTTTGTCGTTTGAAATATAGACTTATGTACCGGGAAAATCTACGTCTTCCTGAAAGATGGTTGTTTGATTTTTTCAAACAGGCTTAACGCCTGCTCCCGGCTGGCTTTGAAATCCACTACAGGTAAAGGATAATTCTGCTTGTTTTCTCCCGGTTCACGCGGCAAGTGGATCTGTTTGCTGCTACGTTCGCGCAGTTCAGGAACCCAGCGGCGAATGTAGTCACCATCCGGGTCAAATTTCTGGCTTTGCAGGATCGGGTTGAAAATGCGGAAATAAGGTGCTGCATCTGCTCCACAACCTGCCGTCCATTGCCAGCCCAACACATTACTGGCCAGGTCGGCATCCACCAGTGTATCCCGGAACCAGTTTTCACCCTTCTGCCAAGGAACCAGCAGGTTTTTGCACAGCAGGGAAGCCACAATCATGCGTACCCGGTTGTGCATCCAGCCGGTTTGCCACAGCTCGCGCATTCCGGCATCAATAATGGGGTAGCCGGTTTGCCCACGTTGCCAGCGTATCAATATTTCCTCATGATTTTCTGCCCAGGGAAAACGGGTAAAGCGCTCATCCAACGGGCGTTCAACAGTATGTGGAAAGTGATACAGCAAGTGCCAGGCAAATTCCCGCCAGCCAATTTCGCGGATGAAATGACGCACGCCACTGTCAGCGGTGGCATTCTCCGCCAGAAACTGTTCTGCCAGCCATACCACCTGACGCGGGCTGATTTCACCGAAATGCAGGTGTGGGGATAGTCGGCTCGTACCGGAATGGGCAGGCAGGTCGCGGGCTTGCTGATAATCCTTGCCACCGATGGGCAGGAAATTGAGCAGTTTGTGCAGGGCTGCACGTTCCCCCACCTGCCAGTGGGACATCATGCCAATATCCCAGCGGATGTGCGGCAACAGCTTCAGTGAATCCAACGGCAGGCTGGCTGGAACCTGTGCAGGAGCGGGTATCTGCGCCGGGGCTGGCAGAGGCTGATGCTGGATGCCATAGCGCAACATGGCTTGCCAGAACGGGGTGAACACCTTGTAAGGTGTGCCATCCGCTTTCAGCACTTCCCACGGTTCGTTCAGCAGGCTGGCGTTGAAACTGCGTACTTCACAAACCTGCCGCAGGCTTTCCTTGAGCTGGCGGTCGCGTTGCAGGCTGGCGGGGTCGTAAAGGCGGTTCCAGTACAGACGGGTTGCGCCGGTTTCTGCCAGTAGTTGCGGCAGGATGACTGACGCGGAACCTTGCCGCAGGATCAGGTGGCTGCCGCTGGCTTGCAGGTCTTGCGTAAGTGCTTGCAAGCTGTGATGCAGCCATACCCGGCTGGCAGAACCCAACTGGCTGACCGAGGTGGGCAAGGGGTCGTCAATGAATACCGGGATGACCGGTTCGCCCGTGCGGCAGGCATGATACAGCGCTGGGTTGTCGGTCAGGCGCAAGTCCTGACGAAACCAGACCAGTACGGTCATGTATCCGCCAGCAGCCGGTCAACAGCGGCTGGAATTTCGGTAAGTTCCATCGGCAACCAATGGATAGGCAACCCATCTGGTGGTTCAGCGGTGAATTCATCCTGATAGCCGCACAGCAGTGCGGTGATGCGGGTCATTTCCACCAATACCTGCAAGTCTTCACCGATGTTGCGGCAGTCGGTTAGCAGCAAGGCATCGAAACCGGCACGTTCCAGCACGAGCGGCAGGTGATCCAACGTGGTGTGCAGCCCCAGCAGGCTAGTCTGGTAGCCGTGGTTGCCGAGGATGTTGGCGAGTAACAAGCCTTCAATCTGCTGGTAGGTATCCGCGTTGGTGTTAGCTGCAATCAGGATGCGTTTGCCATTGGCGCGGCTGTTGTGTTGCAGGTAGCGCGAGCCGAGTTTGGCGCACAGGAATTCGTGCAGGAAAGCAGAGTCGGCACGAGTGGAAGGCAGGCTGTCACACTGCTGCTGAAGTTGGCGGTACAACGGGTGTAGCAGTTTTTTGGCAAGCAGTTCCAGCGGATAGAGGGAGGCAGCTTCGTTGAAGGCGTGTTCCAGCGAACGGCTGTCGAGCTTGCGAATCCAGCGCTGGAACAGGGCGCGGTAATGCCGCCAGGGGTCATCGGTTTGCACATCGCGGGCGACTTGCAGCAGTTGCGGGTGTGGTTTGTTGGTATCCAGTACGTCACGCACACGGCTGACCGGAATCCCCTGTTCCAGCAGGATCAGTACCTGTTTGACCCGTTCTACATCCTGCTGGCTGTAAAGACGGTGGCCTTTGGGGGTGCGACGTGGGCGCAACAGGCCGTAGCGCCGTTCCCATGCCCGCAGGGTCACGGTATTAACGCCGGTCTGTTCTGAGACTGTGCCAATGGGGAACAGGGCGGTTTCGTCGATCATGGTATTGGTGGCTGGCTTCATAAGGTTTGTAAGGGTCTTGTACAGTAATGATGGAACTATAAGTGAGTTTGGAACAGTGGGATAGTACGCACAGGAAAATTACGGCATTTCAGGATTGCTGCTCAAGAACTTGTTCTTTTTGCGAGCATATCAGCAAAAACTTATGGATAATTCGAGTCTGCCCCGTTTCCCTGTTACATTGCCGTCACGATCATGTTTGGAGAATCGCCATGAATGCAAAAACCTATCTGCATGAACTCAAGGATAAGGTCCTGGATCATCCTTTCCTGCGTCACCCTTTCCTGCAACAGTTTTCCAGCCAGCCACTTACATTTGGGCAGGCACGCACATTTGCCTTGTTGTATTACCCGCATATCCTGCGTACCCGTCTGTATCAAGCCAATGCGTTGGGGGTAACACCGGATGAGCGCATCCAGGCGGTGTTGGCAGACATCCTGTATGATGAATACGGCAACGGCGATCCATCGCGTTCCCACATGGAGGTTTACCGCAAGTTGTTGCGGGCGCTGGATTTCAGTGAGGAAGAGATGGCAAATGCACCGATTACCCCTGAGCAGCAAGGCTATATCGACACCATGATGCGCCTGACTCAGGGGACAGACTGGCTGGCAGCGGTCGGTGTGGCAGGCATTGCCGGGGAATGGCCGATTCCGCCGTATTACCGCATGTTGCTGACCGGGCTGCGTACTGTGCCAGGGCTGAGCGATGATGCGCTGGAACTGTTTGTCGGGCATATCGAGCTGGACATTCACCATTCCCGGATTATTGAAGAAGCCATCATGCCATACCTCGAAACCCGTGCAGGGCAAGCGTCGCTGTGGCGGGGTATCGAGCTTAACCTGAATGCGCGTCTGGTGCAGTTGAATGGCTTGCAACGGGAAGTCTTCGGAGTTGGCGCATAAGCTGTAAACCCCATACTTTTGCTGGTATTGGTATCTTGATGGTGGTAACTTCCCCCGGAGAATTTGCAGGTTCACCTGCACGGAAAATAATGTTGCTTTGAGGAAAATATCTACATGGGTACAAGGAATTCTGTATCAGGTTTGCTGTTTGCATGGCTGGCAACCTGTTCTTTCCCCGCACTACACGCCGCTGAAATCATTGCTGTTGAAGCGTCTGGTTCCCAGTCTGCTTCCGTATTGGGCAGTACTGTCGTTCCTTATAAAGAAGTTACCTTGTCTGCCCAGTTTCCAGGCGTCATCAAATACGTGGCAGGCCCGGTTGGAACCAACCTGCAACAGAATGCGGTCGTTTTCCAGGTGGATGACTCCGAGTTGATGGCCAAGCGCAATGCAGTGGTTGCCCAAATCACGATGGCTCAGGCAGGAATACAAAACGCACAAAGCCAGTACTACCGTGAGCTGACCTCCCCGCGCAGCAAGGATATTGGCGCAATGCCTGGTTTTGGTATGCCTGCCATGTTCGACAAGATGGCGGTACGCCCGTTTGCCGAGTCTTTCATGGGCAGTTATGACTCCGACACCATTCGTCAGGCTGATCTGAGCAATGCAATGGCTGGCTATACACAGGCTCAAGCCCAGTATCAGCAAGCCATGTCACAGTTGCAGGAAATCGACTCCTCGTTGCGTGATGCCAGTGCTTACGCACCGTTTGAAGGCATCATCATGGAAAAAATGGTAGAAGTCGGGGATACCGTGCAGCCGGGGCAGCCGCTAATCAAGTTTGGCTACGTCAAGTACAAGCGTTTGCAAGCCGATGTGCCGTCCGGTCTGGTGGGCAACCTGAGCAAAGACATGGTTGTGTCTGCCCGTATTGATGGCAGCATGAATACGTCCGTGCGTGTCGCGGAAATTTACCCGGTTGCTGATGCTAGCCGCCATACTGTAACGGTCAAGTTCGATGTGCCGATGGAAGTGGCTGCTGCGCCGGGCATGTATGCAGAAATCCATATCCCTGAAAAGAAACAGGGCGCTGCACAAGTCATTACCGTTCCTTCCACTGCTTTGTTGAAAGGCAGCAGTCTGCCGGGTGTGCTGGTGGTCAAGCCAGACAATACTTCCGAACTGCGGATGGTGCGTTTGGGTAGTGATCAGGGCAACGGCAAGGTGGAAGTGGTTTCTGGCCTGAATGCGGGTGATCGTGTTATCAACAATCCACCGGCAGGCGTGTCTTCCGGTTGGATGCCGGGTGCGGCGGAAGCACCTGTAACGCCAGCAACAACCGAACCAGTACCGCTGGCCAAATAGGTTGTCGGTGAACCGGTAGCAATAAAAAAGCCGCTGTAACAGCGGCTTTTTTATGAATTTGGTGCCGGGAGCGAGACTCGAACTCGCACAATGTCACCATCGGCGGATTTTGAATCCGCTGCGTCTACCGATTCCGCCATCCCGGCAAGGATGTGAAGGAGGCACATTCTACCTGATTTTTTGCATTTGTCGAAAGAAATTTTTCAAGCTGCTATCATCTGCGCCCATGATGCAACTGAGTGACTTCCATTACAACCTGCCTCCCGAACTGATTGCCGCTGAGCCTTTGCCGGAGCGCACCGCCAGCCGTTTGCTGGTACTGGATGGGGCAACAGGCAAATACCGTGACGGTCGGTTTACTGACATCCTGGAGCTTGTCCAACCGGATGATTTGTTGGTATTCAACAATACTAGGGTGATTCCTGCCCGTTTGCATGGTCAGAAAGCCAGTGGTGGCAAGGTAGAAGTTCTGGTAGAGCGGATTACTGGTACGCACAGCGTGCTTGCCCACATCCGTGCTAGCAAGGCTCCCAAAGCAGGTACGCGCTTGCGGCTGGAAAACTTGCTGGATGCGGAAGTGACCGGGAGGCAAGGCGACCTGTTCGTGGTTGAGTTCCTGCATGACGAGCCGGTCTTGTTGCTGCTAGAACAATACGGGCATATTCCGTTGCCACCTTATATTGAGCGTGAAGATACCAAAGCCGATCGGGAACGTTACCAGACCGTGTTTGCCCAGAATCCGGGTGCGGTTGCTGCGCCAACGGCGGGGCTGCATTTCGATAATATGTTGCTGGATGCCTTGCGCAACAAGGGTGTGCAAACGGCAGCAGTCACGTTGCATGTGGGGGCGGGTACTTTCCAGCCAGTACGGGTGCAGGATTTGTCACAGCATGTCATGCACGCAGAATATGCGGATGTTTCTGTGGCGGTTTGTGAAGCGGTGGCAGCTTGCCGCCAACGCGGTGGCAAGGTGGTGGCAGTCGGGACAACTTCGGTAAGAAGTCTGGAAAGTGCGGCGAAAAGTGGTGAATTGCAGCCATTTCAGGGGGATACACGCCTGTTTATTACACCCGGCTACCGTTTCCGGGTGGTGGATGCGCTGATTACTAATTTCCACCTGCCCGAATCCACCTTGCTCATGCTGGTGTCGGCTTTTGCTGGATATGAAAACATATTCAATGCATACCACCATGCCATAAAACACGGTTATCGCTTTTTTAGTTACGGTGATGCCATGTTTCTTGCGCCAAAACAGGATTCATAGATAATTTTAATCTATAACAAGAGAAAGCTGGTGGAGCTGGCTTTTGTCAAAATGAGACAATCAGTGCGTAAAAGACGCAGTGGATTGTGAAAGATGTCCAGTTTTTATCTACACTCTATAACGTATGTGCGTGACGGGAGACCCCACTCCTGAAGCGGCTTTTTAATTTAAGGTGACAGACTAACCCGGTAGTCAGACAGGGTTATGGTCGGAGGTTAATCATGAAGAAAGGAATGACAATAAAGCCAGCATTGGCTCTGGTGGCAGGTGTGTTGTTGTTTGCTGCACCCCTGATGTCGCAGGCAGCGCTTTCCATGCCAGCAGACAGTAAGCTCATTTATCGAGTTCAAGGTCTGAATGCAGGTAATGTGCTGAAAATGTACAAAGAACCCGGCAAGGACATTATCGTTAACATTCCCCACAATGCAACTTGGATCGTGCGCCGTAATGCCCAGCAAACGGTTGATAATGTGGTATGGGAAAAGATCAGTTGGGATGACCAGACCGGTTGGGTTCCATCAGATTCCCTCGTACATGATCCAGAGGCTACCGACGTGGTGAATGCCCGTCGTGCCTGCATGGCTGACCCTAAAGTGGTAGACAAGGAATGCTGTGGTTATCCTGAAGCCGCCAAGGGCGGTACATTCCGTTCTGTCCCGATTTATGGTGTACAGGAGCTGGTGGCTGGTGAGAGCTTGATGATGTACGTCGATAAAGGGACTGATGCCATTGCGGTGGAACTGCCGCACAATGCATCCTGGGTAGTACAGTTGGGGCAGCGTGCTGAGGCAGGCAAGTTTGCGATGGAGCGGGTGCGTTGGGCTGGGCAGAATGGCTGGGTAGACGCTGGTAAACTGAAATTTGATCCTGATGCTACCAAGGAAGGCGACCGTAAACGCCAGAAATGTGGCGGTATGGCGTCTGGTGAAGTGGATTTCCGCAAGTCTGATGTGGTTTGTTTGCCAGCTCCGGTTATTCGACGCTTGCAGGAATCTGGTGCACTGGATGCAGAGACCATCAATAAATTGATGGCGCAAGGGAATAAATAATACTGAATGGCAAAACGTGTTGCGGTGTACCAGACTCTATTAGCAAAATGAATAAAAAATAAGGGAGTACATCTGGCGAGGAAATCTACACAACACAACACGCCGTGATGATGTAAGTTAACTAATAAGAAGCTAAGGCATCCTGATGGATGCCTTTTATTTTTTAGAAAGAATGCTTCTCGCACGCTTCCAGCGTATTCTTCATCAGCATTGCGACCGTCATGGGGCCAACACCGCCCGGTACGGGCGTAATCCACGCCGCCCGTTCAGATGCTGAGGAAAAATCCACATCGCCGGTCAGTTTACCGTTTTCCAGCCGGTTGATGCCCACGTCGATCACGGTTGCACCCGGTTTGATCCAGTCGCCTTTCACCAAGCCCGGCTTGCCTGCGGCTGCCACCACGATGTCGGCCTGGCGAACCAGTTCGGGGGTCATGCTGCCACTGAAACGGTGGGTGACGCTGACGGTTGCACCCGCCAGCAATAGTTCCAGCGCCATCGGGCGACCAACGATGTTGGATGCGCCAACGATTACCGCATGGCGACCTTTGTAGACTTCGCCGATACTATCCAGCAGGCGCATCACGCCATACGGGGTGCAGGGGCGCAGGCCGGGAATGCGCAAGGCCAGTTTGCCGATATTGGCAGGGTGGAAGCCATCCACATCCTTGCGCGGGTCAATCTGTTCAATGATCAGGGAAGCATCAAAGTGTGGGGGCAGGGGTAGTTGCACCAGAATGCCGTCGATCAGTGGGTCACGGTTGAGTTCATCTACCAGTTGCACCAGTTCATGTTGGGTGGAATCGGCAGGTAGGTCGTAAGAGCGCGACATAATGCCTACTTCATCGCAGGCTTTGCGTTTGTGGCTGACATACACCTGTGAAGCAGGGTCGGAACCAATCAGGATAACGGCAAGGCCAGGGCGGCGTTTGCCACGTGCCAAGCGTTCTTCAACACGTTGTTTGACCTCGGCACGGACTTCGGCTGAGACTTTCTTTCCATCAATGATCTGGGCTGTCATGGGGATTCCTGCGGGGAAGGAAAAGCGCGTATTGTCGCAGCTTTCTCCTTCCCTGTCCTCACTCCCCGTACAACTGCCGTTTCAAACCGCTGCGGTTGAGGATGGTGGTGGCAATTTCCTCAATCGAAATGGCGGTCGTGTTGATGAAGGGAATATTTTCGCGCCGGTACAGATCCTGTTGCCACTCCAGCTCTTGCTGGCATTGTCTGAACGAGGCGTAACGGCTGTTAGGTTTACGCTCCTGACGGATGCGCTGCAATTGTTCGGCAGTAATGGTCAGGCCAAACAGCTTGGTGCGGAAGGGATGCAGGATTTTGGGCAGTTTGCTGTCATCCATATCCTCTTCGGTCAGCGGGTAGTTGGCGGCATAGATGCCGTACTGCATCGCCAGATACAGGCAGGTAGGCGTTTTGCCGGAACGTGACACACCCACCAGAATGATGTCGGCATCGGCAAAGCTTTTGGCGCTGATGCCATCGTCATTGGCCTGCGCAAAGTTGATGGCAGCAATGCGGCGGGTATAGGACGCATTGTCGTGCAAGCCATGCGAACGCCCAATGGCGTGGGACGATTGCTGACCCAGTTCCTTTTCCATCGAGTCGATGAAATTGTCGAAAAAGTCGTAAATGGCACAATCAGCACGCTGAATATGTTCACGGACTACCGGGTTGACCAGAGTGCTGAACACCAGCGGGCGGTAGCCGTCCAGTTGCGCCATCAGGTTGATTTGTTCGGCAGCTTCACGGGCTTTGTCTTCGGAATCCAGAAACGGGATGCTGACCTTGCGCCACTGGATGCCATCGAACTGGGTCAGCAAACTGTGACCCAGCGTTTCGACGGTGATGCCAGTGCGGTCAGATAAGTAAAAAACTGTCCGCCGATTAGCCATTATTTGCTGTCCAGACTTGCCAGATGCAGCCAGGTGTCAACCACGGTATCCGGGTTCAGCGACAGGCTGCTTATGCCCTGTTCGTGTAGCCACACGGCGAAGTCCGGGTAGTCGGAAGGCCCTTGCCCGCAGATACCCACGTATTTGCCGTGCTTGTGGCAGGCTTCAATCGCCATTTTCAACAGCTTTTTCACTGCCGGGTTGCGCTCGTCGAACAGGTGAGCAATCAGGCCGGAGTCGCGGTCAAGACCGAGTGACAACTGCGTCATGTCGTTGGAGCCGATGGAGAAACCGTCGAAGTATTCGAGGAATTCTTCCGCCAGCACCGCGTTGGACGGGATTTCGCACATCATGATCAGGCGCAAACCGTTTTCACCGCGCTGCAAACCTTGGGTTGCCAGCAGTTCGGTCACTTGCTGCGCTTCTTCCAGTGTGCGGCAGAACGGGATCATGACTTCAACATTGGTCAAGCCCATTTCATTGCGCACTTTGCGCAGTGCACGGCATTCCAGCTCAAAGCAGTCACGGAAGTTGGCGGACAGGTAGCGGGAAACGCCCCGGTAGCCGATCATCGGGTTTTCTTCGTGCGGTTCGTAACGGTCGCCTGCCATCAGGTTGGCGTATTCGTTCGACTTGAAGTCGGACATGCGCACAATGACTTTGTGGGGAGCGTAGGCGGCAGCGAGGGTGGCGATGCCTTCCACCAGCTTTTCCACGTAGAAATCGACCGGGCTGGCGTAACCGGCAATTTTCTTGCCAATTTTGGTCATCAACTCCACTGGCAGCTTGTCGTATTCCAGCAATGCTTTGGGGTGGATGCCGATGGTGTTATTGATGATGAATTCCAGTCGGGCCAGACCAATACCGGCATTGGGCAGGCGGGAGAAGGCAAACGCACGGGATGGGTTGCCCACGTTCATCATGATCTTGACGGAAAGGTCGGGCAGGTTGCCCGTGTCAGCGGTACGTATTTCAAACGGCAGGATACCGCTGTAAATGAAGCCGGTGTCGCCTTCCGCACAGGAAACGGTAACTTCTGCGCCGCTGTCGATGCGGTCGGTGGCATCGCCGCAGCCGACGACAGCGGGGATGCCCATTTCACGCGCAATGATGGCTGCGTGGCAGGTACGCCCGCCGCGATTGGTGACGATGGCGGAGGCGCGTTTCATGATCGGTTCCCAGTCAGGGTCGGTCATATCGGTGACGAGTACGTCGCCTTCCTTGACTTCGTGCATCTGTTTGATGCTGCTGATGATGCGGGCTGGGCCTTGGCCGATTTTCTGGCCGATGGCGCGACCTTCCGCAATCACAGTGCCTTTTTGCTGGAGCTGGTAACGCTCAATGATGGTGGCGGAAGCGCGGCTTTCGACAGTTTCCGGGCGGGCTTGCACGATGTAGAGCTTGCCGTCGCCGCCATCCAGTGCCCATTCGATGTCCATCGGACGCTGGTAGTGCTTTTCGATGATCAATGCTTGCCGTGCCAGGGATTCAACCTGCTCATCGTTGAGGCAGAAACGCATACTGCGTGCTGGTTCGACATCGCGGGTCAGGGTGGCTTTGTTGTGCGCGTCGCCAGCGGTGGCGGCGTAGACCATTTCAATCGCTTTCGCCCCCAAACGGCGGGACAGGATGGCAGGGCGACCGGCTTCAATGTTCGGTTTGTAAACGTAGAATTCGTCCGGGTTGACCGCACCTTGTACCACGGTTTCGCCTAGGCCATATGCGCCAGTGATGAATACAGCGTCACGGAAGCCGGATTCGGTGTCGAGGGTGAACATGACGCCACTTGCGCCGATGTCACTGCGCACCATTTTCTGGATACCGGCAGACAGGAACACTTTGTCGTGCTCGAAATTCTGGTGTACGCGGTAGGCGATGGCGCGGTCATTATACAGGGAGGCAAACACTTCCTTGATGGCGGCAATCACATTGTCGAGGCCGCGCACGTTGAGGAAGGTTTCCTGCTGACCGGCGAACGAGGCATCCGGCAAGTCTTCAGCCGTAGCGGAGGAGCGCACTGCAAAAGAAGCGGTGTCGCCAGAGCCTTGCGCTAGTGTGTCATAGGCATCGCGCACGGTTTCCAGCAGTTTTTCTGGCAGTGGTGCATCCATCACCCAGCCACGGATGGTTTTGCCCGCGTCGGTGAGGGCGTGGATGTCGTCTACGTTGAGTGAGTTCAGTAGCGCGTTGATGCGGTCAGCCAGACCGTCAGCGCGGATAAAATCTTGATAGGCGTGGGTAGTGGTGGCAAAGCCATTCGGTACACTGACACCGACGTTGGCGAGGTTGCTGATCATTTCTCCCAGGGATGCGTTTTTGCCGCCGACGATACCAACGTCGTGCATTCCCAACTGATCAAACCAAAGAATGTAATCCGCCATTTACTGGACTCCTTCAAACAAAGTTGCGGGTTGGTTGCTGGGCTCTACTTGTATTTTGTGTGCTTGGGTTTATTGTTTCATAGGGCGGGGGGAGAGGAAAAGAGCGGCGTCCATAAAGAGACGCCGCAAGCACCACAGTTAGCATGAGATAAACATTCGGTGTGAATGTTTAACTGGCGCGTAAGATACCCAAAAACCTTTATAGTAAAAAATCAATTGTTTCAATTATTACTATTGTATTGCACAATACTGAAATATTAATGGAGGAGTTGTTACATTGGCAATGCACTACTACAAGCAGACCCGCTACAAGCTGTTGCGTACCTTTTGCGTGGTTGCCCAAAAGGAAAATATTACGCACGCAGCCGAACAATTGCATATCAGTCAGCCGACGGTTTCTTTGCAAATCCAGGCGCTTGAGCGGGAAATGGGGGAAAAGCTGCTGGAACGGCGTGGGCCGAGTGTGCGTTTGACTCCCGAGGGCAAAATATTGTACCAACTGGTACAGCCCATTGCTGCCGGGATTGATGGCCTGAAGGAAACCTTCGCTGCCAGTTTGGGCAAGATGGAGCAGGGGGAACTCAATATCGCTGCTGGGCAATCAACGGCTTTGTATGTGTTGCCCAAGTACTTGAAGCTGTTTAATGAAACCTACCCCGGTATCCGTATCAATTTGCACAATGTGGAAGGGCAAAGCGGCATGAGAATGCTGCTGGAAGATCAGGTGGATCTGGCGGTAGGCCCGCTGTTGCAGATTCCTGAAAGCATCATTTACAAGCCGTTTGCGTCATTTGGTTCCATTCTGGTGACTGCTAAAGGTCATCCGCTGGCCGGTCTGGAGCGTGACATTACCCTAGAGGACATCAGTCCTTACGGCTTGATTTTACCACCCCGTAACATGAGTACCTGGCGGATGATCGACACGGTATTCCGCCAAAATGAAGTGCCCTATTCGGTGGCGATGGAGGCAGGCGGCTGGGAAGTCGTCAAGAAATATGTCGAGCATGGTCTGGGCATTTCCATCGTGACGGAGGTTTGTCTGACCGGTGACGAAAAAATTGATGCTATCCCATTGCGCCATTACTTCCCGCCGCGTAGCTATGGCCTGATCGTGCGAAGGGGCAAGTTCTTTACCCCGCAGGCCAAACGCTTCATCGAAATGTTTGACGAAACCTTCTTTGAGAATGAACAGGCCGGGTGACGAACTTTCAGGCTATTTGCAGTTGTGAAAAAAAGGAATGCGTTCCTGCTGCATGGGCGTGGTACAGGCTTTCGTAAATATCCTGATACTGTCGGGCAATATGCTGGATGCGGTAATGCCGTTGGATACGTTGTCGTGCCTGTTGCCCCTGTTCCTGTCGCCATATTTCACCCGCATTGATCCATTCCAGCCAAGCAAAAGCGAGGGAGGATGCTGTGGCATTTTTTATGGTCTCGCCGGTTTTGCCTACCAGCAGCGGCGTATCGCCTACATCGGTCACGATGCAGGGAACCCCGCAGGCCATGGCTTCTCCGACGACATTGGAAAAACCTTCCCCACTGGATGAGGTCAGGCTGAAAATGTCCATGCTGTTTAATAGAGCAGGGATGTCCTGGCGGTTGCCCAGCAGGTGCAGCCGCTCGTGCAGTTCAGGGAAACGTTGCAATAAGGTGGCAATGTCATGGTTATCTGCCGTTACCCTGTTTCCGGCAAGTATGAAATGGACATCAGGGTCGTGACGCGCCAGCAGATGCGCTGCCTCGATAAACAAGCGGTGATTTTTGGCAGGTTGGTGATGAGCAATCATGCCGATCACAGTGGCTTTTTCGGGAATTTCCAGTTGCTGACGGATAATCTCCCGGCTGTGGGCGTTAGGAGCAAACATCTGGAGGTCAAAACCGTTGGCAATGACCTGGCTTTTTTGCTCACTGTAACCGAGACGGGTGTGTTGCCCTTCACTGATCCATGAGTTGTAGATGATGCGGGCGGGTGTATTGGTCAGGCGTCGCAAAAAACCAATCGCCCAGTGATTGCTGTTTGATTCCTGTTCAATGTCATACACCGTCTGACGTACATTCCAAAGCAGTACCGGTGGTTTGGGAAGCAGTTTGCTGACTAAGGAAACCGCCAAATTGCCATGATATTGCCAGCCTTGCAGGATGTCTGGCGATAATTTGCGCAACATGTGTGCCAGTTTGACGACATGTGCGCCGAAGCTGAGACTGCTGCTCATGTTGAAAGTATGCACGGGAATGCCATGTGCGCTGATCTTTTCCTTGAAGTCATCCCCCCTGTCCAGCGATATGACAATCGGTTCAAACCGGCTGCGGTCGGTATGCGCCATCAAGCGGTACAGCATCATGCTGGAGCCATGATGTGACAGATTGGTAATGATGTGTACGACCCGGATTCGTTTGTATTGTTTGAACATGTTGTGCACCAGAAAACAGGCATTAACGGGTTATTGTGTAGGCTGGCGACCAGCATAGCAGCCGTGCTTTTGTGTAAAAGCCTCTCAATGTCAATCGGATAGATTGGTGCGATGATTGGCTCGCTGCTGAATTTTTATAATTAGCCATGATTGGTTTTCTTGATATATGTCATTAACTTGCAGTTTTAGGGTTTGTAGTCAATTTACAACAGCAGGATTTTGACTTTAGTCAAGCATGGGGTGGTCTCTCTGATAGATGCTTCGCAAATCGGGTGTGTGATTTCACACAGCATGGTGTGTGTAATGGCTTGGCCCGGTGTTGCCTTTAACTCTGTCGGAGGAATTTATGCAAAACCAGCAGACCTACAATTACAAGGTCGTGCGGCAGTTTGCCATTATGACGGTGATCTGGGGGATCGTCGGCATGTTGGTAGGCGTGCTTATTGCCGCGCAATTACGTTGGCCGGAACTCAACTTTGATATTCCGTGGCTCACGTACAGCCGTTTACGTCCGCTGCATACCAATGCAGTCATCTTTGCTTTCGGGGGTTCTGCCCTGTTTGCGACCTCGCTGTATGTGGTACAGCGTACTTGTCATACCCGGCTGCTGTCTGATGGCTTGGCATCCTTCGTGTTCTGGGGTTGGCAGTTGATCATCCTGCTGGCGGCGATTACTCTGCCCTTGGGCATCACGTCTTCCAAAGAATATGCGGAACTGGAATGGCCAATTGACTTGCTGATTACCGTAGTGTGGGTCGCTTATGCCATCCTGTTCTTCGGTACGATTATGAAGCGCAAAACGCCGCACATCTATGTGGCAAACTGGTTCTACGGCGCATTCATCCTGACCGTTGCCTTGCTGCATGTGGTGAATAGTGCTGCTCTGCCAACCGCATTGTTTGGCGCGGGTGACATGATGAAGTCTTACTCTGCTTATCCGGGTGCGATTGATGCAATGGTGCAGTGGTGGTACGGGCATAACGCGGTCGGTTTCTTCTTGACAGCAGGCTTCCTGGGGATGATGTATTACTTCGTTCCGAAACAGGCTAACCGCCCGGTTTACTCTTATCGTTTGTCAGTGGTGCATTTCTGGGCGTTGATTTCCACTTACATGTGGGCAGGCCCGCACCATCTGCATTACACCGCGCTGCCTGACTGGACTCAGTCTCTGGGTATGGTGTTCTCGCTGATCCTGCTGGCTCCAAGCTGGGGCGGTATGATCAACGGTATCATGACGCTTTCCGGTGCTTGGCATAAATTGCGTACTGATCCAATCTTGCGTTTTATGGTGGTTTCACTGTCATTCTACGGCATGTCAACTTTTGAAGGGCCGATGATGGCGATCAAAACCGTCAACGAACTTTCCCACTACACTGACTGGACGGTTGGTCACGTTCACTCCGGCGCACTGGGCTGGGTAGCAATGATTTCCATTGGTTCGATTTACGCTTTGGTTCCAAAGCTGTTCGGACGTGACGGTATGTATAGCACCAAGCTGATTGAAATCCATTTCTGGGTCATGACGGTTGGGGTGGTGTTGTATATCGCTTCCATGTGGATTTCCGGGGTGATGCAAGGCTTGATGTGGCGTGCAGTGAATGCTGACGGTACATTGACTTACAGCTTTGTACAGTCTGTTGAAGCCACTTACCCTTACTACACCGTGCGTTTGCTGGGTGGTCTGATGGTACTGACTGGCATGTTTATGATGGCATACAACGTGTGGAAAACCGTCGCTGGTAGCAACAAGGCTGCTGATGATGCCATTCCCGCCGCAGCACACTAAGGAGGTCAGCCATGAGTAGCAATACAGGCCATGCAGTCGTTGAGAAAAACGTCGGTTTAATGGCTATTTTGATTTTGATCGTGGTGAGCTTTGGGGGCTTGGCGCAGATTGTGCCTCTGTTCTTTGTCAAAGACACGACTGAAGCGGTGGCAGGATTGAAACCGTACAGCGCGTTACAGCTTGAAGGACGTGATGTGTATATCCGTGAAGGTTGTTACAACTGCCATTCACAGATGATCCGTCCATTCCGGGCTGAAACCGAGCGTTACGGGCATTACTCTGTCGCAGGCGAATTTGTCTACGACCATCCGTTCCAGTGGGGTTCCAAGCGTACTGGCCCTGATCTGGCACGTGTTGGCGGGCGTTACAGCAATGACTGGCATCGTGTTCACCTGACCAATCCACGTGACGTAGTGCCAGAGTCCAATATGCCGGGTTATCCATGGCTGGCTGCAAACGTGCTGGATGGCGCGGATACGGCTGCCAAGATGAAAACCATGCAGACGCTGGGTGTTCCTTATACCGATGAGGAAATCGCCAAGGGTGCGGACGAGGTGAAGGGCAAGACCGAAATGGAGGCGCTCATCGCTTACCTGCAAAACTTGGGTACGGCTCTCAAAACCCAACGGTGAGCAAGATGGACTACAGTGATTTCCGAGGTATTTCGACGTTACTGGTGATGATCGCTTTTTTTGCGGTCGTGTGGTGGGCTTACAGCAAGCGGCGTCAACAGCGTTTCGATAGTGCTGCAAGTTCCATCTTCGATGAGCAAGAGGAAAGTGTGCACAGTGCGTCAGTTAAGGAGGTAGACAAATGAGTGGTTTCTGGAGTGGTTGGATTATCCTGATCACATTGGGCAATATTTTTGCCTGTTACTGGCTGATTCGCTGGACAACGAAAACCCGTCCGGGTGAAGCAGCAGAGGGTGACGTGACAGGCCATCAATGGGATGGTCTGGAAGAGTACAATAACCCGATGCCGCGCTGGTGGTTGTGGTTGTTTTACATCACCATCATCTTCGGCTTGGCTTACATGGCGCTGTTCCCAGGTCTGGGTTCTTTCAAAGGCTTGTTGAACTGGTCGTCACAGGGCAGTCAATACGGGGCTGAGATGGAGCAAGCAGCGGCTACTTATGATCCGGTCTTCAAGAAATTCGCTGCCTTGCCAATTGACCAGGTTGCGAAAAACGAAGAAGCCCAGGGAATGGGGCGGCGCATGTTCCTGAGCTACTGCGCTCAATGCCACGGGTCGGATGCGGAAGGGGCCAAGGGTTTCCCTAACCTTGCGGATGCGGATTGGCTGTACGGTGGTGCACCGGAGCAAATCAAGCAATCCATCCTTGCCGGGCGTAATGGGGTGATGCCGCCGCACAAGGATCGGGTGGATGCAGCCGGTATTGATGCGTTAGCCAATTACGTCATGAGTCTGAGTGGTCGTGAAGCCGATGCTGCCAAAGTGGCGCAAGGTCAACAACTGTTCACCGCTAATGGCTGTCTGGCTTGCCACGGTGCGGATGGCAAAGGCAATCAGGCATTGGGTGGCCCGAACCTGACTGACAACACCTGGTTGTATGGCTCTTCGGTTGACACCATCAAGGAAACCATTGCCAACGGGCGTATGGGGCAGATGCCTGCGCACGCTGACTTCCTTGGGGAAGATAAGGTGCACTTGCTGGCAGCTTATGTGTATGGTTTGTCACAGAAGTAGGTGAGAACCCCTCACGCTACCCCCTCTCCCTCAATGGGAGGGGGGCAATCTTTGACAAATATCTGAAAAGTGGTTCGTAAAGCAACAAACTGTTTTCCAATCCGCTTTTTATCAAATAAATTCACCGTGTTGCGTGCTAGCTTACGGGTCTTGTGACTCATTCAGGTTGAAGGGTATTGGTATGTCCAGCAATAAGCAAAGTAGCGGGTTCTACAAAGAACATCAGAAAATCTACCCACGCCAAACCAAAGGTTTGTTTACGACCTTGCGCAAGATTTCGGTGTGGGGTTTGCTGGGGTTGTTTTATTTGTTGCCCTGGCTGAAATGGAACGACCAGCAACTGGTGTTGTTCGATTTGCCTGCCCGTAAATTCTATCTGTTTGGCATGACATTCTGGCCGCAGGACTTTTTCTATCTGGCGGTTATCCTAATTTTAGCGGCATTGTTGCTGTTCTTTGTCACCGCGCTGGCGGGGAGGGTTTGGTGCGGTTACGCCTGCCCGCAAACCGTGTGGAGTGAGGTATTTATCTGGATTGAGCAATGGGTGGAAGGTGATCGCCCGCAACAGATCAAACTCGACAATGCGCCGTGGGATCGGGTCAAAATCGGCAAGAAAGCGATTAAACACGCACTGTGGCTGTTTTTCTCACTGTGGACCGGTTTTACCTTTGTAGGCTTCTTTGTGCCAGTGGATGAACTGTGGTTTGAACTCAGTAGTGGCATTATTGGCGGCTGGGCATTGTTCTGGATTCTGTTTTATGGGCTGGCGACTTATGGCAACGCTGGTTTCCTGCGTGAACAAATTTGCCTGTATATGTGCCCGTATGCACGTTTTCAAAGTGCCATGTTCGATAAAGATACCCTGATCGTGTCGTATGACGAGGCACGTGGTGAGCCACGCGGTTCGCGCAAACGTGGTGCAGACAAGCCCAGCGATAAAGGTGATTGCGTGGATTGCACCTTGTGTGTGCAGGTTTGCCCAACCGGGATCGACATCCGCAAGGGTTTGCAATACGAGTGTATCGGTTGCGCGGCATGTATTGATGCTTGCGACAGCATCATGGACAAAATGGGCTATTCGCGTGGGTTGGTACGTTACACCACCGAACATGCCCTGCAAGGCGGCAAAACCCATATCCTGCGTGGGCGGACTTACATTTATGCCGGTTTACTGCTGGCGATTACGGCGGCGCTGATGTATTCCGTGATGCAACGTGTGCCGCTGGAAATGGACATTATCCGAGATCGCAACGCGCTGTTCCGTGATACCGGTGATGGCAATGTCGAAAATATTTATACCTTGAAAATCATGAATATGGACGAGCGGGAACACCACTATAACATTACCATTGCCGGTATTGACGGTATCAAGCTGCAAGGGGCTGAGAATGTGCATCTTGGCTCTGGCAAAGTGGCGGAAGTGCCGGTCAAGGTTATTGTCAACCCTGACAAAATGAGCAGCCGCAGTCAGGAAGTGATGTTCCATATTGAAGCACAAGATGACCCAACCGTAGCACAAACCCAGAAAGCCCGTTTCCTGGGGCCAAACTAGTCAGAGGTAGAGCATATGTACGTTGATGTAAAAGACAATACCCCGTGGTACAAGCAGCCGTGGCCGTGGCTGTTGATGGTCATGCCTGCGACGGCGGTGGTGGCGGGGCTGTACACTTACTCACTGGCGGCTTCCGGCAGCAGTGGCTTGGTGGTGGATGACTACTATAAAGTGGGCAAAGCCATTAATCATTCGTTGGCAAAGGGGCAAAAAGCGACTGAACTGGGTTTGCAAGGCAATCTGGCATTTAACGGGCAAACGGTCACTCTGACCTTGGATAATGCGGTGGTACAAGATCAGCAGCAATTGGTATTGAAAGTGTTCCACGCCACGTTTCCTGACCGTGATCAGGAGGTGTTGTTGAGCAAGCACGCTGCCGGGCAGTGGACGGGGCGTATCCATGCCCTATCTGCCGGGAAGTGGTATGCGCAATTGCTGCCGCTGGACGCAAGCTGGCGTTTGGATGGCACATTGCCGAGGGCAGACAGTACGGCTGTGAGCCTTCAACCAGCACAATAAACGGATCACAAAAAGAAGGCCCTCTTGCGAGGGCCCAAGTGCTTTAGGGTATGTAGAGCGTTGAAGATTGCTGATTTAGAGGAGGTAACGAACATCGACTTCAACAACCTTCGGGAGCTATTACACTCTTTTTTTATGTGGTTTACAATCTGTCGAATTTCGGTTTCTTGATACAAGTCAACTAAGATTGATGTTTTATTTCAATCCCTTGTAATTGTTGATCAGATACTGCATTTATGTAGCCTGCCGGGGGTTCGCGGCAGTAAAAGAGGTTGGTATGAGTACAGTCCAGTTCGATGCAGACTTGATCCGCCGGTATGATACGGCAGGGCCGCGTTATACGTCTTACCCTACAGCAGTCGCTTTTGGGGCATTTACGGAAGATGAGTACAAGGCTCATGTCTACATGAGCAACGAAGATCCGATCCCGTTGCCACTATCACTGTATTTCCACATTCCGTTTTGCGATACGGTCTGTTTCTATTGTGCTTGTAACAAGATTGCGACCAAGGATCGTTCCCTGTCAGAAAAATACCTGGCGTACCTGTTCCGCGAAATCGAAATGCAGGCAAAGTTGTACGACAGTGACCGCATGGTGGAGCAGTTGCACTGGGGTGGGGGTACGCCAACCTTCCTCAATCACGATGAAATGCGTGCATTGATGGAAAAGACCCGCCAGCATTTTTCCCTGTATACGGGCGACGATTGCGACTATTCCATCGAGATCGACCCGCGTTCGGTAACGCCAGAAACCATTGGGGTGTTGCGTGAAATCGGTTTCAACCGCTTCAGCCTCGGCGTGCAGGATGTGGATGAAAGAGTACAGGTTGCTGTCAATCGCATTCAACCGATTGAACAGACCCGTGCGGTGATTGATGCCTGCCGTGCTTATGGGGCGAAATCCATCAGTGTGGACTTGATCTACGGTTTGCCATTTCAGACAGTTGACAGTTTTCGCCAGACGCTGGATACGATCATTGCACTCTCGCCTGACCGGATTTCAGTGTTCAACTATGCGCACATGCCCAATCTGTTCAAGCCGCAGCGCCGCATCAATGAGGCCGATTTGCCATCTGCTGAAACCAAGTTGCAAATCATGCAACTGGCGGTAGAGCATTTGACTGGGGCTGGTTACGAATACATCGGCATGGATCATTTCGCCAAGCCGGATGATGAATTGGCGATTGCCCAGCGTAACGGTACGTTGCACCGCAATTTCCAGGGGTATACTACCCATGCAGACTGTGATCTGGTGGGGATGGGGGTCAGTTCCATCAGCAGTGTGGCGGAATGCTATAGCCAGAATGCCAAAACACTGGATGAGTATTATGCGGCTCTTGATTCAGGTCATTTTCCGGTCATTAAGGGGCTGACGCTGGATGAGGATGATGTGCTGCGCCGCTATATCATTCAGCAACTGGCTTGTCATTTTGAACTGGATTTCACCCAGGTGGAACGCTTGTTCAAGCTGGAGTTTGCCGATTATTTTGCCCGTGAACTGGAAATGCTCCAGCCGATGGCAGAGGATGCATTGCTGCAATTCACGACAACAGGTTTGGCAGTAACACCGCGTGGGCGTTTCTTGATCCGCAATATTTGCATGGTGTTTGATGTCAGTTTACGCAAGCAAACGGTGCAGCAGCGGTTCTCTCGGGTTATCTGATGCGCTTATAGCGCATCGCTAGCAGGGCGGCAGGTGTGATGCGCGAGTTGTTTCAGGCGGTTTGGATCTTCGATTTTGACCAAACGGTGCTGTACCGCAATGATTTTTTCTTCCTGCAAGCGAGAAAACATGCGGCTCAGAGTTTCGACCGCCATGCCCAAATAGTTGGCGAGATCGTGGCGTGCCATCGGTAAGTTGAATTCGGTGCTGGAGAAACCACGTTCCTTGTTACGTTCTGCCAGACTCGAGAGGAAAGTTGCTAGGCGTTCTTCGGTGCGCATTTGTCCCAATGTCAGTAACAGCATTTGTTCCCGCTCAATTTCTGCCCCAATCTGCCGCATCATTTGCCCGCGCATGACGGGCAACATGCCGCACAGTTCCTGAAAGTTGTCCATGCTTAATTCGCAGACCAATGTGTCATCCAGTGCCTGGGCGTCGCAGGTGTGGCGGTCGCGGGAAAATGCATCGAAGCCGAGCAAGTCACCGGGCAGATAGAAGCCGAGGATTTGTTCTTCACCGTCAGGGGTCGATAGCGAGGTTTTGATGGCTCCGGCCTTGACGGCAAAGATGGCGTGCTGTTTGTCATCGCGGTGGAACAGGTAGTCTTTTTTCTTGATCTTGACGGTTTTGTTGATGGAGTTTTCCAGTAATTCCAGCTCTTCACTGTTGAGGCCACGCGGCAGACACAGCTCGCTCAGGCTGCAATTGTTGCAGGCAACGGCTGGCTTTTTGGCATTGTGCAAAGGGACTGTCTTCATGCGTCATTCCAAACTGTGATAATTGTCAATAGCACGCCGATTTTCCCTCGGACGGCTCTCCCATGCCCTTCAAAGCTGATGGTTTCTTGATGTAAATCAAAACGCTGTAAGTCTATTCGCCTAAACTGTGCATTGTACACGTTTATTATCGGTAGTATAGGAGCATAGGCTATCATGGCGGAACTAATGTTTGGAAGCTGGACAGGCATTTTGAGCTTGTTGGTTATCGTGGTGACAATAGTGATTGTTTCGTACTTTGGCTGGTTGTTCGTCAAAAAGTCAGGCGAGAAGTAACAGTCAGCCGCGAAAATACATTTCACTTTGCTCAGATTGCTGGCTAATATGCTGATACCTCAGTAACCGGGAAATGTTCTAAAGTGGAAGATAATCAAGCAGAATTAAAAACTCCTCCGCGCAAGGGGATTTACCTTTTACCCAATTTGTTGACGACAGGAGCCATGTTTGCTGGCTTCTACGCCGTCGTTGCTGCCATGCAGGGGAAGTTTGAGGCAGCCGCTGTGGCCGTGTTTGTCGCCATGATTCTGGATGGGCTGGATGGGCGGGTTGCCCGCATGACCAATACCCAATCGGAATTTGGGGCGCAATACGACAGTATGGCGGATCTGATTTCCTTTGGTGTTGCACCAGGGCTGGTGATGTATCAGTGGGCGCTGGTGCATTTACAGTCTTCCGGCGCGGCATGGGGCAAGGCAGGCTGGTTGGCGGCGTTTGTCTATGTGGCGTGTGCTGCGTTGCGGCTGGCGCGTTTCAATGTGCAAATTGGCAAGGTGGACAAGCGTTTCTTCGTTGGTTTGCCAAGTCCTGCGTCAGCAGCCCTGATGGTGGGTATGGTGTGGGTTTTTCACGATCTGGATGTAACTGGACGCAATGTACAGATTCCAGCTCTGTTCCTGACTTTGGCGGCGGGGTTGCTGATGGTCAGTAATGTCAGCTTCTACAGTTTCAAGGATTTTGACCTGCGTAATCGCGTGCCGTTTGTGGCGGTACTGGTGGTGTTGCTGGTGTTTGCCTTGACGACAATTGACCCACCCAAAGTCTTGTTTGGGGTTTTCCTGTTGTATGCCTTGTCAGGCCCGGTATTGTGGGCATGGCGACGCTGGCGGCGTTTTCAGCGGCGTAAAAAAGATATGGATGCTTGAAGTTCTACCCGCTTTGTTGTAGCGTTTGTGACATGAAAGCCAATCGCTACATTCTATTCTTTCCCTTCCTGCGACTGCCCGGCTGGGCGGCATAAATTCTTACGCCCGGCGGGGCCATACGCGCTATCATTACCCCCACTTTCAGATTGATACCCCGGTTGCAAATCAAGCAGTGCAGCCGTGATTTGGAGCATAACTCATGTCAAAAGAGCGTTTGATTATTTTTGATACCACTTTGCGCGATGGGGAGCAAAGCCCTGGCGCATCCATGACGCAGGAAGAGAAAATCCGCATTGCCCTGATGCTGGAAAAAATGCGGGTGGATGTTATCGAAGCTGGTTTCCCGATTGCCAGCTCCGGTGACTTTGAGTCGGTCAAAGCCATTGCCAGCCTCGTGAAGGACAGCACAGTCTGCGGGCTTGCCCGCGCACTGGACAAGGATATTGACCGTGCTGCCGAAGCCATCAAACCTGCCAATTCCGGGCGTATCCATACGTTTATTGCCACATCTCCCATCCACATGCAGAACAAGTTGCGCATGACACCGGATCAGGTGGTGGAACAGGCGGTGTATGCAGTGAAACGTGCGCGTAACTACACCGATGATGTCGAGTTTTCCTGTGAAGATGCCGGGCGTTCCGAATTTGATTTCCTGTGCCGGGTCATCGAAGCTGCCATTGCTGCCGGGGCACGTACCATCAACATCCCGGACACCGTTGGTTATCAGATTCCCTCCGTATTTGGTGATATTGTAGGCCGTTTGATCAAAACCATTCCGAATGCGGACAAGGCGATTTTCTCGGTACATTGCCACAATGACTTGGGTTTGGCTGTTGGCAACTCCTTGTCAGCCGTCCTGAATGGTGCGCGACAGGTAGAGTGTACGATCAATGGTCTGGGGGAACGTGCCGGTAATGCTTCTCTGGAAGAAGTGGTCATGGCAGTGCGTACCCGTGCCGATGTATTCCCGGTCGAAACCCGTATCGACACCACTCACATTGTGCCAACCTCACGCCTGGTTTCCAGTGTCACCGGTTTTCCCGTGCAGCCGAACAAGGCCATTGTTGGTGCGAATGCGTTTGCGCATGAATCCGGCATCCATCAGGACGGCGTGCTCAAGCATCGTGAAACCTATGAAATCATGCGGGCGCAAGATGTTGGTTGGACAGACAACAAGATTGTCCTTGGCAAGCATTCCGGGCGTAACGCCCTCAAGACCCGCTTGCAGGAGCTAGGCATTGAGCTGAAATCGGAAGAAGAATTGAATACCGCGTTCTCGCGCTTCAAGGATTTGGCAGATCGTAAGCACGACATCTTCGACGAAGACCTGATGGTGCTGATGATGGATGCGCGTTCCGCACAGGAACAGGTCGCGTATGAACTGGTGTCTTCCCACGTCTGTTCCTCAACGGGTGAAGCGCCGCAAGCCAGTGTGACCCTGAAAACACAAGGCAAGGAACAAACTGCTACGGCGGTGGGCGGTGGCCCGGTTGATGCGGTCTACAAGGCGATTGAAAGTATTGTTGGTGAAACCGCCACGCTGGCGCTGTATTCCGTCAGCAACATTACCAGCGGTACGGATGCACAGGGTGAGGTAACGGTACGTCTGGAAAAGGCAGGGCGCATCATCCACGGGCATGGCGCGGATACCGACATCGTGATTGCCTCTGCCAAGGCCTATGTGGATGCGTGGAACAAGCTCGCCAGTCAGGATCAGCGGGCGCATCCGCACCAGCACGACGGGGTGTAAGCGTCGGTGGATGCGCAACTGCGGGACAGGTACATGCAGGCGATGGGGATTCCGGTGTGGAAGCCGAAAGATACCCCTCACCCCCCGCCCCCCTCTCCCTCAAGGGGAGAGGGGGAGGAAGAGATGCCATCCGTTCTGCTAAACTCGTACCCTTCTTCACTCCCCTCTCCCCTTGAGGGACGACGCGAAGAGCGGCTGGGTGCGGGGCGGGGGGTGAGGGGTTCTTCTTGCTCCCACCTCTCCTGGGACGAACTCCGCGCCACCGTCCAGTCCTGCACCCGTTGCGATCTTGCCAAAACCCGTACCCAGACCGTATTTGGCACCGGCAACCAGCAGGCTGTTTGGATGGTAATCGGGGAAGCACCCGGTGCAGAGGAAGACAAACAGGGGCTACCGTTTGTGGGCAAAGCCGGGCAATTGCTCAACAACATGCTGGCAGCCATCGGGATGCCGCGTGAAACGGTGTATATTGCCAATGTCCTCAAATGCCGCCCTCCCAACAACCGTGATCCCAAACCGGATGAAGCAGCCAACTGTCGGGGCTATTTGGAAAGGCAGATCGAGTTGGTCAATCCCGCCCTGATTTTGGTGGTAGGGCGCATTGCTGCGCAAAACATGCTACAAACTGACGCACCACTGGCGCGTTTACGCGGGCGCGAGCATCTTGCTCCTGTCAGCCGTACACCCGTTGTGGTGACTTATCACCCTGCCTACCTGTTACGCCAACCTGCCGACAAACGCAAAGCGTGGCAGGATTTGCTGTTTGCCCGCGAAGTTGCTGCCCGTTATGTCCGCTGAAACCGATTTGTTACCGTTGCGCCCCATGACTGCCGATGATATTGAGGCAGTGATGCAGGTTGAACAAGCGGCTTTTCCCTATCCCTGGACGCAGGGTATTTTTATGGATTGCCTCAAACACGGTTATTCCGGCTGGGTTTATGAGCAGGATGGGCAAATTTGCGGTTACGCCATGATGATGTTCGTGCTGGATGAAATGCACCTGTTGAATATTTGTGTTCGTCCACTGGATCAGGGCAAGCGTCTGGGCAGCCGTTTGCTTGGTACACTGGAGCGGATTGCACGTGGAGCCAAAGCAGAAACCTGTTTTCTGGAAGTACGCCAATCGAATTTTCAGGCGATTCGTCTATATCTGAATGCTGGTTTCAATGAGGTCGGGGTACGCAAGGGTTACTACCCGGCGGCAGTTGGGCGGGAAGATGCCATCGTCATGGCAAAAACATTGCTGTGGGTGTTGTAAAAAGGTTGCAGATGGGGTATGTGTTAGTGGTTAGTAGTGGTATTATTACCACTTTCTGGTGTAAGTGACGGCTATATTGTGTCCAAAACGGAATTTGTTGAATCAGTGGGCGATATTGTTGGCAGTAACGAGGAAACGGTTTCTGTCACGGTACACGCTATTGCCCCTGACAAGATATGTGGTCGCGCCAAGGATGTGATCAGGCGCTTACAGAAAGCGGGTTACGAAGCCTATCTGGTAGGTGGTTGTGTGCGTGACTTGTTGCTGAACCGCACTCCCAAAGATTTTGATATTGCCACTAGCGCCCGCCCTGAAGAAATCCGCAAGCTGTTTAATTCCTGTCGCCTGATTGGGCGGCGTTTCCGCCTTGCCCACATCTATTACGGGCGTGATTATCTGGAAGTCGCAACCTTCCGCGCCCCGCATGATGACAGCGATGATGGCGGCAAAGTTAACGACGAAGGCCGTATCCTGCACGACAATGTGTACGGTACGCTGGAAGAGGATGTGTGGCGGCGCGATTTCACCATCAATGCCTTGTTTTACAACCCAAGCAATGGTGAATTACTGGACTTTGTTGGTGGTCTGGCAGACTTACAGCAAGGCAAGGTACGTTTGCTTGGCGACCCGGAAAAGCGTTTCCGCGAAGATCCGGTACGGATTCTGCGGGCAGTCCGTTTCGCCGCCAAACTCGGTTTTGAGATTGAGGCGCGTACCCGTGAATTCATTACGCCGCTCGCCATCCTGCTAGAAGGCATTTCGGCTGCCCGCCTGTTCGACGAAATCATCAAGTTGCTGCATTGCGGCGATGGCTGGAAAACTTTCCAGCTTTTGCGTGAATACGACATCCTGCAACACCTGTTGCCGTTGACCGCCGAGAGTATTGTCGAGGATGCAGAAGGTATCTTTGAGCGGATGCTGGAATTGTCCCTGACCAACACCGATCAGCGTATTGCGGATGGCAGGTCGGTCATGCCCGCGTTCTTGTATGCCGTATTGCTGTGGCACAAGGTGCACATGGCTTCTGTTGCCGCACAGTTGCAGGGTTTCCCGGAAATGCAGGCGTGGCATCTGGCGGCAACTGATGCCTTGCGTGATCAGGTGGACTGCACCGCTATTCCGCGCCGTTACAGCAATGTAACCCGTGAAATCTGGGCGCTGCAATCACGTTTCCGTTATCACGATTTGCGCCGTGCTAATACCTTGCTGGTGAATCCGCGTTTCCGGGCTGCTTACGATTTTCTATGCCTGCGGGCGCAAGCGGGCGAGCCGGTCAAGGATGAAGCCGAGTGGTGGACTGCTTTCCAGCAGGCTAGCCCGGAAGATCGTCCCGGTTTGTGCAAGGGCGGGCAGGGCAGAAACAGCCAGCAACGCCGCCGTAAGAAGCGCAAGAATAGCGGTAGCAATGCCAAATCTGCCGCGCCTTCGGCGGAATGACATCCATCACCTGTTATCTCGGACTGGGCAGCAATCTGGGCAACCCGGCTGTTAATTTGCGTTCTGCACTGGCACAACTGGCAGCCTGGGAAGGGGTTGAGTTGGCAGGTGTTTCGCGTTTCTACACCAGCAAGCCAATGGGGCCACAAGATCAGCCGGATTATGTAAACGCAGTCGCTTGCGTGCAAACCACCCTTGATGCTCACACCTTGCTGCATGTTTTGTTTGCAGTTGAGCGGGCGCATGGGCGGGTACGCGATGCCAGCTTGCGCTGGGGGCCACGTACTCTTGACCTCGACCTGCTGTTGTATGGCGATGAAACCATCGAATCCCCGGATTTACGTGTGCCACATCCCGGCGTTTGTGAGCGTTCATTCGTCGTATTGCCATTGGCTGATCTAGCGCCGCATCTGGTATTCCCCAGCGGACGCCGCTTGCAGGATTGTCTGCAAGCCTTGACCTGCGATGACCTTTACCCGCTGAGCTGAGCTTCACCCAGGAACGCTTGCTTGCCCTTCGCCAGCTTGAACCACACGGTGTAAACCGCAGGCAGGAACAGCAGCGTCAGCAGCGTTGCCACCAGCAACCCGCCCATGATCGCAATTGCCATCGGCCCGAAGAACACACTTTCCGACAGTGGGATCATCGCCAGTATCGCCGCGAGCGCGGTCAGCATGATGGGGCGGAAGCGGCGCACGGCAGCTTCGATCACTGCATCACGCGGCACTTCTCCATCATCAATATTACGCTCAATCTGATCCACCAAAATCACCGAGTTGCGCATGATCATCCCGGAAAGTGCGATCGTCCCCAGCATTGCCACAAATCCGAACGGCTTGTCGAACAGCAGCAGGAACACCGCCACCCCGATCATGCCGAACGGCGCAGTCAGCACCACCATGATCACGCGCTGGAAACTTTGCAACTGGATCATCAGCAAGGTCAGTACCACCACGATGAACAGCGGGAAGCCTGCACCAATGGATTCGTTGCCCTTGGCGCTTTCTTCCACCGCACCGCCCGTTTCCAGTTTGTAGCCCAGTGGCAGGGTAGCGCGGATGTCACCCAATTGAGCTTCCACCTGTGTGGTGACGGTTGGGGCTTGAATCTTGGTGTAAATATCGCCGCGCACGGTAATGGTACGGGTACGGTTGCGATGCCAGAGGATGCCTTCTTCCTGCACATAATCGATTTTCGCCAGTTGTGACAAGGGCACGGTTTTGCCGGTGGTTGTCGGCACATTCAGCCCGGCAAGGCGCGATACCATGTCACGGTCGGTTGCCGTTCCTCGTAGCAGGATGGGAATGGTTTGATCCTGTTCACGGAATTCGCCAATGGTTGTGCCGCTCAAGGTGCTTTGCAGCAGTTGCGACAGCGCGGATTGGGTCACGCCGAGGCTGATGGCTTTAGCGGTGTCGAGTTTGAGGCTGATGGCTTTGCTGCGTTCGTTCCAGTCCAGATGCACGTTGACCAGATTGGGGTTGGCACGCATCACGCTGGCAACTTGTTCGCCCAATTCCCGTAGCTTCCACAAGTCATCACCGGAGACGCGGAATTGCACCGGGTAGCCCACTGGCGGGCCGTTTTCGAGGCGAATCACGCGCCCACGTGCCAGACTGAAATCCGGGTTGTTGTCGAGCCGCTCAATCAGCTTGCTGCGCAAGGCTTCGCGGTCGGCAATGCTGTTGGTGGTAATCACGAATTGCGCAAAGCTGGCAGCAGGCAATTGCTGGTCTAGCGGCAGGTAGAAGCGCGGCGAACCATTGCCTACATACGCCACAAAGTTGTCGATGTGTTCCTGCTGGGTGTTGAGGTATTGCTCCAGCTTGTCCACTTCGGTCTGGGTGGCTTGTAGGGAGGAGCCTTCCGGTAGTTTCAAATCCACCACCAGTTCCATGCGGGTCGAGTCGGGGAAAAACTGTTGTTGCACGAACTGGAACAGGAACAGCGACCCGGCAAAGGTGGCGATGGTCAGCAGGATGACGGTGACGGGGTAGGCCACACATTGCTGGATCAGGTGGCGGAACCAGCGGTAGAAAGCTGAAGATAACCCCTCACCCCAACCCCGCACCCAGCCCCCTGAGGGGTCGTCCCTCAAGGGGAGAGGGGCTAAGAGGTCATCATTCTTGCCCCCCCTCGCCCCTTGAGGGAGAGGGGGATGGGGGGTGAGGGGTTCTTTCAACAACTTATACCCCAGATACGGAATCACAATCACTGCCGCAAACCACGAGATCACCAGCGCAATGGTCACCACTTCAAAGATTGAGCGGGTATATTCCCCCACCGACGATTGCGCGGTGGCAATCGGCAGGAACCCGGCAGCCGTCACCAGCGTGCCGGTCAGCATCGGGAAGGCGGTGGTGCTGTAGGCGAAACTGGCAGCCTTGACCCGATCCCAGCCTTCTTCCATTTTCACCACCATCATTTCGATGGCGATAATGGCGTCATCCACCAGCAAGCCCAGCGCCAGCACCAGTGAACCCAACGAAATCTTGTGCAAGCCGATGCCGAACAGGTGCATGGTGAAAAAGGTTGCTGCCAGCACCAGCGGGATGGAGAGTGCCACCACCGTTCCAGCCCGTAGCCCTAAGCTGATGAAACTCACCGCCAGCACGATCACCACGGCTTCAAACACCACTTGCAGGAATTCGCCCACCGAGCGTTTGACGGCAGCAGGCTGGTCGTTGACCCGGTGCAATTCCATGCCGACCGGAAGCTGGTTGCCGATGCGTACCAGCGCTTCGTCCAGCGATTTGCCCAGCGCAATGATGTCGCCGCCTTTGCGCATGGAAATGCCAATGCCCAGCGCCTCCTGCCCCTGGTAGCGGAAGGTGGAATGTGGTGGGTCAGCATAGCCGCGTTTCACCTCCGCCACTTCGCGCAGGCGCAGGGTGCGGTTGCCGATCACGATTGGCAGGTTGCGGATGTCTTCCAGATTGGTGAAAGCCCCTTGCGGGCGCACGTAAATGCGGTCGGCACTGGTGTTGTATGCACCCACGGCGGCAACGGCGTTCTGTGCCTGCAACACATCCACCAGTTGCTGCACGCTGAAACCGAGGTTGGCCAGCTTGCTGTTGGAAAGCTCGATGGTGACGCGCTCTTCCTGTTCGCCGATACTGAGGATTTTAGCTACGTCCTTCACCAGCAGCAGTTCCTTGCGGATATTGTCGGCAGCGTCGCGTAACTGGGCGTAGTTGAAACCGTCACCGGTCAGGGCAAAGATATTGCCGTAGGTTTCGCCGAATTCGTCGTTGAACAGTGGGCCGATCACCCCTTGGGGTAGGGTATGGCGCATGTCTCCAACCCGTTTGCGGAGGTCGTAAAACATGCCTTCCATTGCGGAGGAAGGGGCGTTGTCTTTGGCGATGACGAAAATATTGGTTTCACCGGGGCGCGAAAAGCTGCGTACCACGTCCACGTACTGGGTTTCCAGCATGACTTTTTCGATGCGGTCGGTGACTTGCGACTCGATTTCTTGCGCGGTAGCACCCGGCCAGTAGGCTTGCACCAGCATCACCTTGAAGGTGAAGGGTGGGTCTTCGGATTGCCCCAGCTTGTTGTAGCCGAAAATGCCCAGCCCCAACGTCAATACCATCAGGTAGAGGACAAAATTGCGGTGGCGTAACGCCCATTCCGACAGGTTGAAACCGTTCATGGTGTGGCCTTCCCATCATACGGGACGGGGTTGATGGTTTGCCCGGCGCTGAGTTTGTGGATACCGGCGGCAATGACTTTGACGCCCGGTTGCAAGCCACTGACGGTGACGCCATCGTCGTGGTAAGCAATCAGGGTGACAGCTTGCAGTTGCACCTGGTTGTCAGCAGCAACGACCCAGACAGCCGGTTGCTTGTCCTGCTGGAACAGGGCGGAAGCTGGCAACCAGCTTGCACCGCTGGCTTGCGCATTCGGCAGGCTGACATCGGCGGTGACACCGAGGCGCAAATCGTCCGGCGGGTTCAGCAGGCTGATCTTGACCAGAAAGCTGCGGGTGGCATCGGTAGAGGGGGAAATTTCGCGTACCTTGCCCTGGAATGGTTTGTCAGGCTGTGACCACAGTTTGATGTCGGTGACAGTGCCGGTTTTGAGCGACTGGGCAGTGGCTTCACCGACACGGATGTGCACTTCGCGTTCACCGTCGTAGGCGATGTGGGCAACGGGTTGTCCGACGGCGACCACTTGCCCGGTTTCCACATTGACCTGGGTAATGATGCCGGGTTGGTCGGCCTTGAGTTCGGTGTAGCCTGTCTGGTTGCCGCTCAGTTTGAGTTGCGCTTTGGCAGAAGCGACGCGGGCGGCGGCGGCATCGTGGGCAGCTTGCGCGGCGTCGAGCGCGGCTTGCCCGATGAATTGCTTGCGGCGCAATTCGGCAACTCGTGTGAGTTCAGCTTTGGCATTGGTCAGGTCGGCTTCGGCAGCAGCAAGGCTGGCTTTGGCGGTGGCAAGGCCGAGGTTGAGGTCGGCAGTGTCGAGGCTTGCGAGCGTTTGCCCGGCTTTGACCATATCGCCGGGTTCGGCGTTGCGGGCGGTGACTTTGCCACCGACGCGGAACGAAAGGTCGGCTTCAAAACGGGCTTTGGTTTCGCCTGACCAGGTGAGGGTGGTGGTGCTGGTTTGGTCGCTGACTGTCCAGACCTGGGCGGGGCGGATGACCGGGGTGGTGGTTGCGGGTTCCTTGCAGGCGCTGAGTGTTAACAAGAGAAAGAGAGGGATAAGTGAAAAATACTTTATCATCATGGTTCCTCCGGCATCAGTGCGCCACGCCACAGGGCGTTCAGGGCGGTTTCCAGCATGTACAGATAATCGTCGGTGCAGGCGCACAGCAGCGAGCGTTCTTTCATCAGTTCCTTGAGTGGGGAAGGGCGCATCAATTGCCACAAGCCAAGGAACAGGGAGTAACTTTGCAGCATCAATGCTTGGGTGGCTTGGGGGAAATGGGTGCGTAGTGCCTCGACGAGTTCGTTCAGTTGGGCATAAGTACGTTCTTCAAACGCAAAGGCAATGTCCAGCGGTATTTGCCGTTCCAGCAGACCGTGGCACAGCGTTGCCAGTGGTAGGAATGCGGGGAAGTCGTGCAGGAACTGACGGTTGACGGTAAACAGGTCGTTCAACGTCATCGGCTGGTCAGTCTGGCTGGCGCGTGCCTTCATGCGGTTGAAAAAGGTGTTGACGTGGCGCTCGTGGATAGCGAGAAACAGCTCTTCCTTGCTGCGGAAATACAGGTAGACTGTACCTTTGGCTAGCCCGGCGGTAGAGGCAATGTCGGCAACGTTGGACATGCGTTCCGGCTGGGCAAGCCAGAGCTGTTCGGCGGCATCAAGGATGGCTTCGCGGCGCAGTTCCTTGTCTTCAGGGTTGGTGGCACGGATTTGCATGTAAATGACTAGCGGTCAGTTGTTTGGAGTGATTCTAAATGACTGTTAGTCAGTTGTCGAGAATGTTGCACCACCAATAATTGCCGCATCCGTGTGATGCGTTTTGCACAGTCCGTAAGATGCCGAGTATGTTGGGTAAAAACTATTTCCATTTCAGTCTGTTGGTGTTGTTAGCCGCGTGCGGGGAAAAAGAACCAGAGATTCCCCCAGCACAAACCACTGGCAATCAAAGTGCCGTGGTCAGTGATGTAACTGGTAACGTCAATATCCAGTACAAGGATGAGCGTGCTGCCACAGATGTGCTTGCCCCTCAAGCTGATGGCAAGGGCGACCAAAGCCCCATCATCCAGCAGGTTAGCGGCGACGCTACTGTCCAATACGTCACCAACTTTTACGGTGCAAATGCCGCTGATGTCAAACGCCTGCAAGACGACCTTCATCTCTCGCAACAAGCTGCCGAAGCCTTACTCAAACAGTTGGCTAACAAGCAGGTGGCTGTTGAAAACCGTACCCAGGAATTTACGTACCTTGCCCAGAAATACGCCGATCTGCAAAAAAATCTGGGGGCTGGCAATTCAACCGATGCATCAAGCCTGCAAGCGCAGGAAGCCCTGCAAGCTGGTGATCTGGACAAGGCGGAAAAGTTGCTGGAACAGGCTTATCAGCGCGGTGCACAGCAAGCGCGGCAACGCTTGAGCCAGCACGCCTTGTTGCTGGCGGAATTGAGCGAGTTGAAACTGGAGCGAGACAAATCCATCGAGCGTTATCAAACGGCAATCCATCTCCAGCCTGACAATCTGGATGCCTGGCAAAACCTGGCGAGACTGGCGGAAAAGGTTGGAGATACCCGACTGGCATTGAGCGCATGGGATCAACTCGGCAAGCAAACCCATGCGGACAACCAGCCCCGGATGCATTTCGCTGCCTTGTTGGGTAGTGGCGACATGCAAAAAGAACAGGGCAATAGTCAGGCAGCTTTGCAACAGTATCAGCAGGCGCAGCAATTCATGCAGCAACTTGCCAGCCGGTTTGCCGATAACCCTGATTGGCAACGCGGTTTGGCCGTAAGTTTGAACCGGATGGCAGTCATCCAGCGCAGCAATGGTGATAATGTGGCTGCTTTGCAGAATTTACAGGCTAGTGCTGACATTAGCAGGAAACTATGGGCTGCTGATGCCAACAATCTGGTGGTGCAACTGGATTTGTTACCGGTGCAGGAAAACATGGGTGACATCCAGCAGGACATGGGGGATTTGCCAGCCGCGTTGCAAAGCTACCAGCAAAGTTTGCAGATCAGCCAGCGTTTCGTGCAGATGGATGCAAGCAATCGCCAGTGGCAGCGCAATCTGGCGGTCAGTTACACCAATATCGGAGAAATCCAGATGTTGCGGGGGGACACTGAAGCTGCCTTGAGCGCCTTCCAGAACACGCTTGCCATCAACCAGCAGCTTGCCGGGCACGAGCCAGATGACGCCAGGGCGCAGCGCGATCTTGCTACCAGTTTCTTCAAACTGGGTCGTGCATACCAAAGCAACAACCAGTTGGATGAAGCCCTGCAAGCCTTTCAGGATGAAATGGCGATTACCCGCAAACTGGCGCAACTGGATGCCAATAATCAGGAATGGCAGCGTGATCTGAGCATTTCGCTGGACGCACTGGGCGACATTTACCAGTTGAAAAAGGATGGAGCAGCCGCCCTGAAATCCTTGCAGGAAGCTCAAGCTATTCGTGAAAAGCTGGTACAGCATGACCCCGCCAATGTGCAATGGCTGGCTGATCTGGTGGTTAGTCTGGAACGGGTTGGCGATGTCCAGCAAGACAATGGCGACCAGCAAGCAGCCTTGGCTACGCTGCAACAGGCAGTCAGACAGGGGGACAAACTGCTTCAGCTTAACCCTGACAACCGGCAATGGCAGGGCGATCAGGCAGCACGTTACAACCTGCTGGGTTACGCCCTGCATTTGGCAGGCGATACCAAAGCAGGCATTGCCACTTTCCAGCAAGCCATCGGGTTGTCGGAAAATCTGGTTAAAGCCAAACCTGATGTGTGGCGCTGGCAGATGGATCTGGCTTCGCATTACCTGCGTCTGGCAGATTTGCAAACAGAGCAGCGTCCGGTTTTGTTGCGCAAGGCGCAAACCATCCTGCAAAACTGGCAACAAACCCAACCCCTGCCTGACAAGCAACAACAGTGGCTGGCGAATATTACACAGGAACTTGACCCGGCTGCTGCTGACCGGACACCCGTCCTGCAAGGTGTGGCAGGACAAGCCAGCGTGCAACATATTACGACCGCAAATGATACGGTCATCAGCAAAACCGGACAGAATCCGGTAGGGCAGCAAACGGCAACGGGTTTGCAGACAACGGGCGACCAAAGTGCCATCGTCACGCAGGTACAGGGCAACGTTACTATCCAGTACGTCACCAACTTTTATGGGGCAGATGAACAGGCAGTCAAACAGTTGCAGGACAAGCTCAAGCTGGACAAGCAGCAAGCTGAAGCCCTATTGAAAAACATCGCTGACAAGAATCTGGCACTGGCAACCCGCACCCGTGAATTTGCCCAGCTTGCCCAGACCTACAGCGATTTGCAGACCCGTTTGGGGAACTATGCTGCGACCGACGTGCTGGCACAACAAGCCCGCCAGGAATTGCAGACAGGCAATCTGAATGTGGCAGAAACCCTGCTGCAACGTATTTACGAGCGCGATCAGCAATTGGCGGATCAGCAACTGGCGCAACGGATGTTTGATCTGGCGGAAGTCAGCGCCCTGAAACTTGATTACCCCAAAGCAATGGAACGTTATCAGGCGGTACTGAAACATCAACCCGACAACCTGACGGCATGGCAACATCTGGCAGAAATCGCCAGTAAAACAGGTGATTCTTCCCGAGCGATTCAGGCATGGACGGATATGGCAAACCATGCTGATCCACAGCGCGAGCCTGCCCTGTACATGACAGCCTGGCTGGGCAAGGGTGACATGCTACTGGCGCAGGGCAAAACGGACGACGCTATTCATGCCTATCAAACGGTACAAACCACCGCACAAAAGCTGGTGCAACAGCAGCCGGATAACCCTGACTGGCAAACATTATTGTCTTCCAGCTTCAACAGCCTTGGTTCCCTGTATCAGGTCAAGGGGGAGAGCGCACAGGCATTACAAAACCTGCAAGCAGCGTTGGATCTGGCAAAAAAACTGGCAAGGCAGTCGCCTGACGACACGGGTAAGCAACGTGATTTGGGTGTGAACTTGAACAAGCTGGCTCATGCCCAGCGTCTCGGTGGTAATAATGCGGCGGCACTCAAGGCTTTCCAGCAAGCATTAACTATCCGCGAAACGTTGGTGCAAGGTGAGCCTGACAACAGCCAGTGGCAACGTGACCTGTTCGTAAGTCTGAACAACGTGGCAGAAATGGAGCAATTGCAAGGCAATAATCCCGCCGCTTTGGCACGCTTTCAGCAGGCACTGGGCATTATGGAAAAACTGGTGCAGCAAGACCCGGCGGATGTTGGCTGGCAAAGCGATCTGGTCATTAGTCTCAACAAGCTGGGGGTACTTCAGCAGCAAAGTGGCGAACAGGATGCAGCCCTGCAAGCCTTCCAGCGTTCTGTGGTCATTCTGGAGAAACTCATCCAGACCGACCCGGATAATATCGACTGGCAACGTGATCTCGGCATCAGCTACGAAAATATCGGCGAGAGTGAGCAAGCCAGGGGTAATAACAAGGCGGCTTTGACGGCATTTCAGCAATCACTGGAGCAGAAAGAAAAAATTGCAGGCAAAGACCTGAAAAATGCCGAATGGCAGCGTGATCTGTCTGTTGGGCTAGGCGATCTGGCAGCGTTCCATCTGGCAAACAACGATCAGGTCAAGGCACTGTCTTTGTTGCAGCGTACTGCACAAATCCGGGGCAAACTGGTGGAACACGATCCTGACAATATCCAGGTGAAAAACGATTACCTGCGCAGCCTGATTCAACTGGGAGAAACGCAGCAAACTCAGGAGGATAATGCCGGGGCACTGCAAAGTTACCGCGATGCGCTCACTGTTACGCAACAATTGGCTGAAAAATCAGTGGATAATGCTGACTTGCAGGGTGAGATGGCGACCAACCACAACCGTATCGGTTCGGTATTGCTCGCTCAGAAAAAACTGGCGGATGCTCGTCACTCCTTTGAAACGGCACTTGCCATGTTTCAGCAACTGGTGAAAACCAGCCCTGAGCATGTTGGTTGGCAAATGGGCATTGTGGGCAGCAAATACCAGATGGCGAAAACCTACCAGGATGCGCAGCAGCACGATACCTTGCTGCGTGAAGCTATCAGCATTCTGGAACAACTGCGGCAGGAACAGCGTTTGCCGGACGAATTCAAGACCTGGCCGGAAGAAATGCGCAAGGAACTGAAAAACGGCTAACGAAACGGGAATTTTTTGCAGCCTTCCTGCATCACGTACACTGACTGTCTTACAACACTGAAGAGCAGAAGGAGTACACATGAAACAACCTGTATGGCACTGGCTGGGCGGCATGGCTTTGCTGGCTTTGAGCCTCAACACCTGGGCGGCCGACAAATCCATCCATCAAGGCATCGTGGATAACTACAAAGCCGAAAAAGTATCGGATCATGTTTATGTCATCCACGGCCCTGCCGGTCAACCCAGCAAAGAAAACCAAGGCTTTATCAACAATCCGGGGTTCATCGTGGGTGATAGCGAAGTGGCAGTGGTCGACCCTGGTTCCAGCGCCGCGATTGGGCGGGCAGTGCTGGCACATATCCGCAAGGTCACAGACAAGCCTGTCACCAAGGTTTTCATTACCCATATTCATGGCGACCACTGGCTGGGCAATCAGGCTTTCAAGGAAGCCAATGCCGATACCCGCTTTTACGCAAGTGCAGGCATGATTGAAGAGGCGAAAAACGGCGCGGGTGATTCTTGGGTGGAAACCATGAATACCATGACCGAAAACGCCACAGCAGGTACAGAAATTGTCATTCCCGGCGAGCCCCTGAGTCAAGATCAGGCAATCAAGGTGGGCAATGTGACGGTCAAAGCCCATCTGGTAGAAGGCAAAGCCCACACGTCCAACGAAGTGATGTTTGAAGTGGTGGAGGACAAACTATTATTTACTGGCGATACCATCAGCAACAAACGCCTGATCATGATGGATGAAGGCAGTTTTCCCGGCAGTGCCAGCAATGCAGAACGGATTTCCGCAATGGATGTAAAAACCATTGTTCCCGGTCACGGTGCAACTGGCGACAAAGCCATCGTGACAGCTTACGGCAAGTACATGAGTACCCTGTACAGTGCGGTCAAAGAGTTGCGTGAAACCATGGAAGCCCATGAAATGAAACCCAAAGTCATCGAAAAACTGACTGACAGCAAAGACTGGCACAGTTTCGACGAAATTCTGGGCAAACACATCAGTCTGGCAATTCTGGAAGCTGAGCAGGAAGATTTCTAAATCATATAGTTCTTTCTTGTCTGAAGCGGGGTTGGTATCATCCCCGCTTTTCTTTTTTGCATTGCGATACACATGGAACTCAACCCCACCTATACCAAAATCAAAGATCTCCAAGGGCGCGTGGACGCTCTGAGGGGGTATCTTTGACTACGAATTCAAGAGCGAACGCCTAGAAGAAGTCAGCCGCGAACTGGAAGATCCCAAAGTCTGGGATAACCCGCAACGCGCCCAGGATCTCGGCAAGGAACGCGCCGTGCTTGAAGGCATTGTCGGCGGTTTGGACAAACTGACCTCCGGTCTTGCTGATGCCAAAGAACTGCTGGAACTGGCGGAAATGGAAGACGACGCAGCCAGTGCCGAAGCCGTCATTGCCGATGTGGATGGGCTGGAAGCCAAAGTTGCCAAACTCGAATTCGAGCGCATGTTCTCCGGCGAAATGGATCACAACAACGCATTCCTCGACATCCAGGCCGGTTCCGGTGGCACGGAAGCACAAGACTGGGCGGAAATCCTGCTGCGCATGTACTTGCGTTGGGGTGAAGCCAAGGGTTTCAAGACCGAACTGATGGAAGCCTCCGCCGGTGACGTGGCAGGCATCAAGAGCGCCACCATCCGCTTTGAAGGTGAGTATGCGTTCGGCTGGCTGCGCACCGAAACCGGCGTACACCGTCTGGTGCGCAAATCGCCGTTCGATTCCGGCAACCGCCGCCACACCTCGTTCAGTGGCGTGTTCGTATCCCCTGAAATCGACGACAACATCGAAATCGACATCAACCCGGCGGATTTGCGTATTGACGTTTACCGTGCATCCGGCGCTGGTGGTCAGCACGTCAACCGGACGGAATCAGCGGTACGTATTACCCATATGCCCACCAACACGGTGGTGCAGTGCCAGAGCGGGCGTTCCCAGCATCAAAACAAGGATACCGCGATGAAACAGTTGCGTGCCAAGTTGTATGAGCTGGAAATGATGAAACGCAACGCTGAAAAGCAGGCGCTGGAAGACAGCAAATCCGACATCGGTTGGGGCAGCCAGATCCGTTCCTACGTTCTCGACCAGTCGCGTATCAAGGATTTGCGTACCGGTGTGGAAACTGCCAATACCCAGGCAGTGCTGGACGGCGACCTCGACAAATTTATTGAAGCAAGTTTGAAAAGCGGCTTGTAAGACCCTCACCCCCTAGCCCCCTCTCCCACCAAGCGGTAGAGGGGGAACAAGAGCAAGGTTAATACCATGAGCGAACAGGAACTCCATCACGAGCATCACGATGAAAACAAACTGATCACGCAACGCCGCGAAAAGCTGGCGAAGCTGCGTGAACAGGGTGTGCCATTTCCCAACGATGTGGTGCGTGAACACAAAGCCGCTGAACTGCACGCGCAATACGGCGAACATGACAAGCCGTGGTTTGAAGAAAACCCGGTGGAAGTAACCGTTGCCGGGCGCATGATGCTCAAGCGTCTGATGGGTAAGGCCAGTTTTGCCACCATTTCCGACGTGTCCGGGCGCATCCAGCTTTATACCCAGAAAAACGTGCTGGGCGATGAGCTGTTTGGCGAATATAGCCACTGGGATTTGGGTGACATCGTGTGGGCGCAGGGTGTGCTGTTCAAAACCCAGACCGGCGAACTGTCGGTCAAGGTCAGGGAAATTCGCCTGCTGACCAAATCGCTGCGCCCGCTGCCGGAAAAATTCCACGGCCTGACTGACCATGAGCAGCGTTACCGCCAGCGTTACATCGACCTGATCATGAATCATGACACGCGCGATGCTTTCATTGTACGTTCCAAAATTGTCAGCTATATCCGTAACTTCTTCATCCAGCGTGATTTTCTGGAAGTGGAAACGCCGATGTTGCAGATCATCCCCGGTGGAGCGACCGCTCGGCCTTTCATCACCCATCACAATGCGCTGGATCTGCCGATGTACCTGCGTATTGCGCCGGAACTGTTCCTCAAGCGTCTGGTGGTGGGCGGTTTTGAGCGTGTGTTTGAAATCAACCGCAACTTCCGCAACGAAGGGCTTTCCACCCGCCATAACCCCGAATTCACCATGATCGAATTCTATCAGGCGTATGCGACTTACCACGACCTGATGGATTTGACTGAAACCCTGATGCGCGGTATCGCCACCGACGTGATTGGCAGCACCGAAATCACCTATCAGGGTGAAGTGTTTGATTTCAGCCAGCCGTTTACGCGCATCAGTGTGCGTGATTCCATTTTGCACTTCAATCCGCATGTTACTGGCGAACAGATCGACACGCTGGAAGGGGCAAAAGCGGTTGCTAGCAGTCTCGGCATTCCGCTCAAGGATAGCTACGGCCTCGGCAAGGTGCAGATCGAAATCTTTGAGAAAACCGTCGAACATCGCCTGTTGCAACCGACCTTCATTACCGAATACCCGGCGGAAGTGTCACCATTGGCACGGCGTAACGACCATAATCCGTTCATTACCGACCGTTTCGAGTTTTTCGTGGGCGGGCGTGAAATCGGCAATGGTTTCTCCGAGTTGAATGATGCGGAAGACCAGGCTGAACGCTTCATGCAGCAGGTGGCGGACAAGGATGCGGGCGACGATGAAGCCATGCATTACGATGCCGATTATGTGCGGGCGCTGGAATACGGGATGCCGCCAACCGCCGGGCAGGGGATCGGTATCGACCGGCTGGTGATGCTGTTTACTGATGCACCGTCGATCCGGGACGTGATTCTCTTTCCGCACATGCGACCTGAATAAACGTTGGAGAGGAGATGTTTACCCCAACATCTCTTCCGCTAGCGCCCGTGTTGTCGGCGTGATTTCCATTCCGCCGATCATCCGTGCCACTTCTTCCACCCGTTGCGCCCGGTTCAGGTGTTCGATGCCGGTGCTGGTGTGTTCCTTGCCTTTGAGCTTGGTCACTTTGTAGTGCTGGTGAGCCTGGGATGCGACTTGTGGCAGGTGGGTGACGCACAGGACTTGCCGGTTTTCACCCAATGCGCGTAATTGTTTGCCGACCACTTCGGCAATGCCGCCACCAATGCCAGTATCCACTTCGTCGAAAATCAGCGCGGGCAGGGTGACTTTCTGCGCGGCAATCATTTGGATGGCAAGGCTGATACGTGATAGCTCACCACCGGAAGCGACTTTCAGCAGTGATTTCAGGGGTTGACCGGGGTTGGCAGTGACGGTGAATTCGATCTCGTCCATGCCCAGTGCCTGGAATGTGTTGCTGGTGTTGGGGCTGACGGGGATGGCAAATTTGCCGCCCTGCATTCCCAATTGCTGCATGGCCTGGGTCACGCCGCTGGAAAGCTGTTGGGCGGCCTGTTGCCGCGCCTGGCTTAAGGCATCAGCCTGCTGGCGATAAGTGTCAGCAGCCGCTTGCAACTGTTGTTCGAGTGCATCAAGGTCGTAATCGTCACCGCCAAGCTGGGCGAGTTCGGCCTGAATGCTGGCGAGCCGGGTGGGGAGTTCGTGCGGGTCGGTGCGGTATTTGCGGGCAAGGCTGCGGATGTCAGCAATGCGGTTTTCTACCCATTGCAGGCGTGCGGGGTCAATGTCGAGGCTTTCGGCATAATCACGCAGCAGGCTGGCGGCTTCCTGCACCTGAATCTGTGCCCCATTCAGTAATTCGTGGGCAGGTTCCAGACGGCTATCAACCCGCAGTTGCTGTTCAATATCGTGAATCAGGCGACCTAGCAGGGAATACAGGGATGGTTCATTGTCGTAAAGCTGGTCGTAGCCTTGGGCTGCGGTTGTTCGCAATTGTTCGGCATTGGCGAGGCGGTTGAGTTCTTCGTCAAGCTGTTCCGGCTCGTCGGTTTGCAGGTTGAGGGCTTCCAGTTCCTGAGACTGGAAGCGCAACAGGTCGATACGTTCCTGATGTTGCTGGTTCTGGCTGGTCAGTAGGGTGACGCGCTCGTACAGGGTTTTCCACTGTTTCCAGGCTGCACGGGTACTGGTTAGCAGGGCATCATTAGCGGCGAAAGCATCCAGCAGGTCGCGCTGGGCATCTTTTTTCATCAGCGATTGGTGTTCGTGCTGGCCGTGGATGTCGACCAGTTGTTCGCCGAGTTCGCGTAGCTGGGTGAGGTTGGCGGGGGAACCGTTGATCCAGGCGCGGGATTTACCCTGGGCGGTGATCACGCGGCGCAGCAGGCAGGTTTCCTCATCGCCTTCCATGCCGTGTTCTTCCAGCCAAGTGCGGGCGGAAGGGGTTTGGGTAATGTCCACACTCAGGGTCAGGTCGGCCTTGTCCGCACCGTGGCGCACCGTATGGCTGTCGGCCTTGTCGCCCAGCACCAGCCCGATGGCGTCCAGCAGGATGGATTTGCCTGCGCCGGTTTCGCCGGTGAGGGCGGTCATGCCGGGGTGCAGTTCAAGCTCAAGGGTTTCGATAATGGCGAAGTCGCGGATATGGATGTGTGTCAGCATGGCTTAAAGCTGGACTCCCCAGTGCAGTTTTTCGCGTAAAATGTGGAAGTAATCATAGCCTTGTGGGTGCAGCAGGTGCACTTTTTCCGGGCGGGCGCTGATACGCACACGATCGCCGGATTCCAGTTCGATATTGTTGTGCCCGTCAAACGATACCCGTGCCGGAACATCACGTTGCTCATCAAGCTGGAGTTCCACAGTGCTCTGGCTGCTGAGTACCAGCGGACGGTCGCTGAGGGTATGCGGGCAAACCGGAACCAGTGCAATCGCTTGCAGGGCGGGGTGCATGATCGGGCCGCCACTGGAGAGGGCATAGGCGGTGGAGCCGGTCGGGGTGGTAATGATGATGCCATCCGCCCGCTGGGTGTTGACGAAACTGCCGTCGATCCAAGTGGTGAATTCGATCATGCGGATTTCATCACGTACATGCAGCACCACGTCATTGAGTGCATCGCCGCTGCCAATGATCTCACCGTCACGTTCGGCTTCGGCGTGCAGGATCAGGCGCTGTTCCTCACGGTATTCCCCTGCAAGGATGGCGTCCAGTTGTGTGCCCATTTCATCGGGGGAAACATCCACCAGAAAGCCCAGTCGCCCCAGATTGATTCCGACAATCGGTACTTCATACGCCGCCAGTAAGCGCCCAGCCCCCAGTAAGGTTCCATCACCGCCGACCACAATCGCTAGGTCAATGCGCCGTGCCAGCTCTTCGGCAGACATGGCAGGCAAACCCAGAATCAACCCGGCGTTCTGGTCGCAAAACACCTGAAAGCCGCGCTGGATCAGGAATTCATGCAACTGGAACAGGGTCTTGTCGACCCGGATGTCGTTAGGTTTGGTGAAAATACCGATGTGGGAAAACAGGCTCATGTTGCTGGCTTGCCGTAAAAGCTGCAAGGCTGGCAAAGCTGCGGATAAATTGCAAGTTAAACAGGCTTGTATCCGGGCAGGTTTGCCCCTATAAATGAAGCCATGACAACACATCTGCACCCTGAACTCAATGATCGCGCCCGGCATATCCTTAAAGTGCTGGTGGAAAGCTATATCCATGACGGTCAGCCGGTCGGTTCGCGCAACCTTGCCCGCAGCAGCGGTCTTGACCTGAGCGCTGCCACCATCCGCAATGTAATGGCGGATCTGGAAGAAATGGGCTATATCCGTGCGCCGCATACGTCGGCGGGGCGCATTCCGACTTCGCAGGGCTATCGGCTGTTTGTGGATGCGCTGGTCACGGTGAAACCACCCGAAGAACAGGCCATCCATTTCCTGCAAGGCCAGTTGAAAGCGGAGCGTGATCCCGGTTTCCTGATCCAGTCGGCTTCCAGTCTGTTGTCGGGTATGACCCAACTCACTGGGGTTGTCAGCCTGCCCCGGCGCAATCCTTCCGCGATTCGCCAGATTGAATTTTTGCGTTTGTCCGGCAAGCAGGTGCTGGCGATTCTGGTGATGAACCGCAACGAAGTGCAAAACCGCATCATCCAACTGGATGACGAAGTAAGCGCCAACGAGTTGCAACAGGCTGCCAATTTCCTCAACGAGCGCCTGATTGGCAAGGATTTACGCCAGGCTCGCGCTGCCTTGCTGGAAGAAATGCGCGGACACCGTGAAGAAATGAACCGCATGATGCTGTCCGCCATTGAGTTGGGGGAAAAAACGGTGGCAGATGTGGATGATGCTTCCGGCGAAGATTGCGTGATTGCGGGCGAAACCAACCTGATGGGGTATGACGATTTGTCCGACATCCACAAGTTGCGGGAGTTGTTTGCGGCCTTTACCCGCAAGCGTGACATTCTGGGCTTGCTGGACAAATGCTTGCAGGCTGACGGGGTGAAAATCTTTATCGGGCGTGAATCGGGGCAGGCGGTATTTGACGATTGTAGCTTGGTGACAGCGCCCTATACCGTGGATGGCGAGCAACTGGGGGTGCTGGGCGTGATCGGGCCGAAGCGGATGCCGTATGAACGGGTGATTCCGGTGGTCGATCTTACTGCGAAATTGTTGAGTGTGGCCTTGAAATCCCGCAATTAAACCCTACTCTCCACGGCAGATTGATTTTTATCGCCGTGGAGTAGTAACAAATGACTGATGTCAAAGAAAACATGCCGGATGCCGCAGCAGGCACAGGCACTACCAGCGCAGACCTGCCCCCTGTAGAAGAAACTGCTGTCGAAACGGTCGATGTAGCCAAGCTGCAAGCCGAACTCGAACAAGCCAAAGCCGAAGCTGCCGCCAACTACGACCAGTTCCTGCGTACTCAGGCCGAGCTTGCCAACCAGCGCCGTCGCACCGACAAACTGGTGGAAGATGCCCACAAATACGCCGCGCAAAAGTTCGTCGAATCCCTGATTCCGGTCATCGACAGCATGGAAATGGGCTTGCAGGCGCAAGGTGACATCGAACAAATCCGTGAAGGGATGCAACTGACTCTCAAGCAGTTTGAAACCGTCATGGAAAAATTCAACATTGAAGCCGTTGGCAAGCCTGGCGATGCCTTCAATCCTGAACACCATCAGGCCATGTCTATGCAACCGCACCCTGACTTTGACAACAACACCCTGACCTTGGTTATGCAAAAAGGCTATCTGCTGAACGGTCGCGTGGTGCGCCCGGCGATGGTCATGGTTTGCAAAAAGTAATTTCTGTAACAAAGGCTCTTGAAAAGGGGCAATTGACCCCACATAAACAAGCCAATTGTTTACACCCAAAAACACACAAAGAATTCTGGAGATTTATATCATGGGAAAAATCATCGGTATTGACCTTGGTACAACCAATTCCTGCGTTGCCATCATGGATGGCGACAAGCCGCGTGTCATTGAAAACTCTGAAGGCGACCGCACTACCCCTTCCATCATCGCGTTTACCGAAGATGAAGTGCTGGTTGGTCAGACCGCCAAACGTCAGGCTGTCACCAACCCTGAAAATACCCTGTATGCCATCAAGCGCCTGATTGGTCGCCGTTTCCAGGAAGATGCCGTACAGAAAGACATCAAGCTGGTACCTTACAAAATCGTCAAGGCTGACAACGGCGACGCTTGGGTAGACGTGCGCGGCAAGAAAATGGCACCACCGGAAATTTCCGCCCGCGTGCTGATGAAAATGAAAAAGACTGCCGAAGACTATCTGGGTGAGCCAGTGACCGAAGCAGTCATTACTGTTCCGGCCTATTTCAATGATTCCCAGCGTCAGGCGACCAAGGACGCAGGCAAAATTGCCGGTCTGGATGTCAAGCGTATCATCAACGAGCCAACCGCAGCGGCGCTGGCTTACGGGATGGACAAATCCAAAGGTGACAGCAAGATCGCGGTTTACGATCTGGGTGGCGGTACTTTCGACGTATCCATCATCGAGATTGCGGACGTTGACGGCGAAATGCAGTTTGAAGTGCTCTCCACCAACGGCGACACTTTCCTCGGGGGTGAAGACTTCGACATGCGCCTGATCGACTATCTGGCTGACGAATTCCGCAAAACCAGCGGTATTGACTTGAAAGGCGACCCACTGGCTATGCAGCGTCTGAAAGATGCCGCAGAAAAAGCCAAGATTGAGCTATCTTCCAGCCAGCAGACTGATGTCAACCTGCCTTACATTACTGCTGACGCCACCGGCCCGAAACACCTGAATCTCAAGGTCACTCGTGCCAAACTGGAAGCGCTAGTGGATGACCTGATCAGTCGTACCATCGAGCCGTGCAAGGTTGCGCTGAAAGATGCCGGTTTGTCTGCTGCCCAAATCAACGATGTGATTCTGGTCGGTGGTCAGACTCGTATGCCGAAAGTGCAGGAAGCGGTCAAAAACTTCTTCGGCAAGGAACCGCGCAAGGATGTCAACCCTGACGAAGCGGTTGCCGTTGGTGCAGCTATCCAAGGCGGTGTATTGAGTGGCGGTGTAACTGACATCCTGCTGCTCGACGTTACCCCGTTGTCACTGGGCATTGAAACTTTGGGTGGCGTTTCCACCAAGCTGATTCAGAAGAACACCACCATCCCGACCAAGGCATCACAAGTGTTCTCCACGGCAGACGACAACCAGACCGCTGTGACCGTACATGTGTTGCAAGGTGAGCGTGAAATGGCGCGTGATAACAAGTCGCTGGGTCGTTTCGACCTGCAAGACATCCCGCCAGCACCGCGCGGTATGCCACAGATCGAAGTCACTTTCGACATCGATGCCAACGGTATCCTCAACGTAACGGCGAAAGACAAGGCAACCGGCAAACAGCAGAACATCGTCATCAAGGCATCTTCCGGCTTGTCCGACAGCGAAGTTGAACAGATGATCAAGGATGCGGAAGCACACGCCGAGGAAGACAAGCGCCAGCGTGAACTGGTGGATGTGCGCAATCAGGCTGACAACATGATCCATGCGACCGAGAAATCACTGAAGGAATACGGTGATAAGGTTCCGGGCGCTGACCGTGCGAATATCGAGTCCCTGATCAGTGAACTGCGTGATGCCATCAAGGGCGACAACAAGGACGTGATCCAGCGCAAATCCGAAGCGCTGCTGGAGGCTTCTGGCAAACTGATGCAGGCTATGGCGGGCCAGGCTGGCGGTGACGCTGGTGCGGCAGGTGCTGGCGCACAACAGGCTGGTGGCAAGTCAGGCGACGACGACATCGTTGATGCCGAGTTTGAAGAAGTTGACGGCAAGAAGTAAGCTTAACGCCCTTAACCCCTCACCCCAACCCCTCTCCCTCAAGGGGAGAGGGGCTTAAATGCTTTCTTTCCCCCTCTCCCCTTGAGGGAGAGGGGGCTAGGGGGTGAGGGGTTTTTCCAATTAAGCAGGAACCGAACCATGTCCAAACGGGATTATTACGAAGTCCTTGGTGTGCAGAAAAACGTCAGCGAGGATGACCTGAAAAAGGCATTCCGGCGTCTGGCAATGAAATACCATCCTGACCGCAACCCTGACAACGCCGAAGCTGAGGCCAGTTTCAAGGAGGCCAAAGAGGCTTACGAAATTCTCAGTGACCAGCAAAAACGTGCTGCTTATGACCAGTTTGGTCATGCCGGGGTAGATCCGTCAGCCGGTGGTTTCGGTGGGCGTGGTGGTGCACAAGGTGGCTTCGGTGACATTTTCGAAGACATTTTTGGCGACATTTTCGGTGGTGGTCGTGGCGGGCGCAACGGCGGCGGCGGGGCAAACCGTGCCTACCGTGGCAGCGACCTGCAATACAACCTTGAGCTGAGTCTGGAAGAAGCTGTCTTCGGTACGACGACCGACATCCGCGTTCCTTCCCTGCAAACCTGTGAAACCTGTCATGGCAGTGGTGCGAAACCCGGCACACATCCGCAAACCTGCCCAACCTGTCATGGCAGTGGTCAGGTACGTATCCAGCAAG